>JAEEGL014850350.1_pt1 | contig 13930 bp, 9 predicted proteins | sample 9134231 | NCBI WGS metagenome assembly JAEEGL01 (sample SAMN16246548, study PRJNA631951) | gut metagenome | biome: gut microbiome; feature: rumen; material: fiber-attached | host: Bos | place: Iran: Karaj | collected 2018-10
AGGCCCACGGCCTCCACGCCACCTTCATGCCCAAGCCCGTCTTCGGCATCAACGGCAGCGGCATGCACGTGCACATGTCCCTCAGCAAGAACGGCAAGAACATCTTCTTTGATCCCCAGGGGGAACGGGGTCTTTCCAAGGAGGCCTACAGCTTCATCGCGGGCATATTGGAGCACGTGCGCCACTTCGCCGCCATCACCAATCCCCTGGTGAACTCCTACAAGCGCCTGGTCCCCGGCTACGAGGCCCCCTGCTATCTTGCCTGGAGCGCCTCCAACCGGTCCGCCCTAATCCGCATACCCGCCGCCCGCGGCAACAGCACCCGGGTGGAGCTCCGCTGCCCCGACCCGGCCTGCAACCCGTACCTGGCTTTGGCGGTGTGCCTGACGGCGGGCCTGGACGGCATCGAAAAGGGCCTGACGCCCCCGGCGGAGATCACGGAGAACATTTATACCATGACCGAAAAGGAGCGCAAAGCCCACGGCATCGCCAGCCTTCCCGGGAGCCTGTTGGAGGCTGTGGAGCTGCTGGAGCAGGATAAGCTCATCACCGACGCCCTGGGGGACCACGTATTCAAGAGCTACGTGGCCGGCAAGCGGGCCGAATGGGACGAGTACCGCACCCGAGTCACCGACTGGGAGACCAAGCGATACATGATCGTTTACTGACGAGGAAACGGGCGAACGGGAGGGCGGAGACATGCGATTCACCAAGATGCAGGGCCTGGGCAACGATTTCATGCTCATCTACGGCCAGGCCCCCCGGGATGTCGACTCTCGATGTGCGGCCTTGTGCGACCGCCACTTCGGCGTGGGGGCGGACGGCGTGATCTTCGTCTCTTCCTCCTGGGTCGCCGACGCCAAAATGCGCATCTTCAACGCCGACGGCAGCGAAGCGAAGATGTGCGGCAACGGCATCCGCTGCGTGGGCAAGTATCTCTATGACAAGGGCCTGGTGCGTCAAAAGCAGATCACTGTGGAGACCCTGTCCGGGGTCAAGACCCTGACGCTGACAGTGGAGCAAGACGAGGTCAAAAGCGTCACGGTGAATATGGGCCGCGCCGCGGTGGAGCATACCAACGTTTTTCTGTCCGAGGGCATGGGTGCGGGAACCCTTGTCTCTACGGGCAATCCCCATTTGGTGGTTTTTTCTCAAAGCGTGGAGGACCTGCCTCTGCCCCTTTGGGGGCCCCGGATCGAAAGGGATCCCCGGTTCTCAGAGGGCGTCAACGTGGAATTCGTCCAGGTCCTGTCCCCCCACAAGCTCCGAATGCGGGTCTGGGAGCGGGGCTGCGGCGTCACGTTGGCCTGTGGCACGGGGGCCTGTGCGGCGGTCTACGCCGCGGTCAAGCAGGGGCTCTGTCCCGGAAACCAGCCCGTTGAGGTCGTGCTGGACGGCGGAAATCTTTTTGTCACGGCAGAGGACGATGCTCTGTTCATGACAGGCCCTGCCGTGACCGTTTTTCAGGGAGAGATCCAGATATGAAGATCAACGTCGCCTACGGGCAGCTGCCCCCCGCCTTCTTTTTCACGGAAATCGGGGAACGGGTGTCAGCCTATGCGGCCGCCCACCCCGATCAAAAGCTGTTGCGGCTGGGGGTGGGGGACGTGACGGGGCCTCTGTCGCCCGTGGTCCTGGAAGCCCTGCGCCGGGCCGTCGACGAGCAGGGCCGAGTTGAAACCTTCCACGGCTATCAACCTGAAACCGGCGCGGCCTTTATGAAGGCGGCGGTGGCGGCTTACTATGAGCGGCGGGGCGTACATCTTTCTCCTGGAGAGATCTTCATCTCCAGCGGCGCTGCGGACGATCTTGGCGCCATGGGGAACCTTTTTTCCATCCGTGCCCGGGTCCTGGTGGCGGAGCCCGCCTATCCCGCCTATGTGGACACCAGCCGCATGGCGGGGCGGACGGTCCTTTCCCTCATGGGGAACCGGGAAAATGGCTTTTTGCCCTTGCCCTCGGAGGATCTGGACGCCGATCTGGTCTACCTCTGTTCCCCCAACAACCCCACAGGCACAGCTTACACCCGGCGGCAACTCCAGCGGTGGGTGGACTGGGCCAACGCCCGACAGGCGGTGATCATCTTCGACGCCGCCTACGAAGCCTTCGTCCAGGACGAGGACGTGCCCCACAGCATCTATGAGCTCCCGGAAGCCGAAAGCTGCGCCATCGAGATCTGCTCCCTGTCCAAGACGGCGGGGTTCACGGGCATGCGTCTTGGCTACACCGTGGTGCCTCGGAGTTTGGTGCGAGAGGGCTGCTCCCTCCACGATATGTGGACGCAGGATCGGACCACCCGGACCAATGGCGTCAGCTATGTGCTGCAGCGAGCGGGTGAGGCGGCCCTGTCCCCGGCAGGTCTGCAGCATAACCGGCAGGCCATCGCCGTTTATCAGGAAAACGGACATATCCTTTCCGAAGCCCTTATGTCGGCGGGCGTATGGTTCACTGGCGGCCGCAACGCCCCCTATCTCTGGCTCCCGTGCCCAAAAGGCATGAGCGGCTGGGATCTCTTTGGCTGTCTGCTCCAACGGGCTCAGATCGTAACTACCCCGGGGGAGGGCTTCGGCGAAGGCGGTGCGGGCCATGTGCGGCTCTCCTGTTTCGGCAACCCTGAGGACACGGCGGAGGCAGCCAAAAGACTTTTGACATTTTTCCAAAAAGGATTATAGTATATTTCGATTAGCAAATCGGAGGAGAGTTTCGGTCTATGTGCGGCATCGTAGGTTTCACCGGCCACAGGGCGGCGGCGCCCATTCTGCTCAACGGATTGAGCATGTTGGAGTATCGCGGGTATGACTCCGCAGGCCTCGCCGTGCGGGATGGGAAAGCCCCCACTCAGGTGGTGAAGGCTACGGGAAAGCTGAAGAACCTGATCGAAAAAACGGAGGCCGGGAAAACCATGCCCGGCTGCTGCGGCATCGGTCACACCCGCTGGGCCACCCACGGAGAGCCCAACCAGACCAACGCCCATCCCCACATCAGCGCCAACGACATGGACGAGATGGGCTCCGAGGTGGTGGGCGTCCACAACGGCATCATTGAAAACTACGCCGAAATCAAGCAAAAACTGTTGAATAACGGCTATCGCTTCTACAGTGGCACGGACACCGAGGTGGCCATCAAGCTGGTGGACTACTACTATCGCAAATACAGGATCGGGCCCATCGACGCCATCAACCGGATGATGGTCCGTGTCCGGGGCAGCTACGCCCTGGCCCTCATGTTCAAGGACTACCCCGGGGAGATCTACACCGCCCGAAAGGACAGCCCCCTGGTCATAGGCGTCGCCGACGGCGAGACCTTCCTGGCCTCCGACGTGCCCGCCCTGCTGCAGCACACCCGGGACGTTTTTTACATTGATAACCATCAGTCCGCCCGGCTCCTGCCCGGCGAGGCCCACTTCTTCGACCTGAACGGGGACGAGGTGAGTCTGCCTTTGACCCATGTGACCTGGAGCGCTAAGGCGGCCCAGAAGGGTGGCTACGCGCACTTCATGATCAAGGAGATCCATGAGCAGCCCAAGGCTGTCCGGGACACCCTGAACAGCCTCATCCAGGACGGGCGGATCGATCTTGCGCCCATCGGCCTCTCCCGAGAAAAACTTGCAACCGTTCAAACTATTCAAATCGTGGCCTGCGGCTCCGCCTGGCACGTGGGCATGGCCGCCCAGTATGTTATCGAAGACCTGGCCGAGGTGCCCGTGCGAGTGGAGCTGGCCAGCGAGTTCCGGTACAGGAAGCGCCTCCTGGGGCCGGGGGCGTTGGTCGTCGTCATCTCTCAGTCCGGGGAGACGGCAGACAGTCTGGCCGCTCTTAGGGCGGCAAAAGCCATGGGCGTGCCCACCCTGGCGGTGGTGAACGTGGTGGGCTCCTCCATTGCCCGAGAAGCGGATCACGTGCTCTACACCCTGGCGGGGCCGGAGATCGCCGTGGCCACCACCAAGGCCTACAGCGCCCAGCTTTGCGCCCTCTATGCCTTTGCGGCGGAGCTGGCTTTCGTGAACGGAAAACTGAACGAAGAGAGATATAAGGCCCTGATCGGCGCCCTGCTCTCCCTGCCCGACAAGATGGAACTGGCCCTGCGGGACAAGGCCCGCATCCAGTGGTTCGCGTCCCGCCACGCCAACGCCCGGGACATCTTCTTCATCGGAAGGGGCCTCGACTACGCCATCTGTCTGGAGGGGAGCCTGAAGATGAAGGAGATCTCCTACATCCACAGCGAGGCCTACGCCGCCGGGGAGCTGAAGCACGGCACCATCAGCCTGGTGGAGGACGGGACGCTGATCGTGGGCGCCCTCACCCAGAAGGACGTGCTGGAGAAGACCGTCAGCAACATGGCCGAATGCCGGGCCCGAGGCGCTTATTTGGTGAGTCTGGCCGGGGAAAGCAGCCGCAAAGAAAGCGCTTTCGCCGACTTTTCCCTCTTCGTTCCTGAAACGGACCCCCATTTCATGGGGAGCCTGGCCATCATCCCCCTGCAACTTTTGGCCTATTATACCAGCGTCTCAAAAGGGTTGGACGTGGATAAGCCCCGGAACCTGGCCAAGAGCGTCACGGTGGAATAAAGAAAGGAAGGGACCATGGAACAGGAAACCATCCTCATCCTGGATTTCGGCGGTCAGTACAAGCAGCTCATTGCCCGCCGCGTGCGGGAATGTCACGTATATTCGGAGATATTGCCCCACACCACCCCGATCGAAACGCTGCGTGCCAGGGCCCCCAAGGGCATCATCCTGACCGGCGGGCCCAACAGCGTCTACGACCCCGCCTCCCCCGTCTGCTCCCGGGAGCTCTTTTCCCTGGGCATCCCGATCCTGGGCATCTGCTATGGGGCCCAACTCATGGCCCACGTTTTGGGCGGGCAGGTGGCTCCGGCGGCAACCTCCGAATACGGCGGGACAGCCCTGTTCGTCGATAATGACCATTCGCCCTTGCTGCGGGACATGCCGCCTGAGACCTCTTGCTGGATGAGCCACACGGATCGGATCACATCGGCTCCGTCCGGGTTCACGGTGACGGCCCACACGCCGGACTGCCCCGTGGCCGCCATGGAGGATCCAGCAAGGCAGTTGTACGCGGTCCAGTTCCATCCTGAGGTGGTCCATACCCCCCAGGGCGCCGCCATGCTCCACCGATTTGTGAAAGATGTTTGCGGCTGTCAGGGGACCTGGCAGATGTCCTCCTTCGTGGAGGAACAGATACAGGCTTTACGGCAGCGGATCGGCGCCAAGCGGGTCCTGCTGGCCCTGTCCGGGGGGGTGGATTCCTCCGTGACGGCGGCCCTCCTGTCCCGGGCGGTGGGAAAGCAGCTGACCTGCGTGTTCGTGGACCATGGGCTCCTGCGTAAGGACGAGGGCGAACAGGTCCGCGCCGTCTTCGGTCCGGCCGGCGGATTCGATTTGGATTTTGTGAGTGTGGACGCCCGGGAACAGTTCTTCGCTGCACTGAAGGGTGTCATCGATCCCGAGCAGAAGCGTAAGATCATCGGGGAGCAGTTCATCCGCACCTTTGAGGAAACGGCGCACAGCCTGGGAAAGATACATTTCTTCGCCCAAGGCACCATCTATCCCGACGTGGTGGAAAGCGGTGCGGGCAGCGACGGAGCCGTCATCAAGTCCCATCACAACGTAGGCGGTCTCCCCAAAGGCATATCCTTTGAGGGGATTGTGGAACCCCTTCGGACCCTCTTCAAGGACGAGGTGCGCGAGCTGGGCTTGGAGCTGGGCCTGCCCCGGGCGCTGGTCTATCGGCAGCCCTTTCCCGGTCCGGGGCTGGGCGTGCGGATCGTCGGCGAAGTGACGCCGGAGAAGGTCCGCATCATCCAGGAGGCGGACGCCATCTTTCAGGAGGAGCTGCGTCGCTTCGGCATCGACACCGGCTCGGGCCAATTCTTTGCCGCCCTCACCAATCTACGCTCTGTGGGCGTCATGGGAGACCACCGCACCTATGACTATGCCGTGGCCCTGCGCGCCGTGCAGACCTCCGATTACATGACCGCCACGGCGGCCCGGCTCCCCTACGAGCTGCTGGAAACCTGTATGACCCGCATCGTCAACACCGTCCCCGGCGTCAACCGGGTCCTCTATGATCTGACCAGCAAGCCCCCGGCCACCATCGAGCTGGAATAGTCGTTTTTGCGAACGTGTATTAGAGAGCAATCCTGTGAAACGCAGCGGTCCGAAGCCGGAACTCCGCTGCGTTTTGCGTGTCCGCCGGAAAAAAAGCACCCTGTTCAAATCGAACGGGATGCTGTGAGCGATCCTCGGTTGTTTTCCGTGTCTGCTCGACAAGGGCGGAACAAATCATTCCCTCCCCGGTTGCCCGGTATGTCACCGATCATCCGCGGCGGGAGGCGATTCTTGCTTTGGCAAATCCGAATCCGCCTCTTTTTCGACCCTTTGGGCAGTCTGCCGGTCCGCGTCCGGTTTCGAAACGACCCTCCCGGTGAGCTTATCGTACAGCTCCGGCAGATCGTAATGCACGTGATAGCGCAACGGGTGGATCAGCCGGAAGAGCGAACGCTTGCGGTCCGTGCCTACCTTGACACGATGGATCATGGTAAACCCCCGAAACGGCGGCATGTAGCTGATGAGATCGTTGATGTCGGCGAAGTTGGCGCACTCGGTATACAGCGTCGAAAGGTACTTCTGCATCCGTTTGCGGTTCAGGGGCGTGCACTTGAAGGGCCGCACGCTGCCGAAAGTGTACAGATAGGGCTTTACACCGAAATTGTAATTGAGGTCCTGACAGCACAGACAGGCGATGGCGGAGCCCAAGGACCAGCCCAAGATCTCCGTGGCCCCATCGGGATGCTCCCGGTGAAGTGCCAGCCACTTTTCCCGGACCTCCTGCTTGATGGCCAAGTACATATTCCCCCACCCGTGATGGACCCTTAGCTGCAGCGGCTCGCCCTCGAATTCAATGGCGCGGTAATACCGGCTGCCGAACTCGAACACGTTGGCTACCCAATCGATCACGCCGAAGGTGCGCTGGAAATGGATCTGGATCACGTCCCGCTCCGGTTCGTAGTGGATTTCATAATTGACCTCATGGGCGACGCCCAGGAGCTTCCCCAGCCGGGTGGTGTTGTATTTCACCGCCACATATTTCACCGGATAGGTAGACCGCCCGGTATGGGTGTAATCTTCGCTGGTGTTGATGAAATACTCCTCGTACGGAAGCCGCCGATACTGCATGCCCTTCTCCCTTCCCGGCAACGCCAGAACGTCTGCTCTGCCAAATATATACCATATGCAATTCTATTTGTAAAGGAACGTCCCATGGATACAACAAAAGGGCCGCTGCGCTCGGGCAGCGGTCCCTTGTGTTCCTCTGGTTTTGCCTTACCGCCGCAGCAGGGCTACGGCCACGTCGTTAACGTTGGTGCCTGTGGGGCCGGTCATGATGAGACCGCCCATCTTTTGAAGGGCATGATAGGCGTCGTTGTTCTGCAAAACGTCGTCGATGACCACGTTCTGGGTGAGCAGCTCCGCTGCGGTCTCATAATCGCAGTAGCCGCCCGCCGCGTCCGTGGGGCCGTCGGTGCCGTCGCTGCCTACGGAGAAGACCGCCGCCCCGGGAAGGCCGGCGATGCCCGCCGCCGCGGAGAGAGCCAGCTCCTGGTTCCGGCCGCCCAGGCCTTTGCCGATGAGCTTCACCACGGTCTCGCCGCCGGCGATGAAGGCCAATGACAGGCCGTCGTCCCGATGGGTCTTGAGGATGGAGGCCATAAAGCGCCCCGCCTCCCGGGCCTGGCAGCAGAGTTGGTCGGTGAGCAGGATGGGCGTGTAGCCCAGGGCCTCGCAGGTCTTGGCCGCCGCCGCGCACAGCTCCCGGACGCTGCCGTTGATCTGGGAACGGACATTGGTCAGGGACTTGGGGGTCTCTACAGCCAGCAGGTTCCGGGCGGCGTCGCTCATCTTCAGATCGTACTTCTTGGCGATCCGCTGGGCGTCCTCCGCCGTGGAGGAGTCGGGGCAGGCGGGGCCGGAGGCGATCATATCCAGGGGGTCGCCCAGGATGTCGGACAGGATCACGGCCTCCACCCGGGCCGGCCAGCACAGCTGGGCGAACCGGCCGCCTTTCACCTGGGAGAGGCGCTTGCGGATGGTGTTGATCTCGGTGATGTCCGCCCCGCAGGCCAGCAGCTGGCCCGTGATGTCCTGCAATTCAGCCGGTTCCACCAGAGGCTTCTCGAACAGGGCGCTGCCACCGCCGGACAGGAGGAAGAGCACCGTGTCCTTTTCACTAAGGTCGCTGACCAGATCCAAGGCGGCCTGGGTGCCCTTGAAGGAGTTTTCGTCGGGGACCGGGTGGCCCGCCTCAAAGCAGTCGAAGTTGGCGATGGGGCCCATGACGTGGTCGTACTTGGTCACCACCACGCCCTTTTCGATGCGGCTGCCCATCACGTCGGACGCTGCTTTGGCCATCTGCCAGGCGGCTTTGCCCGCCGCCACCAGCAGCACCCGGCCGGGGAAGGTCATCTGCTTCAACGCCCGCTGGACGGCGGCGTCCGGCTGCACGGCGGCGATGGCTTGCTGTACGATCAGGTCTGCATGCGCACGTAAGGTTTTATCCATATTTACCTCCTATACAAAAGAAGCGCGCCGTGCGATTGCAAAGCGCGCTGTGGTTCAGGTTCAGAAGACCAGGTTCAGGATGAAGATCTCCACCATGGCTGCAAGGCCGATGACCAGGGTCATGAGGGTCTGGGTCTTGTAGCCCTGCTCGGGAGTCATTTCACCGAAGTTGGTGACCACCCAGAAGTAGGAGTCGTTGGCATGGGACACGGTCATGGCACCGGCGCCGATGGCCATGACCACCAGGGAGATCTCCGCCGGCGTGACAAAGCCCAGAACGCCCAGCAAAGGCTGCACGATGCCCGCCGTGGTGGTGATGGCCACCGTGGAGGAACCCTGAGCGGACTTGAGGATGGCGGCCAGCAGGAACGGGAAGAAGATGCCCATGGTCTGCAGGACGTTGGCATGAGCTTTGATAAAGGTCACCATGTCGGAGGAGGAGATGACCTTGCCCAGGACTCCGCCGGCGGCGGTGACGAAGAGGATGGGGCCCACAGTTTTCAGGGTCTCGTTGGTCATGTTGTAGAAGTCAGACTTTTTACCCGCAGAGAACAGCTGGACGATGGCCAGGACAGCGCCCACGGCAAGAGCCATGATGGGGGTGCCCAGGAAGGTGAACAGATTCGCTGCGAAGCCGGTCCATTTGGCCATGGCTACGACAGAAGAAACGGCCATGAGCAGGATGGGCACGATCAGGGGGGCGATGGCGTTGAAACCGCTGGGGAGCTTGCCGAACTCAGCCTTCAGCTCTTCATAGGTCTTGACCACTTCGCCATTGTCGGAGACTTCGTCGGCGCTCTTGATCTTCTTGCCGATGAGCTTGGCATAGATGAGGCCGGCGATCAGGGGCAGGATGGAGCACAGTACGCCCATGCCGATAACCAGCAGCAGGGACTCACCCATACCCAAGGTATTGGCCGCGGCGATGGGGCCCGGCGTGGGAGGAATGAACACGTGCGCGATGTACAGACCGCAGGAGAGGCACACAGTCATGGCCACGCTGGATTTGCCGGTACGCTTCACCAGGGCCTTGCGGATGGGGTTCAGGATGACGAAGCCGGAATCACAGAACACGGGGATGGAGACCACCCAGCCCATGAGCTCCATGGCCAGCTCCGGGTTCTTTTCGCCCACCAGGGAGATGACCATGTCGGCCAGCTTCAGGGCAGCGCCGGTCTTCTCTAGCACCGTGCCGATGAAGGCGCCCAAGATGATGACGATGCCGATAGAGGTAAAGGTGCCGGCAAAGCCCTCACCGATGATGGTGGCAATGCCCTTTGTGACGACCTTGCCATCCGCATCCTTGATGTCTACCAGGCTGATGCCGGCCAAAAGTGCCAACACCAGGGAAATAGCCATGATCGCCAGGAAGGGATGGACCTTCAGCTTGGAGATCAGCAGGATCATGACCACCACGGCCACGACGAAGGCGATAATAAGCGGAATGCCTGTCATAAAAGAATCCTCCTTGCTTTTTCGTGCCTTTCAGCACAGAATGATTGTATAAAAATTTGTACTTTTTGTCAATTGTTTGTATTCGATATCACGATAGTTCCAACCGAGAAACGGAAAATCCCTGTTCGCCGCTCACAAGGGGGACTTCGGCGATATCCGCGTGAGAGATGTGGATGTGGGGCTGGCTCTTGAGCTCGATGTAGAACCGGCGGAGGCTGGACACGTCCCCCTGGATCTCCAGCTCCACCCGGCCGTCAGACAGGTTCTTCACCCAGCCGGTGAGCTTCATGTCCCGGCACATATACAGCGCCGTGTACCGAAGGCCCACGTGCTGGACGGAGCCCGAAAGATACAGATGCCAGCGGCATTGCTTTTTGATGGCGGCTTCCCGGTCGATACGATCCGGATCAACTCCGCCGGGACGAAGTCGCGCCCGAAGGGGCTGCTTGCCGTTCATTCCTCGTATATGCCGTTGATATCCCGGCCCAGATTGCCCTCCGGGGTATCCACCACCAGATAGAAGGATGGCTTATTCACCTTCTTCTTCTGCAGGAAAGCCAGGGCGTCCGCCTTGGTGGGGGCGGTGTGGACCACGTAAGCGGCGTTGCCCTTGTCCAGTTTCTCCTTGAATTGCACCAGCTGGGGATCACCGTTTTCTACCAGGACGGGCTTGACCTCTCCCTCTGGCTTCAGGGCATTCTTTCGCTTGCCACCGTGCTTTTCCAAGGCCGCCTCCGCCGCCTCGAATTCCGCTTCGGAAAGATCGCTGCCGCAGACCAGTGCCTCGTAGGTGCCGGTAGGCTGCTTGTTCTCAGTGACCTCATACACGCCGTAGGTCATGATCCGATCGCAGATGAGCTTGCCGGTATCGCTGGCCCGATGGATGAAGGGCAGCTCCAGCAGCGCCTCTTCCCCGCTCTCCTGACTGGGCATGGAGAAGAGGGTGAAGGGCGGCTTCACCGCCTTGTTGGGCCGCTCGCCCAGCCAATAGCCCATGGCCTGGTCGCAGGTGTCGTGACGGGAACCCAGATTGCTGGCCTCATAGTATTTCTTTTCGCCCTTAGCGTCCGTGCTCACCACACCGGCCATGTCCGCAAAGAGATGGATGCAGTTTTCGCACACGGCGCTGCCCGGCGAGGTGTCCATCTTGCGCCGTTTCTCATACTCCGCCCGGGTCAGCTCCAAGCCGAACACCTGTTTCTGGAAGGCTTTGAGATGCTCAAAATACTCCGGAGAATCGTAGAAGGTCTTGTTGTCCACCGCGTATGCCTTGACGCCGTCCAGGGGCCGGTTGCATACGTCGCATACGCCGCCTTTCACATAGCCCTGGTAGGATTCGTCGTAGGAGGGGAAAGCGGACAGGGGCTTCTTCACAAAGACTTTTTTCTCCTCCGACGCCTTGACCTTGCTCAGATTGTCCAACATGGTCTTGATCTTGTTGGTCGCCCCCATCAGGTTGATGAGATGAAGGCGCATGGCCAAGGCGTTGAGATTGTTGTTGGAGAAGTTGGTCACGTTCTTGTCGGAGGACAGGGCCTGCCCCACCTGGGAGGCCGCCACGGCCACCAACGCCAGCTCGCCGGCGTCTAGCTTGGTGTTTTTGCCCAGGCTCCCCGACAGCCGCTTATAGGTGTTGCGGTTTTCCCGGCTCATAGAATCCAGCTTGCCCATGATATCGCAGGCAAAGCGCAGGGCATCCAGCTCATTCTGGGTCATGTCCTTCAGGGTAAAGGGCTTGGGGTCCCTGAACCCGCAAACGGTGCACACGCCGTTTACGTCGAATTTGTGGGACGCATTCTGTTCCTTGCCGCAGACGGAGCACTTCTCCCGACAGACCCCGGGGAGCCGTTTGAAGTCGTGGTTGCTGTCGCGCTTTTCGCCGCACACCCGACAGACGCAGTGGTTCCAGTCGTGCCGAGGCCGGGTCTTGCCGCAGATCTCACAGGTTTCCTGGCACTTGGCCCGATCGTATTGGGTGAAACGATGGTTGATGTCCTGACGCTTGCCGCACACCCGACAGGTGCAGCCATCATAGTCGTGCTTTTCTTGGGTCATGCCGCAATTGGCACATACGTTCTGGCAGCGGTCCTTCTTCCACTCCCACTTGTGGCCCTTCTTCTTGCAGTTGGCGCCTTGATTGTCTGCCAGATACACCAGGACCAAAATGGCGCCGAAGACGGGGACCAGGGCAAGGAGCAGGTAATACCAAGGATAGCCTCCATCCCGCAGTCGGCGCACGCTGCAGGAAAGCGTCCCCAAGCCCAGGACAGCCATTACCGTAAGAGAGATCGCGCTCAGGACCTTTCCCCCGGTTGCGGAATCGGTATACTGCCCGATGACGGTCAGGAGGATCGCTATGATGCCCCAGACGATCAGATTCGCAAGGAACGACCACCAATACTCTTTCTTGGAAGCGGTGCCCTTAAAGTTGAAATAGTTTTTCCAAAATAGTTTATAACTGGCAAGCATGGTCTTCTCCTTTGCCGAGATATTTGAGAGGGGAACAGAGAGTGGACGGGTTGTTGCAAACGGGGCAAAGAGCCGTCTTCTCATGATGCGGAGGACCCGCGTGCCGCCGGAGAGTCGTTCCTTGCGCTGCGGAGCATGCCCCGCAGCGCATTTAACCGATCGTTTTGTTTACAGCGCGTTTTCGTCGCTCATAAGGTCGCGGATGACCTTCTCCCGGACCACAGACACCGTGGTCTCCCGGACCTTCTGCCGCAGGGGCAGCACGGAGCGGGGGCTCACGGACAGCTCGTCGATGCCGATGGAGAGGAAGGTCTCCGTCAGAGCCAGATCCGCGCCCAGCTCGCCGCAGATGCCCACCCAAATGCCGTTTTTGTGGGCGTTGTCCGCCACCATCTTGAGGAGCCGCAGCACGGCGGGATGATGGGGATCGAAGAACCGGCCCAGATCGTTGTTCTGCCGATCGCAGGCCAGGGTGTACTGGGTCAGGTCGTTGGTGCCGCAGGAGAAGAAATCCACCTCTTTGGCCAGCCTATCGCTGATGACCGCCGCCGCGGGGGTCTCGATCATGATGCCCACCTGCACGTCGTCTGCGAAGGGGAGCCCCTCTTTCGTCAGCTCCTTCTTCACCAGCTCGCACATCTTCTTGGCCTCCCGGACCTCCCACACGCTGGTGACCATGGGGAACATGATGCACAGCTTCCCGTAGGCGGAGGCGCGGTAGAGGGCCCGAAGCTGGGTCTTGAAGATCTCAGGCCGGTTGAGGCAGATGCGCAGCGCCCGGTTGCCCAGGGCGGGATTCTCCTCCTTGGGCAGGTCGAAGTATTCGATCTGCTTGTCGGCGCCGATGTCCAGCGTGCGGATGACCACTTCCTTGCCGCCCATGTCGGAGAGGACCTTCTTGTAGGCCTCGAACTGGTAGTCCTCGGTGGGATAGTCGTCGCAGCCCAGGTAGAGGAACTCGCTGCGGAACAGGCCGATGCCGCCGCCGTCGTTCTCCAGGACCTTGCTCACGTCCTCCGGGTTGCCGATGTTGCAGAAGACCCGGACCTTCTGGCCGTCCTTCGTCACGTTCTCCTTGCCCTTGAGCTGGTTCAGCAGCTCCTGGCGCTTCTGGATATCCGCCTGCTTCTTCAGCATCCGGGCCTTGGTATCGGCGTCCGCGTCCACGGTGACTGCGCCGGTGGCGCCGTCCACGATGACCTCACGGCCGGCGTATTCCACCTTCAGCTGGTCGCCCACGCCGATGATGGCGGGGATGCCCGCGGTCCGGGCCAGGCTGGCCGTGTGGCTGGCGCCGCTGCCGCCCTCGGTGACGAAGCCCAACATCTTGCTCGTATCGAGCTGGACCGTCTCGCTGGGAGCCAAATCGTCCGCCGCCAAAATGACGGGGACGGGGGAGTCGATGCCCCCCTGGACCGCGCCGGC
>JAEEGL015020908.1_pt1 | contig 13930 bp, 10 predicted proteins | sample 9134231 | NCBI WGS metagenome assembly JAEEGL01 (sample SAMN16246548, study PRJNA631951) | gut metagenome | biome: gut microbiome; feature: rumen; material: fiber-attached | host: Bos | place: Iran: Karaj | collected 2018-10
CGGTTTTTTTGGTAAGGAAAAAAACAAACGGCTGATAGCTCTGTTTCATCATGAAGGTGAAGTGTATCAGTTTAATGCCAGGGGCAGAACAAACAGGGAAAATGTTAAATTTGATTTTACGGAAAACGGCGGAGTTTGCCACTGGACTATAACAGCTCAGAATTCCAGAGCTTTGGTTGATATTGAAATATTCTGTAAAACTGAAGAGATGATACTGATGAATTATGAGAATCCTAATGGTGAAAAAAACTACAAGCGCCTTCTGGCAGGAAATTCCGGCTATGGTGAAATCCGTCTTTATAAAAAAATACAAAAATCTCTGGAAATAATTGAACAGGCTCGTATTGATAATGCCGGCTGTATGTACGGCAAATATTAGTTTTCTTTCCCATGAATCTCTATAAGTGGCAAAAAATAATATAATGTGCTATAATTTTCATGACGAGGTAAGATTATGAGTACACATATTGCAGCTAAAGCAGGAGAAATTGCCGATGCCGTTCTTCTGCCTGGTGATCCGCTCAGGGCAAAATATATTGCAGAAACTTTTCTGGAAAATGCACACTGTTATACAACTGTAAGAAATATGTTTGGATTTACCGGTACCTATAAGGGAAAACCTGTTTCAATACAGGGTACCGGAATGGGGCAGCCGTCAATTTCTATTTATGTTAATGAACTTTTCAATGAATATAATGTACAAAAAGCAGTCAGAATCGGTACAATAGGTGCTATTCAGGAGGATATAAACCTGCGGGATGTCATTCTGGCTCAGGGGGCATGTACAGACAGCAATAACATGGTTCAAAGGTTTTCTTATTCTCATTTTGCTCCAATTTCTGATTTTGGTTTATTGATAAAAGCCTGGGAAAATGCAAAAAAAATCGGATGTAACTGTAAAATCGGTAACGTTGTTTCGACAGATTTGTTCTATGATGAGAATGAAAACTGGAAACTCTGGCAAAAATATGGCATTTTAGGTATGGAAATGGAAGCTGCAGAACTTTTTACGCTTGCTGCAAAATTCAAGCGGAAAGCTCTGGCAATTCTTACTGTTTCAGATCAGCTCGTAAAAAACGAACATTCTACTGCAGAAGAGAGACAGCTTTCATACAATCAGATGATAGAAATTGCTCTGGAAACTGTAATTTCTTAAAAATAAAAGGAAATGGTGAAAAAAATGAAACCAACTTTACTTGTTCTTGCAGCAGGAATGGGAAGCCGATACGGTGGAGTTAAACAGATTGACAGTGTCGGAAACCATAATGAAACTTTACTTGATTATGCAACTTACGATGCAATGAAAAGCGGATACGGAAAAGTTGTTTATATTATCCGGAAAGATATTGAAAAAGATTTCCGGGAACGTCTGTTTGACCGGGTTGCACGGAATTTTGATGCAGATTATGTTTTTCAATCAAAGGAAATGCTTTTATCGCCTGAACAGATAAAGAATGCTGCACAGCGTACAAAACCCTGGGGAACCGTGCATGCTGTTTTATGTGCAGAAGAAAAGATAAATGAGCCGTTTACTGTTATCAATGCCGATGATTATTATGGCCGAGATGCTTTTATGTCTATGGCTCAATTTTTGATGCCACTTAATAATTCTGATGCCAAGCATGCAGTTGTAGGCTATATTCTTGGAAATACGATGAGTAAATCGGGAAGTGTAAGCCGCGGTGTATGTACAACAAAAGACGGATATCTTTATTCAATCAAAGAAAATACTCACATTGAATATGAGGGTGATAAAATTATCAGTACTATAGATGGACAAAAAATAGAAATGACAGGCAATGAAAATGTTTCAATGAATTTTTTCGGTTTTACTCCCCTTGCTTTCAAAGGTTTTCATCAGTATTGGGAAAAATTTATCAGTAATAATTCTTCTGAATTAAAAGCAGAAGCATATTTGCCTGAAGCTGCGGGGCTTTTGGAAAGTCAGGGACTTGGAAAACTTAAGTTCATTACATCAACTGAAAAATGGTTCGGTATGACTTATCCGGAAGATCGGGAACTTGTAAAGCAGGGACTTGCTCAAAAAATCAAGTCGGGATATTATCCTGACAAACTTTGGGAGAAATAACATGAAGCGAAAGTTAATTGCGTTAATCGTTGTAATCTGTTTTTTTCAATTTACAGTTTTTGCCTCTGGCTTTAACTATAAGTTTTCGACATTTGGCGGAGGGCTTCCTTCTTCAATAAAAAAAATGGCCTATGAAGAAAATTCTGAAGTTTCAGATATTGTGCTTTCTTCAGAGGATACAGATTCTGAAGCTGAAAATTTTTCTGACGAAGAAGCTGAAGAAATTGCATCAGAAGATATTGAAGAAGATGTTGCCGGTCCTCAAATGAGTATTTCTGGTGGAAAATCAACTGAAACGCAAAAAACCTGGGAAGAAATTGATAACGTTACAAATGAATCCAAAAAGAAAAATAAGGCTGCTATAATTGGTACTGTAGTTGTAGGTACAGTTGTAGTTGCAGGTCTTATTTTCGGAGGAATAATGCTTGCAAATAATTCTACAGTTTGTGCAGACAGTTGTGATTCGGGCTGCTCTGAAGATTGTACGACTAATCTTTGCAATTCCTGTGTAGATTCTTCTTCAGAACAATGTACTCAGGCTCTTTGTGACGATATGCTTTCTTCTTCCTGTGACAGTGCTATTGGTTCATCAACAACAAGTTGTTCAAACGGTTTTGCATCTCTTCCTGCAATGCTGAACTTTTTCCCTGTATATGTTCCATAAGTCCGGCTTTGTAATATTTCTTTTTTTCTTTTTAATTGAAGGTGCATTCACAGAAACAGTTGTGATGCATCTTTCAATGTCTTTAAACACAACAACAATCGAAAAGAACGGAAGTTCTACTGAAGTTCCTGCTAAAATTAATTTTTCAAAAAAAGATAATAGTTTTTCTTTTGAGACTCTGGTTCCTGAAAAAGATACTTTTTTTTATGATGAAAGCGGCTGTTTCTATCTTACGCCAGACGGTACAAAAATAAATACAGAAGAATATCGCAGTGACCTGGAACAAACCTGTTCTGATTTATTAAATTATTTTAAAGGTGATTTCGGACTTAATGAAAGTCAGTATAAAATTTTTGATAACAGAATTCAAAACGAATATATTCAATCTCAATGGAAATATACTGGCAACGGTGAGTTTATAATACAAATTATAAAAACTTTGTCTGATAAAAAGGGTCGTTTTGTGCAATTGTCCATGTATGCTTTAAACAATACTTTACTTGCGCAAACATTTATTGAAAAGTACAGTACTGATGGTAAAGTTTTTTATCCGTCTTTAATAAAAACATTTACATATAATCAGGATGCAGATGGAAACAACGATTTGGTTTTTACAACAATTCTTGAATTATCGGATGTTAAAGTTTCAATAAACAAATTTTATTCTGATTCTGATTTTAAGACATTTCACAAGAAATCGGAAACCAGTAGTGTTTATGTTTCAGAGCCTGTTCATTCCAACAGTGATTCAATATCTGGAATTCTTGTAACAGGAGCCTATAATTTTTATAAAAAGTTTATTACAGATCAGGATATTCCAGGATGTCTTTTTTATCCTACATGTTCACACTACATGGCAGATTGTATACGGGCTTACGGACCTGCTGGGATTATAAAAGGTTATGACAGAATTAAAAGGTGCAGTAACAGCGAAAAAGCAAGAAATCTATATGAGCTTACGCAAGACGGTCGATTAATTGATTTTGCAAAATGATTTTAACAGGTAAACCAATGAAAAAAAAATTATTTCAATTTCTATTATTATTAACTATGAGTTTTATTTATTCTCAGGAAGCCTCTAGTATAGAAACCTATCCGGCTTTTTCTTCTGATGCTGTACTGGCATTTGCAGATTATCTGTATGACAGGAATTTTTTTTCAGAAGCTGCTTCTGAATATGAAAGATTTTTGTTCATGAAAAATCGTGAAACTATTCCAGAACAATCAATTGAAGAAAAAATTATTTTTAAGCTTGCAAAAATCTATGATAACGAAAATAGTTTTGAAAAGATTATTCCTCTCGAAAAAAAATATTCAGATAATTGTGCTGTTCCTCTTGCATCAAGACTTTTCGCCCTCGAAGCTAAATATGTTTTTATGGACTTAATTCCAGAGATTGATTACAGTTCTTTTGTTAATAATACCAGAAAATCATATAATGTGTCTGATGACCTTTCTGATTTATTAGACCTGTCTTTGAAGATTTATATTAAGGATTTTGCTTCCGCAAAAATAATGACTAAACAATTTGTACAAAAATCTGATTTATTTGTATCGTTGGATAATCACTTAGAAAAATATAAGGTTAAAAAGCCAGGTCTTGCTCTTTTTCTTTCTGCTATTTGTCCAGGATTAGGCAAAGTCTATAACGGAGCATACGCACAGGGATTTTCTGCATTTGTTTCTGTAGCTTCTTTTGCATCAGCCTGTGCATATTTTTCTTACAATAACGGCATAAAAGACTGGAAAACATGGACCTTCGGAGCGATGGGAGCAGGGCTCTGGGTAGTTGATGTTTATGGAGCTTTTTCAGGCGCGAAAAGATTTAATAAAGCAAGTTACAGGAATCTTAAAGCTGATATGAAAGGACTTTTTGATGAGATATAAAGTTTATTTTTTTATATTGTTTTTTTCTATTTCAGCTTTTTTGTTTTCTCAAAATTCTGCATTAACTTTTAAAGAAAACATTTTTTCTGTAGATGATGTTTTTGAAAGCGCAAAATATTATGAGGCACAAAAGGATTATACGTCCGCAGTAAAAGAATGGAAACGTTTTTTATTTTTACAAAACTATTATCAGCTTTCTGATGATGATAGAACTCTTGTTTGTCTGGAAAAACTATCTGATTATTATTTGTTAATCAATCAGAATAATTGGGCACTTTCTTTTATTAATGATGCTTTAAACTATAATTCAGAAAATTCTGCATTAATAAATAAGCTTCTTAAAAATAAAATTAATATCTTAGTAAAAGAAACAGCAGAAAAAAATGCATTGCTTAGAAATAATCTTGAGTTATACGCTCTTGCCTTTACAGACGATGTTGATATTGAAATTAAAAAAAAAGCAGTTACTGAAATTTTAGAAAATGATATTAAAGCCGATTCATTAAATGACTTTTTGTATGATTTGGATTTTGCATTTTCTGTATTAACTCTGGATAATTCTGAACATCTATATTCAAAGCTTTTACAATCTGTTCGAAAATTAAACAAAGTCCATTTGAAAAATCCAAAACTTGCAGCCGGATTGTCGGTTATTCCTGGATTCGGACAAATGTATGCTCAGGATTTATCTGATGGATTAAATTCATTTCTGATTAATGGTTCTCTTATGGCTTTGTCTGCATATTCACTTTTGAATCTGCATTTTATAGAATTTTCTTTTTTAGAATTTTCTCCTTTATACCGCTTTTACAGAGGAAATTTTTATAATGCTCAAAAAGATTCTTATGAGTATAATAAAAAAAATACTGAAAAAATTCAAAGTGAAATTATTATGCTTTTAAAAAGTCTTTAAATATAGTAAAATTATTTTATGTTTTCTGATACACATTTTCATCTTTCTTCTATTTCTAATCGTGGAATTGATGTTTCCGTTTTATTAAAACAAATGGCTTTTAAAAAAATTTTATTTGCCCTTGATATTGGTACAGAATGTGATGATTTTTATAAACATAAAGCTGTTTTTGAAAATTCATTAAATCAGTTAAATGAAGAAGAACAAAAACAGATACGCTCTGTTTATCATTTTTCGTGCGGCATCTGGCCAGATGAAAATGCAATAACGGACAGATTCAATCAATGTAAAATTCTTGAAAAAATTGTTTCGGATAATTTTGATGAAATTTGTGCTCTTGGGGAATTTGGAGTAGACAGGCATTATAATAAAAACAATGTTAAAGAAGAACTTGAATTGTTTTCCCTTCAAATGGAACTTGCAAAAAAATATTCGCTTCCTGCAATTATTCATAGTCGTGAAGATTTTGATTCCACGATTTCAGTTATCAGAGAAGCCGGGTATAACCGGGGTGTGATTCACTGTTATTCATATGGAATGACTGAAGCAAAATTTTTTTTAGATGCAGGCTGGTATATTTCTTTTTCAGGTTCAATTACATATTTTAAAAAAAGAGATTTTGATGCTGTGCGCGAACTGGTCCGATATATTCCTATTGACAGGCTGCTTTTAGAAACGGATTCTCCTTATCTTGCACCAGTTCCAGAACGAGGAACTGTCAATACTCCTTTGAAGGTCGAGCATGTTTTTAATTTTGTAAGTCAATGCAGAAATATAGAATTAGCAGCACTTGCAGAATCTGTATATAAAAATTCATTATCACTTTTTCAAAAATGATTTTCATGTTATATTATTACTATGAAACAGTACACAGATGAAAAACTTTCTGAATTAGAACAGGAAGGTTTAAAAGAATTGATTTCAATACTTGCAGAACAAAAAGATGTTAATGAGCTTAAAGAATGTCTTGAATGTCTTTTAACAAAATCTGAGCTGGAAGATTTAGGAAAAAGATGGCTTTTAGTTAAGGAAATAGATGCGGGAACAACCCAGCGTGAAATTGCTCAAACTTTTCACATGAGCCTGTGCAAAATCACGCGTGGTTCCAGGGAACTTAAAAAGCCGGGCAGTGCCTTCAGGCGGATGCTCGCTCTGATTAAATAAATTATTTCAGGATAGCAGCAATTTCTTCACGCTGCCATCTTTTAGCCATATCATATGGAGTTTCTCCAAGAATGTTTCTGGCATTCTTGTCTAAGCCCATGTTTACTAAACGGTGTACAGTATCTTCAGATGCAATTCTGGCTGCATAGTGCAGAATTGTATCACCTGTCATGTCCTGTGATTTTCCTGCAAATTTTACAATGTCCCCAAGAATGTCCTGATGATTTTTTATGGCAAGTGTTAAGGCACATTCGCCTGAATCATCTAATATATATGGATCAGCATTTTTCTCTAAAAGCATTGCAGCCTGTTCCCGAAGATCTGTCTTTACTGCTATTGCAAGCGGAGTAATTCCGTTTTTGTTTCTGGAATTAATCGGGTAGTTAAGTGAAAGTAATGTTGAAAGAGTTCTTGTATCAACTCTATTTGTAATTGCAATATGCAGCGGTGTGTTTCCGTCTGAGTCAACAAGCTTTGGATTTGAACCAAGTACGGATTTTATTAATGCTTCGTTTGTTGAAGAAAGAGAAAGCTGGAATGGTGTTATTCCTTGAGAATTTCTGGCAAGAGGATTTCCGCCTGCTTCATAAAGCATTTTTATAAGTTTTATGTTTTCGGATAAAACCCCCAGATGATAAGCGGTATCACCATACATATCCTGCATTTGAACCAGAGCCCCGTGTTTTAAAAGTAAGGCAGCAATTTTTATGTCGCAGTTAACAGCATCTGATGCAGTGATAAAGTCCATCAGGATAGTTTTTCCTGTTTCATCAAAGGCATTGATGTCTGCATTTTTGTTTAACAGACTCGTTATCATACTTGTTCGTTTAAGATAAATAGGATTTGAATAAATTTTCTCTTTGATTTCTTCTTCATTTTTCATTGTACGGGCATACAGAGAAAACTGGTCACGGTATAAATTGCGGCAGTTGTGGACAGCAAGATAAAGCGGGGTTTGACCTGCAAGGTTTTTACTGTTGATGTTGGCTCCAGACTGAATGAGTAAAGTTGCTGCATCCTGAGAGTTATGTGCTACACAGTGATGTAAAAGTGTGTTTCCGAAATAATCCCGGAATTCTTTGTTTGCGCCTTTGTTTATCAGAATACTGATTATAGAAAGACTGTTTACTTTTACAGCATTAAATAAAGGAGTTTCGCCATTGTGATTTGTTTTGTTAACCTGTGCACCTTTTTCAAGAAGAAGTTTTACAGCATTATCGTATTTCCATTCAACGGCAAGATGCAGCGGAGTGTTTCCAATTCCATCCTGAGCTTTTATTACTTCTGATGATAAAAACCATTCCTGAACATCTGTATTGCTTGAAAGGGCAATTCTTAGTGGTGATTTATTTTCGCTGTTAGTGCTGAAGATATCAGCTTTTTTTTGTAAAAGCATATCACCTAATTTCTGATAGTTCTTTTTTACAGCAATGAACAAAGGTGTGTTTCCGTCTTTGTTGCGGGCATTTACATCATCGGTTAAGGATAACAGATAATCCATCTGACTTGGATCTGCATTGTTTTCTACAGCAATATGAAGCGGAGAATTTCCGTTTGTATCACGCGAATTTATGTTTTTGGAATTTACAAGAATTTTCAGAATTGTAGTTTTTTTAACAATATCCGGTGAATTTCCAAAGGCGCGTGCCAAAGGAGATGTCATGTTAAAATCTGTTGCATGAATATCAGCTCCTGCATTAACCAGAAAAACAACCTGATCTATAAGATTGTTTTCTACAGCCTTAGCCAGAGGTGTTATGCCGTTTTTGTTACGCTCATTGATGTCTGCACCTTTGTTATATAATTTTTCGATTATAGTTTTTGATTTATTATTCAATATGGCTGTGTATAAAGGTGTGTCACCAGAAAGATTTTTTGAGTTAGGATTTCCCCCGTTTTCAAGAAGTAAATCATAGATTTCTTCTGCATTTTCATTTGGAATAAACAAATTAAGTGCAGTATTTCCATACATTTCCTGAGAGTTTGCATCAGCTCCTTTTGCCAGAAGCAGGCGGACAATATCTGTAGAGCCTGAATAAACGGCAACATGCAGCGGAGTGTATCCGCTTTTATCTTTTGCACTGATGTCAGCACCCCGGTCAATAAGATATGTTGCAATACCTGTTTCATTCATTTCTGCAGCCCGGTGAAGGGGAGTCTGTCCGTCGTCATAGCGGAGAGTAGGGTTTCGTGTTTTTACTGCATCTTCAAAAAACTGATACTTGCCTTTAATCGGCATTGCATTTGCTTCAAGCAGCATTGCTGCAATCTGTATGCAGGTCAGGTTATCATGATTTACATATGCTAAATGAAGAGGAGTGTAGCCCCGCTTGTCTGCCAGAGAAATATCGATATTGTGTTTTATACATTCAGACAGGGCAGCTTTATTTTCTGCTTCTACCAGATAATGCACAATATTTCTGTTTGATTCGTCTTTTTCTTTTGCAGAACGTTCATTAATTAAAAATGATATATAATCAGGCTTTTCTGAAATGATATAGCCTGCTGGAGTGAGTCCGTTTGTATCTTTTATAAAGATTGATTTTCCGTTGTCGCAGAGTAAGCGGACAGCTTCTGAAAAGTCTTTTTCCAGGGCAATATGTAAAGCAGTTTTTCCGTCAAAATTTTTTATCGCTGGATCTGTGCCTTTAAAAAGAAAAAAGGATATGAGTTCTGTGTTGTTTACTTCTGTAGAAGCATGAAGACAGGTATCTCCGAATTCATCAATTACATTTACATCGTATTTTGCAAATTGCGCACGAACCTCATCAGTGCGGCCCTCGCGAATCATCTGCTGAATAGAGATTTCTTCTACAACAGGTGCCGGTTCTTCTGCAGGTTTTTTTGTTGCGCAGGCACAAAAAATTACAGCTACAGTTATAAACAGCATAAATACTCTCAGAATTTTTTTGTTAAACATACAAACCCCTTGCTTTGCTATTAGTTCATAAAAAAATTATTCTATTAATTATCGGTAAAATAATCGGTTTTATCAACTAAAAATCCTTTTTTTAAACTTTTTGAAAAAAGTCTGAAATAGTCAAAAAATAATCTGTATCTAAAAGAATAAAAAGGTTATATTAAAATCTGAAATGTTTTTAATAAACAGTTTCTGGAGGAAAGTTTTATGAAAAAAACAGGTGTAGTTATTTATGTTTTGTTAGTTGTAGTTTTATTGTTTATTCCTTCATGCAGACATGACGTTTCAACAGGTTCTCATCCTGTCATAAATAATCCGGTAAATCCGGAGAACAATGGTAACGGGAATGTTCCGTCAGGTAATGAAATTGATGTTACTTCTATCGAACTTTCTGGAACTATTATTGAAGAAACTGTACATATAACAAAAGTTTCAGGTTATCTTAACAGTGCTTATGTGGAATTTGATTATTATCCAGAGGCAGCAGGCTATATAGTTAAACTGGATGGAAATACGATAGATAATGAGCTTATCCGGGGTTATGAAAATTGTCTCAGGGCCGATGCATTGGGCTTAAGCGCAGGTATGCATGAGATTTCTGTTCAGGCAGTCTTTAAAAACGGTGATGTTACAACACCAGCACAAAATAATGTTGAAGTAATTAATCACGACCGTTCTGGCTTTGCCTTCAGTAATACAAATCAGATTATTCCTGGTGCATATAAGATGGATGGTACTTTAAAAGATGATGCAGTAGTAATTTATGTAAGTAAAGAGAATGCCAGAACTGTTACAGCCGCAATTAAAGGAAAAGAAGGCTCTAAAGATAAAACCGCAACTTACAAAGGGCTTCAGGGAATTCTGGCAGAAAGCAACTGTAAATATTATTCGCAGCCGGTTTGTGTCAGGATTATCGGATTGATAAAAAAAGATGATGTTGATACTACTACAAACGGCTGGAGTTCTGCAGAAGGACTGCAGTTAAAGAATAATGGTGCAAAGTCCTCAGTGTTCCCGGGAATAACACTGGAAGGTGTTGGAGAAGATGCAACGCTTTGGGGCTTTGGTGTTATGGGCAGAAATACCTGTGCCTGGGAAATTGCAAACCTTGGTATAATGAACTTTATGGACGATGGTATTTCCCTTGATACAAATAATAATTATGTATGGGTTCACAATTGTGATTTCTTTTATGGAAAAACAGGTTCTGATTCAGATCAGGCAAAAGGTGATGGAACACTGGACGTAAAGGATAATTCCCAATATAACACATATTCCTATAATCATTTCTGGGATTCTGGAAAAGCAAGTCTGTGCGGCATGAAAAGTGAAGCAGGTCCGAATTATATAACCTACCATCATAACTGGTTTGATCATTCTGATTCACGGCATCCAAGAATCCGTACAATGTCGGTACATGTATACAATAATTACTTTGATGGAAACGCGAAGTATGGCATTGGTGTAACAAGCGGGGCAAGCTGTTTTGCAGAAGGAAATTATTTCAGAAATGCACATAATCCTATGATGTCTTCATTGCAGGGAACTGATGCAACCGGAGACGGTACTTTCAGTGGTGAAGAAGGCGGAATGATAAAATCCTGGAATAATAAGTTTACAGAATGCGGTTCAAATGAAGTTAAGTTTCAGTTCGTGACTAACAAAAAAAATTATACGGGAAAAACTTACGAAACCGGTGATGCTTTTACCGGAACTTTATCCGATATTGACTGCTATGAAGTTGATTCCAGAAATGAAGTGATACCTGATACTGTAACTACAAAAAGCGGAAATCATACCTATAATAATTTTGATACTGTGGCAGGAGATGCCGGTTTAGGGCTTACAAAACTTCCGACAGATCCTGATACGGCGAAGGCTGATATAATCCGTTATGCAGGACGTGTAAACGGAGGGGATTTTAAGTGGACTTTTGACAATAAAACTGAAGATGCAAATTACGGGGTAAACTATGCGTTAAAAGCCGCTGTTGAATCTTATACAGGTAAACTAAAATATATACAGGGAATAAAAAAGACATCATCGGAAAGTGCAGGCGGAACTGATACAAGTGGTGCTGAAAATGGAGGTGCAGATTCCGGTGAAGCTCAAAGCGGAGGCACTACACCTGTTTCTACCGGCGCAACTGTTGTTTCATTTGCAAAAGGAGCTGTTTCTTCTGATGACAGGGTATCCGGCTCTACAGGAAAAGAATACAGTACGGCACAAACCTATAATGGCAATTCGTATACATATGGAGCAAAACTGAACTCGTCTGGTTTAATAAGTTTAACACTTGAAAAGGCATATAAAGTAAGCTTTGTGCTGGGAACTGATAAATCCGGTTATTCTAAAGGCTTAAATATAGATGATACAGCATTTACACCTTCAGAAAATGTTGTAACATGTAATTTGTCGGAAGGAACACATACCATAAAAAACGGCGGTTCAGAAACATCAGTTTTTCTAATAATTCTGGAATAATTTTTTAACACTTCAGATATTGCCGCAGGGGGGTAAAAGAGCTTTAAACTTCCTGTGGCTTTTTTTTAACTTATTTTAAAAAAGTAAACCTCAAAAAAAGTAAAAATACTCTAATATCTTAAAAATAATAATAAAAATTTGCTAATAATATCCAAAAAATATACTAAAAAGCAAAAAAATATCAGAAAAAGACAAATAATTGACTGCAATTTCTGAAATTTTGGTCATAAAATTAAAATGTGATTAAAGGAAAGTTTGTTGGCAAAACGATAGTTTTGTTCGCAAAAGAAAGAAAAGGGGTGTAGAATGAAAAAAAATTTAATTGCCTTAGTGGGAGTCCTTGTTGCACTTTCACTTATTGGTTGTTCTGGTCTATCTTCAGATCAGGACATTTATGAGGAGACTGCAGGGCGTGCTACTTATAGTGCTTCTACAAGCATTTCCGGCACACCAAGCGGGTCTGGTTCAGGAAGCGGTTTTGTAAAAGCAAAAGGCTGGCTCAACAGTGCATATGTAATCTGGACTGCTAGTGGTTCAAGTTTTACAGTTAAATGTGATGGTACAACTGTTGATTCAAGTTTAACCCGCAAAATCGGAAACCAGTGGCGTGTTGATATACCAGGTCTTAAAGCCGGTTCACACACTATTCAGATTTCAGGCAGTGCAAGCATTTCTGCTACTGTTAATGTAATCAACAATGACCGCACAGGATTCGGTTTTTATGGTTCAACAACTCCAGGTGCTTACAAAGCTGATGGTACATTAAAATCAGGTGCTGTTGTTTTATACATCAGCAATTCAACAAAAGATTCCGTTAAACTTGATGTTACAACAGATTCAAAAGGAAATAAGACATCCTGCACAGGTCTTCAGCCTATTCTTGATGCCTTCAAAAAAGGATACGACAGCCGGCCACTTTGTATCCGTCTTATTGGACGCGTAACAGATCCTTCAGTTCTTACTTCAGGCGACCTGATGATTTCTGGTTCAGGTTCATCAAAACATCTTACAAACGGAATTACAGTAGAAGGTATCGGTTCGGATGCAACTGCATACGGCTGGGGTATCCGTATTAAAAATGCTGATTTCATCGAAATTGCCAACATCGGTTTCATGATGGTAGACTCTGGAGAAGGGGACAATGTTTCTCTTCAGCAGGATTGTAAAAATGTCTGGGTTCATAACTGTGATATGTTCTATGGAGCTCCAGGTGGGGACAAAGACCAGGCAAAAGGTGATGGTGCCCTTGACTGCAAGAAATCAACATATGTTACATTCTCATATAACCACTTCTGGGATTCTGGAAAATGTAACCTTCTTGGTTTAAGTGAAGGAACAACATCAGGCCTTTACATTACCTATCATCATAACTGGTATGATCATTCAGATTCACGACATCCGCGTGTACGCTACTATTCTGCACACGTTTATAACAACTATTATGACGGCTGTGCAAAATATGGTGCAGGAGCCTGTCTTGGTTCTTCTGTGTTCATGGAATCCAACTATTTCCGCAATACAAAAAATCCTATGATGATTTCTATGCAGGGAACAGACCTCTATGCTGGAAGCAAGACAAAATCTAATGATAATGCAACATTCTCTAAAGAAGCTGGTGGTATGATTAAAGCTTATGGAAACAAGATGTCTGGAACATATTACTTTGTTTCTTATGGTCAGTCATCTCCATATCATGGCGGTTCATCAACAACAGATTTTGATGCATATGTTGTAACAAGTAAATCTTCAACTGTTCCAAGTTCAGTAAAATCTGCATCAGGCGGAAATACTTACAACAACTTTGATACA
>JAEEGL016602920.1_pt1 | contig 13930 bp, 14 predicted proteins | sample 9134231 | NCBI WGS metagenome assembly JAEEGL01 (sample SAMN16246548, study PRJNA631951) | gut metagenome | biome: gut microbiome; feature: rumen; material: fiber-attached | host: Bos | place: Iran: Karaj | collected 2018-10
AAAGAAAATGAGGAAAGGTTGCTTACCCGTGAAAACAACATTGATCGTCGTGACCAAACTATCCAAAATCGTGAAAATCAGTTAGAGCAAAAAGAACAAAATTTAGTTGAAAAACAAAATGAGATACAAAAAGAACAAGTAAAGATTGAAGAATTAAAAAAAGAGCAAGTTGATTTGCTCGAAAAAATTGCAGGTTTTTCTAAGAACCAAGCCCGTGATATGGTAATGAAAAAGGTTGAAGAAATGATGAACCTTGAAATAGTAAACTATATTCACGAAAGAGAAGCACAAGCTCAGTTAGAAGCGGATAAAAAATCTAAAGAATTACTAGTTGAAGCAATGCAAAAATATTCAAGTGAAGTTGCAAATGAACAGACAATTACAGTTGTAACTTTACCTAACGATGAGATGAAAGGTCGTATTATCGGTCGTGAAGGTCGTAATATAAGAACCCTTGAATCAGTAACCGGAGTTGATTTAATTATCGATGATACTCCAGAAGCAATTGTACTTTCTTCATTCGATCCATATCGAAGAGAAATAGCAAGAATTACAATTGAAAATTTAATTAAGGATGGTAGAATTCATCCAACTAGAATTGAAGAATTATATGACAAAACTGTTAAAGATATGAAAGTAAAAGTTCGTGATATCGGAGAAACAGCTCTATTCGAACTTGGAATCACTAAAGTAGATCCAGAATTAATTGAAATTCTTGGCCGTCTACAATTCAGAACAAGTTATGGTCAAAACTGTTTGCAACACTCAATTGAGGTTGCTAATTTATCTGGTTTAATCGCTGGAGAATTAGGTGAAAATGTCATGATTGCTAAAAGAGCAGGACTATTCCACGATATTGGAAAAGCTGTTGATCATGAAATTGAAGGATCTCATGTTGAAATCGGTTCTGAACTTGCTAAGAAATATCGTGAAAATGAAACAGTTATCAATGCAATTGAATCACATCACGGTGATAAAGCTTCAACAAGCGTTATTTCATCAATAGTAGCAATTGCAGATGCTCTTTCTGCATCACGTCCTGGAGCTAGAAATGATTCTTTAGAAAACTATGTTAAACGTTTAGAAGAATTAGAAAAAATAGCAACAGATATCAAAGGTGTAGATAAGACATATGCTGTTCAAGCTGGTCGTGAAATTCGCGTAATTGTAAAACCAGAAGAAATTGATGATATTGGAAGCTTTAAAGTTGCTCGTGAAATTAAGGAAAAGATTGAAGAGCAATTACAATACCCTGGTACTATTAAAGTAACAGTTATTCGTGAAACTCGTGCTACAGAAGAAGCAAAATAAAGGAGGTAGCTTATGTTTTTAGCGGCGTCATTAAAATGTTTAGAAACAGGTCCAGGAGAAGTAGGACCATGGATAGAAGCTTGTAGGACTCTAGCTTGTATTCCAACAGATGTTGCAAGGATTACAACACTCATATATAACATTTTAAAAATTGCAGCACCTTTAGTATTAATCATCGTTGGAATGTTTGATATGGCAAGAGCTGTTGCAGCAGGAAAAGAAGATGAAATTAAAAAAGCGCAGGGCTTATTAGTAAAAAAAGCTATCTCAGCAGCACTAGTGTTTTTGCTATTATCACTTATAACATTTGTATTTAACATTTTAAGCAACAATGATCAAAGTGCTCAAAGTGTCATAAAATGTGTTAATGTATTATTAAATAATGATGGCACAAAGAACTGGCAGTTACAAGCAGATTGTCCTCATGGTGGAGCGAATTATGAGTACTATGCTACAGAAGAAGAATGTAATCATGGATGTGAAATTAGAAGAACCAATCAAGGGTGTTCTTGTACTTGCCAACCTACAAGATAAAAGGGAAAGATTTTATAGTTTTTATAAAATCTTTTTTATATTATTTAGTAACAATCTAAAATGGTGTATAATAAATTTGGTGATTTGAATGCGCTTAAAGAATATAAAAGGAGCAAAGGAAAGAATAGGAGAATCTTCTTATTTGATAAAAGATCCATTTGCTTTAAAAGGTAAATACAAAACAATATTTAAAAATGATAACCCAATTCATTTAGAAATCGGAACTGGTAAGGGAGATTTCTTAATTGAGATGGCACTAAAATATCCAGATATCAATTTTGTTGGAATTGAAAGATATGATAGCGTTATCTTAAGAGCGATTGAAAAGGTGGATAAGTTAGATATTAGTAACATCTATTTCATTCGTGAAGATGCAAATTTAATCGAAAAGATATTTGATCATGAAATTGAGAAAATCTATTTGAATTTCTCAGATCCATGGCCGAAGGCAAGACATGCAAAGAGAAGACTTACAAGTCCAGTATTCTTAAAGTACTATGATTCTATTTTTAAAAGAGGGAAATTCATCCAAATGAAAACAGATAATAAAGACTTATTTGAATACTCTTTAGTAAGTCTAAGTGAATATGGTTATACCATTAAAGAAGTTAATCTAAATTTATATGAAAATATGGTAGAAGATAATGTTGCAACTGAATATGAAACCAAGTTTGTAAATATGGGCAAAAGGATATATAGAGGGGTATTCATAAAGGACTAGACATTTACTTTACAGTAAAGTGCGAAAAAACTTTTAAAACATTTTATCTTTTGGTATAATTATAGTAAGTGTGGTGGAGTATGAAAAAAAAGTTCTTACTATTTCTCCTTATTTTAGTTTTAACTGGTTGTACTGCCGTTAGAATTAATACCAAAAGTATTGATAACATCGTATCAGTTATCTTGTCCAAAGAGAACACATTATACAATACGATAGGTAAAGGATATAAATATTACATTCCAAGAGGAGTTGTCTATATTGATTCTAACGAATACAATGAAAAACTCTACTGTAATGGTGATTACTACTATTTATATCTAGATGTTATCAGTTATTACTATAAGAAGGAATTTAAATATACTGAAAACAAAGATTTATACTATTCAAAAAATATCGATATGAATAATAAAAAAGGTTATCTAGAGATAACTAAAGTAGATAATAAGTATTACTTAGTTGAATTCCTATATAACTACGCCAAGATTGAAGCTTTAGTAACAGAGGATAAAATAAATGAAGTTGTTCTAAATGCTTCATATATACTTTCAACAGTTAAATATAACGACAACGTTATAAAGTTGATACTTGATAAAGATTATTTCAAAAATAAAGAAGAAAATTATAACATATTTAAGTCTGCTAATAATTCGACAAGTTTTGAACTTGAGTATACCGAGATAGAGGAAAGTGAGTGATAATATGGGTCTATTTGATAAATTAAAAAATGTTTTTACTGAAGAAGACGAAGAAACAGTAGAACAAGAACCGATCAAAAAAGAAGTTTTTCAAGTTGAAATCCCAGCACCAAAAATAGAGGAAGAAAAGGAAGAACCTAAAAAAGAGGAGAAATTCGTCTTCCCAGTTTATTTTGAAGATGATGATTTTAAAGAAGCTGATTATAAAAAACCAGAAGAACCTAAGGTAACACCGCGAAGAAGTGAGTATGAACCTAGGAGAGCTGAGTATGACGCTTATAGGGAGGTTCCAAAAGAAGAACCTAAAAAGAGATTTAAATTATCTCCAGTTATATCACCGGTATATGGAATATTAGATAAGAATTATAAAAAAGAAGATATAACTATGAAAAGGAATGAACCTGAAGTTCCAGAACGTGAAAGCACAGCTGTAAAAGTTGACCGCGTTCGTAAAAAAGCATATGGAACTTTAGAAGATGAACTTGAAAATGGTTTAGATGAAGTAAAAATCGAACAAGAAGTAACTCCTAAAGTAAAAGAAGAGTTAGAAGTTGAAGCAACCGAAAATATTGAAGATATGTTCTTTGATAAAGAGATCGATAAAGATATGACTTTAGAAGATGCAATCAAACAATATGAGGAGCACGAGACAAAGAAGGTTGAAGAAAAAGATGAGTTAATTGAAAGTGATCTATTTAACTTAATCGATTCAATGTATGATAAAAATCTAGAGGAGGATACAGATGAGTGAGACTTTATTAATTATAATTTACAGTTTAATTGCCGTACTATTAGTTGTTCTAATAATCTTTGTTATTAGATTGTTCAGCACATTATCTCGTTTAAATTCAACGTTAGATGATGTAAATGCTAAGATTGAAAAATTGAATGGATTATTTAATATAATCGGGAATACAACTGATTATCTAACAGTAATTGGGGATAAATTTGCAGATAAACTTGCAGGTTTATTAGAAGGTTTATTTTCTAAGAAAAAGAAAGAGGAGGATATAGATGAGTAAAAAAGGTTTCGGAAAGGTAATGGCTGGTGTTGGAATCGGTCTTGGACTTGGATTCTTATTTGCTCCAAAAACTGGAGAACAAACTAGAAAAGAATTAAAAGAAAAATTAGAAGAAATGATTAGAAGAGTTAAAAATCTAGACTCTGAAGATGTAAAAAAAACGATTGAGGACAAAGTAAATGAATTAAAAGCTGACATTAGTTCTTTAGATAAGGAAAAAGTGTTAGAAGTAGCTAAGAAAAAAGCTAAAGAAGTTCAAAAAAAGTCTAATGAATTAGTTGAGTACGCAGTAGAAAAGGGAACTCCAATTCTAGAAAAAACCGCAACATCAATCCGTGAAAAAGCTTTAGTAGTTAGCAAGGATGTTGTAAAACGTCTTGAAAAAGCTGAACCACCAAAAGCAACTCCAATTGAAGCAGTAAAAAAAAGTTCTAAGAAATAGAACTTTTTATTTTGCTTTTTTGTTAACTTCCATTATAACTGGTAGAACAATTGGTTTTCCACCGGTTTTTTCATATGCTAGAGAAGTTATAACTGCAGCAACTTCTTGTTTTAGATCGCTGTAGTTAAGGTTTTTAGTAATCTTACTTTGAACAGTGTTGTAAGCAGCTTCTTCGAATTCGCTTAACAACTCTTCATTTTCATTAACTAAAACAAATCCTCTTGTTGCAATTATTGGTTTGTTAACTAATTTATTATTTTTAACATCCAAATTGATAATAACAATAATAATTCCATCATTCGCCATTATCTGACGTTCTTTAATTATTGAGGATTTAACATTTCCAATTCTATTTCCATCGACATAAATGTCACTTGCAGGAATTTTTTCATCAGAAAGTGTTATCTTTTCATCCTTCATATAAAGAACATCACCATTTTTTAAAACAAAGGTATTCTTCTTTGGTATATCACACATATTGGCGATATCAGCATGCTTTTTAAGCATTCTATATTCACCGTGACATGGCATGACATATTTCGGATTGATAAGTCTTATCATAAGTTTTAACTCTTCCTCATTGCCGTGACCAGATGTGTGAATATCACCTAGTGAAGTATTTGTATACACCTCAACACCACGCATATAAAGTTTATTTATATTTCGTGAAATGTTTAAAGCGTTTCCTGGAATTGCAGATGAAGAAAGAATTACTAAATCGTTATCTTTTAACTTGATTGATTTATGTGTTCCATCAGCAATTCTCGATAGAGCTGCAAGAGGCTCACCTTGAGTACCTGTGCAAAGTAAACAGACATTTCCATCAGGTAAACGGTTAGCTTCCTCAGCTGACACAAATATATCTTTATGTTTAATGTAACCACCTTGAATTGAAATTTCAATGTTGGTTTCCATACTACGACCAAATATTGCAATTTTTCTTTTATTCTTCTTACATGTATCAACAATATGTTTAAGACGATAAATATTAGATGCGAATGTCGCAATAATAATTCTATTATCTTTATGCTTTAAAAATATCTCATTTAAAGCTTCGTCAACTTTTGATTCACTTGTTGAAAAACCACTTTTCAAAGAATTTGTACTCTCACTTACAAGAAGTGTTGGATTAGTTCCACCGATTGCCGCCATTTTTTCTAAATTCGCCATTGGACCAATTGGTGTCAAATCAAATTTGAAATCACCGGTAAAAATAATTGATCCTTCTGGAGTTTTAACATAAATTCCATGTGAATCTGGAATCGAGTGGGTTGTTAGAAAAAATTCAACTTGAATATTTTTAAATTTAGTTTTCTGCTTTTGATTATAAGCAAAAAGATTTTTAAAATTGATATTTCTTTCTTCAAATTTCTTCTTAATTAAACCAATTGCTTGATTAGGTGCATATATAGCAGGTATATTCACACTTTGAACTAAGAAGGGAATTCCACCGATATGATCTTCATGCCCGTGAGTAATAAATAAACCCTTTATTTTCTTTTCGTTTTTCTTTAAAAATGTAAAATCCGGAATTATATAATCAACACCAAGTAAGTCGTCCTCAGGGAATATAACACCAGCATCAACAATAACTATTTCATCTTTATGCATGACACAGTACATGTTTTTACCAATTTCACATAAACCACCGAGAGCAAATATTTTGGTGCATTCATCTTTAAATAATTTCATAGTTCCTCCTTTCATTAATTTTTTCGATATAAATTATACCTTAAAAAAAATAAGTTGTCTAGTTCATAATACTTGTAATTTTACCTCTATTATTGTAAAATTATTATGTTAGGTGATGATAAATGGGGATTCTTGGGCTTTTTAAAAATTTAAAAAAAGAAAATAAAAAAGAAATTGAATCATTTGATAAAGGACTTTCTAAAACTAATGAGTATTTATCAAATAAACTTTCAATTTTGAATTCAAAATATAAAAAAGTAAACGATGAATACTTTGATGAATTAGAAGAAATGCTCATTATGGCGGATGTTGGAGTAGAAACCGTAATGAAGTTTATCGATAGATTAAAAGCGCGTGTTAAACGTGAAAATATCGAAGACACTAAATCTTTAAATGAAATTGTAGTTGATGAACTATTTGTTATCTATGTCAATAATGACATCATTGTAAATAAGATCAACTTCAGTGAAACCTCACCAACAGTAATACTTTTTGTTGGAGTAAACGGTGTTGGTAAGACAACTACGATTGGTAAAATTGCTTATGATTTAAAAAACAAAGGCAAGAAAGTAATGATGATCGCTGGAGATACTTTTAGAGCAGGAGCAGTTGAACAAATTGAAGAGTGGGGTTCTCGTGTTGGATGTGAAGTTGTATCTAGAGAAACTCAAGATCCATCAAGTGTTATCTATGACGGATTAAATAGAGCAAAAGATGAAAACTTCGACGTCGTTTTAATCGATACAGCAGGAAGACTTCAAAACAAGACGAATCTAATGAACGAATTAAATAAAATTAATCGCGTAATTGGAAATATTATTCCAGATGCACCACATGAGACATTGCTTGTAATGGATGCAACAACCGGTCAGAATGGGATAAGTCAAGCTCTAAGTTTTAAAGAAATAACCAAAATAACTGGAATTGTTTTAACTAAACTTGATGGAACAGCTAAAGGTGGAATTGTCTTAGCTATCAAAGAAACAGTTGGAATTCCAGTAAAATATATCGGCCTTGGAGAAGGCATTGAAGATTTAAAAGTATTTGATATTGAAAAATATATTCATGGAATATTTAAAGGATTGATTGAAGATGAAGAATAAAAAATTTAAAGTAGTAATGAGAATACAACTAGCAGTTATACTTTTAGCACTAGGGTTTATCATTGCAACATTTTTTGTAAAAAGCTTAGCTGATTATCGTGAAATAGCTTTAGGTTTAGTATTACTCATGATGGGATATACAAACCTTGCAATTTACGAAAAGAAAAAAATGGCGATTATTTATTTCGTATTCGGAGGACTTTTAATCGCTGCAAATGTTATTAAGTTGGTGATTTAAATGGAGAACACCATATATTTAACTATTCTTTACGATTACTATAAAAACTTACTAACAGCAAAACAATGCATTTATTTTGAAGATTATTATTTCGACAACTTAAGTTTAAGTGAAATCGCAAGTAATAATCATGTCACAAGAAGTGCCGTCAATAGACAGCTTAGTATAACTGTAGAAAAATTACTAGATTATGAATCTAAATTAAAACTATATGAAAATGGTTTGAAGATTAAAAAAATAATTGAAAAATTACCAAAAGAAACAAAGGAAGAATTAGAAGGGTTGATTTAAAATGTTTGATAAAATCATTTACTTGAGCGATAGTATAGCATACGTCTCTTTAATATCTAACATAAATCTTAACTTGATAAATGCCCATGCAGTATTTGAAGACAGTGAAAAAACCATTGTTGGAGAGATTGAAGATATTAATGATAAAGTTGTTAGAATTCGCTTTTTAGGTGAATTTAGCAATAACAAGTTTATAAGTGGAACTATCAAAAAACCGCTTTTAAACGCCAAGATAAGACTTATTCGTGAAGATGAAATACCATTTATTTTAGGTATTAACTCTAACGAATCTGTTTTTATTGGAACTTCACCAATTTATAATAATTCTCCTGTTTTTGGTTCAGTAAATGATTTATTCAGCAATCACATGGCAATTTTTGGAAGCCCGGGTTCTGGTAAGACATATGGAATCGCAAGATTAATTCAGAATGTTTTTGAAAATCCAAAAATGCCACCATATAAAGCAATATTTATTATGTTTGATATCTATGGTGAATATCAAAGTGCTTTTCAAAGCATCAATAAAATAAATCAAAATTTCAATTTTAAATCTTATTCAAAAAGTAACGAATTAAGAATTCCAGCATGGTTTTTAAATGCGAGAGATCTTGCATTATTACTTCATTCTAGCAGCTATTCTGAATTTCAAATTCTAGAAAAAGCTCTAAAACTAGTAAAAGTAATAGTTGAAAAAAATGCCGATTCATACGCTTATCAAGAATACTTGATTGCAAGAACAATTATCAATATCATGCACAATAATCAAAATGCGATGAGTAAAAGAAATGATATCTTGACCATCTTAAATACATATCCAACACCTAGTATCAATGCTGATACTGTTGTAAATAGCGTTAGCTATGCCAAGAGATTAAGGGATTGTTTTATAGTTGATCAAGAAGGAAGATTTGTAGATATAGCTTTAATTAATGCTTATTTAAGCACATTCTTAAATCCAGCAAAAGCAAACTATAATCCTGCATCAAATAATCCTTACACTCTAAGCGATATTGAAAAAGCATTAGATTTTGCTCTAATAACAGATGGAGTTTTAAATAACTCAAAATCATATGAAGATGGAGTAGCTTTAAAAGTAAAACTCCACAATTTAATAGATAGCGATGTCGCAGAAATATTTAATTATGATAGATATGTCGATTTCCAAGAATATATCTCTTCACTAATTTCAGTTGAAGGAAAAAGAGCACAAATAATCAATTTCAATCTAGAAGGATTTGACGATGTTACTGTAGGTAATATTATCAATATATATTCAAGAATATTTTTTGAATTTGCAAAATCAAATAAGATAGTTCCAATAAATGTATTTATTGAAGACGCTCACAAATATATCAAAAACGACTTGTTTGGTTTCAACCTCTTTGAACATATAGCTAAAGAAGGAACTAAATATGGTCTTACATATGGATTTATTTCATCAATACCAACCGAATTAACAGGACCTGTTATTTCACAGTGTAAGAATTTCTTTATCTTTAAAATGGTTCATCCAAGAGATATAGAATTCGCCCAAAATATAATTCCAAATATCGATAGTAGGGTAATGGAAAAACAGAAAAATTTACAATGTGGTTCTTGTATCGCTTTTGGAACAGCATTTAAAATACCACAAATAGTTCAAATGCCAAATCCAAATCCTAAACCGCAAAGTAGTACTGCTGATATCACGAGTAGGTGGAAATGATGAAAAAGGATTTTACTAATCCATTAGTTATATTATCTATTATTTTGATTACTGCAACACTTGCTTTATTCTGCTACTATTATTTTATAAAACCAATTGAAAAAAATAATATTGTAGAAGAAATAGAAGAAAAAGAACAAAAAGAATTAAAAATACTTGCAGAATCTTATTTAAAACAAAATCCGAACTTGCAATTTAAAGGGATGTTTCAGGACATAAAATTAAATGAATACGCAGTTGCAGGAGAATATCTCTATGCTAAAAAAGGGTTAGATGTTTTAGATAAATATGAAGAAATACTAGATACTGCAAAAACTTTATTCGATGATAAAAAAGTAGAATATAGAAATTTTACAGTTAACTTAGACGAATGTGGTAGAGAAAAATATTCAACTATAGAAGGTTTAGTTTATAGCGATAAATGTGATCTACAAGAACTTGTCTATGAAATAGGGAATATTTATAAACAAGGAGAATTATTCGTAGTAGAGTTTTATGGAACTGTTGCTAAGGAAAAAGTTATCGACGGCGATCACGAATGTGATAGCGGGGAGAAATCCGATTATAATTTGACTCTAACTAGTCTAGAAAACTACGAATATGAAAATAACAATTACTTGAGTTGTTCTCCAGTTCAAATGGGAATCTTTTATCTAAAAGACGATATAATAACTAAAATGAAGAAGAATAATTATAAGTATAAATTAGAATTCAAAAAAGATGATCAAAACTTTATCTTTTACAATTTAAAAAAATAAGCAAATGCTTATTTTTTCTTGATAATAAAGCATTATTTAGTTATAATTATAATGAGGTGTTACAAATGGACAACAAAAATGTAAACTACAAAAAATTAAACGAAGTTATTTCACTTTCGAGTAAACTTTTAAAAATATTTTATATTTTGATTATAGTTTTTGGTATCTATGGAATAACTTTATTAACAAAAGAATGGGGTATTTTTAAAACAATAGGAACAGTTATAGGACTTCTAACTCCACTTTTTATAGGTATTATATTCGCATGGCTTTTTAAACCATTAGTTAATTACCTTGAAAAGAAAAAAGTTAGAAGATGGATTTCAGTCTTAGCAATATTTGTTGTAATCTTGCTTGCTGTATATCTATTACTATCAATGCTTATTCCAGTTTTATATGAACAGGTAACAGAACTAGCTAAGTCAGTTCCATCAATTTTGAACAATCTAAAAGATGGAATCAACGGTTTTGTCGATAGTATTAAGGCTTCATCTGGAATAGACTTTACTCAAGCTAAAGACAACTTATTTGTAAGTATTGAAACTGCGACAACTTCAATTATTGAAGGATTACCAAACACATTAATTAATTTAGGAAGTTCAATTGTTTCAGGAGTTGGAACATTCTTAATCGGACTTCTTATTGGAGCGTTCTTATTATTCAGACCGCGAAAAGAAATATCTTTAGTACACTTATTACCAAAGAAATATCAATCAGATGTCAAGATGTTGTTAACTGATGTTAATGCAATCTTTAGAAGTTTCGTAAATGGAACACTTGCTCTAGCGACACTTGTGTTTGTGCTTTGCGCAATTGGATTTTCAATCGCCGGTATGAAAGGTGCAATCCTATTTGCATTCTTCTGTGGAATTGTTAATATAATTCCATTTATCGGACCATATATCGGAGCAGCACCTGCTTTAATAGTTGCATTCTCACAAGGAACTGGGATTGGAATTGGAGTATTAGTTGTTATTTTAATCGTTCAAGGATTAGAAGGAAATCTTCTTCAACCAATTGTAATGAGCAGAACTATGAAACTAAGTCCAGTAACAGTTTTAGTTGCATTAATCATCTTCGGACACTTCTGGGGTGTTCTAGGAATGATTTTATCAACACCAATTGTTGCTGCATGTAAATCATTATTTCAATTCTTTAACAAGAAGTTCAATTTAATAAAATATAATATTTAAACCACTATAAAGTGGTTTTCTATTTAAGGGAGGATTAACTATGGAATTTGAAAAGAGAAAGATCAAGTTATTTGCTTTATCAGGTAAGGCGAGAAGTGGTAAGGATTTTACATATAATTTAATTGAAAATTATTATAAAGATAAGAAAGTTATAAACCTCGCTTACGGCTACTACATCAAGGAATACGCCAAGAGAATAAGTAATTGGGACGGTAGTGAAGAGACCAAACCTCGAACTCTACTTCAAAATATCGGAATTGAACTTGTAAGAACTCATATCGATAAAGATTTATTTACTAGAAGAATGCTTGAAGATATACTAGTATATTCTTACTTTTATGATATAATAGTTGTCACTGACGTGCGTCTATTAAATGAAATCGAGTCTTTAAAAGAAGCGTATCCAGATTTAATAAGTATTAGAGTTGACCGCGATGAAGAAAATAATCTAAGTGAAAAAGAGCAACAACATCTAACTGAAGTTGATTTAGATCACTATGATGGGTTTACTTACATAGTTAAAAACGATAAAGACTTCGAAAATAAAATAATTGAAATTCTAAAGGAGAACTAATTATGAATAAAATAATCGCAATCGTCGGAATGTGTGGAACTGGGAAATCAGTTGCTAGTGAGTATTTAGAAAGCATCGGATATCATAAAGTATACTTTGGTGGAATAACGTATGAAAAATTAGAAGAGAGTGGAATCGAAAGAACCGCTGAAACTGAAAAGAAAATGCGTGAAGACCTAAGAAAAGAGTATGGTATGGGTTGCTATGCAATACTTTCTTTACCAAAAATAAGAGAATATTATAAACAAGGTAATGTTGTAATAGATGACTTATATAGTTGGTCTGAATATCAAGTATTACTTGAAGAATTTAAAGAAAATGTGATTCTCCTTGGAGTTGTAACTGATAAACAGTTGAGATATTCAAGAATCGCAGTAAGACCAGGAAGAAGTTATACCAAAGAAGAAGCGATTGATCGCGATTTAAGTGAACTTCTAAATCTAGAAAAAGGTTTACCTATTGCATATGCCGATTATTATATTCTAAACAATGGAACGATTGATGATTACAAAGTTCGATTAGAAGAGATTTTAAAACAAATAGGAAGTGAATAAAATGAATTTAAAGGATTTATATATTAATTATTTTGTGAGCAAAGGGCATAAACAAATTCCATCTGCTCCAGTAGTTCCTGAAAACGATCCATCAGTACTTTTTAACACTGCTGGAATGCAACCATTAATACCATATTTAATGGGAGCAAAGCATCCATATGGAACGAGATTATGCGACTATCAAAAATGTGTTCGTACAAATGACATCGATAACATTGGAGATTCATTCCATCAAACATTTTTTGAAATGTTAGGTAACTGGTCTTTAGGTGATTACTTCAAAGAGGAATCAATTGAGATGAGTTTTGAATTTTTAACTAAAGTGTTAAAGATTTCAGTTGATAGATTAGCTGTAACTGTATTTGCTGGAAATGATTTAATTCCATTTGATGAAGTATCATTTAATAAGTGGAAGTCACTCGGAATAAAAGAAGAGAGAATAGCAAGAACAGTTGAAGATAATTTCTGGATAGCAGGAGAAACAGGTCCATGTGGATCTGATACTGAAATTTTCTATTTTAGAAGTAATGATGAAGTTCCAGCTAAATTCGACCCTGAAGATGAAAGATGGGTTGAAATATGGAATAATGTCTTCATGGAATTTGAAAAACATGAAGATGGATCAATCACAGAACTTCCAAGTAAAAATGTCGATACTGGAATGGGACTTGAAAGAACAGTTGCTGTACTAGAAGGAGTTAATGATAACTACGAATCTTCAGTATGGAAAGATGTTATCGAGTTGATTGAAAAGATATCTAAATTACCATATAAAGGTAATGAAAAATCAATGAGAATTATCGCTGACCATATAAGAACTGCGGTCTTCATTCTAGCTGATAATGCAGGAATTAAACCATCTAATACTGACCAAGGTTATGTACTTAGAAGACTTATAAGAAGAGCGATAAGACACGCTAAAAAATTAGGTATTGATATAAATTCTAATTGGGAAGAAGAACTAGCTCTTAAAATAATAAGCAAATATGAGAATTATTATGAAGAACTAAAAAATAACAAAGATGCCGTGTTAAATGGGTTAAGAGATGAAAAAATTAAATTCAATCGAACTTTAGAAAAAGGTTTAAGAGAATTTG
>JAEEGL016820676.1_pt1 | contig 13930 bp, 8 predicted proteins | sample 9134231 | NCBI WGS metagenome assembly JAEEGL01 (sample SAMN16246548, study PRJNA631951) | gut metagenome | biome: gut microbiome; feature: rumen; material: fiber-attached | host: Bos | place: Iran: Karaj | collected 2018-10
AAACTCTGCAGGAGTCATTTTATAGACAGTCTTTCCATTCTCAAGTTCTGGGAGTCCTGCATTTGGCTTTACCATAATAGGAACAGTTGCAACAGGTGCCATTTGCTTTACTAACTCAAGCATCGCATCAGGACCTGTGCTGCAATTCATTCCCACACAATCCACACCCATGGACTGAAGAACGATTATAGCAGTCTCTGGGGATGTTCCATAGAGAGTTTTGCCGTCTGGGTTATAGGTAAGTGAAACTACAATAGGTAAATCACAAGACTCCTTAATTGCAAGAACAGCAGCACGGCATTCCTGAAGACTCATCATGGTCTCAACCACGAATAAATCCACCCCCTCTGAAAGTATTGCTGCCACCTGCTCCTTATAACAATCCACCAGTTCCTCAAACATCAAATCCCCAAGAGGATACAGCTGCTTACCAGTCATTGAAATATCAGCTGCCACCAGTTTTTCCTCAGGTGCAACCTCTCTGGTAAGGCGAACCAGCTTTCGATTGATTTCAACCAAATCATCTGCCAAGCCGTACTCCCCTAGCTTAATACGAGTTCCTGTAAAAGTTGGTGCAAGCACGATATCAGAACCTGCCTCATAGTAGGCACTCTGAACCTCCTGAATTGCCCATGGATTTTCAATAATCCATTTCTCAGGGCAAACGCCTGCAGGCATCCCTCGTTTCTGAAGCTCAGTGCCTGTGGCCCCATCTATAAATACGGTTCTGCTTTCAAGTAACTGTCTAAATTCTGCTCTAGTCATTGTGCCTACTCCTCAATTGCATGTCTAACATAATCTATAAACTCCCTTGCAAGTGTGCTTGGGGTATAATCATTGTTGTACAAATAGCCAAACTCTATCTGTCCTTCCTCATTGTATAGCTCAAGTCCAGGCTTAAAGCCCTTTTCATAACTGTTAAAGGACTCAGCGCTGAGATTAGCCAAATGGTTTTTCTCCAGCATGTTGTGCATGACGTAATCACTATTGGTTATAACTGAAATCTTTTTACGAATATCTATGGTCTTACCAGCAGCTGTTTTCCAGCTTCCAAATCTGAGATACTCATCATTTTCTGACTGAATATATTTCAGACCATCAAGATTGTCAACCTCATCAGCATTCGTATATACGATATCCTCTGGAGTAAAATAAACCATTCCATTCATGGATTTTAAGCTGACAAAACGAAGGTTATATTTTTTAATCAGATACTCAACCTGAGTTCTGGTATCTGGGAAAATATAGATAAAGCTAACCTCATCATCAGAATGCTTTAACCTTTCTATCAAAGCAGTGGTGCTATCCGCGTGAATATGGAAACAAACATCCTTATTTTTATGCTGCTCATAAAAATCAGAAAAGCGGTTTGCAATCCAGGAACTGTGCAGCATACCAATCCTCACAATATTTTCCTGTGGAACCATCACATCACTTTCCAGCTTGTCGAATTCCATAACAATACCACTAGCCTTTTGATAAAATGCCTTTCCCTTTTCTGTAAGGCTGATGCCCTTGTTAGCTCTTTTAAACAAAGGGTACTCAAGCTCCTTTTCCAGAGATATAATTACCTTACTTACACTGGACTGGGTTGTAAAAAGTATATTTGCAGCCTCACTAAAAGAGCCCACATCAGCTGCCACTACAAAATACTTTAGCTGCTTTATTTCCATGCCGTACTCCTAACATTTTCACATAGCACATAAAAAGCCATTTTCAACTTTGGCTATAATTTTAGCATAAATAAAGGAGCCGTCCAACCGGAACAGCTCCTTTAATAAGCATTTCAGTATAGTTATTATTAATCACAACTATCAAAAAAATTTATTGCAAACATATGACTTCTTGCTGACCAAACAAGGAAAATGTCAGCAAGAATCCTGCTTTGCAGGACAAGAAAATAGATAAATCTATTTTCTTGGTAGTTACGATTCCTGTTTTTCTGAGGAAAAACAAGAATCTATAATTAAACGATGAGAAGTCTTCTCTCATTTACGTGATGACCAAACTCTGGCATGTAAACCATTGGCTCAACATCTGGGTCCAAACCATCCTGGATAATTGGTGGCATGTAGCTTGAAGTCCAGCAGAAACCATACTTCAAATCGTGGAAGCCCTGTGCAAGTCCACCTGCTTTTTTAACCTTAAGAACTGCAGGAGTTGTTGTCATCCAATGTGTGTGGAAATCGTCCTTCATCTCATCAAGAGTGTAATCCTCACCATTGATGTTCCAAACGATTTCTTCTTTCTCGAACTTTTCTCCGTCCACATAAAGTGTACCTGGGCGAAGCTGTGATAAAAAGATTCCTCTGTAATATGGAAGTTTTACCTTAAACTGGAAACCAGTTACATTACCGTTTTCGTCCTTTGTATTTCTAAATCCTACTGATTGAATTACCTGTTTTTCCATTTTGATTTACCTCCCTATTAGTCTCCAAGCAGATTCTTAAGTAAAATATGGTGCTTACGAAGTGTCTGACCAACTTCATAACCGTCATCATACTTATCTGCGCCTTCATATTCGCTGAGGAGATATCCTTCATAGCCGTTGTCAACCATAACCTTGATAATCTCTTCATAAGGAATTGTTGTCTCCTTGAAATCATCACTCATGTTGATGAACTTTGCGTGACAGCAATAGATATAAGGAAGTAATGGAATAATATCCTCTGGCTTGTTAGGAGTGTAAAGTGGATCAACCCACTCACCTTCCTTGAACTCTGTTCTGAATACAGAGAAATCGATGTTAAGACCGAAGTTCTTTGTGCCTGTCTCCTTGATGAAGTCAACAAAATCTGTTACAAGCTTGCCCTTAAGGTTTGATGGTGTGTGAATCTCTGGACACATCTTGATGCCAAGCTCCTCAGCAAGTGGAAGTGCCCCCTTAATGATTTCTCTCCAGTTAAGAACTGGCTCAAGATAATCGTTAATAACTGGCATCTTTGTACGCATAACTGTGAAGCCAAGTCTGTGAGCGAGACGAATATCTCTTTTTAACATCTCAACAGACTCTTCAGTAGTAAGGTCTCTGTCACCAAGAACATGAGAATCAATCCAGTTACCGTACTCTACAGGAACGATTTCATACTTGTCACAGAGTCTCCACCACTTTTCTACCCATTCATCTGTTGGATATGGGTAATTTTCAATATGGGTATTTGCAAGAATTTCAATACCATGAGCCCCCATGTCATGAATATCTTCAAAACAATCTTCAAGTGTCTTTGTGAGACCAAACTCTGCAGAATAGCTGTAAAGAGCAACGCCACGCTTTGGTCCTTTTTTATCATACTTGTACATTTTTATCCTCCTCTGTTCCTTCATTTGATAATGTCATTGTAGTTGAGGAAAATAGAATCATCTTTCAAAATGTTTGTGGACTTCCATTTCTTTTTTTGCACATTAATAAACAATTTTTTAACAAATGCAAAAATTGACAAGCGTGTATTGCAATATTCTCACTGCTAGAAACTAACCCTTACTAATATAGCTTCAATTGAACATCCCCGAACATTCCGGTTGGCTCAATGATAGTTCTTTCTTTGCCAAAGATACCTGGCTTTGTATTTGCGTCGCGTAAGGCTGTTGTTGACACTCTGACTTCAAGAGTATTGGTGCCCGCTGTAAGTGCCTCAGTTACCTCAAGCTCATATGGAGGAACAAATTTTAATCCTACTTCCTTACCGTTAACAATAACTGTCATGCACTCAAACACATTCTCTGCAGCAAATGTAGCTTTTGCTGGAACGCTCTTAATATCGAATGTAGTTGTGTAAATAAGCTCGCCTGCAAAATCTCTGTAAATATTAGATACTGGCTGAAGCTTAAAGCCCTTCTCCTGCTTTACATCTGTAGATGCCATCTGACGTAACTCTAAGTCAAAGGTATCAAGCTTAATGCTCTCTGACTGAGTTCCAAAAGCCTTCGCCTCAACAGCATTATCTGGATTCGTAATTACGATAATTGAGTTGTATGGCTTTATTTCTACATGAGCCTTATCCCCAGTAGTCTCTAATTTTGTAGTAACATCTGCCATAGCATCGTACAATCCGTAAGAATTACCTGCCGGCAATGTAATATCTGTATCAACAGTTGCTGAGCATGAAGCGTTAAGAAGGAAGTAAATATCCTTACCGTCTTTACGATAATGATACTGACGAAGGTTTTCGTCATCAGCGCAGATTCTTAAATCATCTGTGATTCCTTCACCCTTAAGTTCCTGTGCAAGGTCATAAAGACTTACAACTCTTCCACGCTCACTTAATTCCTCAAAAAGCTTTCCATCTGCACCCTCAGCAATTCCAAGTGGCTTTTCATTTACAAATATTACGTTAAGCTCAGGATTTTCTATTATAAATCTAGCAGCAACCTCTGAAATGTATTCGCACTCTGGAACAATAAGAGCCTTCATTTCTCTTTCATTGACAACTAAGCCCTTACCAGAAGTCTTGCAACCATAGTATGCCTTATCCTCAAATACATCTGCTGGAACAAACTCAAAATCAATCTGATGTGTGAGAAGCTCGCGGCTGATTTCATAGCCGTACATTGTCTCACCAGCCCAGTCTGACTCAGCCTCGTAAAGTACTGCCACCTGAGGTACATTCTTTCCACCTGAGAAAAGATTTGAAAGTCTGTCTGTGTATCTCATAAGCTGGCAGAAATACTTGAACTGTGGATTGTTTCCTCTTGCGTAGAAATGTGGAGGACAATCATTATCAGGATACTCTGCCATTGAAAATGCATGAGGAACGAAATAATTAATACCCTGTGAAATGTGATAATCAACAATCCACTTCATATCTCTAACGCCAAGTCTCCAACCGTACGCACCGAAGGTTTCACACATAAGTCTGCCCTTCTTTGCTGGATCAATTGCAGCTGCTGATGCACCAAGCTTACCAACCTGATAGTGATAGAAATCAGGTGTAAGATGTGAGAATCCTGTGTGACGTCTTGCCACATCATTACCTGGCATAAGCTGATAACCAATGTTGTCGATACCAGCCATGTGCTGTCCCTTCATAGCTCTAAAGTAGTGACCTGTACCAGCACCAAGACGCATGTGATTGTTGTAATCCTCAACAACATGTCCGATATACTCTACACCATGCTCATGGCACCACTCTCCAAGCTGACAGCTGAAGTTCTTTGAGTAAAGCTCAGATACAAAGTTCATGTAAGCAACTCTAAGCTCTCTGTACTCTTCCTTGTCATCCACTGCATATAAAAGTGGAAGCTTTGCATATAAGTCCTTACCAAATTTTTCTTTTAACAGACCTTCGAGCTCCCCTCCCCAAGGAAGTGTAAAATGCTTTCCAACCTTTACATCCTCGCCATAGCCTTGACAATTATAGAAACCTGGCTCATCTGAGAAGAAACCTGCTATTGTATTTCCGAATAAATCCTTATACTTTTCATAGTGCTTCTCATATACCTCATCGATGAGAACTCTAACTGAATCCTTCTCAATGTAATTTACATACTCAAGGTGATCACCAATATTTGTAGTAGAGAATGTAACAAATACTCTCCAAACACCTTCTGGGAAATCAGCAGTAAGGAAACCCTCCTTAACTGAATCTGTTAAATCTATATACTCTCCTGTCACTTCATCAAGATTGCTCATCTTGTAAGCTGTAACAGAAAGAATCTTTGTCTCATCATAAATAGGCTCTGGAATCTGCTTTCCAAAATCCATCCATGTAAACTGGCGTGTTGTAAGAAGATCAACATCAACCTGTCCAGAAGGAAGTGGTCCAACCACATCAACAAACTGAGAGAAAAGGAAGCGTCTACACTTCTCTGGCTGCTTCTTCATTCCGTCATTTGCCATTCCAGTTGGGAAATGAGCATCATCTAAAATCCAAATTGTCATGTCGCGCTTCTTAGCTTCGTCAATGACAATATCAACATCGTGCCACCATTTATCACCTGCGAACTCTGGATGTGGACGAGCCTCAAGGCAGACAGAATTAATACCTGCTTCGTGGATCTTTCCTACCTCAGTACGAATTACCTCTTCGTCCTCTCCTCGCATCCATAAAAATGGAAAAATATGATTATCTTTCATAAACAAAAAACCTCCTGATAAATTGCAATTCATCATAAACATCATTCATTTGATGTTCACATTTTATACGCATGGCAAAAATTCTACTTGTACGTTTTTGGCAATTACCATGTAAATTTTTGACATGAGATGGTATACTTAAACCCACGAGAATAGAAAACCTAAATAGTATCCCCTTGGATACAGACGAACAAATCTGGCGCGACGCCTACATAACCGGCAACAAAGACCTTTGGGAAAAGCCAATGACCAATCAGGAATACTCTGACTGTATTTCCCATGGTCTGATAGCCCTTGCCCCTTCATCACACTACTTTTTTGACAAGAGTCAGGATAAGCTTGGTGTGACAATTGACAATGTAAAAAGCCGTTCTAATGTATCCATCACAAGGCATCGTCGCTATAGCTATCCAGTTCTTCACAACCATGATTATGTAGAAATCGTATATGTTGCAACTGGACACTGCACAAATTGCTTTGAAGACTTTTCCTTCGAAATGAAGGAAGGCGATGTATGCATCATGTCGCCAAGTTCAATCCATGCCTTGTCCTGCACTAACGACGACACAATCATATTAAATTTAATGATGAACAAGGACTTCTTTGGCACCAACTTTTTAAGCTTCATGCGAGGAGGAAAAATCCTTGTAAATTACCTGGAAAATATTCTGTACCAAAGGGATAGCAGTCCTTATATCCTTTTCCCAACTGGAAAAGATAAATGGCTTAATGAAATTGCTGCCCGCCTTCTGACAGAGGCAAATCAAAAACCCCATGCTTATGAATATTCCATCAGTCTGCTTACCAGTGAATTTCTTCTTCACCTGGTTCGTGAATACGAGTTGATGGCTATAGTTCCAAACCAAAAAACTCAGGTGCAAAACAACCTAATAGTTGCTGTACTTGGATATTTAAACGTAAACTACAATAAAGCCACTCTTGAAAATACAGCAGGATTCTTTGGATATTCCACAGCTTACTTAAGCCGCCTTATTCATAAAATTACAGGGAAAACTTTCAATAATCTGATTACAGAACTGCAAATGGAACATGCAGTAGAAATGTTTAAAAACGGAAAAACCAACCTGACAGAGGTTGCCCTGGAGGTTGGTTGTTTCGATTCAAGTCATTTTAGTAAAAAATTTAAAGCTTTTTACGGGATTGCTCCCACAAAATATCTGGAAAATCTAAAGCAGGAAAATCCATTAGGCTAATCCAAAGGCCAGACCAATTGCCCTGATTATCAGTGCCACTACCCAGGCTACCATGCACTGGAATAATACCATTTTCAGTGCGGCCCTGGCTCCTGCTTCTCTCTTTTCTGCAGCAACTGCTGCTACACATGGGGTGTAGAGCAAACAGAAAATCAAAAATACAAAGGCTGTAAGTGGTGTAAGCTCCGCCTGCATTCCCTCTACTCCACCGTAAAGCACAGTAATCATTGAAACCACGCTTTCCTTTGCAAGGAATCCAGAAATAAGGGAAGTCACCATCTTCCAGTTGCCAAATCCAAGTGGTATGAATATCGGAGCGAGGATACCAGCAAGCGCAGCAAGTATACTCTCCTCTGAGCTTTCTACCATGTGGAAATAGAAATTAAAGTTCTGTAAAAACCACACTACTATGGTTCCTAAGAAAATAACTGTGAAGGCTCTCTGAATAAAGTCCTTAGCCTTGTCCCACATAAGCATCAATACATTCTTAAGTCCAGGCAGTCTATAATTTGGAAGCTCCATAACAAATGGAACTGCCTCTCCTTTAAACACGGTCCCCTTTGTACAAAAAGCAACTAAAACTGCCACCACAATTCCTGTAAAGTACATTGCCACAACTATAAGTGCCGCATGCTTAGGGAAAAAAGCAGCTGCGAAGAAGGCGTAAATAGGCATCTTTGCACTACAGCTCATGAAAGGAATCAGAAGCTGCGTCATCTTTCTATCTCTGTCTGATGGCAATGTCCTGGTGGACATAATAGCAGGCACTGAGCAACCAAAGCCGATTAACATCGGAACAATGCTTCGTCCTGAAAGACCAATTCGTCTGAGCAGCTTGTCCATAACAAATGCAACTCTGGCCATATAGCCACTGTCCTCCAGCATTGACAGGAAGAAATACAAAACAACGATAATTGGTACAAAGCTAAGCACCGAACCAACGCCTGTAAAAATAGCATCTATAATCAGTGAATGAATAGGCGCAGCCACGTTTCCTGCTGTAAGTAGCACATCTACTCTTTCAGTAAGCCATCCAATCAACGTCTCTAGAACTCCCTGAAGGAATCCACCAATCACATTGAAGGTTAGAATTGAAATGAGGCACATTATGACAACGAAAGCAGGAATTGCTGTCCAACGACCGGTAAAGAAGCGGTCAAGGTTTCGACTTCTAATATGCTCCTTGCTCTCCTTAGGCTTCACAATTGTTTCTTCGCATATACGATTTATGAATGTAAATCGCATATCCGCCATGGCAGCTGCCCGGTCCAAGCCTCTTTCCTTTTCCATCTGAAGAACAATCTTTTCCAAAGTGTCCTTCTCATTTTCGTCCAACGAAAGTGCCTCAGCCACCAGGCTGTCGCCTTCCAACATTTTTGTGGCTGCAAAACGAATAGGAATGTCTGCCTTTTCTGCATGATCCTCAATAAGACTCATGACACCATGAATAGCTCTGTGAACTGCACCGTTGTGATCTTCCTTTCCACAAAAATCTGTTCGTCCTGGCTTTTCATTGTATTTTGCAATATGGATTGCGTGGGAAACCAACTCATCAATACCAGCATTTTTTGAAGCTGAAATTGGAACTACAGGGATTTGCAAAAGCTCCTCCAGCTCGTTAATCAAAACGGAGCCTCCGTTTCCAGCCATCTCATCCATCATGTTAAGAGCAAGAATGGTTGGAATCTCAAGCTCCAAAAGCTGCATGGTAAGATATAGATTTCGCTCGATGTTGGTTGCATCTACGATATTTATAATAGCAGTAGGCTTCTCCTCCAAAACAAATCTGCGAGAAACTATTTCCTCACTAGTGTAAGGACTCATTGAGTATATTCCAGGAAGATCCACCACCTCAGTGTTTGGATGACCCTTGATTGAACCACTTTTTCTATCAACCGTAACACCTGGGAAATTACCAACGTGTTGATTTGCGCCAGTAAGCTGATTGAAAAGTGTAGTCTTGCCACAATTCTGATTACCAACAAGTGCAAAAACCAGCTTGCCAGTATTTACAGCTTTTGCCTTGTGCTCCACTGCATAGTCATGAGTCAGAGTTTCCTCTCCCAGTGCAGGATGGGGAATATCCTTGTGCTTTTTATGACTTTTCTCAACTTCAGAAGTATCTCTAACGTTCTCGATTTCTATGTGCTTTGCATCTGCCAGTCTGATGGTTAGCTCATATCCGGAAATACGAAGTTCAACCGGGTCCCCAAGTGGGGCATGTTTAACCATTGCAACGTCAGAGCCTGGGATAATTCCCATATCGAGAAAGTGCTGACGCAATGCACCGCTACCACCAACAGTAGTGACGGTAGCGGTCTTTCCAATTTCAAGTGTGCTTAAATTCAAATTATTAGTCTTCCTTTTACTTTTTTATTTTTTGCTAGTCTTTATGAAAATCTCAAAGGTATCAGCATCAACCGGTTTAGAATAGTAATACCCCTGAATAATATCAACACCTATTTTCTTAAGAAGCTGGTGCTGCTCCTCATATTCAACGCCCTCTGCGATAACCTTTACATTTAAAAGCCGGGCAATCTGCATGATAATCTCTACCATCTTAAGATCCTTTGGATTCTCATGAATATGTCTCACGAATCCAATGTCCAATTTTAAGATATCAAAAGGCAAGGTAGAAATCATATTTAATGACGAATATCCTGAGCCAAAATCATCCATCTCGATTCTAAAGCCTAGTGATCTTAGCTGCTTAACAATATCAATTATTCCATCGGAATCATCAGAATACACAGACTCTGTAACCTCCAGCATATAATCGCTAGGCGTCAGTCCTGCATCTCTAACTATTTGAGTTATATCCTCAACAAAATTAGGCTCCAACAAATCTATTCTTGAAACATTAACAGAAACAGGCACAGCTCTGCCTAATTTTTCTCTCCAGGCCACAACCTGTTCAGCAGCTGCCTTCCAAATATATTTATCCAGCCTCTGAATCATACCATTCTGCTCCAGAACTGGGATAAAAATACTTGGATTAATCATTCCAAGCTCAGGATGCTTCCATCTGATTAAGGCTTCCGCAGAACTCAAACGAGGCTTATCACCCTGAATAGCATATTTAGGCTGATAGAAAACTACAAACTGTCCCTCCTCTAGGGCTGTCTCCAAATCATTCAAAAGCCTTTCATCATAGGCCTCCCGCTCATGCATAATTGCATCATAATAAGCAACGCTGGCGCCGTAATTTCCCTTTATACTATTGCATGCAAGAAGCGCCCAATCCACTCTCTTTTCTACATCAACGTGCCTATCTGCATTGCTATAAACACCCATCCTGATTCTGGTGCTAATATCCTTGAGATGATCCTTGAGATGAACATGAATTTCCCAAAGTAATTCGTTAGGATTTGTCTGATGTGGAACACAAATAAAGAAAGTATCACCATTACTTCTGCAGGCCATGCCGCCTTTATTATCTACGTAATGCTGTATACCTGCTCCAATTTCTTTAAGAATTCGATCTCCATAAACGCGACCGCGTATCTCATTTATAAGATGGAATTTGTTAACATCAATAGCAATAATATCAAATGCCTTGTCCGGTGCATAATGGTCAATCATTTCCACGTAATTGACAAAGTATTCCTTTGTCAGAAGCCCAGTCAAAGAATCTCCCTTTGTAGCGGAAATCAAATTATTTTTCTCGTATAACTGAATGATTCTGTCTATTCTGGCATAGATAACCTCTGGAATGTTGTACGGCTTTTGAATAAAGTCCGCAGCACCCATCCTAAGGCTCTTCACCTCAGCAGTATCATCAGCAGTAAGCACAATAACTGGAATTCTGCTCATTTCTTCATCTTTATTAAGCGCTGTAAGAACCTCATAACCATCCATAACAGGCATAACCAAATCAAGAAGAATCACAGATAAAGTATTTGAATTCTCTTTAATGAGATTAAGTGCTTCCTGACCATTTTTAGCCAAAAGGACATCATAGTGTTCCTCCAGCATATTCTTAAGCATCTTACGCTCGACAGCACCGTCGTCTACCACTAAAACTTTTCTTTTTAGTTTTAATTTGTTCTCAACAAATTCCTTCATCATAACCCTCCAACAGTTTCACTCCCCTAACATACATATTATACCGCTAACATACTAATAATAAAAGAAAAAAGCCTCTTGGCAAAAACCAAGAGGCAGGGTTTTTGTGGGCTTTTTCCTTAAGTAGCCCACAAAAAGTCATGACTTCTTGCTGACCAAACAAGGAAAATGTCAGCAAGAATCCTGCTTTGCAGGACAAGAAAATAGATAAATCTATTTTCTTGGTAGTTACGATTCCTGTTTTTCTGAGGAAAAACAGGAATCTATAAGTAAGTTTCTATTCTGTAAATAAAGGTGTTGAGTAGTAACGGTCACCTGAGTCTGGAAGAAGTGCAACGATTATCTTGCCCTTGTTTTCAGGCTTCTTTGCATATTCGATGGCTCCGTGAAGAGCTGCTCCAGAGGAAATACCAACAGAGATACCTTCCTTCTTAGCAAGAAGCTTAGCTGCTTCAAATGCATCTGCTGAATCTGCAACGTAGATTTCATCGTAAATCTTTGTGTTAAGAACCTCAGGAACGAAGCCAGCACCGATACCCTGAATCTTGTGTGCGCCTGCACGACCCTCAGAAAGAACTGGAGAATCCTTTGGTTCTAACGCAACGACCTTTACGTTTGGATTCTGGCTCTTTAAGTACTCGCCAACACCTGTTACTGTTCCACCAGTACCTACACCTGCGATAAAGAGGTCAACCTTTCCATCTGTGTCTCTCCAAATCTCTGGACCTGTTGTCTCGCGATGAGCTGCAGAGTTTGCTGGGTTAACAAACTGTCCTGGAATAAAGCTTCCTTCGATTTCTTCAGCAAGTTCCTCTGCCTTTGCAATTGCTCCCTTCATACCCTTTGAACCTTCAGTGAGGACGATTTCTGCACCGTAAGCCTTAAGGATATTTCTACGTTCAACTGACATAGTCTCTGGCATTGTAAGGATTGCACGGTATCCCTTTGCAGCTGCTATTGCAGCAAGACCGATACCTGTATTACCAGAAGTAGGCTCAATGATTACAGAACCTTCCTTGAGAAGTCCCTTCTTCTCTGCATCCTCAATCATAGCAAGAGCTACTCTATCCTTAACTGATCCAGCTGGATTAAAGTATTCAAGCTTTACAAGAAGAGTGGCCTCAAGACCAAGCTCCTTCTCGATATTTGTAACTTCAACAAGTGGTGTGTTTCCAATGAGCTGAGATGCTCCCTTATAAATGTTTGCCATAACATGTTCCTCCATGTGTAATAATCTAAGTTTAAATATAAGCTTTTTAGCCTATAGCTGCAATTCCTTTTTCTGTATTCTGAATATCTAAAATATGCTCTTCATCCAAAGCGGCAAAGCCTTTTTCAAGATCCTCGATAATGTCATCAATGTGCTCTGTACCAATTGAAAGACGAATTGTAGCCTGTGTGATACCCTGATCTAAAAGCTCTTCCTCTGTAAGCTGAGAGTGAGTGGTTGTCGCTGGGTGAATTACTAAGCTCTTTACATCAGCTACGTTTGCAAGGATTGAGAAAATCTGAAGGTTATCAATAAACTTAAATGCGTCTTCCTTTCCACCCTTAATTTCAAATGTAAAGATGCTACCACCATTCTTTGGGAAGTACTTCTTGTATAATTCATGGTCTGGATGATCTTCAAGTGATGGATGGTTAACCTTAGCAACCTTTGGATGGTTCTTAAGGAACTCAACAACCTTTGTAGTATTCTCTGCATGTCTGTCCAGACGAAGTGGAAGTGTCTCAATTCCCTGTAATAATAAGAATGCATTGAATGGAGAAATTGTAGCTCCTGTATCACGAAGAAGGATTGCTCTAATGTATGTAACAAATGCTGCAGGTGCTGTAGCATCAGCAAATGAAATACCATGGTAGCTTGGGTTTGGATCTGCAATTGCAGGGAACTTTCCACTCTTCTTCCAATCATAAGTTCCAGCTTCTACGATTACACCGCCGAGTGTTGTACCGTGACCACCAAAGAATTTTGTTGCTGAGTGAACAACAATGTCAGCACCGTGCTCAATTGGACGTACCCAATATGCTGCTCCAAATGTGTTATCAACTACAAGTGGAAGGTCGTGACGATGAGCGATTTCAGCAAGTGCATCAATATCTGGAATATCTGAATTTGGATTTCCAAGTGTCTCAATGTAGATTGCCTTTGTGTCTTCCTGAATTGCATCCTCAACCTCTTTAAGGTTATGTGCATCTACGAATGTAGCTGAGATTCCATACTGTGGAAGTGTATGTGCAAGTAAGTTGTAGCTTCCACCGTAGATTGTCTTCTGTGCTACAAAGTGCCCACCGTTTGCTGCAAGAGCTTCAAGTGTATATGTGATAGCTGCTGCTCCAGAAGCAACTGCAAGTGCTGCTGAACCACCTTCAAGGGCTGCAACTCTCTGCTCTAAAACACCCTGTGTAGAGTTTGTAAGTCTTCCGTAAATGTTTCCTGCATCTGCAAGACCAAAGCGGTCAGCTGCATGCTGTGAATCTCTGAATACGTATGAAGTTGTCTGGTAAATAGGTACTGCTCTTGCATCAGATGCTGGATCTGGATTTTCCTGTCCTACGTGAAGTGCTAATGTTTCAA
>JAEEGL010439453.1_pt1 | contig 13929 bp, 12 predicted proteins | sample 9134231 | NCBI WGS metagenome assembly JAEEGL01 (sample SAMN16246548, study PRJNA631951) | gut metagenome | biome: gut microbiome; feature: rumen; material: fiber-attached | host: Bos | place: Iran: Karaj | collected 2018-10
TAAAAGGTAAATTGTCAGTTGACGGAATGAAACAAATTATTAAAGGCATAAAATTAAGTAAAATTGTGCCTGAACGTATTAAAAAATTATTTTAAAATAATAAAATAAAATCCCGAACTTCGACGTATTTTCGTCCCGATTCGGGATTTTTTATGCAATTTTTTTGACAAATTAATACAGAATGGAAGGTTCAATGTACTAATTACACTTGTTAATTGTAAAAAGTTTTTGCGAAATTAATACAATGTAAAAACAGTGAAATAGTTCTGTCAGAACGTCAAAAGGAAATGTTAAACATTTGGCTTGACGGTTACGAAGGTAAACTCACAGCCAAAAATTGGTCAAAACTATCAAAAAAATCACTTGACACTGCACTTCGGGACATCAAAGACCTTGTAGATAAACAAATTTTAAGACCAAAAGACGGTAACCAACGAAATATAGAATATGAAATTCTTTAACGAATAAAAAAAGAAATCACCCGAATCAAAACTCTAAAAAAACTGTTTTGGTTCGGGTGTTTTGTTTTTTTACGCTAATTATTAACAACAACCAAACCTATCCCCCCTTAACTTTCTGAAATAAAAGAAAGTACAAGTATAATTTAAAATCTGACCAAGGAAGCATATAAAAATTTTTTTGTCAATTGATAAAACTTTTTATTGTCATAAAAAGAAAAATAAAAAATTGCCAATATTATACCTAAAATTAGGTATTTTTTTAGAACAAAAATACTATTTTTAAGGGATTGCAGAGGAAAAACGGCATTGCTAAATTTGCATCGTTGAATTTTTAAAATCTTTTTTTTAACATGAAAAAAACAATTATTATTTATGGCTCAACTACGGGCAACGCCGCTTCTGCAGCTCAGACAATAGCAGAAAAATTAAACGGTGCTGAAATTAAAGAAGTCAGCTCGGCAACTAAAGACGATTTAACTGCTTATGACAACATAATCCTCGGTTCTTCAACTTGGGGTGACGGTGAACTTCAAGATGATTGGTTCGGATTTTTACCAAGTGTTAAATCCGCTGATCTCTCTAAAAAAACAGTAGCCGTTTTCGCTGTCGGGGATCAGTTCAGCTACTCTGACACATACGTAAACGCAATGGGTTCTCTTTACGAGGCTGCAAAATCTGCTGGCGCAAAAATCATCGGCTCAACCTCAACCGAAGGTTATTCTTTCAATTCCTCAACCGCTGTTATAGACGGAAAATTCGTAGGACTTGCCCTCGATTATGACAATCAAGCAGAAATGTCTGAGGATAGAATTTCAGCTTGGGTAGCGCAAATAAGTCCCGAACTCTAAAAAAAATACCGGTTGCATTTTCGTTTCTAATTATTAAAAAAAAATGAAAGTCTTAGCTCATCACATTTACGAATACAAAAAAGGTTTAAGAAAACTGATACTTCACACTTTGCCGGCTAAAAACAGATTTGAAGCCGAAACCCGTTTGAAACTATCAGGAATAAGTTTTCTGACTCGTCAAGTATCTCCTAACAAAATAAATATTTTTTTCGGAGCAAAAGAATGTATTGATGTTATCAAACACATCGGAGATAAACCTTTCAACGAGTACACGCCCGAAGAAGATTTCATACTCGGTGTTTTGCTCGGTTATGACAAAATTCAAGAATGCAACCGGTATTTACAACTATGCCAAAAGAAATCATTAGCAATGATTTCCGCAGCTTCATAAAAATTTCCTGTTATCAATTGAATCCGACTTTCGGCTTTTTAGGCTCATGAAAACCGTGATTGTCGCTGTCATAATAGAAAATTTCCGCTAATGACATAGGTTTAGCCTCATCCAAATCTACGGCATAAAATTCTTTTATAAGCTTTGCGGATTTTTCTGCCGAAAGTTTCTTGAATTCATATTTTTCGACAAGCCTGCCCTTTCTGAGCAGTGCTTTGTCGATTTCGGCGGCATCACTGCTGAAAGTACATATAAATTTTACATTCAAAACATCCGACAAAAGACCATCAGAGATATTAAGAATATTTGAAAGACATTTGCTCAAGGCTCCAAAATTCCTGTCTTCCAAGATTTTATCACAATCTTCAATTATAACAACAGAATTTTTCAGATGATTTTTCATAAGTTCAAAAGATGAAAAATCCGTCATAAGAGCACAAAAACTAGCAGGCATATAAATAAATTTTTTGTCATAAGAGGCTATCAAATGTTTGATAAAACTCGTTTTTCCAGTGCCTGACTCACCGTGAAGAATTACAAGACCGCTCTTTTCACCGCTAATAAATTTTTCAATTTTCTGTGCCGCCAGTTTGAAATCATCGTTATAAAACTTATCACAGTCATATTCATTAGTAATGTTAATGTCAATTGTTTTAACAATATAATCATCTTTGGGACAAACAATAAAACCGAGAGATTTATGTTTCTCCTTGACAGACAGACAATTAACACTAAGAAGAGTAAAAATATCCTTAAAATAATTTTCACTCACTTTTGTATCATTACCGTAGGCAAAACTTATGGTATTTTTGTTATAATAAACCAAAATCTCCCTCTGTTGGTTAACATAAAAAATGCCGCTTAAATCGTTTTTGAAATCATCTTCTGATAATTCTAAAACCGCAAATTTCTGAAAAATTATATAACCGTCTTCCAATAAATAATTGTTGAGAAAATCAAATGTTTTCGTATCATCTTTTTCATATTCAGAAAAATCGAAACCGCAGTACGAGGCGGGTTTTCCGAATATCAAATGATAACGGGCAACTATTTGGTTTATCGAGAAATCCTCTGAAGCGAATTTGTCATAATTCTTTCTGACAAATTCTTTGTTAATCATAAAATTTATATTCATTGATGTTTTTTATGGTTTTAATGGGTGCAAATTTAGGATTTTTTTTTCAAAAGACAAAAAACTAAAAAAACGACAATGAAACTCCAAAAACAATTTTTTTTTGCTTTTTCCGTTAAAATGTAATAATTTTGTACAAAAATCATTTTATTCTCTATAGCGATGAAAAAAAATTTTGTTATATTGTATTTGACATTTTTTTCGGTTACCGGCATGGCTCAAATAAATGTTCAACACAAACACACGACCGAAAAATCAATTACATACTACGAAAAAAGCGAAATCAAAATGTCCGAAGGAAACCTCACTGACGGTAAAGAAGACGGTAAATGGACTTATTATTTCAAATCCGGAAAACCATACAAAGAGGTTGAATATTCTAACGGAAACATCAACGGTAAAGTTTCCTATTATTGGGAAAATGGTAAAATACAAAGCGAAGGCTACATATATTTCAACCAAGCAAGCGGACCATACAAAGAATATTACGAGGACGGAACGCTCAAAACCGAGGGCTCTTACATCAAAAACCAAAAAGATTCTCTTTGGAAACATTATAATATTATCGGAAAACTTATACTTGAAGAAAACTGTATTTCAGGAAATTGTCTTGTAATAAATGCCTTTGAAAATTCAGGAAAACAGATTGTTAAAGATGGTAACGGAAATTTTAAATCATATTTTCCTGACGAAAAAACCGTAAAAGAAGAAGGCGTTTACAAAAACGGCAAAAAAGAAGGTCTGTGGATTAATTATTATGCTAACAAAAACGTTGCCTCCAAAAGAACTTTCAGCAGCGGCAAACCTGTGGGTCAAGTTTTCACGTTTTATGAGAACGGAGCAAAACGCAGCGAAGAAAACATCGAAAACGGAGAATACAAAATGTGGTTTGAAAACGGAAACTTAAAAACCCAAGGCTTTATGAAAAACTCAATGATGGACTCTCATTGGGTGAATTATTACGAAAACGGAACAACACTTTCGGAAGGCGATTTTGTTGAAGGCAAAAAAAATGGCGTTCATAATTCATATTTTCCTGACGGTAACAAGGACAACTCAATCACTTACAAAAACGGTGAAAAAAACGGTCATGCCATTTGGTACAGTTACGATACAACCGGCAAAAAACATGTCCACATAAAATTATATGAAGGAGATTTTATTAATGACATTCAAAGCGGACATTGGATTTATTATCAGTCTGACGGCACCAAAGGCAACGAAGGCGAATACTCAGAAGGCAAAATGACAGGGCTTTGGACTTGGTATTATGACGGTCATAATGTTTGGAAAAAAGCCAATTACAAAAACGGTGAAAAAAATGGTCTGTATACGGTTTTTTATGAAAACGGACAAGTTTATTACACGGGAAATTTCGTCAGCGGAAAAGAAGAAGGCTTTTGGAAACGCTTTTATGAAAACGGAAAACCCGAAATTCAAGGCTGTTTTCATAACGGGAAAATGGATTCTATTTGGAAAGAATGGTTTACAAACGGATTGTTAAAATACGAAATCAATTACAAAGACAATCTTAAAAACGGCGTGGTAATTTATTACAACGAAAACGGCATGAAAACTCTCATTCAGACTTTCAAAGACGGTATGCTCAACGGCAAATTCACGCAATTCAACGAAACGGGCATTGCCGTTATCGATGGTCAATACATCATGGACAAAAAAGAAGGCAGTTGGATTTACCGTCAAGCCGACCAAAAAATCATCAGAAAAGAGTTTTACAAAGCCGGCAGACCGTTTGGCACATGGCAGGAATTTCATCCTAACGGCAACCTTCAAAGCCAAAAAACTTACAACAAAAAAGGCGTTTTAGAAGGAAAATTCATAAAACAAGACCGCTACGGAAAGGTTACCTACGAGGCTATATACTCTAACGGAAAACTCGCAAAAGTAATTCAAGGAACTAACATAGTTGAATAATTTGTCATAACAAAAATCAAAAAAACAAAGTGAAAAAAAATATAAAAATCGCAGTCGATGGTTATTCGTCATGCGGCAAAAGCACACTCGCAAAACAATTAGCGGCACATTACGGTTTTCTTTTTATTGACACGGGCGCAATGTACAGAGCTGTAACACTTTACGCTTTGGACAGCGGCATTATCAACGAAAAAGACGAAATCAATGAAGAAAAACTTCAAAACGAAATTCAAAACATTAAAATTTCGTTTCAACGCATTGACAACAAAAACCACACTTTTCTTAACGGAAAAGATGTAGAGGAAAAAATCCGTCAAATAAGAATTTCAAAAAGAGTTTCAAAAATTTCTGCAATAGGTTTTGTAAGAGAAAAACTCGTCGATTTTCAGAGAAAAATTTCGGAAAATGCCTCGGTCGTAATGGACGGCAGAGACATCGGAACGGTTGTTTTTCCGAATGCTGAAGTAAAATTTTTTGTTACCGCTTCGCCGCAAGTCAGAGCCGAAAGACGTTTCAAAGAACTTTCAGAAAAAGGCGAAAACGTTGATTTTCAAGAAATTAAACAATCAATTATCAACCGCGACAAATTAGATACCACAAGAGAGATTTCACCGCTGAAAAAAGCCGATAACGCAATTGAAATCGACAATTCAGAAATGACTATTGACGGACAATTTAATTTTGCCGTAAAAATAATTGACAAAGTATTGTCTGAAAATTAAATGAAAAAAAATGACCGTAACTATTGATGAAAATGCAGGTTTTTGTTTCGGCGTAACGAATGCCATCGGAAAGGCAGAAGCTGAAATCACAAAGTCAGGAAAACTTCTTTGTCTTGGCGAAATGGTTCATAACAGGGAAGAAACCTCCCGTTTGGAAAAACTCGGAATGAAAACCGTTTCGTATGAGGAATTTCTTGAACTAAAAAACTGCACCGTCTTGATACGTGCTCACGGCGAACCGCCAAAAACGTATCAAACGGCACATAAAAACAATATTTCAATCATCGACGCCACTTGCCCGATAGTCTTGAAACTGCACAAAATTATCTATCAGAATTCGATAGAAAATTCTGATTATCAAACAGTTATCTTTGGCAAAAAAGATCACGCAGAAGTTGTGGGATTGGTCGGACAAGTCGGCGGAAATGCGGTCGTAATTTCATCGGATGACGAAATCAACAAAATAGACTTTACAAAAAGTATACTTTTATATTCTCAAACGACAATGAACGTTCACAATTACGAAAAAATTGCCGCAGAAATTGAGAAACGTTTAAAAGAAATTTCGCCGAATAAAAATTTCAAAAAGTTCAATACAGTTTGTCATTCGGTTTCCAACCGCGAAAAAAAGCTGACGGAATTTACACGGAAATTTGATGCCGTACTTTTTGTGGCGGGCAACAATTCAAGCAACGGCAAATATTTATTTTCGATTTGCAAAGCCTCCAACCCAAAGACTTATTATGTTGAAAACGAAAAAGATTTAACCCCGCAAATGTTGCAAAGCGTTGAAAATATTGGAATTACGGGTGCGACATCAACTCCGAAATGGTTATTGAAATTTATAGCCGAAAGAGTTGAAAAAATCGCGCAAGGTTTTGTTTAAAACTCTGCTCCCACCCCGACTAAAAACGATTTTTTCCCGTTAAAAAATCCGCAACCAAAATTTGCAGCAAATCTTACGGGAGCAAGATTTCCTAACTCTATGACGATTTCGGGCATTAAAATGCCGCAGTTTTCTTTCGTTAAATATCCGTACGAAAGCCATAAGGCGGGCATTAAGATTTTGTGCCCGAAAGGTCTAAGACGAAAATCACCCCTAAAAAAATATTTTTCTTTTTCGTCAAAAATCATTCCCGCTCCGGTTCCAAAAGAAAAATGATTTTCCAAATTATAAATGTAATCAGCGGAGATAAATTTATATCCGCCGGAAATTTTTCCCGTAAACCAGCCGTCATCACTCTGAGAAAACCCTTTTAGGGTAAAAAATGTTAATAACAAAAAAAGAATAACCAATCTCATATCTTAAATGCAATTAACGAAATATCATCTGTTTGCTGATTTTTGCCTTTATAATCAAAAATATATTTCGTAAGTTTTTCTGCTTGTTCGGTCATCGGCAAAGATGAAAATTCAAGAATTTTTTCACGAAAATTTTTTGACATTAATTTGCGTTTTTTCTCACCGCCGACTTGATCCGTACAACCGTCAGAATATAAATAAATTCTGTCGCCCTCACATACATCAAGTTTTATACGAGTGAACTCTCCATTTTTAACATAACGCCCGATTGGCATTCTATCGCCTTTAATTTCAAAAATTTCGTTGTTTTTGACAATTACGCACGGCCGTTGCGCTCCCGAAAAATAAGCCTCTTTCGTTTGCGTATCATAAACCACAATCGCGACATCCATACCGTCATTTCTCATTCCGCCGTCCTTATCAATTCCGAAAGACGAAATAACTTTTTTCCTCAAATTTTTCAAAATATTATCAGGCATCAAATCACATTCTCTAAAATCAATTATCTGATACAAAAACGAGATACCCATGCTTACAAGCACAGCACCCGGCACACCGTGTCCTGTACAATCTCCGAGAACGGCAATATGTTTTGTCCCGATGGTCTGCGCAACGTAAAAGTCGCCGCCGACAATTTCTTTTGGAAAATAAAACGCACATCTCTCCGAAAACCATCCTTCTTTAGGCGAATGTGCTAAAAGCATAGAACTTTGAAGCCTGCTTGCATAACTTATACTGTCTGTTAATTGCTTGTTGGACAGCGTAATAATGCGATTTTTTTCTTCAACTTCTTTTTTCTGACAATCAAGACTATCGTTTATTGTACGAAGTTCTTCATTGAGCTGCATTACGTTTTCGTTTTGCGACGAAATTTCCTCCTTTTGTTGTTGCAACATCTCGTTTTGAACCGAAATTTCTTCTTTTTGCTCAAAAAAATTAACTATCATTCGGGAGATTTCTCCGAACTCGTCTTCTGATTTTGTAATAGGCAAAACGTATGCAGTGTTGTTATTTTTGAATGTACGGTCAATTTGTTTGAGCGGTTTTGTAACACGTTTCTTAAAAAACAGAAAAATATTAAGCAAAATTAGAAAAACTTCACCGCCGACAATCAAAACTACAAACAAAAAATCTTTTATCTTTTTTTCCAAAGGGTTGGTATATGCCACACAAAAATATGCTGAAACTTTTTGGTCGTATCCGCGAAGTTCTTTTACGATACATTCTTTTTGACAATTTTTTACGAACTCATCTTTTTTGCCCGAATCACAAAACAAAGCCGTTTCTACATTTCCTAATTGTTTTTCAAGGTTTTTGACATCTTTTGCGGCGAGTTCTTTTACCATAAACAAATAGCCGGCGGGTTTTTCTTTTCTTTCGTATTCGTCAGACGAGGGGACGATACCCGCTCCAAAATAAACCAAAAGTTTTCCGGATTTTTCTTCAAAGAAATTTGTGCTGAAATTTTTTGCGAAAAGCGGTTTTAGACCTTCGCCATCAAAGGGAAAAAGATTGTCGGGTGAGGATAAAGTGCTTTTTGAGTAGATTTTTTTGCCGTCAGAGTCAAAAACTGAAATATTTTCGGCGGCGTAAGATTTTTGCATATAACCGATATTTCCGTCGATATTTTCCATATCGTTTTCCAAGACGGCTTCATAAAGGTCGTCCCAAGCAGAATTGTCCTTAATGATTCCGTAATATTTTTCAAAATTTACGTTGAGGATTTTTTCTAAAATGTTTTCAAAACTTTTTTCGGCTGTTACTTTCATTTCGTGAAATTGTTTCATTTCATAAATATAATATCCACCGAAACAAAGCACTAACAAAAGCAAACCTATCAATGAAACTTTTCCTATACCGGCTTGAACTGATTTTCTTTTCATATTGTTTTCTTTGTAACTTGTTTTGACTATTGCAAAAAGTGTCCCGCTTTTTTTACACTGCAAAGATAATTTTTTTTCTTATTTTTGTATGTGATTTTAGATTAATTAACTATGCTTTCAAAAATTAATTTCATCGGAATTTGCTTAATATTAATAACCGTTATTTTCGGCAATAAAACTGCCCCCGGACGGTATTGCGCTTATTATGAGAAGGATACTGTTTGGTCTTTTGGTCAGATTGAAGGTAATACAATTCAGAGAGAAGGTTTTTGGATTTTTTTGGACAGATGGGGCGATAAAAAAAGCCTTGGTGCGGTTGGAAATTTTAAAGACGGGAGACAAAACGGTTGGTGGATTGAATACCGTTATGATTCACTGCAAACGAAATACAACGAAAGATATTTTGTAAATGATACGATAATAGGACGGGGTAATTTTTATGATGATAAAGGAAATTTGGAATTAGTTCAATTCTATGAAAATGGTGAAATTGTTGCCGCATCCGAAATATTGTTGGACGATGGAAAGTTTTATCCAAGTAGTGCGTCATGGAGTACGTTTTTGACAGAACTTATTACCCCTGAGAACGGCAAAGACCATGCTGTCATTATCAATTCTTGGACAAACATTATTGACAAAACCGTTGCAACAATCGCGGCGATTTTGTTGATTGTAAATGTCATATTTTTCATAAAGAAAAAAATTACATAAAGTTGAAAAAAATTATTACCTTTGTCAATGAATTTTTAATACAAAAAAATCATGACAAAAGAAGAGGCTAAAAAATTTTTTATGGACAGAAAAAACCTCTCGCTTACAATGAGCGACGAGGAAATAAAAAAAGCACACGAATTTTGCGAAGGTTACAAAGACTTTATGTCAAAGGCTAAAACCGAACGCGAAATCAACGTTTATGCAATTGAAAAAGCTGAAAAAGCTGGTTTCAAACCCTTTCATTTCGGCGACAAAGTAAAAAAAGGCGACAAAATTTATTTCGATAACAGAGGCAAAGCCGTTATCCTTGCCGTCATAGGCGAAAACATTGAAGACGGTGTTAATCTTACTGCCGCTCACATTGATTCTCCGAGGCTCGATTTAAAAGAAAATCCCCTTTACGAGCAAGATGAACTCGGTTTTTTCAAAACGCATTATTACGGTGGAATCAAAAAATATCAGTGGACGGCAATTCCGCTTTCGCTTCACGGTGTTATCATAAAAAAAGACGGAGAAAAAATTATCGTCAATATCGGTGAAGACGAAAACGATCCTGTATTTTTGGTAACGGATTTGTTGCCGCACTTGGCTCAAAACCAAATGAAACGTCCTGCTAACGAGATAATTAAAGGTGAAGAATTAAATATTCTCATCGGTTCTTATTGCGTAAAAGGCGAAGATATTTCGTCCCGTGTCAAAACCAATATCATGCAGATTCTTAACGAAAAATACGGCATTGTTGAAGGCGATTTCTTAAACTCAGAACTTGAAGCCGTACCTGCTTTAAAACCCAAAGACATAGGTTTTGACCGCTCGATGATTGGCGCATACGGACACGACGACAAAGTTTGCGCTTATCCGGAATTAATGGCGATTTTGGATATTAAAGATCCGAAAAAAACCGCAATCGCTATTCTTACCGACAAGGAAGAAACCGGCTCTGACGGTAACACAGGTTTAAATTCAAGTTATTTGAAATATTTTATTGAAGATTTGGCATCAACATTGGGGGCAAATCCGAGAAAAGTATTTTCAAATTCAAAATGTTTGTCTGCTGACGTTAATTCGGCTTACGACCCGACATTCCCCGATGTTTTTGAAAAAGCAAACTCTTCGTTCTTGAATTACGGCGTTGTCGTAACGAAATTTACGGGTTCAAGAGGAAAATACGGCACCTCGGATGCAAACGCAGAATTTGTTGCAGAAATTCATCATCTCTTTGACAAAGAGGGCGTTATCTGGCAAAACGGCGAACTCGGAAAAGTTGACCTCGGCGGCGGCGGAACAGTTGCACTTTATATGGCTAACTTAAACATTGATACCATTGACGTTGGAGTTCCCGTTCTTTCGATGCACGCTCCGTACGAAACTGTTTCAAAACTTGACACTTACATGGCGTATAAAGCATTTTATGCGTTCCAAAAATAAGATTCTCTCTCAAAGAAAAAACACGAAAAAGACGGATAATTTTTCGTGTTTTTATTAGTCTAAAAAAAAAATTTACCCGTAGAAAACGCTCAACAGCTGGTTTCTACGGGTAAAATTAATATTTTTCCTTCCCAATACGGACAATAAAACGACCTAAAACAACTACAATTTCGGACAAGCGATAACACTATGACGTTTTTTAGAGCGTGCTTTAGGCGCAAATTCGTACATCAGTGATATTTCATGGCTACCGCCGGTAGAGCTTAAAAGTTCACCGATAGAAAAGTCGTAACTATAACCGATATGAAGGTCATAAATTTTGTATCCTAACATAAGAACTACGGCATCAAGATTACCGTAAGAATCTTCCCTAATAGCAACAGGAATACCCCTAACCCATGCACCAAGAGTAAAAGGATTTTTTGTCCAATAAGCACCAACACTCAATTGGTCTGAAAGTTTTGAATAATCATAAAGCAAAGCAAATGTTACATTTTGCATATCTTCTTTATTTTTACGACCGCGGCTTGTAGAGGGCGCACCGACATAAATTTTAGCACCGCCGAAAAATGAAATTTTCATATCCTCACGATAATCATCTATGTCATAAAGAGAAGCTCTTGGTCTTAACAAGTGATCAACAGAAAAACCACCCCAATATTGATCAGAATAAAAAACCGAAGAAATCTGCATATCAAGAAAAGGTTTTGAGGGTAACGGCTTGTTTTCGATAGTAGGCGTACTTTTGATGTTACCTTTTTCATCAATTTGGTCACCGAAAATAAGATCCGGGAAATTAAGACTTCTTTGATTGTATTTGAACGAAATGCCCGGACGGAAAGACCAATCACGTGTTATTTTTGTCCACCATGAATAACACAAATCCACGGTCGTAAGAGCCAAATCACCGTCGCCGGCATCGTCCCTTAATATCATAACCCCAAGTCCGCTATTGATTTTATATAAGTTTTGGTCGTATGCAACGGCATACGTGTTAAAAGTTCCGACTTCAGGCCATTGATTTCGGTAATTGGCAGAAATACGGCTACCGTTGCAAACCCCCGCATACGAAGGCGCTAAAAATAAAGGCGCGGCATAATACTGAGAAAACTGTATTATCTGAGCCTTAGATTCACCGGCACATAGCAACACTGCCAATAATATCTGTATATATAATAATCTTTTTAGCATAATAATTTGTATCAGTTATATTCATAACGTTTTTTTAACGTTATTATTGTAAAAAAAGGCGTTAATTTTTGCTCTGCAAAATAAATAAAAAATGCGGAAGAAGAAACTATTTTTGCATAAAATTTCTTAATCCTGACACAGTGAAGGCATTTTTTTGCATATTTTATTCAAATTTTTTGCCAAATCCTGAGTTTCGTAATTAATTTGATCTGTTATAATATCTTTTTCTGTTGCATTTCTGTCAGAAAAATCCTTTTTAATAGTAAGCTGAAGATTTTTGCGTTTTTCAACCAATTGCAGAAAATCCTCACGAATAAAAGAAACCTCTTCCGGCATTTTTTCCGCATAATCCTTTTCAAAATGGGAATTAATAACGGTTTCTTTTTGTAAAACATTAAAAATCATATCTTTAGCCTCGTCAATAGCATTTTTTAAACGTTCTTGGGCAAGACGTGAATTTTCCAAAGCAAGGCGCTGAGAATAATCGTTTATGGCTTGATTAACTTTTTCACGGCAAGAACTGCAATAAGTGGAGTTAAGACGGTTTTTAAGCTCCTCACACAAAGCAGTTGCCTGAGCTGAAGGTTGCAATTTTTTCAATTGTTCGGTTTTAACAGCAAAAATATTTTTGTAAAGTTTGTCTTCTAATCCTAAAATCAATGCGTTAAGCTGCGAAACGCCGTCAGAATTATAATTATCAAAAGGAAAACTAACGGAATGAAGTATGGTTAAATCGTTTTCAATATCCTTTGCGTCAAAAGTGCCGCTTTTTTTCTCATTAGAGGAATATTTTTTCATTGTTAAAACGATGTTTTTCAGGTTTTTAAGATTATTATCACCGTCAAGATAAACCTCGGCATTTGTCATGATAGAGGCATAACCCGAAGAAAATTCGTTCTTGAAAACGGCATCTTTTGCAAACTCTTTTTGACGGGCATCCAAAACGTTTTTCAACTGTCTGAAATCGTTAAAAATATTTAAATACATACGACCAAAATCGTCCGTGGTACGGTTTTTAAAATTAAGATTATAATTGTTGATGTCGGATTTGAGTTTTACGAAAACGTTCAAATATTCAATGAGTTTGACTTCATGATTGTAAATTTCCGCCGTTAAAAGTCCTGATTCATATTGTTTTTTAACCTTTGCAAGTCTTGCTTCAACGGTTTCAGAGGTTGTTTCGTCGCCTATTACCGGCTCTGAAATATATTTCGACCTATAATTTACGATTACTACAAAAGGATAGTCATGAAAATCCAAAAGCGATGAAATTTGTGCTGCCTTGAGCGGTTTGTCAGAATTATCGTTAAGATAAGAGGCTAATTTTTCAAAATTCAATCCCGTGTTTTGAACGTGCGAGGGAATCATCGAATAGATGCTAACAGAGGCAATTTTACGGCTGAAATCCTGTGAATCATAAAGCCTTATCGTTGAAGAAAATTTGTATTCGCTTTTACCGGTTTTGGAGGTTATTAAACGGCTTAATTCGCCGATAAAATCCTGAGTAGCAGACAACGGCGCAGTAGTCCAACGCGAAACGGTTTTGAGCTGCGAGGCTGCAAATTCAAAAATTCTGTTTTCTTTTTCCTTAGTTAAAATTTCAGCGTTAATTTTACAATCCACCTTACCGTTAAGAGAAGAAATCGGAAGGTTATCAATCAATCGGATAGCATCGTAACTATCTGTTGCAAAAGTTCTTGCACCGTTTTCGCCCTCGCTGACCGCAAAGTTAAAAACAGGATAACAAACCTCTTGCAAAGGCGTACCCTCAATAGCTGCCGTTATAAAAACGTTTTGCGGCAAATCCGAACCCGTTTTTTTCTTTTTTTGACGGTTGATATACAAGGAGTTAATTATATCCTGAAATTTTGACCCGTTAAAAAGGTACAAATCCGAGGTCAAATAATGCCATTCACCGTTAA
>JAEEGL011452082.1_pt1 | contig 13929 bp, 8 predicted proteins | sample 9134231 | NCBI WGS metagenome assembly JAEEGL01 (sample SAMN16246548, study PRJNA631951) | gut metagenome | biome: gut microbiome; feature: rumen; material: fiber-attached | host: Bos | place: Iran: Karaj | collected 2018-10
AAACAGCGTCTGCAGGAGATTGACCAGCAGAAGACAACCCAGCGCAAGAATCGCGGACGTCTGATTCGTGTGGCTCTGGTGGGCTACACGAATGTGGGAAAGTCGACCATGATGAACCTGCTGGCCAAGAGTGATGTCTTTGCCGAGAACAAACTCTTTGCCACCTTGGATACGACGGTGCGAAAGATGGTTATCGACAACCTGCCTTTCCTGCTGGCTGACACGGTAGGATTCATCCGTAAACTGCCTACTGACCTGGTAGATTCGTTCAAGTCGACCCTCGATGAGGTACGCGAAGCTGACCTGCTGGTGCACGTCGTTGACATTTCGCACCCGGACTTCGAGGAACAAATCGGCGTGGTCGAGAAGACCCTGGCTGACCTGGGGTGTGCCGACAAACCCTCCATGCTGGTGTTCAACAAGATTGATGCCTACACGTGGACTCCCCAGGACGAGGACGATCTGACGGAACCCACGAAGGAGAATATCTCGCTGGACGAGCTGCGTCGTACGTGGATGGCTAAGATGCAGGGCGACTGTCTGTTCATTTCTGCCAAGAACAAGGAGAATATCGACGAACTGCGCCAAGTGCTCTATCAGCGTGTCCGCGAGCTGCACGTGCAGAAGTATCCTTACAATGACTTCCTTTATAGCGTAGAAGAATAGTTACATCATAATACTAAACTTATGAGAGAATATAGACAATTGACACAAGAAGAAATCGGCGTGCTTGAGAATAACAGCTGCTGGGCTGAGAACTGGGAGCAAGTGCAAGTGGCCGAGGCTTTCTCCCCCTACGGATTCCATCGTGTTGTGTTTTATGGCGATATCCGGTTAGGAGTTTTTGAGAAACAGGTGGAGGTGACCAACGGATTCACCAAGCATGCAGGCATCAACGATGCCACCCTGCGTAACGTCACCGTTGGCGACAACTGTCTCATAGAGAAGATAGGAAACTTCATCAACAATTATACGATAGGTGACGACTGTTACATCTCGAACATCTGCACCATGGAGACTACAGAAGGAGCCACCTTCGGTGAGGGCCATCTGGTCTCTGTACTGAACGAGATGGGCGATGGCAATGTCATGCTCTTCCACGACCTGAACTCCCAGTTGGCTGCTTTCATGGTCAAGCATTTCAAGGATAGACAGTTGAAAGACTGTATCATGCGACTCGTCAACGAGGAGATTCGCTTCACACAGCCCGAGCAGGGAACCATCGGAAACGGCGTGAAGATTATCAATACGAAGGAAATCACCAATACCGTGGTGAAGGACGACTGCGAAATCAGCGGTGCCTCACGGTTGTCTGATTGCACCATCCTCTCATCCAAGGATGCCAGTGTTTACATCGGAACAGGTGTTATCTGTGAAAACTCCATCATCTCTAACGGATGCTCTATCACCAATAGCGTCAAGATGCAGGACTGCTTCGTAGGCGAGGCCTGTCAGATTACCAATGGCTTCACAGCCGAGGCCAGCGTGTTCTTTGCCAATTCCTATATGGCCAACGGCGAGGCCTGTGCTGCATTCTGCGGACCGTTCTCGGCTTCACATCATAAGAGTTCCCTGTTGATAGGTGGTGAGTTCTCGTTCTATAATGCCGGATCGAACACCAACTTCTCCAACCATGCCTACAAGATGGGTCCCATGCACTATGGAACTTTGGAGCGAGGTTCTAAGACCGCCTCTGGTGCCTATGTGCTGATGCCGGCGAATATCGGCGCCTTCTCGGTCTGCTTTGGCAAGCTGATGAATCACCCCGACATGCGTTGCCTGCCGTTTGCCTATCTGATGGCATACGGAGAGACCATGTACATTGTCCCTGGGCGTAACATCACTACCGTAGGACTCTATCGTGACATCAAGAAATGGCCCAAGCGTGACAAACGGGCCGCTTCGTGCCGTAAGAGTGTCATCAACTTCGACTGGCTGTCACCGTTTACCGTGGGCGAGATTGTGGAGGGCAAGAAGATTCTGGAGTCGCTGCAGCGGGCCGGCGGCAAGAACGTGTCGTCATACAATTTCCAGGAGTACATCATCAACGCCTCGTCGCTGAAGAAGGGCATCAAGTATTATGATATCGCCCTGCGCATCTATATGGGTGCCGTGCTGAAGCGTGCCGTGAAAGAGGGCTTCCTGGGCAAGCCGACCTCAGACACAGGACTTGGAAAATGGATAGACCTGTCAGGGCTCCTGCTTCCCGTAAGTGAGGAAGAGCGTCTGATTGAGGATATCAAGAATGGCAACGTAGAGAGCATCCGCGACGTGCTGAACCGTTTCTACGACATCAACGACCATTATCGGGAGTATCAATGGGCTTGGACCTATCAGCTGATGCTTGACTATTATGGACTGGACGAACTGACAGACCAGGCCATGCAGCGCATCCGCGAAGACTATGTCCGCGCCCGTCGTGCATGGATTGCTGAAATCCGTAAGGATGCCCAGAAGGAGTTTGCCATGGGCGACGTCGAGCAGGAAGTGTTTGACGACTTCATATCGAAACTCGACCACGAAATAGATTACGAAGACTAAATAAATTAGGAAAACAATGAAATCTTTATTACTGACATGCCTGCTCGCGCTCGGGATGACCGCTCAGGCTAAAGACTACAAGTACGAGACCGTCCAGGGCGATCTGACGAAGACTCGCATCTACACGCTTGACAACGGACTGAAGGTGTATCTTTCTGTCAATAAGGACAAGCCGCGTATTCAGACCTACATCGCCGTGCGCACGGGCTCTAAGAACGACCCTGCCGAGACGACGGGCTTGGCTCACTACCTGGAGCATCTGATGTTCAAGGGCACCAAGTTGTTTGGTACCAACAATCCGACAGCAGAAGCGCCCTTGCTCGACGAGATAGAAAAGCGTTACGAGGCCTATCGTAAGCTGACAGATCCTGTAGCCCGCAAGCAGGCCTATCACGAGATTGACAGCGTGTCACAGGTTGCCGCCCAGTATTTCATCCCCAATGAGTACGACAAACTGATGGCTGCTATCGGTGCCCAGGGTACCAATGCCTTCACCTCCAACGACGTCACCTGCTATACGGAGGATATTCCTTCGAACGAGATAGAAAACTGGGCCAAGATTCAGGCCGACCGTTTCCAGCACATGGTGATTCGTGGTTTCCACACCGAGTTGGAGGCCGTGTATGAGGAGTATAACATGTACCTGACGGACGATGGTGACAAGATATGGAGTGCCCTGGGAAAGAAACTCACCCCTACACACCCTTATGGAACGCAGACCACCATCGGTACGCAGGAACACCTGAAGAATCCTTCTATTACGAATATCAAGAACTACTTCAACAAGTGGTATGTGCCCAACAATGTGGCAGTCTGCATGGCTGGCGACTTCGACCCCGACAAGACGGTGGCTGTCATAGACCGTTATTTCGGACAATGGAAGCCCGCTGCCGATGTGTCGCAGCCTGTATTCCCGAAGCAGCGTGTGCTGACTGCTCCTTCAGACACGACTATTATCGGTCAGCAGGCCGACCAGATCTGGATGGGATGGCAGGCTAAGAAGGCCAGCGACCTGCAATGCGACACGCTTGAAGTCATCGAAGACCTGCTGAGCAATGGCAAGGCAGGCATCTTCGACCTGAACCTCAACCAGCCCATGAAGGTGCAGGTGGCACAGGGTGGGCTGCAGACCATGCAGGACTATTCGACATTCGTCCTGGTGGGTATGCCTAAACCCGGACAGTCGCTGGAGGATGTCCGTGCTTTGATGCTGGCTGAGATTGACAACCTGAAGAAGGGCAACTTCTCAGACGATTTGCTGCCTTCGGTCATCAATAATAAGAAGTTGAACTATCAGCGTGCGCTCGACAATAACCAGTGGCGGGTGCGCCAGCACATGAATGCCTTTATCAACGGTAAGTCCTGGCAACAGCAAACGGGGCTGATGGACCGTATCTCGAAGATGACCAAGCAGCAGGTGGTTGACTTTGCCAACCGCTTCTTCACCAACGGCTATGCCACCGTCTTCAAGAAGCAGGGCGTCGACTCGCTGCAGAAGAAGATAGACAAACCCGCCATTACGCCGATACCCACCAACCGCGACCAGATGAGCCAGTTTGTGAAGGACGTCCAGAACGCCAAGGTGGAACCTATCCAGCCCCAGTTCCTGGACTACCAGCGCGACTTGACCGTTGGCGAGGTTAAGAAGGGCTTGCCCCTCCTGTATAAGCAGAACGTGGACAACCAGCTGTTCAATCTCGTGTTCCGCTATGACTTCGGTCTTCAGGACGACAACCGTTACGATATAGCCAGCGGCTACCTTGACTATGTAGGCACCGACAAGCTGACAGCTACCGACATCAAGCAGCAGTTCTATAAGCTGGCTTGTAACTACAGCGTCAATGTCAATGGTGACAATATGAATATCTCTTTGTCCGGATTGAGCGAGAACATGCCCGCCGCCCTTCAGCTGTTGGAGAATGTGCTGCATAACGCCAAGGCAGACAAACAGTCATATTCCCAGTTCGTAGACTTGATCTTGAAGGATCGCGACGATGCCAAGAAAGACCAGCGCACCTGCTTTAGCTATCTTTATCAGTATGGTGTCTATGGTCCTCACAACTCCAGTCGCGACGTCATGACCGAACAGCAGTTGCGTAGTGCCGATGCACAGCAGTTGCTGGACCTGCTGAAGAACCTCAGCGCAAAAAAACATACCATATTATATTATGGTCCGCTGTCTGAGAAGGAATTGACGGCTATGGTGACCAAGGTGCATAAGACACCCGGGCAGTTGCAGGATGTGCCTCATGGCGTGGCTTACAAGGAGGCTGAGACTCCTCAGAACGAGATATGGATTGCCCCCTATGATGCCAAGAACATCTACATGCGTATGTTCCATAACGAGGGACGTGCTTTCAATCCTGACGAGGCTGCCGTCGTCACCCTTTTCAACGAATACTTTGGTGGAGGCATGAATGGTATCGTCTTCCAGGAGTTGCGCGAGGCCCGTGGCTTGGCCTATAATGCCTTTGCCTTATACAACCGCCCCAGCAAGGCGAATAAGCCTGAGAGTTTCTTTACCCACATCATTACCCAGAACGACAAGATGATGGATTGCGTACGCCAGTTCCACCAGATTCTCGACAGCATTCCACAGTCGGAGGCTGCTTTCCAGATTGCCAAGGATGCCGTTGTCAAGCAGTTGGCATCGCAACGCACGCAGAAGATGAATGTGCTCTACAACTATCTTACGATGAAAAAGCTGGGACTTGACTACGACCTCAATGAGAAGTTGTATCGTGATGTCCAGAAGCTTACATTACAGGATATAATTAGCTTCGAGCAACAGCAGATGGCTCGCAAGCCCTACCGTTACCTCATCCTTGGCGACGAGAAGGAGCTCGACATTCCCTCATTGGAGAAGATAGCTCCCATCCGTCGACTGACGCTCGAGGAAGTATTCGGATACTGATTACCTGTTCGGGGTATAATTCATACGGACGCGTTCCCAGCTTAGGGAGCCGTCCGTTTTTACATGCACTCTTACCAGATAGTTTCCAGGTTCGGGATTGTTTCTTTCGCTCATGGAGTCCAATGTCAGGTAGGTCACATCGCCGATGTGCTGTTCGTCCCATTGGTGTACATGTCCGCAGAACACGATGTCGGCGTCCCACTCGTCAAACTTGTTCAACAGATAGTACGTCTCCTCACGTGGGAATGTGGATGCCAGTTCGAAGGTGCCTACGCGGAAGATGTTGGTATGCCCGAAGACAAAGGTGTGGCGAAGCTTGCCGTCGGGATTGACTTTGAACATGTCGTCCAGCGCACCGTCGTCCAGCAGGTCTATCTGCTCTCGTCCCAGCGTGCCGCTGGCTGTGTCCAGGAAGATGAGATGGTCGTAAATGGGATGTCCCTCTTCATCGCCGACGTAGATAAAGACGGTATAGAACGACGAGTTGAAGATGTTGGTCCATAGTGCCCATCCGTTATTGGTGAGGTCATGGTTGCCCACAACGGGGTAGAACGGCATTTTCAGCTGGTCCAAGGTGTGTAGTTCGGTGCTGTGGGGTTCTCGGTAGAAGACGTGCTCTATGTCCTTGTCGTCTTTGACGACTACCTCGTGGTAGTTCTTCTTGATATACTTGTCGCGGGCTTTCTGTACCACGCTGTCCAGATTGATGTAATACTCTGCCTTGGTGTCTGCAATATCGCCCAGGTGGGCTATGAACAGGTCGTTGTTGTCTATGCCGTTGTCTAACATTTCCTTCATGCGTCCCGGGTCGGTCGTCATGTGGCTGTCGGCACCCACCAGAAAGGTATATTCTCCGTTCCTGCCCACCAGCACGTTATATTCACGTTTGTGTATCTGATAGTACTCGTGCGACATCTTTACGCGGTCGTCCACGTCGGAACTTGCAATCAGCACACCTGTCGGGCTTACTTTGTCGCAGGCTGTCAGCATCAGCACAGTCAGCAGGATGATAGTGGTTATATAGTTCTTTTTCATCATGTCACCAAACATGTTTTAGTCCGATTTTAAATGAGTTCTCATACTTTGTGGCCAGCTGGCTCATGCTGCCTGCAGGGCGTATGTTGACTTCTCCAAACAGCCGGAGGTCCTTCTTCAGGTTGGCATAGAAGTTGACACCCCAGTTCAGGTTGTAGCCTTCATAATAGAAGTCGTCGTAGTTGCGGGCAAAGACTCCAATGTTCCATGAGTTCCATCGCGGACGGATGTTCACGCCGGCGCCAATGTTCATGGTCAGCGGTTCCCAATAGCCGAAGTCGAGCATGTGGAAGTAAATGTACGATGCGCCCAGGTGGACGTAGAAGTATGGCATCTCCCAGGTGACTCCCAGGCTCATGTCCAGCTCGTTGGTGTGCCACCGCTGATAGTGGTTATACATCACCTTGCCTTTTACGTAGAAGTCTGACCATCCCCAGGGTAGCCGGTAGGCACCTTGTGTGGCTACCGAATAGAGCTTTTTGCCCAACTGCATCTGGGCATCGCCCTGTACGTACCAACGGTCGGACAGATGACGCTTGTAGGTCATCTCCATTCCGAAGAAAAAGTCGGTAATGACGTTGTCGCCAAGTGTCATGTACCCCCAAGTCTCGTTTTTGTGCTCCCCGTCGTATTTGTGTACGTCATTAATGACCTGTGCGTGCAACGTGCAGTATCCCAGCAAGATACTGCATAATGCCAGCAAGCGGATAAGCGTTTGTGCCATAGGAGAATGTTACTTTTGTAGTCTTGTATTTCGCCTACAAAAGTAACTAATTCTTCTTTAATATGCAAACGTAGAGTCGGAAAAATCGTCAAATACCTACTTTAGGCGATAGTAATCCACGTCTATGTATCCCCCCAATGTCTTGGTGGCATAGTTGAAGATGGCAAAGCGTGTACCCATGAAAAACCTCCTATAGTCAAACTGCATGCGGAAGTCGGAGCCCAGTTGCCGGAACGTCTTTCCGTCCGTGCTGTAATAGAGGGTGGCACGATCCTGATGGTTGGTGAAATCGGCTTCTATGCGGAGCCATATGGTCTTCTGATTCAGCGTGATACGTGCTTTCTCTTCGATGTCTACTTTCGTTACAGCCTTGTCGCTGTCGCGCAGATGGACAACCTGGCGGCTCATGCTGAGTTCATAGTGCTTGCCTGTCCGGGTGATGTCCAGCACGCCCGAGTGTCCGTTGAAGGCGGCAAATCCGGCATGGTCTCCATCCTTCATGTGGCTGATGTCCATCTTGATGGTGGCGGTGCTCTGCGGTCCCGTCATGCGTTGTGACAGGGTGTTGAGAGCGGTGAAGAGGTTGTCAGCCCGCCGTGCAGTCCTGAGCCGCAGCCATCCCTTCCGGTCGGTGAGTGACCAGCCGTTGTCTATGGGGTTGTGGTTCCATTGCCATACGAGGTTCAGCCTGTCGCTGTCAAAGTCGTCGGAAGCCACAATGCCTTTCTGCTGGTGTGCAGGGTAGGGGATGTCCATCTCTTTGTCTACATGTCCCTGCTCGTTGCCTAACATGGGCCAGCCGTCTACCCAACGGCAGGGCATCAGCACCGGTACACGTCCGATGGCACCACGGTCTTGGAAAATGACACCCCACCAGCGTCCGTCCGGTCCGTCGACAATGGTTCCCTGGCCCACACCGCCGTATGTGTCGAAGTTGTCTTCCAGAATCACTTTCTTTTCCCATGGGCCTTTGATGTTGTCGGCCCTGTAGCATACCTGACGGCGCACGTGTCCTCGGGGCCAGCTGATCATCAGCAGATAGTATCGTCCGTCGTGCATCAGCGCCCGGCTGCCTTCCAACAGTCCGTTCTCTGTCGAGTCGCGTTCAAAGATGCGCATGTCCACACCGCCGGGTTCTACGTCGCTGAGGTCGTTCTTCAGCTGTATCAGCTGTCCTGTGCCGTAGAAGACATATACGCGGTTGTTCACTTCGTCGAACAGCAGCGAGTTGTCGTGGAAGTGACGGGGACGCGACACCAGACGCCAAGGCCCCTCGGCCCGTTCCGACTCATAGATGTACGAGCGCCACGGCTTGTCGTTGGGCGAGAAGAGTATGTAGAACTTCCCGTTGTGATAGCGTAGCGATGTGGCCCATTGTCCGCGGCCATAGGCAGAACATCCCTGCAGGTCGTAGTTGGGCGTGTCCGTCAGACGGTCAAACACATAGCTGGCAATTTCCCAGTTTACCAGGTCCTTCGACTTCATGACGGGGGCTCCCGGCATCAGGTGCATCGTTGTGCTGACCATGTAGAAGGTGTCGCCCACCCGGATGATGTCCGGGTCGGGTACGTCAGCGTTGATCACAGGGTTCTCAAACTTTGTTGCTCTTGCCCCGCTGGCGATGAACAGCAGAGAAAACAGCATTAAAAACAGTTTCTGGTTCATAGTGTTAACTTGTTGTTGTCATTTGTGTTGCAAAGGTAAGAAAATAACCACAAATGCCCTATGTCAGTTGTCGCATTTACTTTTTCTGATGTTGCATGTCGGTGCAAAGAATAAAAAAAACGGCTTCGTGTGCATGTTTTTTGCAATTATTTCGTACCTTTGTGCGCTGGAATTAGTAACGTTTATACAACTAAAAACAAATACAAATACGATTATGGCAAATGTAGTTGATTTCAAGTACGCTCCAATGTTCCAGTTGGGCGAAGACAAAACCGAATACCGTCTGCTCTCGAAAGAAGGCGTGACGACAGGTGAGTTTGAGGGTAAGCAGATTGTCAAGGTGTCGAAGGAGGCCCTGACGCTCCTGGCTCAGCAGGCTTTCCACGATGTGGAGTTCACGCTGCGTCGTGAGCACAACCTGCAGGTGGCTGCCATCCTGAACGACCCTGAGGCTTCTGAGCACGACAAGTACGTGGCTTTGCAGTTCCTGCGCAATGCCGAGGTGGCAGCCCGTGGTGTCCTGCCTTTCTGCCAGGACACCGGTACGGCTATCATCCATGGCGAGAAGGGCCAGCAGGTGTGGACAGGCTTCGAGGACGAGGAAGCGCTGAGCCGTGGCGTCTATAACACTTTCACCCAGGACAACCTGCGCTATTCGCAGAATGCTCCGCTGAACATGTACGATGAGGTGAACACACGTTGCAACCTGCCTGCACAGATTGACATTGAGGCTACCGAAGGTGCCGAATACCGTTTTGTCATGGTGGCCAAGGGTGGTGGCTCTGCCAACAAGACCTACTTCTATCCCATGACCAAGGCAACCATCCAGAACGAAGGCACGCTGTTGCCATTCCTGGTCGAGAAGATGAAGTCGCTGGGTACTGCCGCTTGTCCTCCCTATCATATTGCCTTCGTCATCGGCGGTACTTCTGCCGAGAAGAACCTGCTGACAGTCAAGCTGGCCAGCATCAAGTACTACGACTCGCTGCCCACCACGGGTGACGAGACGGGTCGTGCCTTCCGCGACGTCGACCTGGAGCAGAAACTGCTCGACGAGGCTCACAAGATTGGCCTGGGCGCCCAGTTCGGCGGCAAGGCCCTGGCTCACGACATCCGCGTCATCCGTCTGCCCCGTCATGGTGCCTCTTGTCCTATCGGCATGGGCGTCAGCTGTTCGGCAGACCGCAACATCAAGGCCAAGATCAATGCTGACGGCATCTGGCTGGAGAAGATGGACACCAATCCTGCTGAACTGATTCCCGCCGAGTATGCCAAGGCCGGCGAGGGTGCCAACACCATCGAGATTGACTTGGACAAGGGCATCGACTCCGTACGTGCCGAGCTGACCAAGTATCCCGTCAGCACCCGTGTCAACCTGAAGGGCACCATCATCGTGGCACGCGACATTGCACATGCCAAGCTGAAGGCGCGTCTGGATGCTGGCGAGGGCATGCCCGACTACTTCAAGAAGTATCCCGTGCTCTATGCCGGTCCTGCCAAGACCCCCGAGGGCTATCCTTGCGGCTCAATGGGACCGACCACGGCCAACCGTATGGACCCCTACGTGGACGAGTTCCAGGATCAGGGCGCCAGCCTCGTGATGATAGCCAAGGGCAACCGCAGCGACGTGGTGACCGAGGCTTGCAAGAAGCACGGCGGTTTCTATCTGGGTACCATCGGCGGTGTGGCTGCCGTACTGTCCCAGAGTTCTATCAAGAGCATTGAGTGTGTGGAATATCCCGAGCTGGGCATGGAGGCCATCTGGAAGATTACCGTCGAGGACTTCCCCGCCTTCATCCTCGTGGACGACAAGGGTAATGACTTCTTCAAGCAGTTGAAACCCTGGTGCCCTAGTGGATGTAAGATGTAAGATGGCTGATGTAAGACGTAAGATATCATTGTCATTCCTGTTGCTGCTGCTGTCTGTCATGACGGCGGCAGCACAGGATGTTATAAAGCGCGGCTGTCGCGTGGGGACACCAAGGCCGGAGGGCATGGCGCTACGTCGTGATGCTTCAGTAGGGGTGACCAAACAGACTGGCGGCGACTTCTATCATGGTGAGCGTCATCAACTGACGGTCATGGTGGAGTTCAACGACCGGCCCTTCAAGGGCAACGAGGAAGCTACCTTGGCACAATGGAATCTCATCTTTAATGCTAAGGACCTGAAAGAGCCTCCTTTCAAGGGCTCTGTTCACGACTATTTCTATGCGCAAAGCTATGGCAACTTCGACCTGACCTTCGACTTGGTTTATGTCAAGGTGAAAGGCGATGCCGTGAAGTATGCCAGCGATGATTACGACGAGAACTCGCAGTATCTGGTGCAGGACATCATGGAGGTGCTGAAGACCCGCGACATAGACTGGAGCCTCTACGACTGGAACGGCGACGGCTTCGTCAACCAGCTGCTCATCGTCTATGCCGGTCATGGTATGAACGAATTCACTTCTGCTACAGATTTGATATGGCCCCACCAATGGTGGATGAGCGAACACCTGAAAGATGGTGAGACAGGTGTCTACTGCGACCCCGTCCCCGTCACCTACGAAGGCAAGGAGTACAAGGTAGACTGCTACTGTGCCTTGTCCGAGCTGAATAAGAATAACGACTATGGCTCTTTCGGCACCATCTGTCACGAATACACCCATTGTTTCGGATTCCCCGACTTTTATTATGGTAGCAAGTCTTACGTTGGCAATTGGGAAATCATGGACTATGGCAATTACAATGGCAACGGCTATTGTCCTGCAGGCTATTCTGCCCATGAACGCTGGATGATGGGCTGGCTCACACCCACCGAACTGACAACGGAGTCTACCGTTACCGACATGCCTGCCCTGAGTGACGAGCCACAGGCTTATCTGATCCGCAACGATGGGTTCGAGGACGAGTATTACATCGTGGAGAACCGACAGCAGAAAGGATGGGATGAAAGTCTGCCCGGCCGGGGCATCTTGGTCTTCCATGTTGACTTTGACCCTGTCCTTTGGGTCAGCGTGACGACTTATGTCAACACATCTTCTCGTCAGCACTACCTCATCTTCCCTGCCAACAATTTTACAAATACGAGTATTTCCAAGAACTGGCCCTATCCTTACAATGGCAACAATCAGCTGACCAATACGTCTACCCCTGCCGCCAAGCTGTGGAATGCCAATTCGGACGGCACCCTGTTCATGAACAAACCCATCACCAACATGGACGTGCAGGACGGCAAGGCTTCCTTCGACTTCATGAAGTCAGCGACAGACATTGGCATTCAGACCGTTTCCGGTACTGCGCAGGTGCTCTGTGAATACGGTCCGATACGCATTGTCCGCACAGCCGATGGAACCGTCAAGAAGGTCATGAAGCGTTGACCAGACCCTGTTCCTCTGGGGTGAAATAGACTATGACTCGTGCATTTTCTGATAGTGGGCGGGAGTCATGCCTTCGTACTCCTTGAAGATGCGGTGGAAGTACTCGCGGCTGTTGAAACCGCAGTAGTCGGCCACGGCCTCGGCACTCCAGTCGGAATGCTCAAGCAGCACGCGCTTGGCGTCTTCTATGCGTAGGGTCGTCATCCATCGGCTAAACGACTCGTAGGCATTTGCCTTCACCCATGCCGTCAGCTGATAGCGCGGGATGCCTATCTCTGCTGCCGCCACCGGACTGGTGATGCCTGCCTTGCGATATCTGCCCTTGGCTATCCATTGCTCCACGGCCTTGTCCGTCGCTTCCGTCACTTCTGGTGCCGCGTGTTTCTCCTGTTCTTCTTCCACCACGCTCGACTCTGCCTCCTGCATCATGGCCTGGGCGTTGCTGGTCAGGTAGTAGCAGAAACTGTCCACCATATAGAATATAAAGAAGAAGATGGCAATAGCTATCAGGAACAACAGCCAGCTGGCCGTGGCAAAGATGACAAAAGGCACCATCAGCGCCAGTAGCATCAGCCCCGCTATGCTCAGCTGCATCCATACCAGTATGCTGACCGACTCGAGGTCATAGTAGTCCTGCAGGGCGCGGTGCATGGCTCGGAGGGCCACGCTGTGACGCCAGGTGTAGTAACTTTGCATCAGCAGATAGCACAGCGCACCTGCCATCTCGGCCCATTGCCGTTGGGGGGTGTCGCTCAGCAGCGGTTGCCCGTCTGCTATGTTTGCCGCTATGAGCAGTATCATGATTACGCCCCATGCCAGCGGTCCTGCCCAGCGGTCCCATAGGCTCAATTGCCCATGCTTCTGGAGTGATAGCACGGCACGGGCGAAGAGGTAGGAGGCTGGGACGAGCATCGTCAGGTTGAGCATGACAGACTGCGTGACTCCCATTGCCCTGAGTCCCAGCGTCAGTTGCAGCAGGAAGTGTACGGCCAGTATCATGGTGGCTGTTGCCATCTGCCAGCGGGCCATGGTGGCCACGCTGTTCTCCTGGCTCCTCTTGTGGGGAACCAGCAACTTGAAGGTGAGTAGCGTCATCAGCACCACCGCCGTAAACTGCATCGCTCCTAATGTCAATCCGTTCATATCTGGTGGCGAAATTACAAATAATTATCTTTTTTCCCAAAAGAAAGGGTGTAAAAATGTATAAATTCGTCGAATTTTCACACCTGATTGCCAAAATTTACACACCTTTGTGCGAAATTTTACACTTTGCTTCATGAAAAAAACGTACCTTTGCAACCAGAAAAAAGAAAGACAAATTAGTCAACCATAAACCTTAGCCATTAAAATAGGATACCAACATAAAAACCAAAGAGAAGGAGAGCATCATTCAGCCGAAGTGGGGGGGTGATGCTCTCTTTCTTTCAATTGTCAGTAAGCCAGCCAAAAAAAGCTGACCATTTTGTGATCAGCCTTTCTGTTTGTTTAGTTGCGGAACACCAGTCCGTCGCCGAACTCGTCGATGATGATTGGCTTCTCGCGGTCTACCTGGTCGGACAGTATCTTACGCGACAGGTCGTTCAGCACCAGTTGCTGGATGGCTCGCTTGACGGGACGGGCACCGAAGTCGGGGTCGTAGCCCTCTTGTGCCAGGTAGCGGATGGCGGCATCGGTGGTCTCCAGGTGGATGC
>JAEEGL013220861.1_pt1 | contig 13929 bp, 10 predicted proteins | sample 9134231 | NCBI WGS metagenome assembly JAEEGL01 (sample SAMN16246548, study PRJNA631951) | gut metagenome | biome: gut microbiome; feature: rumen; material: fiber-attached | host: Bos | place: Iran: Karaj | collected 2018-10
GTTCCCCGTCTCGGCGCTCCCGGCGCCTGCACGGCACTGCGCGGCGCAATACTTCGTCGGCCGGATACAGCCTCCTCGTCCTGCGCCGTGCCGCGCCGCCCAATCGCCGAACCGCGCCTCGCCGTGTCACTTCGCTCGACGCGCAGCCCTCTTCCGCGCTTCCTCATTATGATTCGTTCCTTTGCACCAAGTAGTAGGTGCTAATTGAGGTTCATTTCAGCAAGGTCTCTCATCACTCATCACTCATTACTCATCACGGTACGAGCAAACCACCCAACCACCTAACCATGTAACCAACTGACCCCTGGCCCCTATCCCCTGACCCCTGTCCCCTATCCCCTTTCCCATACTCATTACTCATCACTCATCTCTCATTACTCATCACGGTACGAGCAAACTACCGAACCACTTAACCATCGCACTACCTAAACTAAATATGATATAATACGCGGCAAGAGTGTATACATGGCAAATCGTCATGGTGTAGATTGCGAGGTAACTATGCGGCAAGATGCTGACTTAGACATGAAGGAGACGATCAGAATCGCTGTGGCCGTTCTGATAGTCTTGTTCGTGCTTGTCTGTGGAGTGGCGCAGGAGATGAAATTAATCGAGCTGCTGGGCGATCTCCTGGTCTGTCTGGTAATTGTCGTCCCGTTTCTTGTCATTGGGCACGTGAGGGACGGGAGGCTTAGGCGGGAGCGAGAGACCGTCCGCAGGCAATGCGAGGCAATGCGGGCAAGCGGCGGCCAGTGCGACTGGAGCAAGGCGCAGGGTGGCACTCTTCGCTATCCTGAGCCGTATCTGGACCACGGCATAAGGAAGCCATATCACACGGGAAGAATTAAGGAAGCGCACAAGCCGCCTTCTGCCGACTCCCCTTAGCATTTGGAATAGTTGGGTGGTTTTGCCCATTCCACGTTCCCCATTCCCCCCAAGTGCGCTTGACGGCGGGGAGCGGGATGTGGTAGAATACGCGGCGTCATGATGAAGAAAAGTGCACAGAAGGGGCTTCTTGCGCGCCGCACCGCGTTGTTCCTCTCGCTTCTCCTCTCGGCCTCGCCCTGCTGGGCTGCAGTCGTTGAGTGGAACTTCCCGAGGCTTGGGAACTGCCATGAGGGAATGGCGTTTGCGGACGGCGTGACCGGCGTCCTTGTCTGGGGCGGCGGCGAGACGATCAACCTCACCGTCGGCAGGGAGGATTTCTGGGACCATCGCGGCGGCTACGAGTGGACGGCTGCGCAGAGCTTCACGAACATCTTAAGCGCCGTCGAGGCGAACGACTCGGCGCGGCTTGCGGCGATCTTCGCGAAGGAGGAGGTGAAGGGCGAGCCGCGCAACCCGTTCCACCTGCCGCTTGGCCGCATTGTCCTCACGCTCCCCGGGAAGACGCTTCAAAAGGGCGTTCTCGACCCGTTCACCGGCACGGGCGAGATAACGCTCGCCGAGGGCGGCTCGATAGGGCTTTCGATGTGCAAGGACATGGGGGGCGTCTTCGCGCTTCGGCTCCCCGAAGGGGCGGAGTGCCGCGTCGAGGCCATACCCTCGACGGACTGGCCGAAGCTCTTTGAGACCCTTGAGCCGATTGGCTACAGGAAGGCCGTCAAGTTCGCCGGCGAGTCGTCTGGCGGCTTTACAATCGTGCCGCCCGCCGATCCTCCTGCGACATTGAAGTGGAGAAGGTGCGGCAACGAGGTCTTCGTCTCCACAACGCGCACGGAAGGCCGCGACGTTGCGGCGACCACGTTCGATTTCGTCGCCGCCTCCGCGAAAAGGCGCTGGGCGGAATTCTGGCGCAAGGGCGCGCGCGTCAAGGTGCCGGACGAGACGATACAGAGAATCTACGACTACGGCATGTACAGGTTTGGCGCGATGACCGACCCCGACGGCGTTCCGGCGGGGCTCCAGGGACCGTGGCTCGAGGACGACAAGCGCGCCCCGTGGAGCGCCGACTACCACTTCAACATCAACGTGCAGGAATGCTACTCGCCCGCGTACCGGGGCGGGCACTTCGAGAATCTCCTGCCGCTTTTCAGGATGGTGCTTTCGTGGCGTTCCCGCCTCAGGGAGAACGCCCGGCTCTTTGTCGGCATAGACGACGGCTACGCGATGTCGCATGCCGTGGACGACAGGGGCATGCACATAGGCGGCTACTGGGCTGGCACGGTAGACTGCGGCTCGACGGCGTGGGTGGCGGCGATGATGTTCAGGTACGTCAGGTACTCCCGCGACGTCGCGTTTCTGAAGGAAGGCGCTTACGACTTCATGAAGGGCGCCTTCAACGTCTACCGCGCGATGATGGAGGACGACGGGAAGGCGCTTTCGATGCCGCTTGGCCCGAGCCCCGAATGGGGCGGGAAGAGACCTAAGCAGAACGTCGGGCGCAACCCGAGCTTCCAGCTCGCGGCGGCGCACAGGCTCGCGGCGGACCTCGCCGAGGCCGCGGCGATGCTGGGCGAGAGGCCCGACCCGCGCTGGGCGGACGTATCGCGGCGGCTCCCGCGCTACAACGACGGGCCGCACGGCATACGGATATTCGACGGCCAGGAGCTCGAGTTTTCGCACAGGCACCATTCGCATCTCGCGGGGCTGTATCCCTTCGACGTGATAGACGTAAGCGGCGTGATGGAGAAGAAGGCGATAAGGCTCGCCTACGAGCACTGGATGGCGACAGGCACAGGCAAGTGGACGGGCTGGTGCGTCCCGTGGGCGGCGATAATCCACGTCCGTCGCGGCAACGCCGTGGCCGCCGTAGAGGCGCTTCACGCGTGGGACGCGTACTTCTGCGACGACGGGCACGGCTCGCACCACAACGCAGTCCACGCCGGGTACACGGAGTGGATACACGGCAACGACGTCATGCAGATGGACGGCCACTGCGCGGCGGTGACGGCGATCCTCGAGCTGATGGCGCACGAGACGAACGGCAAGGTCGAGTTCTTCAAGGGCTGCCCCTCCCGCTGGCACGAAGTCTCGTTCGAGAACCTCGCGCTTTCCGACGGCCGCCGCGTGAACGGCCGCCGCGTCGGCGGGAAGGTCGAGATTAGCGCAGGCGAGAGGTAGCTTTATCAGTTGCAGTTGGGTATGCTAAACACAAGAAGGCAGTTTATCCATTTCGCGGGCGGCGGGTTTGCGGCTGCGTGGGCGACATTCCATGCGCGTGCGCTGGCCGACGTGGCGGAGCGTCCGCCGCTTCGCCTTGGCGTGGTGAGCGACATCCACATACGCGACAACGGCAGGACGGAAAATGGCTACGTCGCCGGCTCCACCGGCACGTTTCGCGCAGCGCTTGAGCATTTCCGAGGCTGCCGCGTTGATGCCGTCGTGATTGCCGGCGACATGGCCGATACCGGGAAGATGTCGGAGCTGGACCGCGTCGGGCAGGTCTGGCGCGAGGTTTTCCCCGACAACAAGGGCGCTGACGGCGAGCGCGTGGAGCCTGTCTTCGTGTACGGCAACCACGACTGCCTCGCATGGAAATGGCCTTTGAAGGCGACAAAGGATCCCGAGAAGATCGCCGCCGCGCAGAAGGGCGCAATCGGCGGGCACGAGGCCGAGGCATGGGAGCGCGCGTTTGGCCTTGAGTGGAAGCCCGTCTATTCCGTGAAGGTGAAGGGGTACACGTTCCTCTGCGCCCACTGGGGGCATGAGAAGGACATCCCGGCCTATGTCGCCGAACACGCCGACGAGCTCGACCTCGATGCGTCGCGCCCGTTCTTCTGCGTGCAGCACCCGCATCCCAAGGGGACGCTCTTCAGCTACTGGGGCAATGGCGCGGAGGACGGCGGCGAGCTTACCGAGTTCCTGAAGGACTATCCGAACGCCGTCTCGTTTTCCGGCCATTCGCACATGGGCCTCACCGACGACCGTTCCGTGTGGCAGGGCGCGTTCACGGCCATCAACACATGCACGCTGCTGCAGATTTCCACGCCTTATGCCGGTGAATGGCAGTGCGTCAATTCGCGCCGCAAGGACACTTCCAAGGCGTACCACATGGGCGCAACGAGCCGCAAGGGGCGGCAGGGCATGGTGATCGACGTGTGGCCCGACCGCCTTGAGATAGAGCGGCGCGAGTTCGCGCTTGGCGAGGCGGCCGGCCCGATGCGCACGGTGCCGGTGCCGGCGAACCCGGAAAATCCCGTCTACGGGTATACCGCGCAGGCGGCGCGGGCTGGCATGCCGAAGTTCCCCGCGGGCGCTGCGGTTCGTGCCATGCGCAAGCAGGGGCCGAACACGAAGGGGAAGCTGGAGGACCAGATCGTTGTCGAGTTCCCGTCAGCAGTCGCAGGCGGGGAGAAGGGCCGCGTGGTGCTATACGAAATCGCCGCGCTCGTGGAAGGGCGCGAAGTGGGCAAATGGAGGCTCGCGCAGAAGCTCCACTTCCATCCGCTCGGGCGAGTGCCGACTGCTTCGCGCCTCGTGATTGGTGCCGACGAAGTGCCTGCTGGGGCTGTGACGTTTCGCGTGACTCCCGTCGGGTTCTTCCACAAGGGCGAGCCAATCAGCGGCATGCTGTGAGGTCGGCGCGGCGGATGGCGCCGCACAAGCTTTCTCTTCTCAACTCCACATTGCCGCTATGCGCTCGTTTGCTGTGCCGATTTGCGAGTCCATCGTCCCTCTTTGTCTCGCGCAGAGACGCCGAGGCGCAGAGTTTTTTAGACAGGATTAACAAGGTTAAGTCTCGCTGGGTTTTTAGCCACAAAGTGCAGGAGCGCGAGGAGGGTGGTGATTTTAGCCGCAAAGAACGAGAATGCTCGACGGGAAGAAAAGGACAATAGCGGCTCTCTCGGCGATTTTGGCGGTTGCCGCGCGTGGATATGGAGCGACTACATCTGGCATCACCGAAAAGGCGGGCTACGACCAGCTCCCCTGCGGGTCGATATGGGCGGACGAGAAGAACTTTGGCGCACTTGTCCCGTTCTGCCGCAAGCGCATCGGGCGCGAACGGCTGGAGGGCTTTCTCATGGCGCCGTGGCTCGCCACGCTTGAGGCAAACCGCGTGAAGCTCATGAAGGCGGTCGACATCGCGGCCGCGGCGTTTACGACCGCCGAATGACCAACAGCACGTCTCGGCGGCGACCGACCATGATGGGCGTGTCAAAGCGGGCCTTGCATGGAAATTGAAAAATAGACTTTAGTTCGAGTTGGATTTCGAGAGTGGCAAGAAGGAACCGACCTTGCTTCATTGACATATTTGGCTGGATTTGATAAAATTCACAGCAGAATTACGAATGGCGCTTGGAGCAAATGACATGAAAACCTGCAGGGCATCATTACTTCTTCTCGCAGTCTCGATATTCTGCGCGGCTACCGCATCGGCGGCGACGCTGTACTGGAAGGGCGGCGGGAACGCGAACGCGGTCGCGAACTGGTGCGCGGACGCGGAGCTCACGGTCGCGGCGGCGGCGCTGCCGGCTGACGGCGACGACATCGTCCTTGGGGCGGGCGCGGGGAACATGACTTGGAACTTGAACGACGTAACTCCCGGCTCGTGGACGCAGACTGCCGACTACGCCGGCACAGTCACGTTCTACACCGGGCGCAAGAACGGCATGACGACCACCTTGTACGGCGTCACCGACGACAATGGCGAGACGCGAGTTTTCAGGGTCTCCGGGAACTGCGTTCTTATGGGCGGCACATGGACGCACCTTGCGCAGCCGTCGTTCGGGAAGAGCAACGATGCCAAGCGGAACACGGACGCGTACAAGCAGGGCTACGGCGTCTATCACGTCATTGCCGAGATCGGCGGCGACATGACGGTCGGCTCCGGCTTTTCGGCGAACGTGAACGAGAAGGGATTTCCGACATCGACAAGCAGCGGACATGGCCCGGGCGGGACAGGCGGCTCGAACGACAGCGCGAACCATGCGGGCATTGGAGGTAAAAAGGCCAATTCGGCTACGAAAAACTGCTATGGCAGATTCAGGATGTGCAACACAGTCGGGAGTTCCTCGGGAAGCTGCGGCGGCGGCGCGATTGAAATAACGGTCGCGGGCGCGCTTTCGATGGACGGCCCCGTCTTTCAGGCCAGAGGCAAGGATGTTTCATACTATGCTCCCGCTGGCGGCTCCATATCGATAGTTGCAGGGTCGATTACGGGGTCGGCGACGTTGAACGCAAATGGCGGCGCGACGACCTCCAACAACGGCGGTGGCGGTGGCGGCGGACGCATATCGATAGTCCTCACGGGCTCGGGCAGCGACTTCTCCAACTTCTCTGGAACATACTCGACCTTTGAGAGCCACGGTCTGTCCGCGGCCGGGACTACTGGCTATGACGGGTTCGGCGGCACAGTCTACCTTGAAACGTCGGCAGACGGCGTTGGCGGTGGAATACTGATGGTTGACGGTTCACTGAAGAACAGCGTTCGCGACACGGTTAGTTCGTGGGGGACGCCAATAATTGCGGCAGAGGCCCAGTACAATCTCAAGAAGATCATCCTGAGGAACGGCGGTCGGCTTGTCCTGCCCTCTGGAGTCGAGTTCCATCTGCCGCCAATCGAAGGCGAGAAGCCGAACGCGGATACGAACGGCTACGTCGTCGCGCAGAACAACACGCTTCTTCTTCCCGCGAACTACACGATCCCCGCAAACTGCGGCATACTTACGTACAACAGCGACCCGGCCATAGAGAACTGCATAAAAATGGGCGAGCAGGGGAACGGCACGCTGACGCTTGCCGGATACGATGGGCTTCTTGTCGACTCGCCTGCCAGACTTATGGGGTCGCTCGTCATTCCCAGCGGCGGCTCTGCCGGACATTCGGTCGGCAAGTCTTCCGAGCAGTACAAATTCGACCTGACCGTCACCGGCAATGTGACGATCAACCAGGGCGGCGCAATTTCGGTGAAGGGCAGGGGATACGGCAAAGACGTCGGGCAGGGCGCAGGCGGCGGCAATAGACCGGGGGCGCATGGCGGCAGAACGTATGTGCCGGCAACCAAACACTGCTACGGCTCGGTGAGACGCCCCACGACATACGGTTCAGGCGGAAACTATGGCCCTGGCGGCGGCGCAGTCAAGCTCGTCGCGGCGGGCAACTTCGTTAACAACGGCTCAATCGACGCAAGCGGCGGGAATAGCCAGTACTACTCAGGCGCCGGCGGCAGCGTCTGGATAACGGCAAGGACAATCACCGGAGCCGGTTCATATTTGGCGGACGGCGGCACAGTAACTTCAAGGGGTGCCACAGGCAGTGGCGGGCGCGTGTCCTTGTGGATTACCGACCCTGCGTCAGATTTCTCGGGAATGACTGGCACAGTGGGTGCGAACGGCGGCAACTATGCAAACAAGAGCCTTGCCTCGAGCTATGTCGGCGGGGCGGGAACAGTCTACCTTAAGACAGGCGCACAGGCGGAGAACAGGGGAACGCTTATAATACGCGGCGAATGTGCGAGCGACTTTGATACGGAATTCATAGCCCCGAATGTCACCGACACCGACGTAGGCGACGTACTAATCGACACAAACGGGCGGATGCTCCTCACGAACGTGACGATGACGGTCGCGGGGTCTTGGGCGAACAACAATGTCCTCACGGCGAACGGGAACTCGTTCGTCGAGTTCGCGGACGCGTCGAAAGTGTCGCACATAACGGGGAACAACGCCTTCAGGAGCATTGTCTGCACGACCCCCGGGAAGGTAATCAGGTTTCCTGCGAGCGGCACGAGCGTCGGCGCGGCGGGGTACTTCACCATCGCGGGCGCGGCTGGGAGCCCCGTCGTGCTCAGGGAGGAGAGCGGCGGCCCGTGGACGTTCAGCGTCAACGCATCTGCCATGACGGACGTCGAATATGTCGACGTGGCGGAATGCGACGCGTCGGGCGGGCAGACGATCGTGGCGCGCAGCTCCGCGGCGAGCGCGGGGCAGAACAACACGAACTGGAGCTTCCCGTCGATCGAGCCGGGGCAGACGATAACGTGGACTGGCGCCGTCAGCGCGCTCTGGGCGGATCCCGGCAACTGGGACCTCGGGCGCATTCCCGTCGAGACGGACCGCGCCGTCGTCCCGGCGCTCGGCTCCGGCGCGAACATGCCGAGCCTCTCTGGCGCCGACGTGCAGCTATGCGACCTGACAGTGGCGTCAGGCGCGGCGCTTTCGCTCGCGGGGCTGAACCTCACCGTGACGAATGCGATGACAGTCGCAGGCGCAATCGTCTACTCGGGAAGCGAGACCGTCAGATGTCTTGGCAACGTCAACCTTGCTGGCGCGGCGATCGACCACAGGCACGGCGACTTCCGCATCGAAGGCGACCTCGTCCAGACTGCGAACCTCGGGAATATTGAGTTCTGGAACGTGAGCATCGCGAAAAGCGGCGGCTCCCTTGATTTCTCGGGCGGCTTCACCGTGCAGAACAGGCTTTATGTCTCGTCGAGCGCGCCGTGCGGCATATCCTTCTCGTCGGGCGCGGTAGTCGGTTGCCAGTACACGGTCATCTCAGGCCCTGCAGGCGGAGGGCTGGTTCTTTCCGGCTCAGGCTGGAACCTTGACGTCACGGCATACGCGAACGTCGAAAACTGCTCAGTGGGCGGCTGCACGGCTGGCGGGATAAAGATATACCCCGCCTCATCCTGCGCCGACCTCGGCTCGAACGTCAACTGGTTCTTCGCCGTTGGCGTCGTGCGCTGGACCGGCGGAGCGGGAACGACGAGCTTCCACGACGGCGAGAACTGGTCTTCGGGGTCTGTCCCCAGCGCGAACGACCGCGTCCTCATAGATTCCGCCGTCACCGTCGCGATATCGGAGAGCGTGTCCGTCAATAGCATCGACCTCGGCGGCGGCGAGAGCGCGGCTGGGCTTAGGGTGCGCGCGCCGCTTGAAGTCGCGGAGTACGTGAATATCCTCACGAACGGAACGTTCACGGCCGACGAGGCCTGCACCGTGGGAGAGTGCATCGCGGTAATGAACGGCGGCGTGCTGACGCACTCGGCGAACACATCTGCCGGGCTGTACAAGATGGACGTCTCCTGCGGCCAGCTATACGTCGAGGAGGGAGGCTCTGTAAGCGCGAAGGGCTGCGGATACCCGACGCAGACAGGCCCTGGGACAGGGCCGATGAACTGCTCTGCGGCCTACGGCGGAATAGGCAATCCTGGTCAGGATGGCGCTGCACACGCCTACTGCTACGGCTCCGTATTCACGCCAGTCGACCTCGGCTCGGGCGGCTACTACCCCAATAGCGCCGGCGGCGGCGCGATCAAGATCTTCGCGTCCGGCGAGATAAGAGTCGACGGCGCCATAGACGCCGACGGCCAGTACGGGCCGCAGTACTATTCCGGGTCTGGCGGGAGCGTGTACCTTTCCTGTTCCGCGCTGACGGGTAGCGGCGCCATCCGTGCGAACGGCGGCGCGCCCACGGATGGCGGTAACGCGGGCGGCGGAGGGCGCATCGCGATCTACGAGACGGCGGCGAGGGACTTCTCGCTTTGGGCGGGATCCGTCACGGCGTACGGCGGCAGGCGCTACGGAACCGGCAACCCGGGCGGAAGCGCGGGCACGGTGTACTACCAGACGGCGGCGGACGCAAGCCGCGGCGGCGTGGTGGTGATAGCGAACATGGGCGGCACATATACGCTCGGGACGGAGATACCTGCAAGCATTGCCGCCGGCGCAGACTCGCCGCGTGACTTCAAGAGCACGCGCTTCGAGCTGCGCAACAACGCGAAGATGGTCGTCACGGCCGACATGAAGGCGCACGACGTCTCGGTAGAGTCGGGGGGCTACCTCTACTGCACGGAGCATACGCTCAGGATCGTCTCCCGTACGCACAAGGACGGGGCTGGCTGGGCGAGGGCCGCCACTACCGCGCCAAACGGCAAGATCGTCTGGGCGGCGGGCTTCGCGGTCAGCGTGAGATAGTGAGGTGTTTAGGAGGTTCCCTTTCCCACTCCCCCACTCATCTCTCATTACTCATTACTCGTCACCCATCCTCGGGTTGCAGGGTTAGACATGATTGCCACAGTAAAATGCCACACCAATGGGATTTTATGATATACTATTAGGCATGAGACGTTACAGAGTACATCTTCCAAATCGGTGCTATCACTTGATAAGCCGCGTTGCCCACCGCGCGTTTGAAGTAATGCAGGCGGCGAATCAAAAGGGTCGCGCCGCTATGACAAGGAAAGCCTACTGTGGTAATCTACTGTGGCAATCATGTCTGACCCTGTTGGCTCCGGCGCTTGCGCTCGCAGCCGGGGGGTGCCTGGGGCCTGTAGAGGTTTCCCGCAGCGCCTGGGTCGTCGAGTCGGTTGTCAAGCCCCATGCCGCAGTTGCGCCGCTCTTCGAGGGCGACGTCAAGGTGATGTCGGTTTCCGTCCGCCCGCCGTACGACGGCGAGAGGATCGCGGTCCTGCGCCCAGACGGCACGGTTGCGTTCGACTCGCTGAACGTGTTCGCCGCCTCTCCGGCGCGCATGCTCTCAGGCCCGGCCGCAGATGGGCTTTTCTCAGCCGGGCTTTTCGGCAGGGCGTTTACGGCATATTCCTCGGCGAAGACGAGGTACGGCCTCGACATGGAGGTTTCAAAGCTCGCGCTCGACTGCCGCGAGAAGGGCAGGCGCACGGCGACGGTGGAGCTCTCCGTCACGCTGCTCGACGGCCGCGAATGCATAGGCGTGGGCTTCGGGCGGGGTATGTGCGCAACCGACGACGGCGACTATTCAGCCGCGTTTTCAGATGCGTTCTCCGCCGCGTTCGAGGCGGCATGCAGGAGTCTAGCCGACCGCAGATGAGCGCGTTCGGCGAGAGGATGTCGTATCTCGGCGAGGCGGTCGCCTCCGCCATGTCGGTCGCCATCCATCCGCGGCGCTTCAGGTTCGGCGACTTTGCGCTCGCCTTCCAGCGCGCGGCATGCGACGGACTTCCCGTGTGCATGGGGATGGGATTTCTGCTCGGGCTCATCCTCGCGTTCGAGAGCGCGGTGTCGCTTAGGACGTTCGGCCTCCATTCGTACGTTGCCGCGCTTTTGGCAATCGGGCTTTTCCGCGAGCTTGGCCCGATAATAACGGCAATCGTGCTTGCAGGGCGCTCTGGCAGCGCGTTCGCCGCGGAGATAGGCGCAATGAAGACAGACGACGAGCTTGACGCGCTTTCCACCATGGGGCTTGCGCCCGTCGGCTTTCTCGTGATGCCGCGCGTTGCCGCCGCCGCGCTCGCGATGCCGGTGCTGACAATTTTCGCAGAGCTCTCCGGGCTCGTCGGCGGGGCGCTCGTCCTGGCCGCGATGGACGTGCCGCCCGTCGTGTTCTGGAGCAACGTCGTCTCGGCGTCGAGCGCGTTCATAATCGCGCTTGGCCTTGCAAAGTCTGTTCTCTTCGGCGCCATGGTCGGCCTCATAGGGTGCATCGCCGGGCTCCGCACGCGCATGTCGGCCGACGGAGTGGGGGTCTCCACCACGGCAGCCGTCGTGGGCGGCATAGTCTCGGTAGCCGTAGCCGACGGGGTAATCGCCGTTCTCTGCCACGTATGGAACATATAGTCGAGCTTGAGCATGTCGATGCCGGGTACGGCGGGAAGACGGTACTTTCCGACGTGAGCTTTTCCGTGGAGCGCGGCGAGATATTCGCCCTGCTCGGCGGGTCGGGCTGCGGGAAGTCGACCCTAATGAAGCACATGATAGGCCTCAACCCCGTCCTGGCCGGGCGGCTCACAGTCGCGGGCGAGGAATGGAGCGCCGCCTCGCGGGCGCGCCTCTGCCGCAGAATAGGCGTAATGTACCAGAGCGGCGCGCTCTTCGGCTCGATGACGTGCCTCGGCAACGTGATGCTGCCCCTAGAGGAGTTTTCCCCGCTCTCGCGCAGGGAAAGGCGGGCGAAGGCGATGGAGCTTCTCGCCTCGGTCGGCCTCGAGGACGCCGCCGGGAAGATGCCTGCCGAGATCTCAGGCGGCATGAAGAAGCGCGTCGCAATCGCAAGGGCGATGGCGCTCGACCCCGACGTCGTCTTCCTCGACGAGCCGGGCGCCGGCCTCGACCCGCTTACATCGAGCGCGCTCGATGAGCTCGTCCTGCGCCTGAGGGAGGAGCGCGGAATGACGTTCATAATGGTCACGCACGAGCTAGACAGCATTTTCGCCACGGCCGACAGGTGCGCCGTGTTCGACGCGGCTCGGCGCTCGATGGTGGCGCTTGGCGCGCCAAGGTGGCTTGCGGACGAATGCGAGGACGAGTTTACGAGAATGTTCCTAAGGAGAGGAGGCAGGGCATGAGCGAGGGCATCAGGGCAAACTACGCCAAGACGGGGTTCGTCTTTGCGCTTGGCGTGGCGGCGATAGCGGGGGCGCTGATGTACATCGGCGGCGCCGGGCTCGGCAGGGACGAGTTCCTCGTCGAGACGTACTACGACAACCCGGTTTCCGGCCTTGCGCAGGGCAGCGACGTGAACTTTCGCGGCGTGAAGGTAGGCGAGGTTCGCAAGATAGGCTTCGTTGGGGCGCGGTATGCCGACGCCCACGGCGACGACTGCCAGAAGATACGAATCATAATGGCCATAAGGACGAAGGACCTTTCCCTGAGGCCAGGCGGCACGGCGGAGGAGGCTGTGCTGCAGCTCATAAACGAGGGCCTTAGGGCGACAGTTGTCTCAAGCGGCATCACGGGCCTTTCCAAGGTCGAGCTCAACTTCCCTCGCACCCCTGTTAAGCCAGAGCCGATAACGTGGATTCCCGAGAACCCCTACATCCCGCCGTCGCTCTCGATGTTTGAAAGCCTCTCGCTTTCCGCGGCGAAGATGCTCCACCAGTTCAACAAAACGGACTTTGGCTCCGTGTGGAGCAACATCTCGGTTGTCGCAGAATCTGCCGCCGGGCTGGTATCCGGGATGCATGAATTCGTCGAGGGCGAACGTACGAGGATGGAAAGGCTCATTGACGACGTGGGGCGGGCAGTCGACGAGTTTGGCGCATTCGTGCTCGAGCTTAGGGACAATCCGTCCTCGATAATTCGTGGCAACGCCCACGAGCCCCTGCCGGAGACGAAACGTTGATGGTCTTTCGTCCGTTTTGCGTCGATTGTTAACATAATTTGAAAGAACGCGGGGTCTGTCCCCAGAGGTTACGTTGATGCCAAACCGCGATGCCTGCCTTTATTGACTCTATTAGCTTCGATTACCAACGTATTCTCTTCTTGTAAAAGTCAAGAAAAGTTCCACATTTTGACGAGTCAAAACGAGGCATTCCATTTCTCAGTGCCGTAATGACATCGTCGTACCACACAACTGAATTCGTCGCACTCAAAGCAGAATCCACCATAAACAGTCTAGCTTTCTCCGCTCCATTCTCGCAGCAATATCCCAATAGCTGTCCGCCGTTGTCGTATATCTCAATGCCGCCGTAGGCAACGCATTTTCCGTCAATGAGCAGTTCAGATATGTCATTCTGTGCATCGACCAATCGCCAGACTACCCTTCCCAGGCGAATTGAATGCTCCGACAGCGCAGCCGAAGACGTTCTCATTGCAATGTTCAATGCAATGATTACAACGAACACAAACAATGTCAAGACTGTGAACCAAGACGTTCTTTTGTTTTTCATGGCAATTCCTCATTGTCATTCCACTGTTGTCCGCAACTTGAACCATCAACTCTGCGCATTTGCGCATTATATCAAATCGTGTCCGCTGACACAAGAGTACGCGCTCAGAAAAAGACTAGAACCATACCGGGGACAGACCCCCCGATTCCCCACGGACAGACCCAGTATTTCCGGCAGCACAGAGGGCGAAAAATCGACGCGGCGGCAAAAAAAAGAAAAAAGCGGGGGTCTGTCCCCAGTGCGATCAAAGCCCCGTCATTGTTGGCCGAAATGCGGGTTTCGGCCGTTTTGAACCTTAAGGAATCTTAAGGTTCGTCTTAAGGTTAATTAAGGTTCAATATGAGATAATATACATGTGGCCGGGAAATGGGTTTCCGGACGCCGGGGACAGACCCCAA
>JAEEGL013702024.1_pt1 | contig 13929 bp, 5 predicted proteins | sample 9134231 | NCBI WGS metagenome assembly JAEEGL01 (sample SAMN16246548, study PRJNA631951) | gut metagenome | biome: gut microbiome; feature: rumen; material: fiber-attached | host: Bos | place: Iran: Karaj | collected 2018-10
GGGGATTGGGGATTGGGGATTGGGCGCAATCCCCAATCCCCGATCCCCAAGCCCCAATCCCCAATCCCCAAGAATATGATAAAATTAATAAATATGTATTAAATATAAATAAAGAAAAGATATAAAAAAATTTATAATTAGTATTTTTACGAGATTATAAAGTTTTATCAGCTCAAATAATAATAGCAACTACAGATATTAATCAATAAATTTCATCTAATTTTACTGAAGCTACTGGAAGATTATAGAAATTCAGTTTGTATCGGAAATATATTAAAAGAATTTTTCTAATCAAAATTATAAATTTGGAACATTAAATATATGCAAGGATATATTAATACTTTAATTATGGATTTTTATTTGAAAAATCATGATTTTATTATTATATGGATGATCAAAGAAAAGTATCAAAAACAAGATGTTTGGTATTAAAAATATGATGAAATTATTTGAAGAATCAGATTTTTCTAAAATGATAGATAATATCAAAATAATACTGAAAATATTTTGAGAATTACTCCTCTTGAAGTTTCCATACTTTTTATTACTAAAAGTGGACATATTGTTTTTAATGATAATTTAAAGTCAATTGACTATTAAAGAGATTTGATATTTGTTTATTAAAGTAGATAAGTTATGTTAATATTAAAGATTAAAAGAAAGTATATGATAAAATTGGTCAAAAAAATGATGAACGTTTTTTTTAATAAAAAAGAAATTTTATTTTTTTTAATATTTAATTAAATAATCTTTTATTTATCATAATATTATTATCTAAAAAAATAAAAAAACCCCTGAAAAAAAATATATCTAAAAATTTAAATAAAATTTCAAAAATTATTTAAAAAAAATGAACATGTTAAACCCAAACATCTTAGTTCTAAAAGAAGGAACAGAATTACGTCAAGGGAAAGAACAAATAATAAGTAACATAAATGCATGTCAAGCATCAGTTGAAGTAATAAGAAGTACATTAGGACCTAGAGGAATGGACAAGATGATAATAACAGATGATTCAACTACAATATCAAATGATGGGGCAACAATAATAAAGTTATTAAATATAGAACATCCTGCTGCAAAATCATTAGTAGACGTTGCTAAAAGTCAAGATAATGAAGTAGGTGATGGAACAACTAGTGTTATGTTACTCGCTGGTGAATTGTTAAAGGAAGCAAAACAATTTATTGAAGATGGGATTTCTCCACAAGTCATTATTAATGGGTATTGGAAGGCTCTTTTAAAAGCTAGAGAAAAATTAATGGAATGTTCAATTAATATTGAAGGAAAAAGTCAGGAAGAAAAAAGAAATTTACTTGTTAAATGTGCTCAAACTTCACTTAATTCGAAATTAATTGCTAATTATAAAGAATTTTTCAGTGAAATGATTGTTAATGCTGTTGAAAAATTAGATGATTTTTTAGATAAAGATTTAATTGGGATTAAACATGTAACTGGAGGTTCCATTACTGATTCTTTTCTAGTTGATGGAGTTGCATTTAAGAAAACTTTCTCATATGCTGGTTTTGAGCAACAACCTAAGAAATTTATTGATCCCAAAATAATAATATTAAATGTGGAATTAGAATTAAAAGCAGAGAAAGAAAATGCAGAAATTAGAATAGAAAAGCCTTCAGATTACCAAAGTATAGTAGATGCAGAATGGAAGATAATAATGAAGAAATTAAATAATATAATAAATACTGGTTGCCAAGTCGTTTTAAGTAAATTACCAATAGGAGATATAGCAACACAATATTTTGCAGACAAATGTATATTTTGTGCTGGGAGAGTTCCTCAAGAAGATATAACAAGAGTATCAAAAGCAACTGGAGCTTTATTACTTCAAACTTGCAATGATATTCCTGAAAAAGCTCTTGGTACTTGTGGTGTTTTTGAAGAAAAACAAGTAGGTGCTGAGAGATTTAATATTTTCTCAGGATGTCCTAATGCTAAAACTGCTACTATCGTTTTAAGAGGAGGTGCTGAACAATTCATTGCTGAAGCTGAGAGGAGTATTAATGATGCAGTTATGATAGTCAGGAGAGCTACTAAAACTAATTCCATTGTTCCTGGAGGAGGTGCTATTGAAATGGAGTTGTCTAAATATGTTAGGAAAGAAGGAATGGAAATTAAAGGTAAGGAACAATTGGTTGTTTTAGGTTTCGCTAGAGCTTTGGAAGTTATTCCAAGAACTCTTGCCCAAAATTCCGGTTTTGATGCTGTTGAAATTGTAAATAAATTAAGACAAAAACATGATTTAAGTAAAGATGGAAAAAGTTTTGGAGTGAATTGTTTTGAAGGTGGTATTATTGATACTTATATTCATTTTGTTTGGGAACCTACTTTATTAAAGGAAAATATATTGAATGCTGCTACTGAAGCTTGCTGCTCAGTAATTAGTGTTGATCAAACTGTTAAAAATCCTAAAAGTGAACAAGCTATTCAGGATGAAAGGAAGAGAAGAGCTCAAAGAGCACAAAAACTTAAAGCAAAAAAAGGTGGGAAATAAAATATTATGAAAAGAACGATTAAATGTTAAATTAATAAATAATTTTTTATTTATTTATTAATAATAAAAAAAATGAAAAATAAAAAAACTAAAAATACAATATATCAAAATTTAATTCAAAACTAAATAATTTCAAAATAAAAAAATAAAACAAGTCTTTTTAAAAAGATAATATTCATCATCAAAAAAGTAAAAATCCAAATAATTATTAGGAGTTTTAAATAATTCAACAAATTCTAAAAAATCAACTTTATTAGATTTCACTTCAAGAGAAAATAAGAATTCAAAACAATTTATGACCTACAAAACAAAAATTAAAAAAGTCTCTCATCCAAATTATCTCGTCCTTCAATTTTTTAATATAATAATGGTCTTTCAAATATTTTAATATAAAATAAAATTTAATAAAAAAGACCTTTAATTTAGAATTTGGGTCATAGTTGGATATCTATTATTTATATTTCATGATTAATAGTCATTTTGAAATGAAAAAATTAATAATAGTTTTAACCAAAAAATTGCTGAAGTTATTTTAATTGAAAGTAATAATAATTGTAATGGGGAAAATAAAGATAATGTTAATTGCCAATGTTACAGTTTTATTTTGTTATATTTAAAATAGTTTTTTTTAAATACTATAATTAGTAGTATTCGAGGAAAAAGAGGAAATGCAATTCATAATATAAAAAAAAGATATTAATGTAAGGTATTCATTAATATTATAAATGAATATTTTAATGGATGAAAGAATTAAAAATAATATTATTTGTAGAAGTTTTTTCAAATGTTTTAATGCTATTATAAAAAATAATATTAATCTTAAATAAATATTTAAATACAAAAAATAATCAATGACATTTTTTTTAATTGCTCCATTTTTTAAAAAAGAATTTTATATTAATTAATTAATTGTTTTATTTAAGTAGTTTTTATTGGATTCTTCTTCTTATTGAAATATTTTCTTCATTATCATCATTATCTTCCCCTTCTTCTTCTGGTTCTATCATGAAATTACTATCTGACATATTTAATTGATTTTCAATTCCTCCTAAAATTCTTTCTTTTTTTAAATTTTTTTGAATTTTCAAATTATACTTAATAATTCTTTTATAAGGTAATTCAAATAAAATGTAAAATGAAAAAACAACAAAAAATAATACAATAATACTAATTAAACTATAAAGAAAACAATTAGGGATATTAAATTGTATTTTTGTTTCTCCTACATAAAGAATATATAATATTACTGGGTTTAATAATAAAATATAAGTAAAATACATTTTATCAAGTTCATACCATAATTGATGAGTGAAAAAATAATCAAAAACATTTTCACCTGAAATATAAAAAAATAAAGTTAATAAATTAAATAAAATAACTACAATTTCTGCATCATATATCATAAAAAAATGAATAAGTATATTGTTAGAATAATATTCTAATCCTGAATTTATTTTTAAATAATCAATAATAATATAAAAGAAAATACTTTGTGAGAAGCTAAAAATAATAATTAAAATAATAAAAATAATTCCCCATAAAAATAGATGAAATTTATTTATTTGTTTTAATTTTTTAACAGCTTTAACACTAGATAATAAATAATTTTTTTCTTGCCTGCTACATTCTCCAAAATTCAGTGATTTTTGAATTGAGTAATTAATCATAGAAAAAAAAACTCCAATTAAATAATAATTATAATTCATAAAAGGAGAAACATATAATCTACCATAATTATGATAAGAATAAATAAAAGTAGGGTTTAATTTTATTGTTTTTGAAAAAATTGGATTTATTATTTTAGATAAAAAATAAATATAAATTGGTTTGAATATTTCAAATATTAAAAGTAATATGAGAATAAATCTATTTAAATTAAAATTATATTTATATGCAAGATAAATTAATATTGAAGTTATTATAAAAAATATTATTTCATTATAAAGTAACCAAAAATGATTTAATATATTATCATTTGTAGTCTTTGGAAAAAAATAAGTTCTTATTCCAAAACAATTTAAAATTATTTCTGATAATCCTATATTATTTATCATAGTATAATCAAAATAAACCCACATAGGATTAATATCAATAAAAATTAAATTAAAGGAATAAATAGAAAAAATAAAAAAATTTGTAACTAGTAAAAAAATTATATATTCATGAATTTGTTGTCCAATAAAATAATAAAGCATTTTAACATTAGTATAATAAGTAAAATTTTTATGTTTTTTATTTTTTTCTTCTCTTTCTTCCTGAGTTTTTTCATCTAAATAAGAAATAAATTTATAAAATAAACTATAACCACTACAACTAAGTAATATTCTAGGAGCATATTTAATTCCAAAATAAAAAATCCAAGAATAAATATTTTTCAAATTTTGATAAAAATTAACTCTATTTTTCATTGAAATTGGAGAATTATATAAATTAATATATAAAGTACCAAAAGTATAAAAAATCATAGAAAGACCTTTCATTCCTTTTATATAACTTATTCCATTATCATTATTAATATCTTGTTCTTTATCTTTATTAAATAAAATTTCTATATTTTTAGAAATGGAAAAAACACTATCTATAATTTTTTGATAATTTATTTTTTTAGTTTGATTGGATTGAAAAGATTGCTTTATTTTAACAGAATTTTTTCTATTTTTATCTTCTTTTTCCTTATTTCCGGATAAACAAATCAAACGAAAAAATTTTAAAATATATTTTTTAAAAATAAAAAATATAAAATGTAAGATAATAAAATACAAAGGAATTTGATTTAAACTGAAAAATTTATAATAATATTCCTTTGTATAATCTTCAAAACTAAAAAGTGTAATTTCATTTTTTTTAGGTTGAATTTCTTCTAAAAAATCTGAAATAATACTTTTAAGAATTTTTTCATAATCTTCATCAGAACAACCATTAATTTTATCATGAACAGCACAAACACCAAATAAATATGTAGTATCACTTTTTAAATCAATTTCATCTCTATTTCTTTTATCTATAAAAGTTAAAAGATAAGAAAAATGATTTATTTCATTTTCACTTAGATTATATCCATATCTTTTTCTCATACAATCATTAAATGTTGATATATCATTTTTATTTTTTGATGAATCTAAAAAAATTTTCATATAATATAACATTAATTTATTTATATTTGTTTTGTTTTTATCATCTAACAAATATGTCTTTTCTATTAAATTTAAACATTTATCTTCCAATGTGATGTTTTTTAGTTTATCTTTTAAAATATCTTTAGATACTTGAATCATTGAAAAAAATATATCAGATATATCACTTGAATTATCTGCAAAATTTTCAATAGGATTATATGATAAAATTGTTTTAAATAATATATATTGAATTATTATATAAATTTTCATTTGAATAGATTTATTTTATTAATTTAAAAAATTATTTATGTTTCAATTTACTTTAAATAAAAATAAATATTAAAGAAATATCATTTTAATTTGTTGAAAATTTTATTATAAATTGTAAAATATAAAAATAAATATAATAAAACATTAAAAAGGGATTATTTATTTATGATTATTTTTATGTCCAATTTTTCTTATTGTGGTTTAATAAAAAAGAATAAATTATAAAATATATTTAAAATATTATATTTAATTATTTTATAAATAAAGAATATTAGTTTATTAAAAATAATAATGATTCATGGCAAACTAAAATCTCAGAATTCAAATAAAATAAAAAATAATACATCAAGCTTATCTTCTAAAAATACTCCTAAAACAAGTAATTTAAATTCTTTAAGAACAAAACAAGAAAAAACAAAAGTAACAAAAATAAATACAAATTATCCTTTGAAAACTGATTCTTCAAAAAAAGTAAAAACAAGAAAAATAATTCATAGAAATAATAAAAGTATGAATTTTGATATTACAAATACCTTAAATAATGAAATTTCTTTTAAAAGCTTTGAACAATCAAACAACAATATTACAGACTTAATTTTGAATCCAATTACTTCAGGAACAGAAGAAAAAATATCTTTATTTAAAAAAGAAAATCATAAAAAAAATTTAAAAAAAAATATTTTATTACAACAAAAAGAAAATAAAAAATTCTCAAATTCTAAAAAAAAGAATAATAATAATAATAATATAATAAATAATTCAAAAAAAATATTAAATTTACATAAATGTAAATCAGAATCAAATCTTAAAAAAATAGAGTTTTTTTCTCCTACATTTTATGGTTATAAAATAACTTTTCCAAACAATTTAAATAAAAGTCAATCAAATGATTCTTTTTCAAATAGGAAAAATGAAAATTGTGAATTTGATAATAAACAAAAAATCTTAAGTGTTAAAATAGTTTATTATCTCAATTATATTGATAATATTATATTAATTCAAAAAATTTTTAGAGGATTTTTATTACGTAATAAAAGATTTATTTTAAATGAGAAAATAAATAATTTTTCTAATCATATTTGCTTTGCTATATTAATCCATGCAAATTTATCTAAAAAATATTTTTTTCAGGCTTTAAAAAGTTATCGTAAAAATAATATTTATTCAAGTCCTTTAAAATCTTCTTTTAAAAAAAATAAAAGTAAAAATTTAGATTTTAAAAAAAGTTTTTATTTAAATAAAAGTATTAATAATGAAGAAGAAGGAATAAATAATTTAGTAAAAAGTGATAAAAAAGAAAAAAAAATAGATAATAATATTTTACATGGATTTCATAGGAAAAATTTATCTCAATATTTTATTTCAAATAATACAAGTTTTACTAATACTTTTGAATTTGAAAGATTATCATCAAAAAGAATTAAAAAAACAACATTAAAAACACAAAATGTTCACAATTTTAGTTTAAAAAGTAAAAATAAACCAAAAGAACCTTTCTCTAAATATAAACAATTATATATGATAGCAATGAAACAAACAGAAAAATTACAAAATAAATTAAATCAACCTCAAAAATTTAAAGAACCACTTAGAATAAAATCTAAAGTAAATAATATAAGTTATATACCAAAGAAAAAAAATAATATAACAAAAATAAATGAATTTAATTTAACTAATAAGAATAATAATGGAATTAATATAAATAAAAATCAAGAAATAGAAAAAAATAATATTAAAAATATGAATAATTTAGATGATAATATTTCTTCAAATCAAATTCAAAATAATACAAAAACTTATAATCAATCTACTTATTTTATTGTGGATAAAAATAATTCCAATTCTTCTCCAACTGTAATTACTATTAATAATACTTTATCAAGTAATAGAAAAAGGAAAATCTTTAATGATATTATTCAAGAATCAAAAAATATTAATTTTAAATTAGAAAGTGTGTTTTTAAAAAAACATTATTCAATAGATAAATTATTTTCTTATTTTATTCAATCTAATCAAATTTCTTCTTTTAAATCATTATCAATAATAAAAGAAAAAGAAGATTATATTAAATCAAATAAATCTAAGCAATTTTATAATTTAGGTATTAATCATGAAATTTTTGATTTATCATCTTTGAGTAAAAATTATAAAAATTTTAATGATATAGAATCAAATATAAATTTTTCTGTGGTGGACAACAAAAAAATAATTAAAATTGAATTAAATAAATTAGATAATTTTTCCATTAAATCAATTAATAAAAAACAAATTTTTGATATTGAACCAAGTAAATATTTCTTTGTCATTAATAATGAAAAAAGAAAATTTAAAAATATTTCAGAAAGTAATTTCCAATTTTTAAATTATAAACCTGTTAAAATTGAAAATAAAAATATATTGAATATTAAAAAAGAAATTGATTTTAAAATTGAATTTGATAAAAAAGAACTAAAAAAAAATATTTTAGAAATTAACTCAAACAATCAATTTAACTTAATTAGTAATAAAAATCATATTGTTTTAAACGCCCAAAATAAAATAATAAATTATAATTTTGAATTGATTCCCAAAAATAAAAAAATAATCACAAATAATCAACAAAATAATATTTTTGAAGAAGTAATATCTTTTAATATAATTGAAAAAAATAAAAAAGATAAAAAAATTTTTATGATATCTCATACAAATTTTGATTATTATCCTAGAAAAAGAAAACAAAATAAAAATATTATTTTTATGAATAAAATAATGAAAATGGAATGGACATTTCTTCCAAATCAAATTGTAAAATATATAAAAAATTATAATAAATTATATACTTTTCAAACTTTAATTGAATATATGAAAACAGTAAAAAATAAAAATAAAATAAATTTAAAAGGAAAAAACCTTTTAGTAAAAATAATAAAAAAAACAGATTTTCATTTTAAAAATAATTACTTTAATAAATATAAAGAAAACATTAAAATTGAGAAAATAATAGAAAAATGTTTAGATAAAAAGAAAGAAAATATAATAAATAATATAAAAATTGAATCAAATATAAATTTTTCGATAGATAAAAAATTACCAGAAGAAGAATTAAAATTTAGTAATGAATTAATCTTAAAGTCAACAAATCAAGAAGAGAATATAAAATTAAAAAATGAATTATTACCAGTTCCAAATTTACATTTACAAAATGTTTCAAAAAATTCTTCAAAAAAAATAGTTTCTCTAAAAAATTTAAAAGGTAAAAATACAAAGAGAACAGATAAAAAAATAGAAGAAAATAAAAATATAGAAATTAAAAATTCAATAAATTCAAATAGAATAATATTAAAAAGAAAACCAATAAATATAGTTTCTGATATCAAAAATAGTTATATTGAAAATTTATTAAAAATAAAAAAAAACCAAATAAAAAAAAAATATTTAACCTTATGGAAAAATAACATAAATTTAAATGAATTATTTACTTTTAGATCAAAAGATGAAAAATTAAAAAAGCAAAAGAGACAATTAAGAATAAAATATATAAAAAAAAATAATCATAATAATATATCAAAAGAAAATTCTTTAAATTCAAATTCATCAAAAGGTTACAAACAAATGAAAATTATCCATAAAATTTTTGATGGAAGTGGAGAAATAACTTCAATTAATAATAGTCATTCATCAAAATTTAGCGAAACTTTTACAAATGTTTTTGAAAATTTAAATATAAAAGATTCTTTGATTTTAGATAGATTTATTAATATTAATAAAATATTATTAAAATGTAATAAAAAGAATAATTTTTCTAAATGGAAAAATATTGTTGTTAAAATTAGAAGATCTAACAGAAAAATAGTAAGTAATAAAAAAAATTTAATTAAATATTTAATGATGATGATGATTTATTCTTTTACTTATTTAGAACCATTAAAAAAATCACTTAATAACAGAAGAGATTATTTACTTGGGAAAAGTATGTTTATTTGGTATAGACATTTTTATTGTTTTCATCATTGATTAATTAAAACTTATATGTTGGTTTTTATATAAAAAGAAAGTTTTATCAAATATAAATTATTGTATAGTTATTAAATTTATAATATAATTATCTAAATAATATACATTTTAACATAATAATATTATTTTTTCTTCTATAAAAAATAAATATTCCAAAACTTTAAAAAAATAAAATTTAAATAAACATTATCTTAAATATTTCTATCATTGATTTTCTTTTTTTTTATAAAAAAGAATATAAGCAGTATTATTTTGAATTTCATTTTCATCATTAATTTCATTAACATCATCATCATTAAATAAATACCATTTATCATAATTTTTACAAGCAGCAGTATAATGACCACCACCATAATTACCAATATGTTGAGATACTGCATATAAATCATATATAGAATTATCTTTAAAAGGACCAACAAGAAAACTACACATATCTAAATTTTCAATTGGAAAATTAATTTTCTTATTATTTTTATATATATAACCCACATTTTGAGTTGTTTCAGTGGAAAATCTTTTTAAACAAATTATTAATATTTTTGGTAAATAAAATAATTCTATTCTTTTTTTCGCTAAACGTAAATCTTTACAATGTTTACAATACCATTCATTTTTTTTATCTAATTGTTCTTCTGCTCTAAAATATTCTAAACAATCGTTTAATGATAAAATTTTGTTTAATTTTTTTTTTTCTTTTTGATATTCAAATTTTATACCTAAATTGAATGACATCCCCGACTTTATAAATTTAGAATTTTCATTAAATTGTAAATATAATTTGTAAATTTGATTATTTTCATTATTTTTTTTGAGGGAACATAAATTTATTATTTGAGAAATATTATCTTCTTTATTTATTGATAATTCAGATAATTTATCTGTTAAATTTTTGTAATTTATTAAATATATTTTTTTTTCTTCTTCTTCTATTGTTTTATTTTTCTTTTTTTTTTCATCACCCTCTTCTTTTTGTAAATATAAAACATATGGAAAATCATTATAAAATTCTTCATATTTATTATTTTCATTATTTATTAATTTATTATATTCATTTTCCATAATTTTAATCAATTCTTCAATATCATAATTATCTTTTTTAAAAATATTTTCAAAATTATTATTTTTATTTTCTTCATCATCAAAAAAAGGTAAAATTATATATTGTCTAGCAAAGAAAAAGATTTTTTTTTCTAAATCATTAAAACTCATTTCATTATAAAGAAATAAAAATCTAGGATAAGAAGACAAAGAATTTTGTTTATTTAATTTGAAATAAAGTGGAATAATAGTATTACATTTATCATCATCTTTTTCAGAACAAAAATAATAAATATCATTGTCATTTCCAAAAATTTCTTCATTTTCATGAATATTAATACAATTTTTTTCAACAACACTCATAAAATAAATATCATGATTTTTAAATGGGAATTTTTTAATGTGTTTAAATTCAAGAATAATATTATTAAAAGTAATTCCAGGATTTAAAAATAATGAAATTTGAAAAGAATTTTTAAAGGAAAATCGAGGAATAAAAAAAAATACTTTTTCATTGTAGATTTCTTTCTTAGCATATTTTTTATCTGGAATAGGTAAAGAAAGAGAAATAAAAGGATCATAAGTAATACTAATCCATTTACATTTAGGACATTCAATAGTAGATTTATATTGTCCAGTAAATAAGTCTGTTATTATTGAATCATTTCTTTTTATATGCATATCCCAAAATCTATGTGAACATTCAAAATCTTTTTCATCTTTTTTTTGCTCTTCTATTTCTATATATGGTTTATTTTTTATTCTATTTAAATCTTCATTTAAATAATCTAAAAAAAATGTCATAAATTCATGAGAATCTTGCTGTTCATTATTTTGGAATATTTTTACTTTTTTTGAAAATTTTTTCTTTAAATCTGAAGGATTTACCTTTTTATTATTTTCTATCCAATATTTTATTAATAATTTATTCCATTCTTCTGCTAATTCTCCTCCAAATCCTAATTTATTTTCTTTGTTTAAATCTTCTTTATATTGGTTAGTTAAAAAATACGATGTTAAATCTATTGTGTTACTTAAACATGCTATTGTACTATTCATGTAACATGTGTTTCCTAAATTTTTAGAACCGGTTAATCCATGTTTTGAATCTTTTTTTAATATACTTTTTAATTTTAAAGGGTCAATTTTTATTTTAGGAGTAAAATAATTATTTTCTGGTTTCTTTTTTTCTTCTTCTTCATTCATTTTTTTATTTTTGGAATTTTTATATTTTAGAATTTATTTTCATATTATTTTAATAAATCAATTAAATAAAAATTGAACAAATATTTTTTCAAAAATTATATTATTATTTTTTTAATGAAAGAAGAATTATCAAGGAAATTAGATAATGTTTTAGAAAAAGCAGGTTTATCAAGTAGATACCAAATTATAATGGTTTTATTATTTATATTTCAATTTACAATTAATGAATATTTTGATATTGCAGTTCCTTATTTAGACGATTTACCTTATGTTTTTATTCCTAATAAATTAGAAAGTCAAATTTTAACCTTTGAAATATGTGACAAAAACATTGATTTTCAAATTGATAAAACAAAAACTTTTAATTCTTTAGTTGTTGATTTAGAAATTTATTGTGATAAAAAAAAAATTAATTTTATTGAAATTGGATATTTAATATCATCAATTTTTGGTTGTTTTTTTACTTATATTTTCGCTGATTATTTAGGAAGAAGAAAAACAATATTATCCCTAATTCCAATAAATATAATATCAAGTTTAATATTTGGTTTTTTTAAATTTAAAAATTTTAAATTTATGATGGGTTTATTAATGCTTATTGGTTTCACAAATTATATTATAATGATAACTTTAATTATATATATTTGTGAAGTTGTTGAACATGAAAATATTCCTATTTATATTTGCTTAATTGTTTCAGGATATGTAATTTCAGAAATTATAATATTTATTTGTTATAATATAACAATTAAAAGTTGGCAGAGAACTACTATTTATTATTCAATTTTTAATATATTTATATATTTATTAATATGTGTATTTCTTATTGAAAGCCCAGTTTATAACTTATTAAATGGAAAAATTGAAGAATTTAAAGATAATATAAAAAAAATAGCGAAATTTAATAAAAAAAATATTTATCTTGAAGATTTTGAATTTTTATCCGATTTTCAAGAAAAAGTGAAAAAAAAAAATCAAAAAAAAGTAGAAAAACTTTTAATAAATGAAGATGAAAAAGAAGATACTGAGAATGATATTTTCATAAAATCAATAAATAGTTCAGAAGTTCAAATGGAAATAATTGATGAAAAAAATCCTTTATCAAAAATAGTATTTGGTAAATTTAAAATGAAAGATTATACTCCTTTTCATTTAATAAAATCAAAAGAGCAAATATCAAATTTTTTAATATTATCATATATATGGACAGCATGTTTAATTATAAAAGATGGAATTAATTTTCATAAAAAAACATTTTTACCAAATTCAAGAGAAAATATAATAACATTAATATCATTTTTTGCTGATTTTATTGGATTTTTTATAATACTATTATTCTTTTCAAGTGGTAAATTATTAATTCATCCAACATTAGTTGGATTACAATTATTATCATTTATGGTATTATCATTTAGTTTAATTGAAAGAAATAGAGAAAGAGAAATAAAATTAATATATGTATCTGAAGTTTGTTGGAATTGTTTATATTTACTTTTATATATTATAACTACAATCATTTATCCTTCTGTTATAAGAACTAAAGGTTTATCTATTAATAGAGGATTTGGGAAACTTGGTACATTAATGGGACCTTTATATTTTAGAGAAAGAGATAATGAAAATATGTTAATTTTATTCCATTTAATTTTAGCCTTTTTTAGTATTGTTTTTTCTTATGGATTACCTAGAAAAATTGGTTTTCTTATTTTTGAATCTAATAATAAGGAAAATGAAGATAAAAGTAAAGATGATGATGATGATAACTATGAAGAAAAATATCAAAAAATAATGAAA
>JAEEGL014052025.1_pt1 | contig 13929 bp, 11 predicted proteins | sample 9134231 | NCBI WGS metagenome assembly JAEEGL01 (sample SAMN16246548, study PRJNA631951) | gut metagenome | biome: gut microbiome; feature: rumen; material: fiber-attached | host: Bos | place: Iran: Karaj | collected 2018-10
GACGGGCAGGCGGTCGGCTGGATTCACGCCAGCGTTGTAAGTTTAAGGGAGGTTGGATTGTCCTATTTGCCGGATGAAATAAAGCGGCCTGCCGAAAATGACAAAATCCGGGAGCTGGTGATTCCTTTAGATTACGCAAACGCAGTTTGGTTGCCCAGGGCGATACAGGATACGGCGGATTTCAGAAAAAAACAGAGGTAATTCCCTGCTCGTAAGAAAATCATCCCTGAAACGGATGGTTACGCCCGGTCTCCGAGAGTTCGAATCCATCTGACAAAAGCGCAATTCCATCTTTTTCGTATCCGCTTGCCAAACAAACGCACAGGCGAACCGCCTGTGCGTTTGTTTGGTATAGTTTTTGTTAAAGCTTTATGGGATCGTTTTCCCACATCTTGCGCTTGTCGGCGTTGGTCATCTCATCGGCGCTCGGCGCGTTCTGCAGGTTCTGTCCGTTCTGAGTTTCGAGGGCGATCTGATTCTTCGCCTTGATGTAAGCGTCGGTAACGTTGGTCTTGCCCAATACGATGTTATCCACCATCTTTTCCGCGCCCTCGTTCTGCATCATCCTGCGGAAGGCGGGATCGGCCTTTATCTTGTCGAGGCTCTGGCTCAGCATCGGCTCTTTGAAATAAGCGGACTGCTCGTCAAAGCTCTTCTTGCTGTTTGCCATCGTCATTCCGAGTATCATCTTCGCGGCGGAGTCCTCGGCGACGCTCCTTGCCCATGCGCGGTCGCTGCGTTCGTTCAAAAGATTGTTCTTCGTCTCTTCCATTAATTTCTGGCCGGGCGAGAGCAGCCCGCAGGACTCGGCGATATCGTTGATCGTCTCGAGCGAATGGAATGCGCTGTTGTAGCGGTCGGCGCCCACCTCATGCAGGAAGCCTCCCTTGCCGTTGTCGGTCTTGAGGCGGCAGTATTCGTATGTCTCGCGGCGCGCGTCGCTTATCAGCTTGTTAAGGTCCGTGCCCTTCAGGGCCTCAAGCTCGTCCTCGGGCAGATCGTTTATGGGCTCGCCGCGCAGCTGCTTCAGCTTGTACTGCAGCTTGCGCTGGGCCACGACCATTTTGTCGTGCTCCAAGGTATCCTTGGAGCTTATGAACCAGCCGGACTTTTTCTGCATCTGGAGGTCGATGTTGGCGTCAAGCTTATTGCAGCGCTCCGCGGTCTTCTGATCGTTCTTCAGGCTCATTTCCCAGACCTTGTTGCGGAAGGCCTTGAACGCGGGATCTCGCTTTTCCTCCGGAGTGGCGGTGCGGATGACCTCGTTATAAGCCTTCAAGCTGGATTCGACGAACTTATCGGCTTTGAACTTAGTAACGTTGGCGGCGGAAAAGCGGTCCATCTCCGCTTCGACCTCATGGAAGACCTTTTCGGTGCGCTGCGCGAGATCGTTGAAATCGAGCTTGCCCTGCTTGCGGAGCTTTGCGACGAGCTTGCGGGGATCGGTGTTCTTTTTCCAGTTTTCGTCCTGAAGGGCGTCTCCGAGCTGCAGCGGACGAAACTCATTCTCCGGCAGCAGCGCGGCGTGCTGATAGAACACGTCCTTCTTGGCGGCGTTCATCTCGGAAAGCTTATAGACCTTGTCGGTGTATTCGGCCACCATGATGGTGCCCGAAGCTACGGCAAGAGCGGCGACGCCCTGTATCTGCCTGCGCTTTTTGGGATCCTTTTCCATGGCGGCGATGGCTTCCAGACCGCGCCCGGCATTGGAAACGTCGGTATAGCCGAAGCACTGTCTGGTCGTGGAGGCATACTCCGGGCTCAGGGCGTTATGGAGCTTTGCGCCGAGAGTCATATTGTGCAGGCCCTCCTTTTCAAGGAAGACGCTCGCGCTCTTTCGCATCGCCGTAACGGGATCCTCCAGCAGCTCCTTTACGGGAACGCCGGAATTCTTGGTGAAACTGTGAAGCAGCGAGATGCCGTTCAGATTACTGTGGGTGGTGAAATCCCTCATGTATTCCTCGGGAACGCTGGTTTTACCGCCGCCGCCGCGGGTGGAGTTGGAGTTTGCCGCACAGAGGGGGGATTTGTATTTCTCCATGATCTTCATCATCCCGTCGGAGAACTCGCGCGCCTCGGTGAATTTTTTCTCCGCTTCACGGATCTTGTTGAAATCCTTGGTTTTCAAGGCGTTGACCAGGTCCATGTGGGCCTGGTGAAGCGGCCAGAACGCATACTCCTTCTGCCCCTGCTCCGACCAGTAGTATTCCTTGCCGGAGATCGACTTGTCGGAAAAGACGCTCGATCCCTTTACATGGTAACCCTCCGCGTGCTTCTCCATCATATCGGTGATGTCGAGCACGTCCTTTTTCAATTCGGGAGAGACGGGGACCGTGAGCTTCCCGGCAAGCTCGGCGCTCTCGCGGTTTGAGAAGCTGCATTTTGCGGGATCGACGCCGTCGAACTGGTATTTTTGAAGGTTGATGTTCGAGGCAAGCTCCGTGGGCATCATGGGCCCGTATTTGCCTTCCTCGTAGGTATCGATGTAGTTCCTGACGTCGGTGAACATAACGCCGTTGACGCGGTTGAGCAAATACTCGTCAAGGCGATTATAATGCTTCCGCGCCTCATCGGAGGTGATGAGAAGATCCTTTTCGACCTTGTCGAGCAGCTTGCGCTTTTCATCCGCCTGGGGATCGTCGGTCTTGATCTCGCTGCGGAGGGGATCGATAACGTCCTTGTAAAAGTTCGTATAGCGTTTTTCATCGGGATAGGAGGGATCGTCGGGTGAGACTATCCCCGTGATCGCGTCCGCAAGACGCTGCGATTCCTTTTCGCCGAACCGCGCCTCAAACGCCTCGGCGGTCTCCTGCCACTTCTGCTCGTCCGGAAGGTTCTTATTGTTTATCTCCTCCTGCTTTTCGACGGGAAGCAGGGTGAAGGTCGCCGACATTATCTCGGAGATCCTCTTTTTGATAAAATACTCGCTGTTTTCGAGTATTATCTCGTCATACTGCTTCTGCGGATCCTTGATGAAATCTTCTATGCTGCCGACGTGCGCCTTGCCGAGACCAGCCAGCTTGGCCTTTAATGCGTCCAGTAACTTGCCCATAAGTTTGTTTGCTCCTTTTCGGATATATTTGCAGCCATTATACCATATCGTTCCCGCAAAAACACTATCGGATTTAAGAAAAATGCTGCTGTTTTAAGCAAAAATCAGGCCAAACCGCATGAAAATACGGTCTGACCCGATGATAAGTCAAGTCCGGGCTCCAACCCGTTATTCAGGCGTTCGCCGCTTTACGCAGCCCACCGCGGGTCGGCGCGGGCCCTTTATCAGTTCGTATGCCGCATTTCGGGGCCGTTCACTATCGGCTCGGCGTGCCCGGCGTTGCGACCGTTCGCCTGGGGTATGGGCTCGGTCACGCGCTTGCTCATCCCGCCGTTCCCGGTTGCAATTCTCCCGCTTTTATGGTATAAATGAAGTCGGGAATATACCGTTTGCCTCCCCGGGGACCACCCCCGCGGGAGCGGGAAAGGAGCCGTTGTGTTCAAGGTCTATACAAGCCCTCTCTGCCCGGACTGCAGGGAGCTTAAAGCAAATCTCGAGGCGCACGGGATCGCGTATGAAGCGGTCGATATCACCGCAGGCATGCCCGCCCTAAAGGAGTTCCTGCGTCTGCGCGACAGTTCGCCCGTGTTCGACCCCTGCCGCGAGCGCGGCTCTGTCGGCATCCCCGCGATAGTGACGGAGGAGGGCGTCACTCTCGATTGGGAGGGTCTTCTTGCCTCCATGGGTCTGCCCGTCGTTTACAGGGAGTCCGGCCCCGCCTGCTCCTTGGACGGCGAGGGCTGCTGAGACCCACGCAGCCGCTTCAAAAACGGGCGGCGCTGCAAAGTATCCCGGGCTGCACGCCCGCTTGCGATACTGCAGACCGCGGCGCTCTCCCTTCCGTAAATGGCTGAAGTTCGCCTTAAATGATGCCCTGCGGCAAAATTATGCCCGGAAGCGCAAAAGCTTCCGGGCTGCTTTATCGGTACAGGAGGCGGGGCAGACGAAAATGCGCCGCCCGTCCGTTCACGCGTCTTTTGCTGCGGCGAGCCTCTTTTTCAAAAGTGCAAGAATGCCGAGATACCCGTATCCCACCAGCAGCAAAAACAGGAGTATAGCGAGTATCCACCATACGGTACCCATGAAAGGAAGCCCGTCCGTAAAGCCGAACGCGCCCGCGGGGCTGCCCCAGTTCAAAAAGAAATACGGGTAGTTTATCCCTTCAAGGAATTCCCACCCTGCAATATAGCCTATCCCCGCATATACCGCGTATGCAAGGGGCGGCAGCACGACGAGCGGAACGTGCCTCCCGCGAACGCTCCCGTAAACTCCGGTGACGAAGAAATCAACAACGGCGGCCGCGGGGACCACTACGTGCGTCAGCACGTTTTGTATGTTCCATGCGTGCATAGTCATGGTCGGCGCAAGCACAAAAACAAACACTGCGCCCGTCAGCGTAATGGATACGGTGCCGACGAATTTCAGAACGTACCAAAAAGAAGCGATCGGCTTTCGACGCAGCAGCAGCACAAGTCCTGCCGCGCAGATAAGAGCTGTTGCGATGTTGGACTGGATGGTAAAAAACATAAAGACGCGCTTCCCGCCCATGAATACCACGCGCCCCGCTGCGGCGCTCAGACAAACGCCGAATACTGCTGAAACGATGACGGTCAGCTTCAAAACCAGGGAAAGAGCTTTTGCTTTTGCGGACGGTTTCATAAGTACCCCCCATGACAGTTGACGGGTAGGTTTCGGCCGGGCTTTCAGGCCGCGGTCTGTTCATCGGTCAAACGCTTATAATAGACCCCGTCGCCGCGCGGCGTAAAGCCCATCTTTTCAAGGTAGGCCGTGTGCTCGGGAGCGCCCGCGCGGCAGGTCAGCTCCGTTATCCCGCAGGACGGCAGCTTACCGTAAACGAACCTGCCCACGGAGCAGTCGCGGTAGGTCGGCGTGGCGTAATCCAGCAGCACTTCAAACGTGCCTTCCGTTCGCGTTCCCAAAATAACGCCTGCGGCGCAGTCGTCCATCAGCACGGCAAACCCCTCCGACTGCCGTATGTCCTCCGGGCTCACGTTGGGGAAGTACCTTTTCACGTCCTCGCCGTATTTGCCCATCAGCCATTCGGCAAAGCCGTCGCTCCCGCGAAGCGCCTGTATCTCATAGCTCTTGCCCGTTTTGCGCTTGAGCTTCAACAGCTGATAGACGTTTATGCCCACAAGGCAGGCGTTCAGAAAGGCGGTGGGGTATGATTTGATAAGCAGAGCGTAAACGGCGAATATCGCGCTGCCTATCAGGTTTATCACCCTCAGGCGCACGACCGACGTCATCAGCATTGAAACGAGTATCAGTATCGAGCCCAGGTATCCCATAAGCTCCAAAGCCTGCTTCGGGTCCATGTCTTTACCTCCGGTATGCGGCTTTTTCGCTTTGCCGCAAAGGATTTTTCCGTATTATAGCATGGGGCCGGGATTAATGCAACATCGGCGCGACTCAGAGCCTTCGACGGCTTTTTAGGCCCCGCAAATAAACTGCGCTTCTGCGGTTGCAATCCCGTACGGAACGTGGTATAATATACCCAAACAGGGCGCGACGGCAGCCGGGGCGGGGGAGTGCCCGGGCCGCTGCCCCTTTTGTGCGCGTTCCTCTTTGCTGCATTCGGAGGGGATCGTTATAACGCATTAAAATGAAAGGGCGGCTTTCTGTGCAAAGTCGGACTCAGCTATGATCACACCGGATACCATTCTAAACGAAGTCAAAAAGGCCGTAGTCGGCAAGGACGAAGTGCTCGGCCTTGCGTTCACAACGATACTTGCGCGCGGGCATATCCTGCTTGAGGATATCCCCGGCGTCGGCAAAACCACCATGGCGCTTGCGTTCAGCAAGGCGTTGGGTCTCGATTATAACCGCGTCCAGTTCACGCCCGACGTACTGCCATCCGACATTGTCGGCTTCTCCATGCTCGACAAGGACAGCGGGCAGATGCAGTACGTTCCCGGCGCGATACTCTGCAACCTCTTCCTGGCGGACGAGCTTAACCGCGCAACGAGCCGTACCCAGTCCGCGCTGCTCGAGGCCATGGAGGAGGGCCGCATCACCGTAGACGGCGAGACCCATAACGTGCCCGACCCGTTCGTGGTCATCGCCACGCAGAACCCGGTCGGCTCCAGCGGCACGCAGCTTTTGCCGGAGTCGCAGCTTGACCGGTTCATGGTGCGCCTGTCTCTGGGGTATCCCAGCCCCGCGGACGAGCTTGACCTGTTGCAGCGCAAGCAATCCGGCAATCCGCTCGATAACGTCCTCCGCGTTGCCGACAGGCAGGAGCTTGCCGCAATGCGCGCGCAGGCCGACGAGGTCTACGTTGACAAAAAGATAATGGAGTACGTCATCCGCCTTTCCACCACGTCAAGGGTCAATCCCAACGTGCTGCACGGCGCAAGCCCGCGCGCCTCCATTGCCGTCGCTTCCATGGCAAAGGCACTGGCTTATATCCGCGGGCGTGATTACGTCATTCCCGACGACGTCAAATACATCTATCCCGCCACCGTGACCCACCGCCTGCTGCTTACCGCCGAGGCGAAGGCGTCCGGCAAGACCGCGCAGACCGTCGTGGAAGACGTCATCGCCATGACGGCCTCGCCCAACCTGCGCTGATGGCAGGGCGGCGGGTGCTTTACCTGCTGCTGCTTGCGGCGGCAGCGGGCTTTCACTATGCCTATGGGCAGTATGTTACGCACTACATACTGCTCTTTTTGCTGTTCGCTCCGCTCGCCTCGGTCGTTTTGAGCCTTCCCGCCGCCATACGCGCCCGCACCGAGCTTGTCGCCGGGCCGGACGTCCGCCGCGGCAGAAAGGCCGTTATGCGCCTCAGCGTCGACTCGTTCGGCCTGCTACCGCCGGAGGCGTGGAGCGTCACGGTATCCGCCGAAAACCTGTTCACGGGCGTCAAGCTCCCGCGTGAAAAGCTCCGCGTTTACGGCAAAAAAAGGGGCGAGACCGAGTTTGCCCCCGACACGGACGAGATAGGCTCCATCCGCTACCGCATAAAGCGGGCGTTCGTTTACGACTATCTGGGCCTCATCCCCATACCCATAAAAAGGGACGGCTCCGCCATCGTGACCGTGCTTCCCGAAAAGATCGCGCCCAATCCCGAGCCGGAGCTTTTGAAGCATTCCGCAATGGCGTTAAAGCCCAGGCCCATGGGCTTTTCCGAGGAGCATGAGATGCGTCCCTACCGCCGCGGCGACCCGCTGAACCTCATACATTGGAAGCTCACCGCCAAGCACGACGGCGTTATCGTGCGCGAGCCTCAGGAGGAGGTCAGAAAGGCCATCGTACTCATTCCCGATACGCCCGTGCTGTACAGGGAGCACCGCAGCGTGCTTGAGCAGTTATGCTATCTCAACGATCAGCTTATGGAGGAGCAGGTGCCGTACACGCTTCAGTACGGCAAAAACCGCCTCGTCGTGCATTCTCAGAACGAGTTTGACGATTTTATGAAGTCCGTCCTCACGCAGCCCATGCAGAGGGAAAAGACCGTGCTCTCCTTCCACGTCACCGAAGACGCGCTCATCTACCGTATAAAGCCCGGAAGGGGGGTGGGGCTGTGAGACGCTTCCCTTGGTGCGCCGCGTTGGCCGACGCCGCGCTGACCGCATGCTGCGTTTCGGCGTGCATCAACGCAATGCCCACCGCTTATGAGGTGCCGTACGATCCGTCGGTCGCCCTGCTTGTGTCTTTCGTTTTCGCGCTCGTGCTTGCGTCGCTCATCCATCTCGCCAAAAAGAAATGGCTCCTGCCCTGCGGCTTATTTGCGGCGCTCACCGCCCTTTTCGGGTTCCTCACGCGCGGGCCCATCGCAAACGGCGCAAAGCTGCTCTGGTATTCCGCGGCCAGGCTTTGGTCGCTCGACTTTTCAATTCTCCCGACCCCGGAGGATCCGGGCATTTTGGCGTTCCCGGAGTCGTACGTTACCGCGCTTCTGGTGTTTGCGGCGGCGGTGCTCACGCTTGTCACGGCGGTGCTCGTTATAAAGCCCAAGCTCCCCATATTCGCGCTCCTCGTCCCCGTGCCCGCAATGGCGCCCTGCTTCATCTATACCGACTGCCGTCCGGCGGTGTTCACCATGGTGCTGCTTGCGATCTATATCGCAGGCGTGCTGTTCGGGTATGAGATAAAGAAAAAGGACGTCCGTTCAGCCGGCACGGGAAAGCTGCTGTTCCTTCTCCTGCTTGCGGGTGTCGGCGCGGCGATCCTCATCGCTTCGCCGCAGGATAAGTTCGAGCCCATACCCTTTGCCCAAAGGCGCAGCTTTATCGAGACCTTCGGCCCGCTGCGCGATTCCATTTTCACTCGCCAGTTCAGCAACCCGCGCGAGTACGACCTGCAGGCCGAGGGCGACAGGCAAATAGAAGATGAAAAGGCGTTCTCCGTCAACTGCTCGTCCACGGGCGTTTTCCTGCTGCGCACGCACTCGTACGGGCGCTACACGGGCGCCATGTGGCGGAGCGCCTCCGAATACCAAGGCGATTGGAACTCGCTTGAGGCGCTCGGCTCCACCCAAAACGGCGGCTCTTCATTCATGGCCATCCGCGATGCCTACATGAGCGAGCGCATCACACCGTACGCCTTCACCCGCAGGGAGGAGGTCGAGGTCGGCGAATCGTACGTCCGCGCTTACGGCAGGACGGCGTATATCTGGTCGTTCAAGCCGAGGGTGGTTTTCGAAGCGTCAGACCCGACTCCCGACGAGGAGGAGTATTATAAGTTTGCGCTGCGGGAGTACACGCTTCCCGACGGCCCCTTAAAGACAAAGCTCATCTCCCTGCTGGAACAGATGGCGCCTGTAGCCTACAAGGAAAGCGACGGCGGGTACCGGCTGGGCTCCGGTTGGGAAGACGTATTCGGTTACGATCCCGCGGCGGACGATTCCTCCCTGCCTTTGTGGGTGATAATCGACGGAACGTATGTGCAGCCGCTGACGTCCTCTTCGATGCTTCCTGGGAACGTCGTGCTTGTTATAGACCCCGACCGCCCGTATCTAACTGCCCGAAACATAGCAAAGCTCGTCAGATCAAGCGGCAAATACACGCTCGAACCGGGGCTTGTGCCGTCGGGATATGACTTTGTCGAGTATTTCCTGAACGAGAGCAAGCGCGGCTACTGCGTGCATTTTGCAAGCGCGACAGCCGCCCTGCTGCAGGCCGCGGGCATACCCGCCCGCTACGTTGTGGGCTACCGCGCCGAGGTGACCGAGGCCGATACCTGGGTCGACGTGCCGCGCGGCGCTTCCCACGCATGGACAGAGGTCTACATAAAGGGCGTCGGCTGGGTGCCTGTCGAGAGCACCGCCAGCTTCAGCGAGAATACCGGCTATACCGCGCGCGGCGAGATAATACCCGATACGCCAAGCGTTACCCCCGTGCCGGACGTAACGCTGCCGCCCGTTGAGGTCACGCGCCGCCCGCATGACCCCTTAATTCCTACCCTTGAGCCCACAGCGCGCCCCACGCGTACGCCGCTCACCCCGACCGAGCCGACGGAGCCCGCCGAAAAAAGCCCGCTCGGTTGGTTCATCGCACTGGGAGCCGCAGCCGCGGCAGCCGCCCTGTGGCAGGGGGTCGGCGCGATCATCCGCGCCGTACGCCGCCGCAGGTTCACCCAAAAGGATTCCCGAGCCGCCGTGCTTGAGATGCTGCGTTATCTTGGCTCGCTCCGCGGCATGGGAGCGGAGCTTCCCAAGGACTTCGATATGCTTTCGCTTGAGGCCGCGTTCTCCAATCATTCCATGGAGAACAGGCAAAAGGAGCTGCTTGAGATCGTAGAGCGCAACCGTTCGTGCCTCATGAAGCACAGCCCGTTCATGCGCTTCGTAATGAAGTGGGTCACATTCCGCCTGTAACGCAAAACGGGGGCCGCAAGGGTGTATCCTTAGGTGAATGCGCCCAAGCGCGGCCCCTTCTGTTTTTCCGCTGCGCGGCGTCCGTTTTTTTTACACAGATTTTACACCGGGCTATTTCAATCGTTCGCAAAATGAAGTATAATATACCTGAGGCAAGGCTCGGGCCTGCCGCGAAACGGGGGCGTTACGCCCCGACAGGAGGAACGGATGAAAGGCGAAAAATTCACGCTCAATTCCCTCATACTCGTTGTTGTCCTCATCACGGGTATCTTCTTTTTCTTCTCTATAAAGGTGGTTGACGTTGCAGAGCATTCCGCCGAGTTCGATTTCATCCCCATCGAGGGGACGGATCTTTCGGTGTGCTACTCCAACCTCAGGACCAACGGCATCTATCAGGGCGACAGGGTCACGGGCAAGCTCGTCGTTCCGGGCGATTTCGGGCATGACTGGGGCGTCGCCGCAGAAGGCGGGACTCTTTTTATCAACGAGTACACCAGGACCGCTCTCAGCATAATGAAGTGCCGCGTCGCAAAAATAGAGCTTGACGGCTTCAAAAAGACGGTCTTTATGGACGACGCGATACTTCGCGGACGCTGCGCCTCGGGCGAGCTGGTAATGCTCGGCGGCTATCTTATGACCTCCGGGTATCCCAAGACCAACCCGCTGTTAAAGCTGTACAGCATATCCTCTCCCACCATACGGACAGATGAGGAGGGCGGCCTTGTAACCTACGTCGATCCGCAGACGGGCAAGGTTCTGTATTCGGTTTGGGCTGACGCCAAGCTGCTTGCCAAGTTCGATTCGACTTTCCTCGATCGCACTCTTGAGGAGGTAATGGGATGAAATTCGGTCTCGGTTTCAGAAAAAAGCTCACAGGCGCAGAGCTTGCCGTGCGCATAATTCAGATCGCGGCGCTGCTGGCCTCGCTGTTCACCGCCATACTTCCCGGGTATCTCGGGCTTATGAAGGGCGGCAACCTGTTTTCGGCATTGTTCGAGCTGGGCATTTCCGCTTGTCCGCGCGTCGGCGCGCTTGCGGTCTCGTGGGCGTACAGGCTCACCTCAAGCGAGGTAGTCCTGCACTTCGCGCTGCTGGCGTTCGCGCTGGGCTTCGGCCTTGCAATGGGCGCCCTGCTCAATGGCGGGCCCAAGACCGCGCTCATATCGCGCGCGGTGTTTGCGGTCTTACTCGCGGCGGATATTATAGTCCGCTTCCTGCCGCTCAAAATGAACTCCGCCTTCCCGCCCGTATATAACGCGATTGGGGCGGCGGTCACGGTCGGCTGCCTTGCGCTCACGGTGCTCGACATCGTGTTCGCCCGCCGTACCGAATGCGGCGAAGCGGCGGCGTCCGAGGCATAAAAAACAAAAAGGGGTCGGTTGGGCGCCCCTTTTTTTATATGTCCGTATTTGCGAATGCTTCCGCGAGCGATACGAAATCGCCGCATGTGAGCGTTTCCGCTCTTGCCCTCGGATCAAGCCCGCAGGAGGTTATCAGCTCCGCAGCCCGATCCTTTTTAAGGCCCAGCGCCGACAGATTATTCAGCAGCGTCTTGCGGCGCATCGCAAACGCGGCCTTGACGACCCGCGGCAGCATTTTGGGCATATCCTTGCCGTTCCGCTCAAATAACAGCACCGTCGAGGCCACGTCGGGCTGCGGCCAGTAGCTGGCGGGGGACAGGTCCATTATCGGGCACACGTCAAACAACCTCTGCGCAAGCACGGTCACGGGCACGTAGTTTTTTTCGCCCGGCCCCGCCGTGAATCGCTCCGACGCCTCCTTCTGCATCATAAGCGTCATGCGGCGTATGGGCAGGCCCGACAGCACGAGCCGCTGAACGATCGCCCCCGTTATGTAATAGGGGAGGTTCCCGACCACCGAGATATCCCCGCCGCCTAGGGCCGCGTGTACCTCGGCAAGGCCGCATTTCAAAAAGTCCGCGTTCACAAGATGAAGCTTATCCCCAAGCTCCGCTTTCAGCACGGCGCACATCGCGCTGTCAAGCTCCACGGCGGCAACGGTCAGCCCAGTGTCAACAAGGGGCGAGGTCAGCGCGCCAAGCCCCGGGCCGATCTCAAGCACGGGAAGGCCCGGCTCCGCGGCGGCCAGCACGATCGCATGCGCCGCGTTTTCATCGGCCAAAAAGTTTTGTCCCAACGCCTTGTTGGGGGTTATGCCGTATTTTTCGGTAAGCTCTCGCGGAGTCATGCGTTCCTCTCCAAATTGTTAACGTACAGGCCCTTGGGCAGCCTGTTCTTCAAAACCCCCTGCACTGCCTTGCCAAAGCCAATCGGCAGCGCCCGTTTTCCCGCCCTAACGCTGACGGCGGCAAATCCTCGCCAGTTATCGGGGCAGGGGAGGGTGTTCCCCGAAAGGAACTCCGTTAGCTGCGGATCGTCGGCGTCAAACGTCAGCTCGCGCAGATATCCGCAGCCGTGCGCCGCCATAAAGAACGAGTGCGAGGGCTCAAGCCTGCTTTTCCGGATCTCGCCCAGCTCCACGCCGAGAGCAATGGGACGCAGCTTCAGGAGCGCCTCCGGCACGCCGGGCGGCAGCATACGCACTCTTCCGTTCTGCTCAAACAGAACGCCGGGCAGCGCGCCCTCCGCTATCTCGGAAAAAGTGCTTTTCACAAGCTCCTTCACTGGGCCGCGGTCAAGCCCCGCGATCTCCCGCGGCGCGCTTTGCCCGCGGCTTCCCGCCTTCCTCAGCCTGCAGACAAAGTGCCCCTCGCCCGGGGAATCGTGCGGATACAGCCTTTGGCAAAGCTCCGTTGAAAACTCCGGATGCGCGTTCAAAAAATCCCCGACGACGCCCTCGTTCTCCTCGGGCGAAAACGTGCAGGTGGAGTACACTATCGCGCCGCCACCGGCGGTGCATACCGCCGCGCTCTCCAAAATAAGGCGCTGTCTCTGCGCGCACGCGGCAACGTGTTCGGGCGACCATTCGGCTATCGCCCCTGGATCCTTGCGGAACATCCCCTCGCCGGAGCAGGGCGCGTCCACCGTCACTATGTCAAAAAAACCGGGCAGCGTCCCGGCTATCCTGTCGGGACGCTCGCAGATAACGCAGGCGTTCACCGCGCCGAGCCGCTCCAGATTGCGGGCTAAAAGCTGAGCCCTTTTGGGCACTATCTCGTTTGCCACAAGCAGGCCCTGCCCCTGCATCCGCGCGGCGGCGCCTCCCGCCTTGCCCCCGGGCGCCGCGCACATATCCAGCACCCGCAGCCCGCCCGGGCCTGCGCCCGAGGCGGCTATCGCGCTCATCGCGGACGGCTCCTGCATATAGAACGCCCCCGCGATATGGTACGGGTGTCTGCCGACCCCGTCGCCGTCCTTCAGAACGAACCCCTCCTCAAGCAGTGGGTTCTCATCAAGCTCCCACGGGCTTATGCTCAAAAACTCGTCCGGCGTCAGCTTCAGCGTGTTCACCCTCAAGCCGCGCGTCGGCGGAAGCGTATAGCTTTCAAGGAAGCTCGGGAATCCCTCCCCGAGCTGTCCCATCATCCTGTTCAAAAACTCCTTCGGAAGCGTCATCCCAAAAGACCCATCGCAAAGCGCAGTATCGCAAGCGCGTCCGCGGAGTTGATCGTGCCTTCGCCGCTCATGTCGGCCACCTCAAGGTGCAGGGCGCTCTCGTCCACAAGATGCATCGAATACCTTAAAAGCAGCAGAGCGTCCGCAGAGTCCACGCGCCCGCTCGCGTCAACGTCGCCGAGCTGAAGCTGGGGTTCGGGCTCCGCGCCGGTGAAATGCGCAGTCAAGCCGCTGTTCACGCCGAACGTACAGGGTATGTGCTCCGAGGTGGAAATAAGCTCGTCGCCCACGTACCAGCCCAAAAAGCTCTCGCCCTCCTCGGCGTTCGACGAGGCGTGTATCACGGGGTTGCCCTGTGTGTCGGTATAGACCTTGGTGCCCACAAAGCCGCGGCCCACTGCCTCCAGCGCAAAGGTCTCGTCGCCGTTCAGCTGGGAAAGAGCGAGCATGCTGAAGCGGTTGTTAAAGCTCGTCAGCTTTATAAGTCCTGTCATGGGGGAAAC
>JAEEGL014563713.1_pt1 | contig 13929 bp, 10 predicted proteins | sample 9134231 | NCBI WGS metagenome assembly JAEEGL01 (sample SAMN16246548, study PRJNA631951) | gut metagenome | biome: gut microbiome; feature: rumen; material: fiber-attached | host: Bos | place: Iran: Karaj | collected 2018-10
GAGAGCATATCGACGTTGTCGGCGGAAACGTCCACCGGTATATGTCCGACCGCCTGCACGGCGTCCGTGTGGAAGAGCACCTTCCGCTCCCGGCAGATCCGGCCGATCTCGCGTATGGGCTGGATCGTTCCGATCTCGTTGTTGGCATACATGACCGTCACCAGACACGTATCGCCGCGCAGTGCGGCGACCACCTCCTCCGGCCTGACGATCCCGTCTTCGTGTACGTCCAGCAGTGTGACCTCGAATCCTTCGCGCTCAAGTTTTTTCAGCGTGTGCAGGACCGCGTGATGCTCGAAGGCGGTGGAAACGATGTGCTTCTTTCCGCTCTTTTTGCCGAGTTCCGCCGCGGTGAGGAGCGCCTGGTTGTCCGCCTCGCTGCCGCCGGAGGTGAAGATGATCTCTTTCGGCTGCGCGCCGATCACTTTCGCGACCCGGGCGCGGGCGTCCTCCAGTACTTCTTTGGCCCTTTGGCCGGTGCTGTACAGGCTGGACGGGTTGCCCCAGGTCTGATCCATGAGGTCGATCATCACTTTTTTGGCTTTTTCACTCATCTGGGTGGTGGCGGCGTTGTCGGCGTAGATCATATGGTCGATCTGATAGCCCGTCTGGTGGTCAATCACTGCTGCACTCTCCTTTTGCACCGCCCGGCACTTTGTTGTGCCCGGCTTGTGGGGTATTATACCCGCTATTCACCTACTGTGTCAATAGGTAAATAAACAATTCTTTTTTATCCAATTCGATAATTCTTACAAAAAATGAATTGTATAGAAAATCTGACAGCCCGGAAAAGCGGGATTTTAGCAGTTTTTGAGAAATTTCCGGGAAATTGGGAAATATATTGCGATAGGATCTGCAATCAGTTATAGTATCCAAACAAATTGTCCATGAGGTGATTTGAATAAAAAAGGAGTGTGGAACAGTGAGTACAATTGAGAAGAAGCTGACCGAAAGAGCAAAATATTTGAATGCTGAAATTAAAAGACTTGATACCAAATATGCGGATATGCTCGAGGGAACTGTCTACAAAACTCAAATCAACGGAAAAAACTATTATTACTACAGATGCGGCAGCAGCTCTCGATATATAAAGAAGTCCGAAACAAACCTTGTTCGTCTGCTGATGCAAAAAAAATACATAAGTATGCTTCGGCAGGCGATTATGAAAGAATTGTCGGCAATTGGACAATATCTTACCGCCTTGCCTCTAATACGGGCAGAAGAAGTTTATGAATCGTTAGAGGAAGACTCCCGTCAAATCGTAGAACCGGAACTTGAAAGTGATAAGTTGCTGCTGTCCCGCTGGGCTGAAAAAGAAGCAGAAGCGCTCTCGTATAATTCTAAAATATCAACTGATTACGAAACGAACAAGGGAGAAAATGTTCGTTCAAAATCAGAGTATATGATTGCAAATATGCTTTATAAAAACTCGATTCCGTACATATATGAAAAACCGCTTACGCTGTCCGGCAGCAAGACCGTTTACCCTGACTTTACAATTCTGGATATCCGCCGGCGGCGGGAAATCATTCTGGAGCACCTGGGAATGATGGATGATCAAACGTATCTCGACAAAAACCTTAAGAAACTCAAAGAGTACAGCAACTCCGGTTATATTCTTGGAGATAGTTTGTTGATTACGATGGAATCCCGTACAGAACAGCTTAATATTAAAGCGGCGGAGAAAATAGTGCTGCGCGCATTGGGGATAAGGTGACCCTGGGTGGTTTTTGTCGGATATGACTTTGCTCTCGCTCATTTTTTGAACGTTGAACTGAAGATTTCTCAAAAATCTTCGATCTTTCACTTTTTTCAGAAAAAAATCCGGCCCACACCTGTACCAAGGGCAAATATTTCCTTGAACTTGTGTATAATCCCCCTAAATGTCACCCTAAAACCTGTTTTCCTTTGGCCTTCAGCCTGTTTTCTCTTTCAACTATTCAAAATCATGTCGAGAGAAGGCGCCCTTTTCTCAAAAACCTTCGATCTTTCACTTTTTTTCAGAAAACCGCCCGCAATCATCATTTCAAATGATGTTATTGCATTCACCCACTCACCTACGGTATAATAGGTGAAAAGATCGTGACTCGGCGATTGGGCTATTTTTATGAAAAACAAGGGGACGTGAGCAGATTGATCTCGACAAGAGGAAGATACGCGGTGCGCGTGATGCTGGACCTGGCCGAAAACGGAGGAGAGCGGTTTATACCGCTGAAGGATGTTGCCGCCCGGCAGGAAATATCGAAAAAATATCTGGAGATAATCGTAAAAGAGCTGGTCGAAGGCGGGCTGCTCGTAGGCGCCAGCGGCAAAGGCGGCGGATACAAGCTGTGCCGGAAGCCGGAGGAGTACAGTATCGGGGAAATATTGGAGTTGACCGAGGGGTCGCTGGCAACGGTGGCGTGCCTCGTTGACCCCTGCCCCCGCGCGGCCAAGTGCAAAACGTTGCCCCTCTGGACCGAATTCGACCGCCTCACCCACGATTTCTTTTTCAGCAAAAAGCTGAGCGACCTGTTGCCGGAGGGGAAATCATGAAACCGTTTTATCTGCAAAACGATAATTCTGCTCTCTATTTCTGCGGCGACGACTTGGTCTTCCGGGATGAACAGAGCGGCAGCGCGATCTGCCTGCGCGGCAAAGACGAGTTTATCGTGTACTTCCAGCCGGAGGACAATACCGCGGCTCTGGCCATTCCATCATCGTCAATGATGTTCGACGGCGCCGAATATGATAAAGATGTTGTTGTGCTTAAATACTCCTGCGCGCAGCTGCGCGTTGCGGTGCAGTACGCCGCAGAGGAGCGCGTGTATGTCAAAATTGTAGAAGCGGCGGCAATTGTCCCCGGCACCATACGAAGGATCACACTCGAATGCCGCACGGTCTGCGCCGGCGAGCGCTCCGGAACAGGAGCAGGCTGCAGAGCCGGCGCAGACGTGCGCCGGGGCGGCGAGGGGCAGCCCGTTGTCATCCTCGCCGGCGGCGCCTCGATGTTTTGCGGCATCGAGTTCCCGGTGGCCGCAAACAACTATCACGGCGCCGAGTTGTGCTTCACGCAGGCGCCGTACGTTGCCCTCTCCCCCGAAGGCAAAGCCGGCAGCGGAATGCAGACCGGTAGCACATTCAGCTCCCAAATGGTCATTTATGGCATTGTCCCCGGGAACGGCGCGGAAGACGCGTTCGCCGCGTATGTGCGGTCGAAAGCAATTGCCACCCGGCCCGCGCGGATCTACGGCGACTGGGCGCTGCACGACGACTTCACGCCAGGCGACCCGGTGTTGACGGAAGAATTGACCCTGAAAAACCTGGAAAATCTGAAGCAATTCACCGAAAAAAGCGGCGTGAAATTCGACTGCTACCTGATGGACGCGTTCTGGTTCCGGTGCGGCAAGCCCTACACCGAGTTCCGCGCGGATCATTTCCCCCGCGGGATCCGGCCGGTCGTTGACGCCGTCCACCGCGCCGGGATGGAATTCGGGCTGTGGTTCGACATCAACTGCATCCACGCCGCGCTCACCGGAATGGAGCGGTTTGACTCCGGACTGGGCAACGGTGCGCTGTGCCTGGCGTGCGACGAGGTCGCCGAGCTGGTGTACGAGGGCATCGCCACGCAGGTGCGGGACAACGACGTCCGCTGGATCAAACTGGACTTCGGCTACTTTGAGTGCAAAAACCCGCGCCATAACCATTCGATCCACCCCGCGGAGTATAAAGAAAAGGCCGTGGCCAATTTCCTGCGCATTGCCAATCGCCTGCGCGCGCTGCAGCCGGGGCTGAAGATCCTGTGCTACAACGGCTGGACCACAACGCTGGAATGGATGTCCCCCGTCACGCGCCATAAATTGCCCGGCTACATGGTCTCGCCGTTCTGGGCGGAACACGTGGATTACGTGTATTGCGGCGATCCGAAGCCGTCGGAATTGCCCGCGCCGGAGTTCGCCGATTCGGTGACTTACTATACGGACGGGATGCTGCGGAATTTCCGGGAGGCGTTGTTCCCGGCTGCCAACACGGACGATCACGGGTCAATGGTGGGTACCACCGCCACAATCTACCGCCTCGGGCGCTCTACGTTCCGCCTCAGTCTGCTGGCGGGGGCAATGCGCGGCACCAACCGCCTCCACTTCTACGGCGACGTCACCCTGCTGAACAATAATGACCTGGTGTATTTCAAGTTTGTTGACAATTTACTGGATGAGCTTTTTGCCGCCGGCTGCCGCTATTCCGTCACGGACGGAGACCCGCGGCTGGGCGAACCGTACGGGTATCTGGCGTTGTCCGGCGCTAACGGCTACGCGCTCCTGATCGATCCCTCACCTGCGCCACACCGTTTCCGCCTGCCGCTGCCGTTCCCGGCGATCTTCACACCGCTGGTGGTCAACGGCGAACAAGTAGACCTGCCCCGCTCCGATGTTCTTCCGGAGGTCTCCGCATTTGGCTATATGCTGGTGAAGATCGAACCGGCCCCCGCGGACAATACCAGCCTCCGCGTCCCCTTCCCGCCCGGTGAAACGCTGCACATAGATACGTCAATAGCCGCCGCGCTGCAGTTGTCGTTTACCAACGCCGACGGCGTGCCGGTGCGCTCCCCCGCCGGATTGCCGGAGGGAGTTACGGTGACAGGGTTCAAAAGCGATGACCGCGAATGTTCACTGAACGCAAATTGTCCCGATTACATCTGGAGCCTGGTCTCCTGGCTGCATTATGATGTCTCCGAGTGCGATCATGCGGAGATACAAAACGCAGGGCCAAACAGCCTATATCTAAATGCAAATACAATAGTCCTCAAGTAAGCCTCGGACTTTACAAGTCTTTAAGCTTTTCATACATCTCCGGGATCCCGTGGATCACGGTATCATATACAAAAGCCAGATCCACATGGCCGTAGTTGTGCACAATGATGTTGCGCATTCCCTTAATGGCAAGCCAGGGAATATCCGCATACTGTTCTTTGAACGAGTCGGTCAGTTTGCTGTTGTTCTCCGCGATTTGTATAATGCGAAACAGCACAGAATCAACGAGGATCTCATCTTTCTCGAGATCCTCCATTGCTTTGCCCTCAGTATGAACGATCACAAACTTCAAATCCGTTTTGATCCTGTCAACGTAATAATGATCGTCTTTTATATTATCCATATATCTTTATCCCGTTTTTCAGCACTTCCTGCAAAAGTACCGGATTGTTGTTGAGCTGACCGATATCCAGCAGATCGACTTTTTTCTTAAGCCGTTCCCGCAGCGTTTCGACCAGCTCGTAAAAAAGCAATCCGTTGACCGGGATGGAAATAAGCAGGTCTACATCGCTTTTTTCGGTTTCGCAGCCTTTAGCATAAGAGCCGAATAAATAACAAAAATCCACATTATACCCGGCAAACACTTCGCCGCAAATGGTCCGTATCTGGTCAATTGTCAACGTACCGTGATCCTCGTCGATACGCCCGTATTCGTTCAATCGGTCAATAATATACCTGTATTTGATAGAATTGATACCCGCCTCATCGGCTTCGTATCTTTTATATGTACGCAGGGGAATTCCGAGATATTCCGCACATTTGACCTGCGTAAGTCCTTTGTCTTTTCTTAACTGCTTCAGCGACATGTGTATCACCTCGCTGAAATAATAGCAAACTGGCACTTAAATGTCAAGCTTAAAAGTGCCATTTTGGTACTTTTATTATGTGAAAGAGATGTTATTTTAGCACTTTTATTATAATATCTTGGTGCCATTTGGGCGTTATCAGCCTTCAAACAGCGCCCGGACGTACTCCTCCGGCACGAAGGGCTGCAGGTCGTTGATGCCTTCGCCCACGCCCACGACCCGCACGGGGATGCCCAGTTCCTCGCAGATCGACACGATGATGCCGCCTTTGGAAGAGCCGTCGAGCTTGGTCAGGATAATACCGGTGATGCCGGCAACTTCCGAAAACGCGCGCGCCTGATTGACCGCGTTCTGACCGGTGGCCGCGTCCAGCACCAGGAACGTCTCATGGCGCACGCCGGCCATCTCGCGTTCGACGACGCGGTTCATTTTGGCCAGTTCGTCCATGAGATTCTTTTTATTGTGCAGGCGGCCGGCGGTGTCGCAGATCAGGACGTCAACGCCCTTAGCCTTCGCGCTCCGGCACGCGTCAAACAATACCGCCGCGGGATCCGCGCCTTCGGACTGGCTGATCATTTCCACACCGGCGCGTTCGGCCCAGATGCCGAGCTGGTCAATTGCCGCCGCGCGGAAGGTGTCGCCCGCCGCCAGCAGGACGCGTTTGCCCGCAGATTTATACAGATGCGCCATTTTGCCGATGGAAGTGGTCTTGCCGACGCCGTTGACGCCGATGACCGAAATGATGACCGGCACGTCCTCGGTATCCAGGCCCTGCTCGCCTTTGGTGAGCATTGACGTTATCTCCTCCTGCAGCGCCTTTTCGACTTCTGCCGCCTCGATGATGCGGCCTTCTTTAACGCGGGCGCGCAGACGCTCCATCAGGTGCTCGGTGGTCTCCACGCCGAAATCCGAGGTGATGAGCAGCTCTTCCAGATCATCGAACAGGTCTTCATCGACTTTGCCGAACGCGGCCAGCAGCGATTTGAGCTTATTTTTGAATCCTTCGCGGGTCTTCCGGAGCCCGGCTTTTAATTTATCGAACCATCCCATGATGTTGTCACCTTGATCTTTCTGAATTACGGTCATTTATCCATCCGCAGCGAGACTACGCGCGAGATGCCTTTTTCTTCCATCGTCACACCGTACAGCGAGCCGGCGTATTCCATTGTCCCCTTGCGGTGCGTTACCATGATGAATTGTATATTTTTCGATATGCCTTCGAGGTAGTCGGAGAGGCGGTATACGTTGGCGTCGTCCAGTGCGGACTCGATCTCGTCCAGCAGACAGAACGGAGAGGGGCGCAGGCGCAGGATCGCGAACAGCAGCGCGATGGCGGTCAATGCCCGTTCGCCGCCGGAGAGCAGCAGCATGTTCTGGAGCTTCTTGCCGGGGGGCTGGACGTTGATGTCAATGCCGCAATCCAGCACGTTGCCGCCGTCCTCTCCCTGCGCCAGCACGATGTCCGCCTTGCCGCCGCCGAACAGCTCTGTGAACACCTGGTTGAAGTTTTCGCGGATAAGTTTGAACTGCTCCGAGAACTGTTTGCACATCACGTCGGTGAGTTCGTCAACGACCTTCCGAAGCTTCAGCCGCGCGTCGTTCATGTCTTTGCTCTGGGCGGACATGAAGTTGTAGCGCTCTACGGTGGATTCGTATTCTTCGACGGCGTTGACGTTCACCGGGCCCAGCGCCTTGATGGCGGAGCGCAGTTCGTTGATGCGCGCCGAAGCGGCTTTGTAATCTTCAATTACGATGTTCTGCGCCAGCTCTTTCGCCGCGCTGAGGGTGAGTTCGTACTCTTCCCAGAGGCGGTTGCGGCCGGTGTTGATCTCGTTCTCGCAGCGGACGCGCTGGATCTCAAGGCGGTTGATCTCCTGCTCGATGCCCGCGAGCCGCGTATTGATGTCGGTGATGCGCGTAAGCATGCCGCCCAGTGTTTCGTCCGTGGCGGCCTTCCGGCTTTCGACGCCTTTCAGCTTTTCCGCGGCGTTTTTCGCGTCCAGGTCGGACACGGCGCGCTGCGTCTCCAGGCGGTGGATCTCGGCTTCCAGATTCTGCACGGTCTCGGCATCTTCCTGCTTCTGCAGCTCGTACAGCGCCAGTTTCTCGTCCAGCGTTTCGAGCTCGTGTTTTATGGCGTCAATATCCTCCGCGGCCTTTTTCCGCGCCGCCTCCGCCCGGTTTTGGTCGATTTTCACCGCAAACAGCGCGTTGCTCACGGCCTCCCGCTCTCTGCGCACCGCCTCCGCGCGCTGTGCGGCGGTTTCCAGCCGTTTTCCGGCAGCGGCAATATCCTCGCTCGCCTGCCCCGCGTCGGCCTTGTATTGCCCGATCTCGCCGTTCAGCGTGAGCACCTGGGAGATCTGCGTCTTCAGTTCTTCCACCAGTTTGCCCCGGCGTTCGCGGCGGCCTTCCTGCCGTTCTCTGAGCGCCGCCACTTTCGCGTCCAGCGCGGAAGCGTTCCGCTCCAGTTCGCGTAGCTGTTCGAATTGTCCGGTCAGCTGGCCGGCCAGTTTGTCTGCGGCTTCTTTATTGTCCTGCAGCTGCCGCTGCAGTTTCTCTATCTTTTTGCGCGCTTCGGCCAGTTCCTTCTCCAGCCGCGGTATCTCGCGGGTACGGGACAACGCGCCGGTCGTCTTCGCGCCCTTCTCCGCCGCGCCGCCGGTGATGGCGCCGGAGGTCCGCAAGAGGTCGCCTTCGAGCGTCACGGACATGAAACCGTATTTATACTTTTTCGCCGCGTCAATGGCGTCGTCCAGCGTCCGGAACACCGCCACCCGCCCCAGCAGGCTGTCAGCAACGACCCGGAACCGCGCTTCGCACTCCACGTGGTCGCTGGCAATACCCAGATACCCCCTGAGCCCCCGCAGCTCCCGCTCCAGCTGTGCGTCAAAGCGCTTGCCGGACACCGCGGTGAGGGGCATGAACGTTGCCCGCCCGTACCGGTGCTCCTTCAGGAACGCGATCGCGGCTTTGGTCTCTTCTTCGGTCTCGGTGATGATGTTCTGGTAGCTCTGCCCCAGCGCGGTCTCGACGGCCAGCTCGTACTCTTTGGGCACCGTTATCAGCTGCGCCACCGCGCCGTATATGCCGTCGCCGAACGCGGGGTTTTTCTTGCACATCTGCAGCACTTCTTTGACGCTGCGCGCGTAGCCTTCGTACTCTTCCTCCATCTCCCGGAGCAGTTTGCACTGGGCGCCGAGGCTCTGTACGCGGCCGGTGAGTTCAGCGGCATCGCGGCTGTCGCTGTCGATCTGCGCCCGCAGTTCTGCCAGCCGGCTCTGGCCGTTCTGGTATTCCTGTTTGGCATCGGAGGCCGCGTTGGCCGCTTCGCGCTGTGCGTTCTCCGCCTCGCTGAGTTCGCCTTCGCCCGCGGTATCACTTTCGCGGATGGCATCTAACTCCAGGTCCAGCGCTTCTTTGCGCGCGGTGGCAATGGCGATCTTCTCCTTCGCCGCTTCCGCCCGGGCGTTCTTTTCGGTCAACAGCAGCTGCAGCCGCACCTGCTCCGCCCGCGCGGCTTCAGTCTCGCGCTCCGCTTCAGCCAGTTCTGCATCCGTGGCGTTCAGCAGGTCCGCCTGTTTGCCGCCGCGGATCTCAATATCTTTGAGTTCGCCTTCCAGCGCCTCGATCTCTTTTGTGAGCCGCGCGATGTCCGCGTTGTACGCTTCCATGCGGCCGGTCTGTTCGGCTTTTTCGTTGTCCGCGCGCTGGCTGCGGGCTTTGGCCTGGACGATCTTTTCGTTGTTGACCGCGATCTCGCCGCCCAGCCGCTCGATGCGCTTCTCGTGCTCGAACTGCTCGGTCTTGAGCTGCGAAATGAGGCTGTCCAGCTGGCGGGACAATTCGAGTTTGGACTCGTTCTCCTGCCGCAGCGCTTCCAGTTCGGCTTCGGCGGCGGTGCGGTCGCCGGCGGCAATTTCCGCCTTCCCGGTGATCTCCCCGAGCCGCGCTTCCGCCTGGGTGATGGTCTCGGACAACACGCCCACTTCGATATCCCGGAGCTCATACCGGAGCGCCAGGTATTTGCGGGCAACTTCGCTCTGCTTTTCGAGGGGCTTGATCTGAGATCCGAGTTCGTTGACAATATCGTTGATGCGCAGCAGATTCTGCTCCGTGGCGGCCAGCTTGCGCTCGGCCTCGTTGCGGCGGATGCGGTATTTCATTATGCCGGAGGCGTCTTCGAAAATGTTGCGGCGCTCTTCGGATTTGGTGCTGAGTATTTCGTCAATGCGCCCCTGCCCGATCAGCGAATAGCCGTCGCGCCCGATACCGGTATCCGCAAACAGCATCACGATGTCTTTCAGGCGGCACTGCGCGCCGTTGATCAGATACTCGCTCTCGCCGGAGCGGTACAGGCGGCGGGTGACGCGGACTTCGAGGAAGTCAATATTGAGCGCGTGGTCTTCGTTGTCCATCACCAGCGACACTTCGCACATGCCGGTGGGCTTGCGGCTCTGGGTGCCGGCGAAGATCAGGTCCTCCATCTTGCTGCCGCGCAGCGTCTTGGGGCTCTGCTCGCCCAATACCCATTTAACGGCATCGGAAATGTTGCTCTTTCCGCTGCCGTTGGGACCGACGATCGCCGTTATTCCGTTACTGAACTCCAATACTGTTTTGTCAACGAATGACTTGAAGCCCTGCATCTCAAGCCGTTTCAGGTACAATGTGATCACACACCCCCACAGCGGTAAATTGTACCAGTTTTCGGGCCGGTTGTCAATCGCATGGCCGCGTACCTCCAGGGCTTACGCATGAACACAAGGATGCGCACATATGATATTCCCGTCTGCGGCCTGCGTTTTCAGAAAAGTAAGACAAATTCGCTCAAACGAGTGTTTTTGTCTGTCATTCTCGCTCATTTCATGGGTAAATCAACGGTCATAATAAGACAAGGATGTTCAAATGAGCTGTTTTGTCTTATTTTTACCCGCCTCAGCCTTCAAAAAATAAGACAATTCGCCTCAAACTGGCGTAATTGTCTTACATTTGTGTTTTCGCGCAGTCCTCAGATGCAGCCGGTCGCGGATCCGAGCAATAACGGTTCTTAGACTGCATTTAACGCGTTCATGCGTAAGCCCTGCGCGTACCTTATCTGCCTTCGGTGCGCTGCGCGATGCCCTTGATATTGCTGATCACCCAGTCGACGGAGTCAACGGTCACGATACTGCCGCAATACTCGCACCGGGCGGTCTTGTTGATCTCCAGCGGCGCGTTGCAGTGCGGGCAATTAATTTTCCGCGTCCCGTCGGTCGTGGTCACGCCGTGCTTGCGGGAAATCGTCCATTCGTATGTCATGTACTTCTTCGCTGTCTTAGAGCCGCGTACGAGCTTGCCGGTCTTGTCATCGGTCGTATACTGAGTAAACCGGGCCTGGACAGTTGCAATGATCTCGTCGTTGTCCCCGGAAACGTGCCAGCGGTCAAGCGTAATACTCAGTACAGCTATATCTTCAAGGTGGCTGGTGAGCCCGGCCTGCCGGTAGCCGCTGTCCAGCTGCCGGTCGTACTGCGCATACTGCGCGTCGGTGAAATACGGCCGGAGCGGCGAGATATCCTTTGCGGACCAGCAGTTCTGCATATTGACATACAGCACAGAGAGTTTGCTTATGAGCGTGTTTGCATCGAAACCGGGATCAAGCGCCGGATATGAAGCCATGGTATTCCAGTTACTCATGTTGGTTCTCCTATAAAACCGTGGTAATTGCGGTCCGCGTCAGATATTCTGCCCGGTGGTCGTACGGATCGACTTGACCACCCAGCCCGCCAGATCGGCGGCAACCACGCTGTCGCAATACTCGCATTTCGCGCTCTTGTTGATATCCAGCGGCGCGCCGCAGAACGGGCAGTTGATCGACACGGTCTCGCCGGAATGGTTAGCCGTCTTTTCGCCGCTTGAGCGCGTCAGCAGCCACTCATATTTCATAAACACTTCCGCCGTCGAGGAGCCTTGATCGATATTGCCGCTCGCGTCGTCGGTGACGTACGTCGTAATGCGAGTGTTGAGGGCGGCAACGAGCTCGTCGTTGTCCCCGCTCACCCGCCAGCCGTTCAGCGTGACGCCCAGCACGGCCACGCGGTCAATATGCTTCGTCTTCCCCTGCTGCCGGTACTGCTCCGCCAGCTGCCGGTCAAACTGCTCGAACAGCGCCGGGGCCAGGTACGGCCGCACCGGGCCGAGGTCTTTGGCGGTGATGCAGTTCTGCAGCTGCACGTACAGATTGGAGATCTGCGCGGAAAGCGCCGAGGCGTCAAAGAACGGATCGCGCAACGTGTATTCGCTCATGCTGCGCAGCGCGCCTTGTCCGGCGGACCAGTCGGTGTTGACCGAACGCGAACCGGACGGCAGATTGAGCGCATCGGTCGGGCTCTTGCCCCCGGATTTCCGTGCGCGGACGCTGCGGACAATGCCGACGATCACGAAGATCGCGACGCCGACTATAATGATATATGTTATTGCCGACGGGCCGTTGCCGTCTTTCGTATCGCTCTCCAGAAGCCCGCACAGGACCATCTGCAGCACGTCGCCCGCGCAGCCGCCGCCGCAGTCCGAATCGCTGTCGCCGCCATAATCGCGGTCCCCGCCAAAGTCGCCGAAGTCGGCGACGGCAACAAAAGAAAGCGTTGCCAGCACGCCCACGACGACCAGCACCGCCAACAGTTTTATGAAGAAATCTTTCTTGTTGCGCATTGTTCCCGCCTGCAATTCATAATGATGCGTTCACGGGGAAGTATAGCACAGCGGGGCGGGAATGGCAAACGGGTTACTTTTCGTGCCAGACGGCCAACACCTTTCCGGTATCGTTTTCTATGATGATATTGGCGACGCCGCCTATCTTATAAGAAGGCAATGATCCCTGAACAAGCCAGACCTCCGCCTCTTCATCATAGAAGATCTGATACGGTCTTTCCTTTTTTACCTGCTTCCCGTATATTTTGATAAATACTGTTTCGGCTTTTTTAACTGCGTCCGCTTTTCCGCTTATTTTGCCAAGGCACTCATTCGAAGGAAATGTATCAATGAATTCCTGATAATCGTCAACATCAAAAGGCCGCACTTTTGAAAAAACGCTCTGATCGTACGCGATCAGTATAACCGATGCGCCAACGGCTGCCAGGACCGCAACCGCCAAGATCACTATCACTGCTTTTTTCATATGTCCGCCTCCTTGATATCAATTCTTTATCGCTCAAATGACTTCCCGTGAAAAACCATCTTTCACCTATATTGACGAAAAAAAGCCACCCTATATTCCCGCTTTGTCTAACAAAAAAACAGCGCCGCCGCGTCAAACGGAAGCGCTGCTTTTCAAGTATTACGCGTTGTCCGCGATCAGGTCATCATTCGATGATCTTGGTAACGGAACCGGCGCCAACGGTACGGCCGCCTTCGCGGATAGCCAGCTTCAGACCTTCCTCCATAGCGATGGGGGTGATAAGCTGAACTTCCATCTCGATGTGGTCGCCGGGCATGACCATCTCAACGCCCTCGGGCAGAGTGATAACGCCGGTAACGTCAGTCGTTCTGAAGTAGAACTGAGGTCTGTAGTTGGTGAAGAAGGGCTTATGACGTCCGCCTTCGTTAGCGGTCAGAACGTAGACCTGAGCCTTGAAGTGAGTGTGAGGATGAATGGAGTTGGGCTTAACGATAACCTGTCCTCTTTCAACTTCGGTTCTCTGCACACCGCGGAGCAGCAGACCAACGTTGTCGCCGGCCTCGGCGCTGTCCATGGATTTGCGGAACATTTCGATACCGGTAACGACCGTGGACTTCTTCTCTTCTTTCAGTCCGACGATCTCGGCGGGATCGTTCAGCTTCACGATGCCTCTCTCAAGACGACCGGTGGCAACGGTACCACGACCGGTGATCGTGAACACGTCTTCAACAGGAAGCAGGAAGGGCAGATCGGTAGGACGCTGAGGAGTAGGAATGTAGTTGTCAACCGCATCCATAAGCTCGTGAATGCAAGCATACTCGGGAGCGTTCGGATCGGTAGAGGTGCTCTCAAGAGCCTGCGCAGCAGAACCGCGGATGATCGGAATGTCGTCGCCGGGGAAGTCGTACTTGCTGAGCAGCTCTCTGATCTCCATCTCGGACAGGTCAAGGAGTTCCTCGTCGCCGGGCTTGATCAGGTCGCACTTGTTCATGAATACTACGATGTAGGGCACACCGACCTGACGGGCAAGAAGGATATGCTCTCTCGTCTGAGCCTGCGGGCCGTCGGGACCGGAAACCAGCAGGATAGCGCCGTCCATCTGAGCAGCACCGGTGATCATGTTTTTAACATAGTCAGCGTGTCCGGGGCAGTCAACGTGAGCGTAGTGTCTGGCGGC
>JAEEGL014793982.1_pt1 | contig 13929 bp, 12 predicted proteins | sample 9134231 | NCBI WGS metagenome assembly JAEEGL01 (sample SAMN16246548, study PRJNA631951) | gut metagenome | biome: gut microbiome; feature: rumen; material: fiber-attached | host: Bos | place: Iran: Karaj | collected 2018-10
AACATCGCCGATTTCAGCCAGGATAATAGGGCCGAGTCTGTCGCCCACGCCGTGCATAGCGCGGAGGACTTTGTACTCTGGAATAGTTTCAGCAATGTTTTGCATTTGCAGGATGATTGCGTCAGCAGCGTTCTGCGCGGCAGCAAGCAAATCAACACACTGCGCCTGGACAGACCAAATGTAAGGATCGTCGCCGCGGGTTGTAATGCTGTTTAGGGCGAGTTCGTAAATGGCGAGGGCTTTAGCAGCAGCGTAGCAGTCAGAGGTTTTTTTCACGAGGATGGCGTAAGCGGACAGGAAGCGTGTCTTACCGATGCGGCACACCTCGTCGAAGGACTTGAAGCGCTTAATGAAAAGCAGAAGCGTACATTTTTCGGGCGTTCTGCTTTTCAGCGAGAGTAAGCCGGTAATACCGGGCATCGTCTGGTCAAGATGATCCAGCAGTTGGGTTTTGAGGCGGGAGACATCGGAAATACGCTGACTGTACTGGCGCGACAGGAAACGCAGGTTCTCGTATTTCTGCTCCATAGCGCTGTAAGGCGTAAGCTTATAGGCCTTTTCCAAGGCATAAGTGGCAATCCTGACGGCATCCTTTCTGTCGGTCTTGGCCTTGTGGATTTCAACATCGCCGTACTTTTTCATCTGATAAGGATTGATGAGGCAGACAGAAAAGCCTTCGGTCTGGAGCTTCTTGAGGACTGGATAGTGATAGTGACCGGTGTACTCCATGAGGATGGTGACGGGGCCTTCAAGCGACTTTAAGCGTTTGACAAAGCTGTTCATCTCCGGCAACGTATGCGCCATGTTGAACGGACGGACAAGCTGCGTGCCATCCGCATTGAGAATGGCGACCGTGCTTTTGGATTTCGATACGTCGATTCCAACGGCAATCATGGGATTCCTCCTTGCAAGAGATATTGTGATTGGGTCCAGTCCTTCACGATCCGCTCATAATAGCTCGTTAAACGGGAGCGATCCTTCGTCCCAACTTGCTTAATCGAACGCAGGATGATGAAGGCTGGCTGACACATTTATCGTCGGGCGTGATGTCCCACTCGGGAATTACGTCAGCCAATCTCCTTCATCATAAGGGAAAAGCGAAGGCTTTGAAACCCCTCGCCTATATATTACTATTCGGGATTTGGAGAACGTCTATGAAGAATGCAAAGACATCAAAATCGAACAACGTTCAATTTAGCAGATTATGGTGGTATCTGCTTCTGGTGATCGTGCTGTCTGCTTTTTGCTATATCACCCTCAATGTATTGCTGTTGCCGTATTCGATTGAGTACAGCGAAACGGGGAAAATGACTGCGGGATATTTCCTGTATGCCGCGATTGGCCTTTTATTCTCAACTCCGACACCCTTTTGGGCGGTTTTGATTATTTCCCTATTCATTGAAAAGATCGGTTTCAGGCAGATGTTCCGTAACATATTCCGCACGGAGAACAAGTTGAAAACTATCTTTATTACAGGCGGGTTTTGTTTGCTTGCTTTTGTTTACGCAATACTGTTCGGAACGCCCAATGGCTCGCCCTGGTATATGTTCCCTCTCGGTTTCCTGATCATGATACCGTTTGTCGGTATCGCTGAAGAAACCGGTTGGCGAGGGTTATTACAGCCGGAATTGGATAAAAGAATGCCGTATCCGTTTTCGGTTCTTCTTACCGCCGCAATTTGGTTCGCCTGGCATTTTCCTGTGTTTATAGATCCAACATCAAACCATTACGGAGACAGCATCATCGGATTTGGGATCACGATTTTTATCTGGGCGTTTGCTTTGGCTGCTATATATAAATCGACAAAAAGCGTGATCGCCTGTGCACTGTATCATACTTTTATTGATGCGATTGGTGCGGTTTATGATTGGAACGCATTGTTCGACGGCTTTCCAGGAAGCGTACCGGCAAATGTTTACCGGTGTATATGGCTGATGGCGGCCGTTGGCTTATGGTTGATAGCAGATAAGAAAGAAAGACATACAGCGCAATAAATCTCGATTTGAAATCCCCGAAATCATAGGCATCCGCCAGTGATTATAGGGCTTTAATGAACTCCTCTGAAACCGTTGAAAACAAAGAATTTTCCGCAATCTGCTCACCGAATCCCTTACTAAATGTTACACCGTTTCGTGGGCGCCTGCGCCGCTCATAATGGCAAAAGCAAGGGCAAGAAAAACTCATAACAGGATATACAAGGTGTGGCAATCGGGAGCCTGTGACATATGTGCGAATACATCAACGGAGCTATTATACAGCAGGATTTCACATTGGAAAAGTATATTTTTTTTGATGAGAGCAACGGTTTGTGGTACGAACTGCAGGGTGACTATTATATCCCATGCCTGATAGTACTGTAAATTCCGGCGCGATAAGGCCATGTGCACGGAGAAATAAGGCCTTCTCGGCCCGTAATTTATAAGTACCGGCTCAAGATGAAAGACCTATAGGCATTTGGGGGCAGCGACACCTGCGGTATATCAAGGCCGAGCGCAAAGTCCTGTACACGGAGCTACTGACCAGCGGCAAGTTAAATAGCTATCTGGCCGACATCAACGAACAGGCGACGGAGCAAATGCTCCTGCTGACTAAGCAAATGGCAGAGCGTGAGGACGTCACCGAACAGCTCAAAGCACAGGACCAAATGCTGTGGGTGCAGCGGATGAACAACATCCGGGACAGGGCAACGGAGATCGTCAATAATGATCTAATCTACGTTTAATGGACGCACGGCGGCAAGGAGCACCCTTGCCGCCAGTTTTTTCGCCTGAAAACAAAACTAAACAGTCTGGCCTCTAATGTCGATAGTAGCTATATTGAGGTCTACAATCTCTTTTAGTACCAAGTACGCATTTTTGAAAATAACTTGCCATTCTTCATCTAAGGGATCTATTATCTCGTGAAATAGCGCATTCCGAAGACGGTATACAAAATCGAGAAACCAGAGGACACTATTTTGCTCAAGCGATTCATACAGTTTATGAAACCACTCTTCTTCCGATGCAGTTAATTCACGCTGAGGCATCCAATCTACATCAAAATGATAATGGAAATAGTTTAAAGGACGTTGCTGAATTAATTCGTATGTATTCCGTGAAAGTCCCATTTCTTCAAGAGTTTTAAACGTTTCGTCTTTTGCATTGAGAGAAAAAACCTGCCATACAAGAGCAATAATACGCTTTTCAAGATTGCCAATTTTAATCAGAACGCGTTTTCCGTAGGTAGCGCTTTCATAGTGCTCCTTAAAAGCTTCAACAATACTATGTGTCAACAAAACGTTTACTTCTCGTAGCAACCATGAAAGATAGTCCTGCTCGCTCTCATTAGGATTGTCTTTAACATGTTCCGATGACGATTCAAGAATTTCCGAGATATTGCACTGGAATTGGACATTTCCATTATATTCGTCGTAGTATTTACCGAAGAACCGCGCAAACCCAGATATTACAAATTGCCACTTCGTGCCACGATTTCGGTTTAGTTTTAAACCAATGATGAGACAATCACTTTTATCCGGTGGAATATCTTTAAAAGTATATTCGAAATCTTCATTCACGTGATAAAAATCCCAATAGTAATATTCAGGATACTGCTCCATTATTACCTTGCGACCCTCACGATACACTTGTTTCATTGCTGCCATAATCTGGTCGTCGACAACGAGTTTTTTGCTTCCAATTGATCGATAATAATCTTTATACGCATTTAGATATTTTCCATCACCTCTTCTGTTTGCTGCTTCCGGGAACATAATCCTTAGTGTCGAAATATAAGCGAACCATGTTTTAATAAACAGTGATACAAAGTCCGCCTCTGTTACGGCTTTCCAGTTTTTGTATATCTTCTCTTGAGGCATATTTACACCTCCGCCGGAATCTTATCTTTCAGCCACTCCAGCGCCGCATCTTCGCCTTGCTCGATTGCCATTTCAACCGCTTGCTTTGCATAGTCAAGCAGTTGCTTTGACTGCCTGCGTAGTGCAAAGGATTCCTGAACCTTAGCTGCGATTTCTTTTTGCACGGCATCCTCAAATAACGGAATCGGCATGTTTAACACGTCGTCATCCTTGATTACAGGATATGAAGTACCGACATTGTAGCGAAGCAGCCAATCACGATAAAGAGGGAGACGTAAAAGTACTTGCAACACTTCTTTTTTATATTTTCCTCGTTCACGAAGAACAGTAAATGCGCCGCTTACAAGTAGACCATCATCTTCCAATATTGCTACGGCTCCTCGGTTTGGACGCACAGTCGATACGATGATATCATTCTTTCGGGTCATAATTTTTGCATTAGCAGGTAAATCACTTGTTGCTATGGTGTTTGAAACCGCAAATCCAGAGCTCACATTTACATCACCAATTTCAACATATTCATAGCTTTCTAATGTTCTATCACAAGCTTTCTTAACAGGAGAAAACTCATTTCCAATAATGGAATAGCCTGCTCTATATTGAGTAATGCTTGAATAATACACATCATACTTTGTTTGATAGTATTCTGCATCGAGACGACCCGCATTACAATATGAAGCCCCTAACGACCGAACGGAATAGTTTGTGTTCTCAATCGCCTCGATATCAACCCCCGTTTTCTTAGCCAGAAAAGACTCACATCGACTCATGCTTGCCGACGAACAAGAAAGAATTTGATTTGCAAGAAGAATCATCGATTCTATCTTCTTCTCAAAAGTCTCAGAGAAAACTGGTACTATTATTTCCGGAAATTCTACTAACTTTATTTCGGGTCGAGTTGCTTTAATTCCGCGTCTCCTCAACTGATAATAGCCATATTTGCTGTTAAGAAATGTTGAGACAAAATAAGGATTATACCCCTTTTTAAGCTCTATTTTTCCAACATGTGCAATCATGTTGGCTTTATTAATACTGTTCGGTATTACGGCGCTTTTTCCGAAATACACTCCTGTTTTAGTTACAACAACGTCTCCGGGATGCAACTCGGAGCGTTTTAATTCCTCGTTCTTTTGAATAGTAATGAAGCGACATTTTGAAATATCAATATATCCTTCCTGTACGCTTTCACTCAACAAATAGAGTACGCCATCGTCTTGATAGTCGGCTGAACCATGATCGCCGTCGGTTATTCTTTTTGAAATCTCATACAGCGTTCTATGATTCATTCTTTTTACTACATCTGCAGTATATACATAGTTTTTTCCATAGTATTCTGCACCGATGGTAAATGAGTTTTCCAGATTAGCAAAATTTATTTCTTCAGTATCCAGCCCATCCATCAAAGCCTTATATCTGGCTTCATTGAAAGGTTCAACGGATGGGCTTATCGAAAAAAACTTAAACCTTCCTTTTTCGCAAATTCCGCAAAAGCTTCTGCAATACCTGGTTCCAATTTCACGATGGTACCATCCTGTTTTTTGTACGAAAGCTGGTACAAATCGTGATCGACAATCAGATGGCCGTGTTCATCCAGCGCATTTTCACCGGTATCGGGATCCTTAAGGTAGATCTTATCGCCGGAATTATCTTTGCTGGGTTTCTGCATGGTGGCAAAGAAAATCGGATAATCTTCCTTTTTTGGACACAAATCATCATCCCACTTCTGTACGAACAGAACCGAGGTCTTTGTTCCGGTATGGGGCTTGAAGACGTTGCCATGTAACCCAACGACAGCCAGAATGCGGCAACGATCTGCGATATATTCACGGATAGCCTTATCACTGCTGTTATTGAAGCGTCCTTGTGGGAGAACGATTGCCATGCGTCCGCCGGGCTTCAGGAAGTTCAGGTTTCTCTCGATAAAGAGAATATCCCTGCCAACCTTGTTTTGCCATTTTCCGGCAGTATTCTTGCCTAACTCATAATGGGAAATAATCGTATTTTCCTTGATGTCACCCGCAAACGGAGGATTGGCCATGACCAAAGAAAAGGCAAACTGGCTGTAGTCGCTAATACCTTTCGGCTGGAGCTTTTTGAGTTTTTTGAAGCCCTCGTTATAGGTGTCATTCCAGTCTTCCTGCTTTGCTATTTCATTCCAGCGGGAATAATCCAGCGTGTTCAAATGCAAGACGTTTGTCTGTCCATCGCCGGCAATCAAATTTAGTGTACGGGCAACGCGGACAGTCTTTTCATCAAAGTCAATTGCAAATACGTTGTCTCGCACGAAGTTTGTTTCTTCCGTGATTCTCTGTGCGGCAGTAAAGCCCTCGCCCTCCGGGAGTCCTTTCTCGCGACGAATATCTTTCCATACTTTGAAAATGCTGTGGACGGTAAATCCGGAACTGCCGCAGGCAGTGTCAATGATCTTGTCATTGACGGACGGATTCATCATCTTCACGCACATATCAATGACATATCGCGGCGTGAAATACTGACCCTTTTCGCCTTTTTGCGCCTTGCTCATTAGATATTCAAAGGCATCGTCAACAACATCAAGATTGTTGTTGAATAGCTTTATATCCTGAAGCGTGGCCACGCAGACAGCAAGATGAGAGGGGGATAGTAAGATTTTGCTTTCGTCCGCAAAAATGCCTTCCCACTTTTTCTTGGCGGCATCAAAGAGACCCTGGATTTTCTCTTTCAGCTCAAAATCGGTTTCACCGGAATTGCGGAATTTCAAAAATGAACTGGGATCGCGCTCACAAATTAGCTCGTCATAAAGTTTGGCGAAGATCAGCTTGAAAATCTCTTCAAAAGAATCGACGCCCGCACTGGCAAGCACTTCGTCCTCCATTTCCTGAATGAGAGATCGGAGAGATCGTTTCTGCTGGCTGATTCTGTCTATTTTTTTCAGATCTTCATAGGTAAACCTTTCATTGATGATATCACTCAGCTTTTCAGAGGCTTTCGGGATATTAGTGATTGGCTCAAAATAATTAGGGTCTTTTCTGTTATAGTATGAAATCTGCTCACCATTTGTCCATACACCGATAGGCGCACCCGTTGCGTTGCAGTAGGATTTAAGCTGCTCCTTGCCATCGGTGAGCTTCGGTTTTTTGATTTCAACAATGATATAGGGAACCATCGGACGATCCTTGTCCATAATGGCAATATCAGCACGTTTGACTTCTCGTCCAAAATGGATTGGGAATTCGACTTCAATACGACTTACGGGATAACCGTATTCGTGAATCAGCTTGTAGAGATAAAGTTGACGTACAACTTCTTCAGGCTTTAAGACGATCTCCTTCCCGCGCTTCAGGCATGTGCTGAAGGGTGTTTCCTTGCATCTAACTGTTTTGACAATGATAGCGTCCTCAATGTATTTCCTTGCTTCCACGGAAAAGAGAGAAACGTCATAGTTTGTATTCTTCAACACTTCATTCAAAGTCATTTTATTTTCCTCCTGAAATTGCGGTTAGCATTTCTGCCCAACGCTTGTCGTTTACGTTGTTTTCCAATCCGTAATCGATGAGATCAAGAAGCTTTCGATGCTTCAATAGATAATCCATTTGCTCATTAGGTAAGCGCCCTCGATCTGCAGAAGCTTTTTCTTTGAAAAGGGATGCATCTTTATCGGAAAGCCCAAGCTTCTGTATCAGAGCTTCTATATCTGATGGATCTGGAGGAGCGTTGTTTTTCCCTTTTTCAATGTTGCTGATATACTGGCCTGACTTATTTATTACTGCTGCCAAATCACCTTGTGTTAGATGAGCGGCTTTTCGTCTATCTTTTAAAAACAAGCCAAAATCAGAAGGCTCAATCAAGGTCACTCCTCCTTTCATAAATAAACAAATTTGTTTGTTTATTATAGCGTAGTAGGATAACTTTGTCAAGCTCTGTACTTATCACCGTAGCAGCCGGGTATGCAAATGCTTGGCTGCTATCCTATTGACAGAACATGGGCGTGGTTCAATCTGCCCGGAAACTTCACCGCAAAGAAGAAAACCGTGCTGATCTCCACCTCAAGAGGCGAAGATTACACCTTTATGCTGGAGCAGTACGGCATGTATAAGATGTTCGGCTGGGAAAACCTCGGTTATATCCTCGGAGCTGGTAAAGAGGCAGAGGCTAAAGCGCTTGGTGCTTCTATCAAATAAAATCCACGAAACGACAAAAGCACCTCTGAACCTTAGTAGCTCGGAGGTGTTTCTGCGTTTATGCACTTATTCCCTTATCGTGATTTCCTTCCCGTCCTTGAAGGTAAATACTACCTTGTCATCATAGATCGTGATCCGGCTGAACAGTCTGCGGACGTAGCTTTCGTCATATGTGATCACCGGTCCGGAAAGGCCCTCGAAGAATGAAGCGAGTTCCCTGATCTCATTCATCCGCTGGGCTCGCATGGCGCTCTGCGAGAGGATTGAGTCTTTCTCGTTCCGGAGCGCCAGTATCCCGGTGCCGATGCGGTCAGCGTCCGGACTGTCTGCCCGGTAGCCGACGAGCTCGATCTGCAGCGCCTTGATCTTCTCGTCAATAGCGGCGGCCTGTTCGAGGAGTGATTCGTTCAGGGCTTCATCCACGCACTCGGCCGCGCGGTCAACCGCCTCCTTGCTCATTCTGTAAACCCGGTTGATGGCGTTGACGGTGATCCGCTGCAGCATCTCTTCGTTTACGGTCCGGCAGCTGCAGGTATCGATCCCGTCCTCCATGCGGGTGGAGCAGCGCCAGACGACATGCTTTCTGCCGTGGGCGTTCCAGACCACATGTGAAAAGATGTCTCCGCAGTTCCCGCAGATCAGGAGTCCGGAAAATGGGTACTTGCCGCTGTAGACCCGTTTCTTCCTGCCGTTAGCTAACATATCCGCCCTGCGAACAAGCTCCTGCTGGACGGCTGCGAAGGTCTCCTTGCTGACGATGGCTTCGTGGTCCCCGGCTACATAGTATTTCGGAGCGTCGGTCTTGTTCTTCCTGCGCTTTTTCTCTAAGGTGTTGTAGGTCCACGTCTTCTGCAAAAGGGCGTCACCGATGTATTTCTCGTTGGTGAGGATCTGGTGGATGTTGCTGACCTGCCACTTGGTATTGCCGGCTCCGTTAAGTATCCCCTCGGCCTCCAACCGTTCCTTGATCTGCCTCGGACTCATGCCGGAAAGAAAATCATCGTAAATGCGCCGGACGATAACAGCCTGAGCCACATCAATGATCAGGTGCCCGTCCTCGTCCTTGGTATAGCCCAGAAAGCGGTTGTGGTTTACCATTACCTTGCCCTGCTCGTTTCTGAACTTAATGCCGATGCGGACGTTCTGGGAAAGGGACTCGGACTCCTGCTGGGCCAGCGCCGCCATGATGGTAAGCAGCACCTCGCCGGAAGCGTCCAGCGTATTGATGTTTTCCTTCTCAAACCGGACAGCGATATTCAGCTCCTTAAGCTCTCTGGTGAAGTTAAGGCAGTCGACCGTGTTGCGGGCAAACCGGCTGATCGACTTGGTGAGGATCATATCTATCTTCCTCGCGCGGCAGTCCTCTATCATCTGCATAAAGCCGCCGCGCTTGGTCGTATAGGTGCCGGAGATACCTTCGTCAGCATACACGCCGGCGAATTCCCAGTCGGGGTTGTTCATGATCAGCGTCGTGTAGTACTCGACCTGTATCTCGTAGCTGCCTTCCTGCTCCTCGTTATCTGTGGAGACCCGGGCGTAGGCGGCCACGCGAAGCTTTTTCTTTTCCGCAGACGCTGCCTGTGAGCCGACTTTCTTCTTCGGCATCAGGATGGTCACATTTTCTGCTAAACCTGCCATTTACTTCACCTCGATCAGACTGTATGCGTACTCAGCTTGCCGGGCGGGATCGGAGTGCCGGATCTCCACCCTCGGAACCTTGAAAGCAGTGATCGGCTTTGCCTCTGAGATCCGGCGCTTACTGTGGCTCCGGCTTAACTGCTTTTCCCGACGCTTTCTTTCCGTCTCTACCGCGTCAAAGGTCTCTTGATCCAGTATGGCTGGATAAAAATCAGTTCCGAGGTATTTTCTGTTCCTGAGCAGTTTCCCTACAGCCCCGTGGCACTTCATCAGGCCTACACGGTTGGCGGCCTCAGCGAAGGACAGCCCCGAAAGGTACAGGCGGCTAATTTCCCGCAGCCTGTTGGCTTCTTCTTCCTGTATCACGGCTTTTCCGTTTTCAAGCCAGTAGCCGTATGGAGTAGTGTTGTTTGTCATTGATCTACATCCTTTCCCTGAGTTTCAGGCCGCAGCGCATCACGAAAACGATCACATCCCTTGATTCCACAACGGCATGATCCATGAAGCACCCGACCAGCTTTTCGTTGAACTCTGACGCGGGTACAGAAGCCATGCAGTATTGCAGCAGTTCCTCCGCGGCAGTCAATTTTTCCGGGTCATCGTCAGCGGACTTCAGCGCGTAATCCCGCTCTGATGAAAGCCTGTCGCGCTCGGCTTCGAGCTCCTCATGCTTTTTTTGATACATCCAGCTGTCGAGATAGCCTTTCGCTAACAGATCCAGCAGGTTCTTCTGCCGGTCGCTGTTCTCGTTCAGAAGGGCGTTGAGTTCATCAGCGCGGCGGGGATCGGTCTTTTTGCCGCTATGCTTCAGGGCGTCAACGTACGGCCGCAGGACGTCCGGGTAACAGCAGATGAGCTTGTTCATCATGTTGGTGAAAGCCGCATGCAGCCGATCCTCGTAGATATATAGCATTCCGCATTGGCTCTTGTCGGAAATATGGGTGTTGCAGCAATATGCGAAGTACTGACCGTCAACTGTTTTGTGGGTCCTGTGTTTGAGGGTGTTGCCGCATTCGCCGCAGATGAGTTTCCCGGAGAAGGGATAGCGTCTTCGATATTTGCCCGAGCCTCGCACGTTTCCGTACATGGCTCCGTTACGCTCGATCAGCTCCTGGGCAGCGTCAAACAGCTCGTGGCTTATGATCGGCTCATGATGATCCCGTACATAATACTGCGGCACGTCATCGTTATTCCGGTGCCTGTTGAACTGTCTGTCGGTGAAAGTCTTCTGATAAAGAACGTCGCCGGTGTATTTTTCATTGCGGATGATACCGTTGATCCCCGAGGAAGTCCACTTACCGCCTTTCCTGGCCGGAACCCCGCGGGCATTCAGCTCGTTTGCTATGACATAGGTGCCTTTGCCGCTCATGTATGCCCCGAAGATCCCGCGGACGACTTCGGCCTGTTCCGGGACGACTACCATCCGCCCGTTTTCGTTCCTGTACCCGTATGGCGGAAAGCCGATCACAAATATGCCCTGCTCAAAACGTTTCTGGGCGCTCCATTTCTCATTGGCGGAGATGGAGACGGATTCGCTCTGCGCGAGGCCTGAGAGGATGGAAAGCATCAGTTCCCCGTTCATGCTGCCGGTATCGATATCCTCCTTCTCGAAATAAATCGTAATCCCGAGGTCAGCCAGTTCCCTGACGATCTCCAGGGTATCTACGGTGTTACGCGCGAGACGGCTGATCGACTTCACGATGACGCGGTCGATCTTTCCATGTCGGCAATCCTGCAGCATTCGCAGAAGACCGCCGCGCTTATCTTTCCTGGTGCCGGTGATGCCTTCGTCGTAATACAGGCCGGCATATTCCCACTTGGGATTACTGCGGATGTACTTTTCGTAATACGTCTTTTGGGCGTCGAGGCTTACAAGCTGCTCGTCGCTGTTGGTCGATACACGGGCATACGCGGCTACCCTCAGCGGCTGTTCGGGCAGACGTCCCGGGTCTATTTTTGTTATCACGGTCTCGGACCTCCTTTCAGCGTAACATTCATCACTCTAAAAGCTAATAATAGCAAGTCATTTATGCCCTTATTTCCGGGTATAACGGGTTAAATTTCTCGCAGGCTTTTCGCTTGATCCTGTTGAATTCATCAATGGAGATCCTGCCGTCCGCATAGAGCTTTTTTGCAAAACGTACGACTGACAAGTATTCAAACTCGCCCTGCAGTCGTTCATGGGTTATGGGCTCTGAAACATAAGCTGCCTCTGAAACACGGCTTTCATTAAACACGATCGTTTCCTCCAGTCTGAGATGCGTTCCTCTCAGTACCTATTGGAGGGAAATGCTTGTTTTGAACGAAAAAATCTCAGTAAAAATTCACGATGGGCCAACCGGTCATGTTATTTCAGGGGCTCATTTACACAAGTATATGCAGTTCATGCGCTTTATGCTGTAATTCGTGACTGAATGAACAATATCTCCGGCAATACTGTATAATGCAGCTGGAAAGAAAGCCCAGAATGAATAGCTGGGAAGCAGTACCGAATAATACGGTTGGTTATTGGAAAATGGATACGCGAGGTTGGGATCAACGAAAGAAAACAGAAGGAAGCTGGAAAGCAGAGGAGCGGATCAGCAGTCAATCTTAGGAGGTTAAAAGATGAAAATCGAGGATAACAGTGGGATGAGCAATGGAAACACTGTAGACAATATGAATAGCGAAAATGTTCGGAATGTTGAAGATAGCGAGGGTATAAAAATGGATAAAGAAGAGAATATGAAAGTACAGGGCAACGTCTCCGACCTTATGGAGCCAGTTGAAGGCATCCGCAAGACGACGATGGAGGAGGACTTTTCTGAGCTGTACGGCGAGGAGATAAACACACTGCGCGGCGTCAGCCGGAAGGTATTCGACCTGGGCAAGGGGCGCCGGCAGGCTATCAGCTACAGCGAGCCGGTGCACTATGTGAGCGCGGGCAAGTATGAGGAGATAGACAACCGGCTGGAATATGACGAAAAGGAGAACGTACTGCGTACAAAGGCGAACGCGTACAGTACAACAATAGCGAAGACGGACGAGGGGAAAGCGATCGTCACCATGGAGCGTGACGGACAGGCTTTCCCTTTGAGGTATAAAGGAGAGAGCCGCGGCGCAGAAGGCGAGATCATCGAGATAAAGAGAGCGGAGCCGGCGAACGCTGAGGAAGCGCGGGCGGACCTGTCGGAGCGGCTGCACAGCGGAGTAAGGTACAGCGGGCTGCGTCCGGGCATGGACGCGGAGGTATATATAACGGGAAAAGGCTTAGAGACGAAGCTGATCCTGAAGGAGAGCGAAGGCAAGGCGCACGCGGGCATCGAGCTGCCCGAGGGGTATGAATATAAGCAGCGGGAGAACGGCGACGTAGTTGTATACCTGAAAGGGAAGGAATACATAGAGATCAGCCATGCGTGGGCGTATGACGCGGAAGGCAAGGAAGTGCCGGTCAGGACGGTACTGGAAGGCAGGGAACTGCGGTACGAAGTGGAGGAATGCCTTGAGACGGTGTACCCTATCGTGATCGATCCGGTGATCGAGTACAACGGGCAGGCGGGCGGAATGTACACGGTGTACATAGACAGCACGCACCCGAACACCAACTACCGTACGGATTACCTGAACGCGGGCGTGTACACGACCATGTCGGGGCCGCCGGAGTGCGTGACGCTGGTAAAGCCGGACACACTGGTACCGCAGAAGTCGTCTGACACGATCATAGGCGCGAACCTTAACCTGAAGGTGCAGGCGTACGGGGGCAACGAATGGTACCTGGGGGCGTACAGGGTAACGAGCGACTGGAACGAATCGACGGTAACGTGGAACAATATGGACGCGAGCCACGCCACGCATATGTCGAATGACCTCCAGAGCTATATATCCAACATAGCGACGGGGAGCTACGGAGCGCTGGACATAACGGAGGCGTACCGGAGCTGGTATAAGAAGGACAGCCAGGGCAACCATACGAATTACGGAATAGCAGTGCGCCGTGCGTGCGCCGCTACGTTTAACTGCGCGCAGTTCTATTCGTCGCGGTACGCGGACGGAGGGAACCCGTACATATCGGTGAACTACGTGAGCCACGCGGGCCGGAAGAGCTGGTGGAAGTACGAAGGCATGGAGACGGGGCGCGCGGGTAGCGTGTACGTTGACATATATAACGGGAACAGCATAGCTGAGCACGTGGACACGGTAACGGCGGGGAACCGCATGCCGGTGAGCATAAGCCATATATACAACAGCTGCCTGTCGGACGAGGACGAGGCGTACTGCGGGCTGGGCTGGCGCATG
>JAEEGL015441126.1_pt1 | contig 13929 bp, 11 predicted proteins | sample 9134231 | NCBI WGS metagenome assembly JAEEGL01 (sample SAMN16246548, study PRJNA631951) | gut metagenome | biome: gut microbiome; feature: rumen; material: fiber-attached | host: Bos | place: Iran: Karaj | collected 2018-10
CGGCTGCGGGCTTCAGATCCGGAGCGAATGGGACGGCTAAGGCGAAACGCAGCGGATTATTGCGGCTTTAAGTCGATCACGACGAATTCCGAGAAGCAGCCGGTTTTGAACTTGAAGGCCCAGCAGCTGATCCCGGAGGAGACAATAAAATCGGTATTTTGCCGCGTTTCGTGACCGTATGCCAGCGCGTTTTCGCCGATCCATTCGCCGACGTGGTTGATCGGGAGAAACTGCCCGCCGTGGGTATGACCGCACAGAACGAGATCCGCGCCTGCCTGCGCTTCGGCGTCGAAATCGTAGGGCTGGTGATCGAGCAGAACGACGTAGCGCTCCGGGTCCGTTTTGGAGAGCAGCGCCTGCGCCGGTTTTCTCGGGCCCGCCCAGCGGTCCTTTCTGCCGGCGATCGTGATGTTTCCGCCGATCTCGCGCGCCTCGTCTTCGAGAATGGTCACGCCGTTTCGGGCGAGCTCCCGCCGCAGATCGGAGCCAGACCAGCCGCGTCTGGATTCGCCGTAGTAACCGCGGTCGTGATTTCCGAACACGAAGAAGACGCCGTATCTGGTCCGGAGCGTTCCGAGCGCTTCGCAGCCCGCGATCAGATCTTCCCGGGAGGTGTCGTCGTCGACGAAATCGCCCGTCAGAACGACGGCGTCCGGGGAGAGGGCGCGGATCCTTTCAAGATGTCTGCAAAACCCGTCGGCGTGGAACGTGGTGCCGAGGTGGACGTCGGTAATCTGAACGATCCGGATCTCTCCGGTGATTTTCGGGGAAGAGAATTCGTAATCGGTTTCGACAACGCAGTGCGCGGCAAACCAGCCTCCGGCAAGATAGAGCGCGCAGAGCGCAAGGGCGATCCCGCCCGCTAAGTAGCGCTCCGGCTTTTTCCGGCGGATTTTCGAAACGATCGCAGAGATCAGATCACACAGCAGGAAGAAAACGACGAGATGGATCAGGCAGACCACCGCGTTCATCATGCCGAAGAGAAGCCAGAGAAGCGCGGTCAGCGCCGCGAAAGCAAAAAAGGAAATAAGCCGCGCAATCGAGCGGCGGCCGCCGGCGAGCTTTTTTACAAACCCGAAGTGCGCCGCGCGGAACGAAAGATAGAGAAGACCGGCCGAAGACGCCGCGAACAGCGCGCCGATGATTGCAAACCACATAGAGGAAACTCCTTATTCTGTTTGGAAAAAAACTGCGAAAAACGCCTCCGGGGATTGCCCGGAGGCGTTTTGGGAAACGTTCGGAAAAGCGGGGGATTACGCTTTCTTTTCCGGTTCGGTCGAAATCAGTTCCTTCACGGAAGTCGCAAGGCCTGCGAGCGACTGGATCTGAGAGGGGATGATGATCTTCGTCGCTTTGCCGTCGGCGAGCTTCTGGAACGCTTCGAGGCTCTTGAGCGCGATGACGGAATCGGTCGGGGCCGCTTCGTTGAGCATGCGCAGACCGTCTGCCATAGCCTTCTGGATCGAAACGATCGCTTCGGCTTCACCCTGGGCTTCGCGGATCTTCGCTTCCTTCGTGGCGTCCGCCTGAAGGATCGCGGATTCCTTATGGCCTTCGGCGATCAGGATCGCGCTGCGCTTTTCACCCTCGGCGTCGAGGATCTTCGCGCGGCGTTCACGCTCGGCCTTCATCTGCTTCTCCATCGCGTCCTGGATTTCCTTCGGCGGGAGAATGTTCTTGAGCTCAACGCGGTTGACCTTGATGCCCCAGGCGTCGGTCGCTTCATCGAGGATCACGCGGATCTTCGAGTTGATGACGTCGCGGGAGGTAAGGGTATGGTCGAGCTCCATTTCGCCGATGATATTGCGCAGGGTGGTGGCGGAGAGGTTTTCGATCGCGGAGATCGGATGCTCCACGCCGTAAGCGTACAGCTTCGGATCGGTGATCTGGAAATAAACAACGGTATCGATCTGCATCGTGACGTTATCTTTCGTGATCACCGGCTGCGGGGGGAAGTCGATGACCGGCTCCTTTAAGGAAACCTTCTTTGCGATACGGTCAAAGAACGGGATCTTGAAATGCAGGCCGGTTCCCCAGGTGGTGCGGTAAGCGCCGAGACGCTCAACGACGTAGGCGTTGGCCTGCGGGACGATTTTGATGTTGATGATAATCGTCAGAATGACCAGAAACAGAATCGCTAACAGTGCATATAATCCGGGACCCATAAATCAATTCTCCTTCCTTACTTCTTCGATACGATCAGCTTGACGCCTTCGATCTTTTCGATGATAACATGTTCGTTTTCTTCAATCGGGATTCCGTCGTAGGAACGGGCCGACCACGTGGAGCCGAGTACGGAGACCTGGCCTTCGTTTTCGAGGTTGTTGATCTTTACGGTGACGATCCCTTCTTTGCCGACGTATCGCCCGGCGTTCGTGTCCTCTTTCTTAAAGAGCGACGCGTTCTTCACCAGCGGCCTTGTCAGAATCAGGGCGATGATCGTAACGATGACGAATACGATGACCTGAATCAGGAAGCTCCCTCCGAACAGGCCGGTGATCAGCGCTCCGAGCGCGCCGAATACGAACCAGATGGAGACCATCTGAGAGGTTGCCGCTTCCACGAGCACGGCAAGAATCGTTACCGCGACCCATATATATACGGCGTATTCTTCCATAGAATCATCTCCTTTGCATCCATATTATATCGTTTTATTCATGAATAAGTCAATAAAAATGAAAGGATTGTAACCTAATTGACAAAACTGTAACCTTTTGAACCTTTTTTGTAACAAAATGTCACCGTTTTTGCGCGGGTACTTTTTATGGGACAGAGTTTGTGCTATACTTATTATAAATAAAGAAAACGGATTCTTTCAGAGGCTTTTATGATTACGAAAAAAGCGTTTGCAAAAATCAATCTGACGTTGGAAATCACCGGACGCCGTGCGGATGAATATCATCTGCTCGAAACGGCGATGCAGCAGATTTCGCTCTGCGATACGGTTTCGGCGGAAAAAACGCCGGGCGGGATCCGCGTCCTCTGCAGCGACGAAGCGCTTTCCGGCGAAAAGAACATCGCCTGGCGCGCCGCGGCGCTTTTCCTTAAAGAGACGCGGATTTCCGGCGGGGCTGCGGTTTCGATCGAAAAGGCGATCCCGGTCGGGGCCGGGCTCGGCGGCGGCAGCGCCGACGCGGCTGCGGTGCTTGCGGCGATGAACGAGCTGTACGGCGCCGGCCTCTCCGAAGAAGCGCTCTGCGCGCTCGGGGTGAAACTCGGTGCGGACGTTCCGTTCTGCATCGCAGGCGGAACGAAGCTCGGCGCCGGGATCGGCGAGGTGCTTTCTCCGCTGCCGCCGATGCCTCCGTGTGAGATCGTCGTTGTAAAGCCGCGTTTCTCCGTTTCGACCGCGCAGGCTTACCGGGAGATCGACCGGAAGCCGCTCGCGCGTCTTCGCAGCGCGGAGAACCTGCGCGGCGCGCTTGAATCGGGCGATCTTCGGCGGATCGCTTCGGCGCTCTATAACGATTTTGATGTTGCGGCCGAGAATCCCGAAATCAAAAAAATCAAAGAGAAAATGCGCTCCTTCGGCGCGCTCGGCGCGCTGCTCTCCGGCAGCGGGAGCGCCGTTTACGCGCTGTTTGAAAAGGACGATCCCGCCGCCGGAGCCTGCAGATCGGCGCTTTTGCGGGAATACGAATCCGCGTTTCTCTGTTTTCCCGTGAATAAATTCTGAAACCGCCGTCAAAACTCCCGGTAAAGAAAAACGGGAGGAACGGCTATGAAAAAAGGGCGGCTTATTGAAAAATGCGCGCTCGGCGCGTTTGTGTGTCTGTTTCTGTTCGAGGCGCTTTCCTTTCAGTCCGGCTGCGGGGAGATCCGCGAAAACGTGATAAGGATGCACGTCGTCGCAAATTCCGATTCGGAAGCGGATCAGAGGCTCAAGCTGATCGTGCGCGACGAGATCCTGCGGGAGGGAGAGGCGCTCCTTCAAAATACGCAGGAGAAGGAGGAAGCGCTCGCGGCACTTTCGGAGAATCTTTCGCGTTTTGAGAGAACCGCAAAGGAGACACTGCGCGAAAACGGATGCTTTCTGCCGGTGTCGGTTTCGCTTGAGACGGCGTATTTCCCGACGAAGGAATACGAAACCGTTACGCTGCCGGCCGGCACGTACGACGCGCTGCGCGTTGTGATCGGCGCGGGGGAAGGCAAAAATTTCTGGTGCGTCCTGTTTCCCTCGCTCTGTCTCGGCGCGAGCTTCGATGAACGGGATTTCTTCTGCAGGATCGGAGAAAACGGCGCGAAGATCGTATCCGGTGCGCAGGAATACGCCATCGAATGGAAAGTACTTGAAATCATTGAAAAAATCAGAAGCTTTTTTGACCAAGGGAAGGACGAGTAAAATGCTTCAGTTGGTATTGGGCCGCGCGGGCAGCGGAAAAACGCGGTACGCGCGGGAAATTTTCGAAAAAGAACCGGCGCCGGAGAACGGAGGCCGGCAGATTCTGATCGTTCCGGAGCAATATTCGTTTGAATCGGAAAAAGCGATCCTTGAGCTGCTCGGCCCCATGCGCGCGAAGGACGTCAGCGTGATGAGCTTTTCGCGCCTGACGGAATGGTTCTTCCGGATGTACGGCGGTCTTGCGGGCGAGCGCCTGACCGACGGCGGCCGCGCGATCCTGATGGAGCTTGCCGCCGCGCAGGTGATCGATCACCTCGAAGTGTACGCCGGCTCCGCAAAGCGAGGCGAGCTCGGAAGCTTTCTGCTTCCCGCGCTCTCGGAGCTGAAAAGCTGCGCGCTTTCTCCGGAGGATCTGCGCGCTTATTCCGAAGCGCTGCCCGCGGGGGAGCTTTCGAAAAAGCTCTCGGAGGTTTCGCTGATCTTCGCGGCGTACGAATCCCTGATCGACCGCGGATACGCCGATCCCCTCGACGACCTGACGAAGATGGCGAAGATGCTGCCGGATACCGATTTCTTTTCCGGCGCAAGGATCGTGATCGATTCCTTCAGCGGCTTTACGGCGCAGGAGCTTCTGCTGATCCGCGAAATGCTCAAAGCCGCCGATACGCTTGTGGTGACGCTCTGCACCGATTCCCTCGAAGACCGCGAAGCCGGTTTCGGGCGTTTTTCCAGCGTCAAGCGGACCGCCGCAAAGCTTATTCGCATCGCGCGCGAGGAGGGGATCCCGGTCGCCGCGCCGATCCGCCTTTCCGCCGCGCCGCGTTTTAAAAACGAGGAGCTCAAAGCGCTCGAAGAGAACCTCTTCGACGACGTTGCCTCTCCGTACCCGGAGAAGCCGGAAGCGGTGACCGTCTATCAGGCCGCGGATCTTTACGAGGAAGCGGAATTCGTCGCCTCCGGGATCCGGCGCCTCGTGATGGAGGAGGGATTCCGCTATAAGGAGATCGCAATCCTTTCGCGCGCGCCGGAAAAATACCTCGGCATCCTCGATACGGCGCTGGAAAAGCGCGGGATCCCCTATTTCATGGACCGTCCGCAGGAGGTCGAGCGAAAGCCGCTCTGCCGGCTGATCTCGGCGGCGCTGCGGATCCTCGAGGGCGGCTACGATTCCAACAACGTCTTTACTTATCTGAAAACCGGCCTTGCCGGGCTTTCGGACGACGATATCTTCCGGCTGGAAAACTATACGTTCATCTGGAATATTTCGGGGAAAAAATGGCTGTTCCCTTTTACGGAAAATCCCCGCGGATTTTCCGATACGTTCGACGACGAGGCGCGCGCGGAGCTTTCTTTGCTCAACGAGCTGCGCGAAAAGACCGTCCGTCCGCTCGAAAACCTGCGCAGTGCGCTCCGCGGGGCGAACGGGCGCGCCGCCGCCGAAGCGATCTACCGCTTTTTGGAGGAGCTTTCGGCCGAAGAAGCGGTCGCCTCGCTCGCCGATGAGCTCGAGGCGCAGGGAGACCGCGAGGAAGCCGCGCTGCTTTACCGGCTCTGGGATCTCGTGATGGCCGATCTCGATCAGATCGCCGCCGCGGCCGCGGATACCGTGATGGAGCTTACGATGCTCCAGCGGGTGTTCGAGGCGCTGTTTTCCTCCAACCGCCTTTCGGAGATTCCCCAGCGGGCAGATCAGGTCAGCGTCAGCGCGGCGCAGCGGACCCGCCCGGAAGGGATCCGCGCGGCGTTCCTGATCGGAACGGTACGCGGGGAATTCCCGCTGACGCCCTCTCTCGAGGGGCTTTTTACCGACCGCGAACGGAAAGAACTGATCGGCGCGGGCATGCCGATCGGAAGAACCTTTGAAGAATCGGCGGCCGAGGAGCTTCTGCTTGCCTACGAAGCGGCCTGCTGCGCGTCGGAACGCGTTTTCCTGAGCTTCCCGAAAGGCGGCGCGGCCTTTGAGAGCGAGCTGACGCTCGGCGCCGAAGCGATTTTCCCGAAGCTGAGCGTATCCTGCCGGGAGGATTATCCGGATGAATTCTTCGCGAGCGCAAAGCCCGCCGCCTTTACCGCCGCGGCGCAGCGCTGGCGCGAAAACTCGCCCCGCGCGCAGACGCTGCGGGACATTTTCAAAGCGGAAACGCAGTATGCCGGAAAAGTCGACGCCATCGAACGCGCGGTCGAAGAAAAACCGATCGCGCTCGAAAACAGGAAGCTCGCGGTTTCGCTGTTCGGAAGCAGCCACCGCCTTTCGGCGACGCAGATCGAAACCTACCATCTCTGCCGCTTCCGCTATTTCTGCGAATACGGCCTGCGGGCGAAAAAGCTCGAAACGGCGAAAATCGACGCGCTGCAGTACGGCAGCCTGATGCACGATTTGCTCGAAAAGCTCTTCCTGCATCACGACAGCAAAGAAATCGCCGCCATGAGCGAGGCACAGCTGCGTGCAAAGATCGAATCGCTCTGCAGCGATTATGCCGACCGGAACTTCGGCGGCCAGGAGGATAAGGGGAAACGCTTCCAGACGGCGATCTCGCGCCTCGGGGATTCCGCTTACTATCTGATCCGCCGGATCGCCGAAGAGCTCTCGCAGAGCCTCTTTGCGCCGGAGAGCTTCGAGCTTGCCGTCGGCGACGGCGACCTGCCGCTCGCGATCCCGACGCAGGACGGACGTGAGATCCGCCTCGTGGGCAAGATCGACCGCGTCGATACCTATCAAAGCGGCGGAGAAACCTTCGTGCGCATCATCGATTACAAGACCGGCACCAAGGAATTTCGCTATTTCGATCTGCTCTGCGGGCTCAATCTGCAGATGCTGATCTATCTCGGCGCGCTGATCGAAAACCGGCGCGGAAAGCCTGCCGGCGTGCTCTATATGCCTTCGCGCAGGCCGCTGGTCCGGGTCGAGCGCAGCACGACCGAGGAGGAAGTGCAGAAAAAGATCGGAAAAGAGTTCCAGATGAAAGGCGTCGTGCTCGATAACCGCGAGGTCCTTTCGGCGATGGAGGAACAGCTCGAAGGAAAATACATCCCCGTAAGCTTTGCCGGCAGCCGGACGAGCGGAGAGGATTATCTCCTTGACGAAGCGGATTTCGAGCGCATCCAGCGCATGGTCGAGCGCAAGATCCTTGACATGCAGCGGAAGCTCGAGGCGGGCGATATCGACGCCAAACCGCTGATGGAAAATCAGTTCGGCTGCAAATACTGCCCCTATTTCGCAATTTGCGGAAAGCTTTACGACGGGGACGAAGTACAGAGCAAGAGAATCTCGAAGCAGGAATTCCTGAAACGGATCGAAGAAGAGGAGGCGGTCAGATGAGCGATCGACAGTGGACCCAGGCCCAGAAGGACGCGATCGAAGCGCGCGGCGCGCTGCTGCTTTCGGCGGCGGCCGGTTCCGGAAAAACCGCTGTTCTGACCGAACGGGTGATCGGGCTGATCACCGATTCGGAGCACCCGATCGACGCCGACCGGATCCTGATCGTTACCTTTACGCGCGCGGCGGCGGCGGAAATGAAAGACCGGATCTCCCGCAGGCTCGCGCAGCGGCTCGCGGCAGCGCCGCGGGAGGAACGCCCGGCGCTGCGCAGGCAGCAGATGCTGCTGGAAAAGGCGCAGATCAGTACCGTAGACAGCTTCTGCATGGATCTCGTGAGCGAAAATTTCGAGAAGCTTTCACTTTCGCCGGATTTCCGCGTTTTCGATGAAAACCGGCTCCGGATGATGCGCCTGTCGGCGATCGATACCGTGATCGACGGGCTTTACGAGGACGAGGGCGAGGATTGGCGCAATCTCTGCGAAATCTTCGGAACCGACCGCAGCGACCGGAAGCTCGCCGATATGCTGCTGAACCTCTACGCTTTTGTCAGCGCGCATCCCTTCCCGGAAAGCTGGCTGCGCTCCATCGCGGATTCGTACCGCGGCGAGGATTTTTCGAAAACCGTTTTCGGAAAAGAAATCCTTTCTTCCTCGCGCGAGACGCTTTCGGAATACCGGCGGATGCTTACGGCCCAAATCTCGGAAGCGGCAGGATACGAAAAGCTCATGGCGGCCTACGGCCCGGCGCTTTCCGACGATTCCAAATATCTCGACGCGCTGATCGAAACGGCTACGAAGGACGATTGGGACGGCCTTTACGCGCTGCTTTGGAACCACCGCAAGGCTGCGCTCGGACGCGGCAGCTCGGAAAAAGAAGCCGCCGCTCTGCGCGCGCGTCTTCAGCTTTTCCGCAAGACCTTCTACGAGATGATCGGCGAACTGAAGAAAAAGGTCTGCGCTCCGCTCGAGGATTGTACCGACGATCTTCGGCGGACGGCGCCCTTTACCGATTCCCTTTTCCGGACGCTCGAAGCGTTTATCGCGGAGTTTTCGCGCCTCAAGCGCGCGGAAAACGCGGTCGATTTCAGCGATCTCGAGCATTTTGCGCTCCGGCTGCTCGTTGAGGAGACGCCGCAGGGGATCCGCCGCCGGGAAATTGCGGATCAGATCGCCGCGCGCTACGATCAGATCATGATCGACGAATACCAGGATACCAACGAAACCCAGGAGCTGATTTTCAAAGCGGTTTCCAGAAACGAGGAGAACCTGTTTGCCGTCGGCGACGTCAAGCAGAGCATCTACAGCTTCCGCCAGGCGATGCCGCAGCTCTTCCTGCGCCGGCGCGAAAAAGCGGCGCCCTATCGCCGCGAAGCGCCGCAGTTCCCGGCGTGTATTACCTTAAAGCATAATTTCCGCTCCCGCAGGGAGGTTACCGGCGCGGTCAATTTCTTTTTCAATCCCCTGATGCGCCCGGAGACCGGCGGGATCGATTATCAAAACGGCGAGCAGCTGATCCCGAAGGCCGACTACGCGCCCCCGGAAGACGGAATCTATACCCCGGAGCTCTGCCTGATTTCGGGGAAGCACCCCGGCCAGAACCGCCACGTAACGCAGGCGGTTTATCTCGCCGGGCGGATCCGGCGGATGCTCGATGAAAAAATGCCGGTGACCGATCCTGAAACGAAGGAGCTGCGGCCGGTCCGGCCCGGGGATATCGCCGTTTTGCTGCGCAATATCAAAACGCCGGCGGTAGATTATCAGAAAGTGTTCGAAGCCTGCGGGATCGAAGCGCAGACCTCCGCAAGCGAAAACTTTTTCGAACGGCCGGAGATCGCCCAGCTGCTGGCGATTCTGCGCGCGGTCGACAACCCGATGCAGGATATCCCGCTTGCCGCCGCGATGCTTCATCCGGTGTTCGGCTTTTCTCCCGACGAACTTGCCGCGATGCGCCTTCAAAGCCCGAAGGCGGATCTTTACGCCGCGCTGCTGCACGCGGCCTGCGACGGGCAGAAGTACGAAGAATTTCTCAAAAAACTCCGGCGTTTGCGCAGGCTCGCGGGAAGCCTTTCGGTCGGCGATTTTCTCAACGCGTTCTTCGCCGAGACCGCTTATCCGGAGCTGTCCGGCGCCATGCCGCAGGGAGAACTGCGCCTGAAGAATCTGCGCGCGCTGATTTCGGCGGCGCGCGATTACGATACGTATTCCACCGGAGGGCTCCACGGGTTCCTTCGCTATCTGACGCGCCTCGAGGAGGAAGGCGGCGATCAAACGGAGTTTTCCGCCGCCGGTCCGCTGAATTCCGGCTCCGATTCGGTAAAGATCATGAGCATCCACGCTTCGAAAGGTCTTGAATTCCCGGTTTGCATCCTTGCCGGCTGTGCCGATTTGTTCCAAACCGTCCGCGACGACGCGGTGATGGATATGGATCTCGGGTTCGGGATCCGTCTGCGCGGCGAAAACGGGATGACGAAGTATTCCACCGCGCTGCGCGAGGCGATCAAGGAAAAAATCACGAAGGACGACCTCTGCGAGGAGATGCGCGTCCTTTACGTTGCGATGACGCGGGCGCGTGAAAAGCTGATCCTCGTGTGCGAGATCGAAAAACCGGAGTCGAGGCTCTCCGATCTTGCGGCGAAGCTTTTCGGCAAGGAGCGCTTTTCCTCCTGTGCGATCCTCGAGGCAAAATCGTTTGCCGACTGGCTTCTGATGGGCGCGCTGCGCCATGAAGACGGCGGCGCGCTGCGCACGCTCGGCGGCGGCGAGAACCTTTCGATCCTCGAAAGCGAAATTTCTTTGAATATCGATGTAATCCCCGCCGGGGAACTCGGTCTTGAAAAGGCAGAAGAGAAAATCGAGGCGGCGGCGGAAAAGGACGCCGGATTCGAAGAGACGCTGCGCCGGGACTTTTCGTTCGTATATCCCTACGAATCGCTCTGCGCGATCCCTTCGAAGATCGCGGCCTCCGAGATCGCCCATTCGCAGAACGCGATCCGGCGGTTTGCGCGTCCGGCATTTCTTTCCGCAAAGGGCTTGACCCCCGCGCAGCGCGGAACGGCGATCCACGATTTTATGCAGTTCTGCGATCTTGCGCGTGCGAAAGAAGACCCGGAGCGCGAAATTGCCCGGCTGACACGGGAAGAATACATCTCGAAAGCGCAGGCGGATTCGATCGACCGCAGCGCGCTTTCCGCATTCTTCCAAAGCGAGGCGGCCGAACGAATGCTCTCGGCGCCGCAGTGCCTGCGGGAATACCGCTTTGCGGTCCTTCTGCCGGCAGGGGAGGCCTTCCCCGAAGCGCAGGGAGACGCCGCGCGCGAGCCGGTCATCCTTCAGGGCGCGTTCGACTGCGTGCTGCTGGAAGACGACGGCGCCGTTCTCATCGATTACAAGAGCGACCGGATCGACGACGCGCAGGAGCTTGCGGATCGCTACCGCGAACAGCTGCGCCTCTACGGGGAAGCGGTGCCGCGGATCTTTTCTCTTCCGGTCAAAACCAGTCTGATCTATTCTTTCCATCTCGGAAGGAGCATCACGGTATATTAAAGGAGAAAAAACGATGAAAGCAATGAAAAAAACAGCAGCGGCCCTTCTTGCGTTACTCGTCCTGGTGTTTTCCCTGAGCGCCTGTTCTTCTGCGGCCAAATCCGAAAGCTATCGTACGGAAAGCTCGGGCTCCGAAGCATTCGCTCCGACGGAAACCGCGCAGGACGGATACTGGAGCAATGAAGCCGGATATGAAAAGGGCGAATCCTCCGGGACGGAGAATTACCACGGCGCCAATTATCTTGAAAGCGATTTCAAGGATTACAAGATCATCTACACGGCCAGCTTGCAGCTGCAGACCCGCGATTTTGACGCGACGCTCAACAAGGTTTACGAGCTGCTCTCTCGTTACGGCGGCTACGTCGCCTCCTCTTCGATCGACGGAACGCCCCCGGAACAGTTCGGCGATCCCGGCCGGTATGCCCAGATCCGCGTTCGCGTCCGCGCCGAAAACCTCGATGCGTTCCTGAACGAAACCGGCGAGGCGGCGGAGGTGCTCTCCCGCAATATCTCTACCGACGACGTTACGTCCTCATATTTCGATACGGAGTCGCGGCTGAAAATGTATCAGACGCAGTACGACCGCATTCTCGAGATCATGAAGAAAGCGGAAACGGTAGACGAGCTGATTTCGCTGGAAAACGAGCTTTCGCGCATCGCTTACGAGATGGATTACCTGACCGGGGACCTCAAGCGCTGGGACGATCTGATCGCCTATTCGACCGTTTCGCTCAGCATTACGGAGAAGAACACATTCAACAACGTTGAAACCGCGGAAGGCTTCGGCGAGAAGGTCGGCGACGGCTTTATGGCGACGCTCTCCGGCGTCGGAAAATTCTTTACCGATCTGGCAGCCGGAATCATCATCTATTCTCCGCTGATCCTCCTGCTGCTCGTGTTCATCTTTGTGATCCTGCTGGTGATCCGCCTGGCGACCCGCCCGAAGAAAGTCAAAAACGCGCCGAATGCAAACCTCAGCGCGCCGGCGGCGAACCAGCCGCTGCCCGCAGAGCAGAAACCGGAGGAAAAGCCGTAAATTTTCGCCGGTTTTCGCGCTTCTGACATTTTCTTCGGAAAAATTAAAAAAGACTTGACAAACCCCGATGGATACGGTATGATAATTGAGCAAAACAAAGCAGGGCGGATGACGCTCTCACCTGTAAGGTTTCGTCTGTTACGGGTCAATAACCGTATCTTCCGGTTTTCGGGAGTATCTTCGTGTGTATTGGCTGCGGGCAGAGAAATCTGCCCGCGCTTTTTCGTTTTCAGGATGTAATGAGTTTTTGGAGGTGTTTACCCATCGCTAGCAAGGAGCTACTGGTCAATGAGGAAATTCGTGTCCCCGAAGTGCGCGTAATTTCGGACGACGGCGTGCAGCTCGGCATCATGTCGAGCGCCCAGGCCCTCGAAAAGGCCGCGTCGCAGGATCTCGATCTGATCATGATCGCGCCGAAGGCCACGCCGCCCGTATGCAAGATCATGGACTACGGAAAGGACAGATTTGAACAGGCCAAACGGGAAAAAGAAGCAAAAAAGAACCAGCGGATCGTCGAGATCAAGGAAATCCGACTTTCTTTGAACATCGATACCCACGATTTTGAGACGAAGCTCAATCATGCGAAAAAGTTTATCGCAGGCGGAGATAAAGTGAAGGTTTCCATCCGCTTCCGCGGCCGCGAGCTCGGCCATCCGGAAATGGGAACGGAAATCATGAACTCGTTCTCACAGGCGATGAGCGAGGTCGCGATCGTTGAGCGCGCCGCGAAGTTCGAGGGACGCAACATGTTTATGTTCCTTGCGCCAAAACCCACGAAATAAGAAGAAAAATTCAGGAGGAATTGATTATGCCCAAACTTAAGACCCACAGCGGAGCAAAAAAGCGTTTCAAAATCTCTGCCGGCGGAAAAGTCATCCGCGCACATGCCTATAAGTCTCACATTCTCAACAAAAAGACGACCAAGCGCAAGAGAAATCTCCGCAAGACCGTCGCCGCTGACGTGACCAACGTAGCGAAAGTCAAGAGAATGCTTCCTTATCAGCAGTAAGAGATCAAATATACTTGGAGGGTATGACATATGGCAAGAGTAAAAGGCGCAATGATGACGCGCAAAAGAAGAAATAAAGTTTTAAAGCTTGCAAAAGGATATTACGGAGCAAAAAGCAAACACTTCAAGATGGCCAAACAGGCTGTCATGAAATCCGGCAACTATGCATATATCGGCCGCAAGCAGAGAAAGAGAGATTTCCGCCGCCTCTGGATCACGAGAATCTCCGCCGGCTGCAAAGCAAACGGCATGAATTATTCGACCTTTATGAACGGCCTCAAAAAGGCCGGCGTAACGCTCAACCGCAAGATGCTTTCCGAAATCGCGATCGCAGACGCGTCGGCGTTCACGTCTCTTTGTGAAAAGGCAAAAGCCGCTTTATAAAAAGCTCGAATTGCGTCCGGGATTTTCCCGGACGCAAATTTTCGTATATGAGGGATTCCTCAATCGCGGGAGAATCGCAAAAGAATGGAAAAAATACGCATTGAGAGCAGAAAAAACGAACGGGTAAAAGCCTATAAAAAGCTTTCGGAAAGTGCTGCCGAACGCGCAAAAAGCGGCCGGTTCACCGCCGAAGGCGCGCGCCTGTGCGCCGATGCCGCCGAGAGCGGAATCCGGATCGAAAGCGTATTCTATACCGAACGGGCGCTCGAAAAATACGGACCGTATCTTGAAAAGATC
>JAEEGL016095946.1_pt1 | contig 13929 bp, 12 predicted proteins | sample 9134231 | NCBI WGS metagenome assembly JAEEGL01 (sample SAMN16246548, study PRJNA631951) | gut metagenome | biome: gut microbiome; feature: rumen; material: fiber-attached | host: Bos | place: Iran: Karaj | collected 2018-10
GTACAGTCGATCTCGCTGCAGCAGACTTCTAGATTATCGGTACCGAAGACTCACATCTTGTTGACTGATTCAGGACAAGGGATCTCAAGCTTCCATCTTCCCTCTACTGCCTCTTCATAAGTCTTGCCTGCTGATCTGGGTGATGCGCATAATGCAGCGATCTCAAACCAGGGGTGGTCAGCGAGAAGTGTGATAAATCTCTGTCCGACATAACCTGTTGCTCCGATGATGCCGACTTTTAATTTCTGTTCCATTTCCAAATACTCCATCTTGTCTTCGCAGTGTTTTCTGCGGTTATTTTTCGAAGAGAATGTCCGTCTGTCGCGTACATTTGTCTTTCAATGAAACACATATTAGCACAACGCTATATATATAACAAGTATGACAAATCTACCAAAAAGCCTTATTCCATTACGTTTAGAATTAAGGCAAATAAGCAAATTTACTCTTTCAGCGCGAAAACCGCTAAAAAAGATTAATGCTTCATCACCCACAGAAATGCCCTGGCAGTCCTGATATCGGCATCTTTAAAATGATTTCCCTCATTCCACTCAAGAATACAATCCTCAGTCTGAGTCTTTAAATAGTCGTATGCAGTGCGGATCCTGTCACCGACTGTAGCCATAACGGGATTTCTGGTCTTTTCTTCTTTATTACCTAAACTCAGATATACATATCTGCTCTTCACAGTTTGTTCCTGCATGTAATCGGTAAATCCGGGAAACCAGACGGAAGGAGAAGCCGCAGCCACGCCGCGGAATACATCTGTCTGATACGCTGCCCACAGAGCGAACAGACCGGCAAGAGAATAGCCGCCGATGATATATGTTTTCGAGCTGTCATTACACAGTTCGAGGATCTGTTCCAGAAAAGCGGCAGCACCGCCTCCGAATTCTTCCCTTCCGAATACTGCGGGAGCTTTCCATGGTGAGAGATCGCTGTTCCAGCTGTTTACCTTAACGGTTATCAGCCTGAAATCAATGTCCGTGTTATTACGGATATAACTTATCTCATTATCTATATATGCAAGATCGTGATCATCGACAGGCTGGACCAGTACGACCGGTGCATATTCATTGCCGTATTCTGCTATCTGCATTCAAATTCCCCCTGAAAAACCATCTCCATTTTATCAGAGATATAAACTATTTTGCCGTAAAGCAACACTTAGGTCTCAATGTGTTGCTTAAGCATCAGAATGGCCTGTGATTAAGCATATTTTGAATCCGAAGTTCTTGTGATAATGAAGCCATCAAACAAAACAAACAAGCACAACTCAAACACAAAACAAACACAAAAACGGAGGAGAGAAAAAATGAAAAAGGCAGTTAAGTCACAGAATCAGTCAGCAAAGGGTTTTTCACTCGTAGAGATCATCGTAGTAGTAGCGATCATCATCATTCTCGCATCAGCAGTTCTTTTCAATTATCTCGGCGTATTCAAGAATGCCATAAATGCTTTAGACGCTTACACCGTAGAATCCGGAACAACATGATTAAGATTTGAATACATAAATCCACATCAGGTAGTTTTTTATAATTAACATAGATAAAATTAAGGAAACTATATCACCACAGGAGGTCATTACCTTATGGAGACATCGTTTCCGCTTCTCGAGAACTATTGCAGCTATATGCTCGCAGCACTCGGACGCGCGGAACTGACTGTCAAGGAATACAGGTATGACCTCATTCTTTTTCCCCGATTCTTAAAGATAGACAGAGATCTCGTCCCTGAAGACACGCCTCTCGAAGAGATCGATATCTCCGACATTGATGTAAAGATGCTCAACACCGTAACAACTGACGATCTTCTCGCCTTTGTTATCTGGCTGTCGCGTTCACGCAAGCAGTCTAATGCTGCCAGGGCAAGACACATCGCATCTTTACGAAGTTTCTTCAAGTATCTGCATTCAAAAAGAAGAGTTATCGACAGCAACCCCGCATACGATCTGGAATCGCCCAAGATCGGCAAGCGCAACCCGAAGTATCTGACACTCGAGCAGAGCCAGAATCTCCTTAAGGCAGCATACGATTCACCCAAGGAATCCAATGAACGCGACTACTGCATGCTCACGCTCTTTCTCAACTGCGGAATGCGTCTGTCGGAGCTCCGCGGCATCAACACAAACGACATAAAAGGAACTACCCTCACCGTTATCGGTAAAGGCAATAAAGAACGCACCATTTATCTAAATGATGCGTGTCTTGAAGCGCTTAACGACTGGATGGACAAAAGAGCAACTCTTAAGATCAAGCCTGAAGCAGAAAGAGCCTTGTTCGTGTCAAAGCGCGGTACCCGGATCTCATGTGACATGATCCAGTTAACTATCAAACGTCTTCTCGAAGAGGCCGGCATCGATACCAATGTCTATTCGGTACATAAACTGAGACATACCGCTGCGACACTCATGTACAAATACGGTAAGGTCGACATCAGAAATCTTCAGATGATTCTGGGGCACCAGAGCGTATCCACTACCCAGATCTATACGCATGTCGATGACGAAGCACTGCAGCGTGCTATCGAGAGCAACCCTCTTGCCACTTTCAATCCGGATAAGAAATAAAACAGTTTCTTACTTTACGGTGCTTGTAAGTCTGATCTTCGGCCTGTCAGGCTTCTGTTCAAATGCCAGCGTGCAGATGAGTGCGGCAGCAACTCCCATCAGTTCAAAATGGGAATTAAAGATACCGATGTTATTTGCGTACTGTTCACCGAGCTTGATCTCGGGAAGTCCTACTGAATAGCCGAAGAGCAGATAAGGTACTGCAGCGTGCTGTATTTCCTTGAAGCTCTTCTTCTCGACAAAGAATGTTCTCTTGTTGGTGATGACAACACCAGTCTTGCCGTGTGCAAATATACCGTCGTCGTTGTAAAGTATAATGTGCTCGTCGGGAGTCATTGATCCTGCAATTCTCTTAGCTATATCGTTGTGATTGCTCTCACGCATACCTGGTGCGGATATCTCGTTGAAACCCATAAGATAATCACGCATATACTGCTCGATCTTCTCTGCAGAATCGTATTCATTTAATGTGCGGACAAATGCATTTACCGGAACATTCCACTTGGAGTTCTCGGTGAGCTTTTGATAGTCCCATTCATAAATGAACCAGTCTTTATGGATAGGATTATCACCTATCTCTTCCCTGGTCGTATCGTCCAGCGTAAACTCGCTGCCGCAATAAGGGCAGATCATTCTCTTTCTGCTGGATGCGAGTTCCAATTTACCGTTACAGTTAGGACACTTGTTAAGTTCCATGAATACACCTCAAAAACAAAAATAAAAGGTTATCTTCAAATATCAGATAACCTCTTAATTATATCAGACTGTTTTTAAAGCAAAATGATTTTCTCCATTACTTTTGGGACTCTGCATCTCAGTCTTCCTCCGTATTTTGCATCAATGTAATCAGCAAATTCATTCGGATCACTGCTATTGATCGCAAACATATCCCAATGGCCGGGAATAGCCATTGAACTTCCCGTATCACCTGCCAGATCGGCAGCTTCCTGATAAGTCATGTTTCCTATCCAGTTCTGGCGGTAACGCATAGAATCACGGCCGTTAATAGGAAGAAGCTGAACATCGATATGGCCGAATTGTTTGATCTTGCCCAACATTCCTTCGTACCTTACAGTGTCACCTGCATGATGGATGACCTTGCCGTTAACTTCAATGACATATTGCAGATAAGGATAAAGACCCGTAGAGGGATCCCGGTCAAGAAATTCATGCGAAGCGGCGATCGCACTGATCTTAAATGCTCCTATCTGCACGGATTCGCCATCATTAAGACCAACAGCATTCTGCGGATCAACTCCATCAGACAAAACAGCATCCATATGCTTGCGCGGGAAAACAAATTTCGCATCAGGATTAGTTTCAGCCCATATTTTCCAGGCATCATGATCGATATGATCAATATGATCATGCATACCCAAAAAGGCACTAATACCTCTTAATTCAGATGCCGGAACCGGCGGAGGAACAAGCCTTCCGTCAACAGGACTCGCAAAATAATCAACGCAAACAGACTGATCACCGTATCTGATGAGCAGTCCCATCTGACCGAGCCAGAACAGTTCGACCTGCTTTACCTCGTGAAGTTCGTCCATACACGTTCCTCTTCTTCAGGAAGCCCGACCTGCTCTTTGCCCAGAGCTATGCTCCTCATGAGGAAGACCATGTTCCTGGCGAGAACTCTCATTACCTGCCTTCCTTCTTCGTCTACGCTCGCCTCACCGGGTTCCCATCCGTAGATATTATTCCAGTACTGGCTCGTCGCTACAGGCATGTTAGAGAGCGTAAAGAACTTATTTAATTCATCAAATGTAGCAGTGCATCCGGAACGTCTCGCGCTGACCACCGAAGCACCGACTTTAAGGCTCTTGTCAGCGTGATTGCTGTAGAACATTCTCTGCAGGCAGGACATCAATGTTCCGTTGGCTGAACCGTAGTAAACAGGTCCGCCGATGACAAGTCCGTCAGATGCTTCGAGCTTGGCGGAGAGTTCATTTACGATGTCGTTAAATACACACCTGCCGGTCTGTCTGCAGGATTCGCATGCAATACATCCTCTTATGTCCATTCTGCCAATACGTATATTCTCGTAATCGACACCGAGCTCATCGAAAACCTTTTCCATCTCGCTGAATGCCAGTGAGATGTTTCCGTTTTCCCTCGGACTGCCGTTGATCATTAAGACTTTAAACTGTTTATCCATATGTCACCTCTGTTTATTATCGACTCCCGAAAACCATTCTTACGATGGATGAATCAGATCAGTATCCTGCTTTCGCGAGAATCTGATCCAAAAGTTCTGCATTTCTTATCGAGAACTCCGGTGAAATAAAAGGCTTCTCGCCTTCTTCTATACATCTTTCGAGCTGCTCTGTCTCAAGGGTGTAATTCCATCCGGCATTAACAGTTCTGGTGATCTTCTCACCGTTTGCAGTGATCTCATATGTAAGATCACCTGCCTGGTTATATTCGACTGCGGAAGTGATCGTTCCCTTGTTTCCGTGAATGAACAGTCTGTCCCATCTGCCATTTGCACTGGGATTGAATATCATGCCGACATTGAAGTCTGCTCTTACTCCGTTTTTGAATTTGATCAGAGCCGAAGAGAAAACATCCGCCCCGTATTCATTAAACTCTGCATTAGCCATGATGTATTCAACATCCGAATCGATCATGGAGAGGATCATAGTCGTGCAATAGCAGCCGAGGTCATAGATCGCTCCTCCTCCGAGATCCTTATAGAGTCTGATGTCATCAACATATCCCTGTGTTACGAAGGCAGTCTCGATATAATCAACATCACCTATTATTCCGCTGTCTATGTCAGCTCTTAAAGAAGCAATATAAGGGCTGTGAAGATATGCGTATGCCTCCATGAGGATAACGTTGTTCTCCCGCGCAACGGCAAACATCTCTCTGGCATCGTCCGCATTAAGAGCCATGGGCTTCTCGCACAGGACATTCTTGCCTGCCTTAAGAGCCCTGATGACCCATTCCTTATGAAGGCTGTTCGGCAAAGGAATATAGACAGCCTGTACTTCCGGGTCTTCTAACAGTTTTTCATAACCGACATAGGCCTTGGCAAATCCGAATTCATCTTTGTAGCTTTGGACCTTGGCCTCATTACGTCCTGCGATCGCGTAGAGCTCGCAGTTAGCGGCCTGCTGCATACCGGGAATGGTACATCCTCTGGCTATATTTGCAGTGCCTAAAACACCCCATTTTACAGACATAAGAATATCCTCCTTTGCAAAAAAGAACTGTCCTGATCATAACATGATCAGGACAGTCTCTTGTGCATTTTAGTTGTTTATATGTTCGATATCTGTTACCCGCTCGTGGCAGATAATTCAGTGGACGATTCTGCGAGCTGTGCGTGAGGCATTCCGTCATCAGTTGATTCGGTCTCACTGTCTCCTGTATCAACAGTATTGCCGTCAGCCGTAGTAGGAGCAGGAAGATATCCTTCCTCTGTCGTCTTGTTCGTCTGTACTCTTATCGGATAGAACGGAAGCGCTGAAATATACTGTTCCTGGATGGAAGCTGTCTCGAAGATTCCCTTCTCATTAATAAGCTCGGAATGTCTGTAAGGCAGAGTGATAGCAAGATAACTTACCGCCCAGATTACGATCGCGAGAACAAGGATCTCGAGGATCAGGAGAGGCGTTACCTGGAACAGGTCATTGAGCTTTCTTATCTGCCTCGGACGTCTTGCCTTCTTAACGTCTGTCTGAATGAATTCAGCAACCTTAAAGCTCTTTGAATCGATCTTCGAGAGGATCTTCTCGAGCATGGGATTGCGTGTATATTCATCGAGCAGTCTGTCCTCAAAATTCATGTCTGCAGGAAGCGGATACTGGGCTACGATGTTATTCGCATTCTCCAGCAGAATGTCACCGAACTCATAGATTACCCTGTCTGCCGGAACGTTATTACGCTTTGAATAGATATCAAGATATGACTTAACGATGGCGTTCTCACATCTTGTAGCTTCCTTCGTAATACCGTAGCAGGAAGAATAGACCATAACTACAGTAGACATATAAAAATCGCGGATATTCTCGCGTGTTAATTTCTGATTCCAGAGTTCATCAGACATTTTGATTTCCTCCTTCACTACCGTCATCATTCAGGAAAGCCATCGGATCTGCAGGTGTCTCCTGTGTATCAAATGCAGAAGGCTGTCCTGCTCCGCCGTATTGGTCAGCGGGCTGCTGATAGGACTGCTGATACTGCTGCTCATATGGCTGCTGATATTGCTGATACTGCTGTGCCTGATAAGGATCAACAGGAGCCTGTTCATACTGGTTATACTGAGCGTACTGATCAGGCTGATACTGTTCCTGAGGAGCAGCATACTGTGCTGCATACTGCGCATCCTGAGGAGCGGAATACTGTGTCGCGTACTGAGCTTCCTGAGGCTGCTGATACTGAGCTTCGACAGGAGCCTGGAACTGTGTCTGATAATTCAGATTCTGAGGATCAGAATCCATGGCAATAAATTGTTCTTCAGTAATGTCTGCAGTGGTCTTAAAAGTCTGAACCTGTGCCGGTGCATTAACTGCAGTTGTTCCTTCTGCCATAGGAACTGACTCTGCGGGAATCTGGCTTTCAGCAGGCATCTGGGGCTGTGTAGCCTTCTGCTGCTTCGGAGCCTTAGCCTCAGGCTTAGCTGCCTTCTGGGGCTTTAATGAGATATCACGCTCATCGATCTTGCCTGAGAAGGGAGACATAGGATAGATGAATGCGAGGATGGCAACGAGCAATGTAACGATCAGCAATGTGATCCTGATGCTGTTGACCATGAATGCAACCATGAAGATCGGGATCATGATGCCTGTGCCGAGATAAACAGTGTATTCAGCGAGTTTTCGAAGGTTGGTCTTGATCTTACCGTTGCAGATAAGATACAGAACGTAGATGTAGTAGTAATCGTGAATTCCGAGAGCGATACCGAGGAACGCGCATGTTACTACGAGCATCTTTGCCGAAGGCAGGAGTGCGAACAGCAAAAGACCGATAACAGTAGATGCTGCCTGGATCAGGACTCTCGTTCTTGATGTAAGAATATGAGCAAATCTGTTCTTTACAAAACCGCATACGAAGCATGCCGTAAAGCCGCTTACGAGGAAGAAGAACGAGGTCGTGGGAAGTGAGATGCCTACGTTCTCAAGGAAGTTCGGAATGAAGAACAGAATGAATGACAGAGCAACACCAAGCATCAGGAAAGATGAATTGAGGAAGCTTGCTGTTCTTGAATCACCGAATGTTGATAAGAAGCTGCTGATCGACAGAGGTGCCTCTCTTACCTGTGTATTGTTCTGCATGAAATAGATCATTCCGATGGATGTCAGAACGAGCGCACCTCCGCTGATGATGGTTACGACGAACAGTCCGTATCTCTCATAGCAGATACCTGCGATGACTGCGCCAACGGCTACACCGAGGAAATAAGAAGCGGACTGAACGTTATGGATAACTCTGTCGTTATAGTCCTTATACCCAAGTCTGCCTGCATTGATCCTGTAGTCTCTCAGATAATCAAATGCCATACCGAAGCAGAAACCGATGGGAAGCGCGAGAACCGCAGTTACATAAGGAATGCCGAGAACACCTGCGATAAGAGCGAAGAAATAACCTGCACATGTTACGGCGATAAGAGCGATCCTGCTCGTAAACTTCATCTTGATGCTGTTCCTGATACCTGCAAATCCGAGGAAGCCCCAGAGGTAGAAGAGCAGCGCGCCGCATATGATACCCTGTACGGCAGGCATCGGAAGATCCTGCAATTGTTCCTTGAAATAATCCGCCAGCGTGACAGGGATCATTACTGAACCGAATGCTGTAAAGAATGACAGGAATCTGTTGGCATTCTCGCCGTACATAACGAGTACCGGAGCGTTTCCGGATATACCCTTCGATATCGTGGAGATCAGAAGGTTAAGTTCAAATATCATGATACCCATGGAGATGGCGATGGAGATGATCGTGAATATCCATGAAAGGCTCATTCCGTTTACGGAACTCTCGAAGTCTGAACGGGGCATCATGATCTCCAGGACACCCGATACAGTATTCGCAGAAGATATTACCGGTGCGATGGCACAGACATAAGATGTGCCGCCTTCAGTTCTTGCAGTAAACGCAGTCTGCTGCAGGCCGAAACAATCGATATACTGATTGCCTACGCCTGTCAGATAATACTGCTGGACGTTGCCGTTTGAAGTTGATGAATAGAGCCTTAAGAATGAATCACCTGCCATTGTGTAGATGTTTACGTAATAAGGCTTGTCTGCTGCATATTTGTAGATCGGAAGCATGTAGGACATGTTCTCTCTTACTTCCGAATATGTGAGAGCCGTAGCACATGATACCGCGCACTTCTCCATCATGTCTGCACGCTCGCTCTCGAGTGCCTTGATATAAGTCTTCGACAGCTGCGTAGCCATAACGAGAAGCACTACCAGAATGATCGTGAAGCAGTAACCGATGGTTGAAGAGATCAGTCTTCTGTCACGGTTCTGAGGTGTCTCAGTATTCTTCTTGCCTGAACCGCTCTGACGGTTTCTTACGATGCGGATAACGATCTCCTGAACAGCAAAGAGAATAACGCCTGCGATAACCGCGATCATTACGGCTGTAAGTATTCTTCCCTCGAGTTTATCGCCGATGTCATAGAGTTCGCCGAATGTGCACTTGTACTCGAAAACACCTACGCACATACCTGTGCTGTCTGTGATCGGAACGATAATGCTCTCATAGTTCTCGCCGGTAATAACGGTCTGAGTTGAAGATCCCATCCATTCGGAAATATCCCTGCCCGCTACTGCGAACTCTGAAGGATCGTTAACACCGCGGCTGACAAGCAGAGATAACTGTCCCTGGTTGTAACCGAACAGACCGTATCCTTCAGCAGAGAGATTCTCCGTAGAAGTATCAGCGAGCATAAGATCCAGGAGCGCGCTGTATTTAGCAGGAGCATTTACGGTATTTGAGACAAGGTCATCACCGTCCACGCTCATCCTTACGACATCGCAAACCTGATTCATCTTTGTATCTGAAATCTTTTTGAATTCTTCCTCAAACTGCAGTCTCATATGATGTACAGCAAAGGAAACAGAAGCAATCGTTACAACGAATGAAACGATTACCAATATACAGATTCGAACTATTCTTCCGGCAACGTCATTACGTTCCGAAGTACGTTCATTCTGAAGATTAGCCATTTGCAAAAAGCCTCCACGATAAGCTTATAATCCGGATACATTATACACAAATATATTAAAAACAAGAATTATATAATAATGGCAGGTATATGGTAATTGCGTTACGGGGTGTTTTTTCTGTGGCTTGCTGCTTCAGGATTTAGCACGAATCCACTTTTCTCATTTGGGGAATGACAATTTTCATCGTTAATATGGCGTTTTCAAAAATACCGATGACACTTGGTTAAGATTTGTGTCTAAAACCCTGTATATTTTCCTCTACCGACACAATTGCAGGGATTTGTTGTCGAAACAGAAAAGTTTTTGAGATTTCAGACACAATCCGGTTTTATTATTCATCGTTTTCAATTCATATCACAGATTAACGATGAAAAAACGGGAATCAAAAATGAGAACCTCTTTGTTCTTCTGCAGGATCGTCTCAACCATTGCTGCAGTTCGAATACAAAGTTTCGAAAACAGTAACCCTAAAACAAAAAAGAGGTTGCCTTAAAGACAACCTCTTTGTACTGGTTGCGGAGGCGGGACTCGAACCACACGACCTCCGGGTTATGAGCCCGGCAAGCTACCAACTGCTCCACTCCGCGATATTATCGCATGCACTTACAAAAGGAATAAATGGTGCTCGTGACCGGACTTGAACCGGTACGGATTTTACTCCGACGGATTTTAAGTCCGTTGCGTCTGCCAATTCCGCCACACGAGCCTATCCGTTAAGTGCGAGAAAGATATTAACATCATGGTTTGATAAAGTCAAGGCTGATGTTCACTATTCTGTACTCAAAAATGCCAAAACCATTATATATAAAAACGACTTGATTGAAAAAGAGTTTTCGCTAAAATGAGAATATTAAATTATAAAGGAGATTAGACGTATGCCTAACGATCCTGATGAGTTTAAGAACTTAAACGGTGCGAATAACGCTAATGATTCGGACGATATAATAAGTTCTTCATTTGCAGTTCAGTTCAAACCCGGCGATAAGACCGAGTCAGTTGCTGACAAACTCAAGGAGACCAGAGAGAATCTGGAGAAGGGTTTCGATCCTTTCAAAAAAGACAGAGATTATACGGATACTTTCAAGAGTAATTTCAAAGACGAGTTTGATGACTTCGAATTCGATTCTTCCATTTCCGCATTCAAGCCTTTGGCAGGTACACCTGCTCCTGCAGCTGAGACAAAGCCAGCAGAATCAGCTGAACCCGCTAAACCGGTTGAGGCAGCAAAGCCCGCAGAAGAACCCAAGCCTGTATCAAACGCTCCCGTCTTCCCTAAGGACGGCGGCACATTTGATAAACCTGCAAATCAGACTGCTGCACCCGAAGTTTCAAAAGAAGCTGTTCCTTCATTCAATGATATGGGCAGCAAACAGGCAAAGCCCGCTGATGAGAAGATCTTCAATTCAGGCAACGGTCTTGATTTTGCCACATCTGAGCACGACAAGAAGACAAGTCCGTTCATGAATGCGGAAAAGCCTGAGATCCCTGCACCTGACGAAGTTGATATTCCGAGAGCAGAGACACCTGCACCCGCAGCAAAACCTGAGACAGAAAAACAGAAGCCCATTGCTCCTTCAGCAAGACCTCAGGCACAGGCAGGCGCCGCTTACAGACCCTATCCTTCAGCTACACAGGGCGAAGAATTCAAAAAGCCCCAGGAAAATACAGAAGCAGAAAAGAAAGAGGCTGTTAAGCCTGCAGAAGCAGCTAAGCCCACTGAAGCAGTTAAACCTGCACCGGCTCCTGCTCCCACCCCTGCACCTTCAGCACCCAAGGCAGAGCCCGCAAAAGCTGCTGAACCTTCAAAGGCAGCTCCCGCTGTTGCAGCAACCGCAGCTGCAGCAACTGTAGCAGCCGCAGCAACAGCAGCTAAGCCTGCTCCCGCTCCGGCTCCTGCTCAGGCTAAACCTGCACCCGCACCTGCACCGGCTCCCGCACCTGCAAAGCCTGCTCCTGCACCGGCACCTGCTCCGGCTCCTGCAAAACAGCAGGCACCTGTTCAGCAGTCCAGACCCGGTACGGCGACTGCTCCTTCAAAGCCTGCAGCAGCACCTGCTCCCGCTAAGGCACAGACACCGCCTCCGGCACCTGCAAAACCCGCAGCAGCTCCGGCACCTGCACCTGCAAAACCCGCAGCTGCTCCGGCACCTGTACAGCAGTCCAGACCCGGTACTGCAACGCCTGCACCGGCTCCGAAGCCCGCTGATTCACCGGCTTCGCCTTTCGAGCCTAAGAGCAAACAGCCCGTAGTTGCAACAAGAGGCGTATCAACAACCCCTGCAGTATCCCACGGCAACAAGGCTATCCAGCCTGTAACGATCAAGAAGAAGGAAAAGAAATCATCAAAGGATCCGGGCCTCATTGCCCTCTTCACTTTCCTCGGAATCATCGTTGTTGCCATTGCACTTCTTCTTGTACTTGGTAACTCTGCGGCAATCAGATCCATGCTGGGCATGAAAGATGTTGAAACAATTCCTACGATCTCAGAAGTAGCTGATACTTCCAAAGAAAAGGAAACTACAACGGAAGAAACAACAACAACAGAAGCTACAACTGAAGCAACCACTACTACAACTGAGGCTACTACAGAAGCTACTACAACCACTACGGAGACTGAGGCTACAACCACAACTACCGAAGAGACAACCACAACAGAGGAAACGACAATTGAAGAAACAACGACAACGGCTGCTACCAAGAAGACAAATTCAACTTCCGACGGTATCAAAGTAACTGACTTCAGCACGAACATCACACGTTTCTCATCAACGGCAGGCGGATTCAAGTTCGACATCGAACTGAAGAACAAGAGCAACTGCTATGCTAACCTTCCCATGTCACTTGACGGTCTTGACATCAAGTTCTTCTGCGATGCTGAGATTACTGAAGTCACATCTGACGGAATGACATTCGAAGGCGACGGCGTTAAGTATCGCGGTACACCTACACAGGCTACCGTAGCACCCGGCGAGACATACACATTCACAGTTTATGTTTCAACAGATTCCGGCGTATCTGCTTACGGTTACAACTACGCATACTTCGACTGGGCAGATTAACAGTCAGCACAATTCAAAATCAACCAGGTGCTGTCTCACCGCGAGGCAGCCCTTAATAATTCGCGAATACACAAAAAAGGTTGCCCCGGATGGAACAACCTTTATTAATACTTTTTTGAGCTCGTGAGATTACTCAGCCTTCTTGATCGTATCGAAAACGAACTTGCCTCTTCTGTAATCGATCTTAAGGCTTGCTACGTCCTTCAGAGCGCCCGACAGGAACATGTCAGATAGTGGATCTTCGATGTTGGTCCTGATGGCCTTACGAAGCGGTCTTGCACCGTACTTCTCATCGTATCCTACCTCTGCGAGCCTGTCGCCTGCCGCCTTGGTCATGGAGCCCTTGATATGCTTGTCGTCGAGAGAAGCGAAAACATCCTTGATCATGATGTTAACGATCTGACGGATCTCTTCAGGCTTCAGTGACTTGAAGATGATTGTCTCATCAACACGGTTCAGGAACTCGGGACGGAATGTCTCCTTCAGAGCGCTCTTAACGTGCTGTTCAAGAGCTTCGTGCGTCTCATTGAAGAAACCGATCGTGGAAGCCTTTGCAGAGCTTCCTGCGTTGGATGTCATTATGATGATGCAGTTCTCGAAGTTAACGTGCAGTCCGTGGCTGTCTGTGAGGACACCGTCATCGAGCATCTGGAGAAGGAGATTAAATACATCGGGGTGAGCCTTCTAGATCTCGTCGAAAAGGATTACCGAATCAGGCTTCCTTCTTACCTGCTCAGTGAGCTGGCCTGCGTCATCGAATCCTACATATCCCGGAGGAGAACCGATGAGCTTCGATACAGAGTGAGCCTCCATGTACTCAGACATATCGACTCTGATAAGAGCTTCTTCCGTATCAAACATTGATTCGGCGAGAGCCTTAACAAGCTCGGTCTTACCTACACCAGTAGGTCCTACGAATATAAATGATGTCGGCTTATGCTTTTTGGTAAAGCCGGCTCTGTTACGTCTTACGGCGCTGGCGAGGGCGGGTACAGCCTCTGCCTGGCCGATAACGCGCGCGTGGAGCTTGTCCTCAAGATGTGAGAGCTTCGCTGTCTCAGTCTCAGAAATGGACTTGAGCTGAATTCCCGGCCACATCGCTACAACACGCGCGATA
>JAEEGL017184073.1_pt1 | contig 13929 bp, 6 predicted proteins | sample 9134231 | NCBI WGS metagenome assembly JAEEGL01 (sample SAMN16246548, study PRJNA631951) | gut metagenome | biome: gut microbiome; feature: rumen; material: fiber-attached | host: Bos | place: Iran: Karaj | collected 2018-10
CATCCTTCTCCTTCAACTTGTCATCCTTCTCCTTCAACTTGTCATCCTTCTCCTTCAACTTGTCATCCTTCTCCTTCAACTTGTCATCCTTCTCCTTCAACTTGTCATCCTTCTCCTTCAACTTGTCATCCTTCTCCTTCAATTGAACTTCCTTCTCAGCCAGCTGAACATTCTTCTCAGCCAGCTGAACATTCTTCTCTGCTATTTGTTTATCTTTCAGCAGAATTTCTGTGTCTCGCTTTTCGATGACTGAGAAATATTCATCCTCGACATTCATATTGTGGCGCATATCGGCATCTGCAGCAGCCATAGTCAAACGATGAAGGATGTGCTCCATGTCACGGTCGCTGGCATAGACCTGTTCATCCAAGCGCAGGACGTGCTCGTCGTATTCATCCTTTCGCGACTGGTCAAAGATGCTCAGCACCATGTCCAGACGGTTGTTGATCTGTCCGTGCAGGCGAGGAATTTGCACGATGATGCTGTCGTGCGTGAGACTATCGACAAAAGCATTCGGCAATCCTTTCGTCACGATGTTACCATTGTAGTCGTACGACCGGTGGTGGACATAAAGCACAGGCTCTTCGATGTCCCCTACCTTGTGACCGAGCAGGTACACCGCCACCGTAGGCAGCGCGTGCCCGTCCACCATATTCTTCGGATTCGAATACTGCACACCAAGGTATTGGCGGAAGCGCAAGGTCTCGGTCTCAAGCCACGTCTTCTGCAGCTCCACGAGGATGAGGCGCTCGGTGCCGTCCTCCTCACGAATTGTGGCTCCGAAATCTATGCGGAACACCGAGAGGCTGGAGCGCTGGTCGCCTGTATATTCATGCGGGCGCACCACCACACTTATCACGTCCTTCTTCAGCAAGGCTGACAAGATTGTCCGCGCAATGCGTTCGTCCTCCATGAGGTACTTGAACACAATATCGTAGATAGGATTTGCTACCAACATAGTTGTTTCGTTTTAAACACGTGTGCAAAGATAGGTTATTCGCGTGAACTGACAAAGAAAATCATCAAAAAAGTGAGGGAAGAGGGGCCATTACGGGCAACTACCTTCACACCTTCACACCTACCTTCACACCTACCTTCACACCTTCACGCGCTGACAATCAACGAGTTCAGCCAAATTGTGAAGGTATGAAGGCATTTTGACGGTTATACACGCGCGCGAAGAGAATGGAGGACGTGTATAGAGTAGTAATACAGAGAAAGGACACGGGAGCGGACAGGCGTGATGTGCGCTGTCCGCTCCCGTGAGAGTTAGGATGATGAGGGTGGGAGAAGAGTCATTACCAAGAAAGATTGACGCTTCCGTTGCCTGTACCGTCGGGTACGAGCTTCGTTTCTTCCGTTATGTGAGTTTCTGTGTAATCACGCCATGCGGGAGTGCCGTAGACATCGTATTCTATCCCCTCTCCTGTTTCGATCTTTTCATAGCGTCTTGAAGCTGAAGCCCAAGGCCCGAATCTTCCTAATCCGATTCCCAGACCGTGGGTGGGAAGCTCGTCATTCCAGAGCATGTATATGGGGTAGGGGTCATCCTCATACTCCTTTTCATGGCCACTAACCCAGGATAGAGAACAGCGGTCATCTTCTTTAACATAATCTACTGCCTTCGAATCGAGGCCGAATCCAGGTCCCGGATTCCTTGGTGTTGACCACGTGCCTGTTGTTTTTTGCACTAAATGTTCTTCCACCACTGCATTAAAGCTGACGAGTCGTGCCATTTGCTCTTGAGAGAGATCAACTTGGAAAGAAAAATGACCGAAATACCGGTATCTATAATTGGTCGTTCTCGTTTCCTCCCCTGCTGGCGACGTGGCTGTCCAACTGCCAGTGGGGTCATAGTTGGGATCCTTTCGGAGGTCGATGGAGTCCAAAGAGATTGTCCACATGTCATTCTCAAAGCTGCACTTGGCCTTCATCTCTTTATTTAAAAACTCAGCAGGGAAAATATACTTCATGTTATCAATGGTTTCTGGAAAGTCCTCATCGCTTGACGTTCTGTCATTCCTGTTGGTCTCATAATGATAATGCGCATGCTTCTCCCCCTTCATGTGTGCTTCGATCCCTGAGAAGGTGACAGTGACCCTATTCGGCGGTGCCGTGGCAGCTTGCGTGACATGAAGCGTGTCGCTGACCAATACTTCTTCCTCCCAGGAAAACAGGATGATATCGACTCCACGCTTGATGATGGACGGGTTTGCCTTCACGTCCAACGTGAGGGTTCGCGTGTCGGTATTGGGTATCGCCTCTGAGAGGGATGCTTGAATCCATTGCCTATAATTCTGGATCTGAATATCCTTGCAATTGGTCTTGACTTCAACTTGCACCTTTGCCGCATCTTTTTTCACATAGACCGTATCTTCATCGATTTGGAGCATCGATCCGGCATCTCGTAGTTCAACGGTGACGTGTGAGGTTTTAGGTTTATCCACACGATACGCGGATATCAGAGAGGTTGGGCTGTAGGTATTCGTGGTGATGACGTAAAATTCGTGGTTGAAGTAGCCGTCACGTGGTCGGAGCGCTTCTAAATCTTTCCCTCGAATCACAATGGAATCTCCAGCATAGATGACAAAGGGCTCTTGGTCACGTTTGTAGATATCATACTTGGTATATTCGCTTTCTTGCGAGGTCCAGATCAGATAAGATGACAATCCGAGGGTGTTCTGTTTAATAACCAGCTCCTTGCCGCTCAGGTCAATGTTCTTGTAATCTAACATCGTAAACCGATTAATGCAGCACCCGTAGGAATAGCAATCATCGTCGTACGGAATGGTCTTGTCGTTATTCCGGAGCGCATAAGTTCTTTGATCAGCATATTGAGGAAGGTTAAGCTTGCTGGCATGGAAATCCTTAACCAACTTTCCTTGCCACAGTTGGAGGTAATAATCATCCCATGTAATATTTTTGTAAAGCATCTTCTCATCAGCGTATGAGTCTAACCATTCCTGCAAGATATAGTAAGTATTATGGGTTGTGTTCTTCCAATTCTTGCTGAACAACTCGAACAGCTTGAGCACAGGATGTTTGTCTTCGTGATTTAAGTTGAGCGTTTTAATTATCTTGACCAGATAGTATAGCCACGGGCCCAAGAGGTAACCTTGCTCGCTTTGAGAGTCAGTTATTAGTGGTGATTTGGGTAGGCGTACTTCTTCGTGTCCAATGCCCAATTTGGGCCCGTCATCAAATTTTTGTTTAAGGAACACAGGATTGAGGTTGCCGTTGTTCATGAACTGCTCTACCCATACTGAACCCATCTCGAAAAGGATCGCCTTGTTGTCGAGCCATTTATTTAAAGGTCCGCCAGCTTTGGTATACGGGGAACGGGGATCCATATCGTATTGGACATAATGAAATAATTCGTGAATGATGGTGCATTTCAATCGTGTAGGATTGAAGCTCTCGGCGCTCAGTTCTTGGGCAATTAAATCCACATTCAATCCTATGTAACTATATGCATCGTCCAACCAATCCTGTCGGAAACCGCCATCTATTTCTCGGTTAATTTCATTTTCCTTGGTTTCTTCGTTTTTTTTGTAGTATCTCATATAGTAGAAAGGCACTATGCGCTTACCGTAGAGATTCTTGAGGGAGAATCCCATATCGAATAATATGTTGATAGACTCTTCGATATATTGGCCAATGGAAGCATGGATTTCCGGGCTGAAGTTATTCCATACATCATCGCTGCTATCCAGCGCTGGATCAACATATAGTTTGTATTTGATACCTCTTACGTCATTCTCGCACAAAACCTCAGCTGCTCTGGTACTGGTGTTGCCAATCTGAGGCACCTTGACCAGGCCTACGGAGAAGCTGGCTGTCTCGTCGCCTTCGCCATTGGCCAAAGTGGGTATGGTAGCAGAATAAGCTCCGTTGCCGTAGGTGGTCTCCATGTAGACATTGCCGTAGGAGGTCTCGCCTCCCGACTGCAGGTAGCTTGGGGTGTGGATTACTAAGCAGTAGCCGTCGCCAAGCTCTTCGCTGGCCACTTTGACCGTCATAGGCTTATGCGTGGTGATGGGCGACGTGATCTGATAAAAGTTTGTCACTTCGTTCTCGCCGCATATATCACCCGCCTTATCCTTCGTGACTGCCACCTTCTGCTCCGTCGTAAAAGTGCCGGAGGGCAGACTGAGGGTGAAGTTGTCGACGCTGATATCACCGCCACTAACGGGAATCGTGTGCCAGTCGCCCGGGTTCACGGGGTTTTCGGGGGTTGTTGGTTCTTCAGGGGTTGTTGGCTCATTGTCATTCTTGTCAGAACAGGCCATAGTCACAAGCATCATAGCGGCCACTGCCACCAGACACAGCAAAAATTTGCTTGTTTTCATACGTATATCGGTTTTTATGATTTAGCTATGGATTTCATCTTTTCTGGCGACAAAGTTAGCAAAAAGCGTTCAAAAAGCACTTGCAAATCGTCACAATCGACTTGCAGATGATCATTCGTCAGTCGTTTCTGCACCAAACGCACGATATGCGACATGGAGTGTGCGGCCACTTCAGGCGGTAACCTTGTAATCTTAGGGCAATCGCTCTTTGGTTTTATCACACTTTTAGCGTTTCACTTTTGGTGTTATACCTTTAGCGCGATGCAAAGAAGACAACTACATTCACACCTTCACACTACCTTCACACCTACCTTCACACCTTCACACATTGGCAATCAACGAGTTCAGCCAAATCGTGAAGATGTGAAGGCATTTTGACGGTTATTTACGCGCGCGAAGAGAATGGAGGACGTGTATAGAGTAGTAATACAGAGAAAGGACACGGGAGCGGACAGGCGTATGGTGTGCTGTCCGCTCCCGTGAGAGAGTCAGGATGATGAGGGTTGGAGAACTGTTCTTACCATGATATCCATATATATCCATGATTACTATACTCTTCGTCAGGTACTAATGTAGCCTCCAACTCTTCCTCTGTTTCATTGATCTCATGCAATCCGGCTTCAGGCCACGATTTCTCGCTTTTTTCAATATTTTTATATTTCTTCGAGGCTTTAGCCCAGGTCCCAAATTCATAAATGTCAAATCTCATGTTATTGACAGGCTCATTATCAACGCTATAATCGTGATGCGTAGGAGTCGGGTCATATTCATAATTATCTGGGTCGATATCCCAGTAGAGGTAGTAACTTTCATCCAAATCTTGTTTGCCGTATCCTGTTGTCTCGTCTGTCAAGTATGGTGCGGCACCGTCTGGATACCGCCAAGTTTTCCAAGCCCACGTATCCTTCTCTTTTTTATGACGTTCGACAGTTGCATCGAAACAGACAAGGCGAGCCACATTTTCTTTATTTTGAGAGAGGTCTATCACCATATAAATAGTACCATAATATTCATAGAAATAATTGTAGAAGTGTGATTCTTGTCCCGCTTCTGATGTGGCGGACCAATCCTCTGGCCTATAGCCAGGATCTTCTCTGAGGTCAATAGTGTCTTTAATGATTAAGAGGTTTTCGGAATGATGACATAAGGCATCTAAATGATTAAAGCGGACAGGGAATATGCGCCTTTCACCATCGTATTCCGAGGGTACTAGCTCTCTGTTAGACCATCCGCCATCCCTATTAGTAGAAGAATAGGTGAGGGTATAGCCTTCTTCATGCATGTGTGCGGTTAACCACGTTAAATTGACGGTGACACGATCAGGCAATGTTGATTTCTGCCTGATACACAGCGTGTCGAAGACTGTTTCGCCATCCTCCGTAGCAGATAGGATGATGTCAGAACTGCGCTGTAAGATGCTATTGTTTGCCGCCACGTCAACGGTAAGCGTCCTCGTGCTGGGATCGCCTTCGTCGGGCTCTGAGATAGTAGCGTTGGCCCACTGGTCATTGTCCTGTATTTCAATATCTCTGCAATTGGTCTTGACTGACAGCTTAATCTGCTTGGCTTCCTTACTCACATGCACGGTGTCTTGGCTGACCTCCAGTACGGGTGGCACCAAGAGATCTACGGCCTTGGTCTCTACGGGTATATCAAAGGTATCCCATTTCAGGACAGGCATAACTCTGTATAATCCCGGCGGCACGTCCTTGAAGTCTGAGGCGTAGGCATACGTAGGATCGCCTGTGCCATACTTCTTGGTTGACATATTTGTTTTTTTCTGCAGAGTGGTTTCATACGCGGGGACTACCGAGATTCCGAGTCCTAATTCCGACAGCACATTGCCTCGAGGGAACACAGTGGCCTTGACCGCAAGCGACGTCGAATCGAAGCGCGCCCGCGTGTCGAGGAAATCAGGCACGAGGTGCAAGGTGTCGCAGAAGAACTCCCAGCTCTTGGAGAGGAAGGTCTTCTCTGCCGGCTCTCCCCATAGGAGACGTGCTACGGCTTTGGCTTCGATGCCGACGACGAGCTTCGAGATATCTATCTCGGCTGCGTGCAGCCAGTCGTACACATTTTCGCTTAATCCCTCGTTTTTAAACCAGTTGCTCTGGATCTCCAATTGTGCTGTAACTTTTGAACCGATGTTGGCATACAATCCGACGTTGCCCTTGATGATTTTCTGCAACCAACCGGCCATGCCGATGGAACATCCTAACCTGATGCCGGCTTGCGCGCTACCAGTGAATTTGACGTTACTACGAACATTCTTGATGTTCAACAGATCTCCGCCCAATGGGTTCTCCTTAGAATCGCGATGTATGTCGCAGCTAATAGGAAAGTCCTGGTCGCTGTCAAAGGTGATTTCTTGAACGATGGCCATTTCGGCCTTGGGAAGAGTCAGCGAGGCCGAAATTTCACCCCCGGCCTTAAGGAAAAATGTAGGAAAAGGATCTACGCCGAAGATCGGACAAGCGGCAGGGAAGATGATTTCGGGCAGTGTGATGAGGTCATCTATGCTTTTGTCTAAGAAATCGCCCGATATCGAAAAGGTCAGTGATGGTTCCACATAGCCGTAGAGGTCGTTGTTCAGCTTGACGTAGAAGTGCGTCAAGCCGATGTCATACGTGGCGCGCATCTTTAATTTAACGCCAATTTCGGCATTGATGCCGGCTTTGCCATGTGATCCTGCTTCCCATTCTTTACTGATATTCATTGTTTTGTCAATGAGATAGAAATCGGGAATGCTACCTGCTTCGTTGCGTTTGACTTCCTTGGGATCCCATCCGGCCAGGCGGCGCTTGGTGTTGCCCTCATTGTCCACGGTGATGTTCTCCACGGTTACGAACTGTTCGAAGACCTCACCAGGGTCAGTGACATAATGGCCGCGAACGATGACTGCCGAACCTTGCGTCTGCACATTTTCGACCACACAGCTGAACCCTTTATACTGGTTAAATTCAGCCATATTGGTTTCCACGCTGATAAGGATATCATTCTCCTTGGGCTTCAAGTCTGTGGGTACCCCAGTAAACTGCAGAACTATGCCGCCATCGTCCGTCTCAACCTTCGTCAGATAAGGTTTCAAACCGCAACGTTCTATGATGCGAACCTTCGGGTTAATCTTGATTTTCGGCTGCTGGAAGCCTATCGAGTCAATAGCGCAGAGGGGAATCCTATACAGCGAGTCGGCAGTCTCAATCTCTTGAATGACATATTCTTCATGCTCTACGCCCTCCAGATCCACCTTCGAATAGCTCATGCTGATGACTTCGTCGAAGAAGAAGCCGTTGAAGTCGCCGTCGTTGCGATAGATGTAGAAGGCATCCTGCGCCATGAGGGTGGACCCACCCCACGAACGAGTCCATCCGGAACACTTAATAGTTCCGTCTTCCTCGCACCCTGTGAGGGAGGGAGCGATTACCTGAACAAACGACCAGACAAGCGCCAGCAATATTTTATATCCTGTTTTCATAATCAATAGTATGTTAATGATTCAATATACGGCATAACAGCTAAGCTTCGCAGCCAAAGAGTACTATGAAAATATGATTAATTCAAGTTTGGTTCGGTAGGAGCCGTTAGGGCTCGAGTATCAAATCTACCCAGATTCCGCCATTTGAGCCAGCTGGTGGAGCACTGAGTGTCTTGAATACGCTGTAGCTTTGGGGATCACAGTATTCACATTGTTTACCATTCGAGATCTCATGTAACGAACCTGTCAATGATACAATGCTTGTCTCAGAGCTGTCAAAAAATAAGCGTCCGACAACGTAGTCTTGTGTTAAAGGTATGTTACTGAAAGATGCACTGGCTTTCGTTTCAAAATCATCGTGTATGTAGCATCCTCCGTTTGATGCATCAAGTTTTAACTTGTTGTAGAAAGTCAATGACCCATTGAGGATCATAGGATTCTCCGGATTAAGATCGGCAACAAGATTTATGGAAACAATCTTTTCGCATATTGATGGCTCTGTGCCCCATTCATTCGCGTATATATCTCCCGGCAGCTTTCCTGTTCCCGTCACCGTTATTATATCTCCTGAGCGCTCGAAGTTGACATCAAACTCATCACTAAACAAAGCACCAAATTCTCCACTGTCATCCATGTAGGTGATACCGTAGCAGGCTTTGGAGACAACGCCTGCTGATGGCTGGATGAAGTGAATGTGCTCCACTATGTAAGCTCCCGTGCCAGTGTCCTCGGCTAAGACTTCGAGGTCAGCTTCACGGGTGAAGAGGGTTGTGTTCTTGTCCAGGGTTATGTTGATTGTTCCAGTCTTGCCATTGAGACTGTAACCGGTAAGCTCGGCGTGAATCCAGTCTTCCGTTGGATAGGTTGTCACCTTCTCAGCATTTGTCTTGAAGCTGACCTGTGCGGCAGTTTCTTCCTTGATGGTGTCCTGCGAAAGTTCCAGATGTGGCGGCACATCGATACTCTTGGCCAGTGACTTTATTGGATATTCCTTGCCGAGGGCGCGAAGCATCGGCGCAACCTTATACCTTCCTGCCTTAAGATCCTTGGCTGGTATGCTCTCGTTAAGGTCTGTAGGAGCGAATCCTGCAAATCCCACATCGGCTACGTAGTTGCTGTAGAAGGTTGTCCCATACTCCTCGTCGAAGAGGCCGAAGCCTAGGCTGTGTGGCATGAAAACCTTGCATTGGTTTGTTTCCAGGTCAACATCAATCTGATGGCTTTTCTGGTTGTAGGTTGGAGACTTCAGGTTTAGATGTGGCATCAAGTACATCTCTAGCTTTGGGAACAGCGAGAAACTGCCGTCGGCGAATGTCCATTTCAGCTTGTTGGGTGACATGATGGCATCGGTATATTCCCCGTAGGCCTCATAGTCCAGTGCGAAGCACGACAACGCCAAGTAGCTGTTGGCCAAGGAATAGATGTCATCGCCGGAAAGCAGAGATTTGCCAGATAGGTTAATGGCTCCCTCAAGCTTGGGCCCAAGAAAGAGATCCATTCCCATACCGGCACTGAATATCCAGTCGAACCATCCGTTTGTGTACAGCATACATGGCTGCTTGATGCCCAGCTGCATAAATCCGCTTAACACAAGATTGCCGTCCATGGAGTCGAAGATATTCTGCGGCTCAGAGTCGTCGCCAAGCTTGTCGTTCTCGTTGCCCGAATAACTGATGCCTTTATGGTCGCTGTCCATGGTAAACGTCTGTCTCAGGCTGCCCGACACACCCGGGAAACTCAACTTGGCACTGAGCTCGCCGCCATAGCGCAGACCGAACTCCGGCACGGGTCTCACCTCGAACAGTGGGCATGTGGCGGGGAATTTGAATGCAATGCCCTCCAATAGCGAAAAACTCAAGAAGTTGCTGCCGTGCAGTCCTAAGCTTACTCCTAACTGTAGATTATAGTCTTCGTTGAAACGCGCTTTAAAGAAGTAGCTCTCACTGGTGATTTGCATCACTGTGGTCAGGCGCATCTTGAAAGAAGCGTTAACACCTACGTTGCAATGCATCCCTCCTGATGAGAGGATGTCCGGGATAAGAGGAATTTGGGTGTTGAGGTTAATGTCCACGAGCGTCAGACTTGGCCCGGAGGGCGACCTTCGTGCCGATGTCATGAGCTGGCTGTAGCCTGCCATGCGCCTCCGCACCTGTCCACCGCCGTTGGTGCCTATCTGTTCCACGGTTATGAACTGGTCGAAGACATCGCTGAGCTGTGTAGGCTTCTCACATACGACAACGAGTCCGCTGCCCGTGTTGTGGACTTGAGACACACGTCCGCCGAAGCCGTTTTCCTCGAGTATGCCTGTGAACCCCAGCAGCACATCGCCAACTTTGGGTGTCTTGTCGAAGGGCAAAGTGCTGTCGAAAGTCAGCGTCATGCCGTCAACGGTAGTCACATACTGTGTCATCCCCAGTAGGTCCATGTGGCGCACCTGCCGACTGAAACGTATCTCCGGCTGCACAAAGCTTACGCTGTCAATGGCAGCCAGTGGGATGCGGAATATGGAATCCTCGGTCACCACCTCCTGAACGACAAACGCTGTATGTTCCATGCCGTCGAGGTCGAGCCTGGAATAGCGAATCTCCTGCACCTGGTCGTAGAAGAACCCGTCGAACTCACCGTCATTGCGGTAGATGTAGAACGCTTCGCCGTCTTCAATCTCCTCCTGTGCTTGGATGTGGAGCGTGAAAAATGAAAGTGTGAAGAGCAAATATAAAAGTCTCTTGGCCTGATGCTGCATTGAGGCCGGAACAAGTGTACTCATCTGACTATGGGCTTATAGGTTTGAATCTCCAATTCTACTATCGCTTCAATATCTTGAAGGTCTGGTCGTTCATGTTCACAAGATATACGCCCGCTGGACGCCCCGTGAGCGAGAACTGTATAGGCGAGGTTCCGTTGCTGGTACGTGTGTCAATCAAGCCACCCGCAGGGTCATACATCCGCACAATAGTACCTTTCTTCACGTTCTTGAGTGTGATGCCATTGTCGGTCTGCGTCACCGTCAGCTCGCGTGTCGCGGCTTCGCTGACAACACCCGTATGCACACCTTCGTAAGTGAAGCGCACGATGTTAGAACGCTGATAGCTAGTCTCAACAGTGTTGGTCTTGATGATAAGAAGTCCGCCGCTGAAGCTGGTGCGCGGCTCCTCAGCAAGGTCAAAATAGACTTTCTCGCCCGATTTCTGCCACACTACGAGACGTTGTGTGACTTCGTCGGCGTATGCCATAACAGGCATCAGCACAGATGCAGCACAAATAATGGCTGACAAAATGGAAGGAGTTCTCATGAGTATTATCTCTTCACAAACTTATACGTGGCATCGCCCACTTTCACGAGGTACGTTCCTGCGGGGTGACGTTGAAGGGAAATGAGGGTCTTCTGGCCGGTGTGGGCTGTCTGCGTGGATAGTTTCTTGCCGTCGAGCGAGAACACTTCCACGCTTGTGCCGTCGGGCAGGCCCTCGAAGAGCATGGCATTGTCGTTCTGCGAGACGCGGATCTCGCCGGGCTTCACCGAAGGTACGCTGACCACGGGGATGTCGCCCTCGAAGGTGTAGCGCAGCACGTCGGTCAGCGGATAGCTGACGCTGACCTTGGAGGTGGAGAGCATCAGATAGCCCGCGTTGAAACGTGTCTCGGGCTTGTCGGCCAAGTCATGACGGATCTTCTGGCCGTTCTTCAGCCACACCACCAACTGCTGTGCGGCATCGTCGGCGTGTACCACCTTGGGCAGCAGCGCCATCGCCATCAGGAGAAAGAGAATCTTTTTCATATTCATACGTATATCGGTTTTTATGATTTAGCTATGGATTATATCGTTTCTGGCGACAAAGTTAGCAAAAAGCGTTCAAAAAGCACTTGCAAATCGTCACAATCGACTTGCAGATGATAATTCGTCAGTCGTTTTCGGCCTTCCACTCGCTGGGCGTCGAGCCTGTCATGGCCTTGAAAGCGCGGAAGAAAGAGGATTCGGTGGTGAAACCCGACTGCAGCCACACCTGCGTCATCTTCAAGTCGGGATGCTTGCGTATGAGTTCCTTGGCATACTCCACGCGATAGGTAGCCATGAATTGCGAGAAGGAACAGCCCCACTGGCTGTTGATACAAGCCGACACTACATTGCGGTTTGTTTCGAGCCGTGCTGCCAGGTCGGCCAGCTTCAGACTGCTGTCCAGATAGGGCCGTTCCTGCTCCATGAACTGACTGATGCGCAGCTTGAGGATGTCAACATTGTCATCATCATCGCTATCTGGCTCCTTAGCGTCAACAACCGTCGCTTCGACAGGTTCTTCCTCGATAATCCTTCGAGCAGGCTGGCGTCTTCTATATATAATAAGGAATAGGGCTGAGAGGAGCAGCGCAGCGACAAGCACTATCCAGAGCCATGGCTGCTGGGCAGCGTGCGATGCGGTTTGTTCCTGCGGGCCGACACGGAGCAGGAACACGGAGGAAAGGGGCGAATAGTTGTCGTTGCCCAATGTGCCGCCAAGCTTAGTGTTATAATTGATGCCACCCGTGATGATCAGGTTGCCATCGTCGGTGAGGTAAATCTGCGGCCAGCCGGCCTCAGGCAGCGGGTCGGTGTAGTAGAGGGTGAGCGGTGCGGGCCGTTTGTCGTACTCCACGCAGACGAGGTAATGGCGGTTGTCCCGATCGATGCCGTGGACGTAAGCCCGATGGGCACGGCGGTCGGCCAGGACAGGACTGTAATAGATGATGCCGCCATTCAGCCCTTCCCTCGGCACGGCACAGGTGGTTGGCAGCAGGGTGAAGGTGGTGTCGCTCACGAGCATGAAAGCCAGCTGACGGTTCGACTCCCACGACGTGGTATCGCCCTCGGTCCAGTCCTGAACGGGCAGCAGCCATGAATAGTCGCCACGGCTCTCGTCGCCGATGAATCCCGTGCTGCCACTCATGGGGGACTCATGAAACAGCGGTTGCCATCGCTTCAACAAAGGCACGCGAAGCGGTGTGCCCTTCAGGCGGTCCACGATGTCGCTGCGCAGCACTTCGCCGTGCGTGCCGCCATTGCCCAGGATGAGCACATCGTCAGGAGCGGAGCGGAGGATATAGGGCGAGGCGCGACCAATCGTGACATCTTTGACGAAGTGGAACGAGCGGTCGCCATCGAACACCTCGATGCTATCGCCAGCATACCAGTTGCCTGCCACCACGACGCGTCCGCTGTCTATTTCGATGGCAGAGGCCATGGTGCGTTTCGTGTCAAAGCAGCTGTACCCCCGGAAGGTGTGGCTGGCAGGGTCGTACTCCTCCACGCCGAAGGTCTGTCCGATGCCTAACGGTTTCTCGCTGCCCCCGCCAATGATCACCTTGCCGGAGCTGAGCACCACGCTGACGCCGTTGTCGTGGGGGTAGGCCGTCTCGAGGAGATGCCACTGCCCGTCACTGTAGTACTCAGCGGTGGCCGTTGGGATAAAGTTGGTCGTGTGCCCACCGACCACCGTCACTTCGCCATTCACGCAGAAAACGGAATGGGCGCTGCGGGGAATATTCATGTCGGGCAAGCGCTCCACCTCTATCCGTTGAAAACGGATGGAGTCATCAGCCCCGGCGACGGCGGAAGCCATCAGCAGGATATATAATAATATAAGGTGTAAGCTTCGCCCCATGGCACGTATGCTTTATATGAGCTGCAAAGTTAGCCTTTTTTCCTTCAACAGACGGCTTCCAGGCGTTAAAAGTTACTAAAACCACCGTTTGCGTCGTCGCGATGACGTGTTGCAAGGCTAAAAGGACGGGTAAAGACTGACAAGTTGGCAGAAAGAAGCGCTTTGGCACACCTTTAGCAGGCAGAGAAAGTGGAAATCGATAACATCAAATAACCAACTCAAAAATTTAATCATTATGAAGATTCAACCCCTTGCAGACCGCGTGCTCATCGAGCCGGCTCCTGCTGAAACAAAGACCGTCGGCGGCATCATCATCCCCGACACCGCAAAAGAGAAACCCCTTCAGGGCACTGTCGTGGCCGTAGGCAATGGCACCAAGGACGAAGAGATGGTGCTGAAGGCTGGTGATCAGGTTCTCTATGGCAAGTATGCCGGCACCGAACTGGAACACGAAGGCAAGAAATACCTC
>JAEEGL011130717.1_pt1 | contig 13928 bp, 12 predicted proteins | sample 9134231 | NCBI WGS metagenome assembly JAEEGL01 (sample SAMN16246548, study PRJNA631951) | gut metagenome | biome: gut microbiome; feature: rumen; material: fiber-attached | host: Bos | place: Iran: Karaj | collected 2018-10
AACCGATAGAGGTACGCGTCGTCGACCGCGCTGCCGTCCTCGGCGGGGATGATGCAGTACTGCGCCTGATTGACCTCGAGGTTCTGCACGTTGCTCGAAAGCACATGCTGCAGGAACGCCGTGCGGTCCGGTCCTTCGATCAGCAGTCTGCCCATGTGGGAGACGTCGAAGAGACCGCATGCGCTTCTGGTATACAGGTGTTCCGCGACGATGCCCTCGGGATACTGGATCGGCATTTCCCAGCCGCCGAAGTCGACCATCGTTGCGCCCGCCGCGACGTGCGCGTCGTACAAAAGGGTGCGTTTGAGTTCGCTCATAAGAGTCCTCCTTTGTGAATTTGAACTGTTGCGGCGCCTGCCGCGGAAAAATGAAAAAGCGCAAAGTACGCCCGTACCCTGCGCCTCCGTATTGAGCCTGAGAGATTCCCGCAAAAAGAGCGGTTGCACCGTCGGCGTAAAGGGGGATGAGCCCTTTCCTTTCCGGAGTCACGTCCGGGTCCGATCCTTTTGCCTGAGAGTTTCTGCAGTTCCCCTTCGGCGTCGCATCAGACGACCTCTCCCGGGCCCATCAGCCGTGACGGTATTCGATTTTGTCCTTGTATACGATACCGCGAAAACGGGGGCTTTGTCAAGAGAAAAAACGAGCCTGAGCAGGGATGCGTTCCTATATTTCACAAAACGCGCACGCGCGGCGGCGAAAAAGCCCGATCCTGTCGCATAATAATATATTATGGGTAAAAAGCAGAATTTTGGGGAAGGTTGGTGTCATATATTGCAGAAGATACGTATGCGCGCGGTTGCTTTTTCTGAATAACTGTGCTATGATACGGTTATGGTAGTATAGTCGCAGTCGTATGCACTTCGGTTCGACACGGGCTGCGAATCTGTCAAAACGGAGCGGAAATGTATCGAAAGTTTGGAAAACGTTTTCTGGATATCGTGTTGTCGGGGCTGGCAATCCTGCTGCTCTGGCCGTTGTTTCTGATTCTTGCGGTCTGGATCAAGCTGGATTCCGAAGGATCGGTCTTCTTCCGACAGACGCGGATCGGCATCCATAAAACGAAATTCGAGATCCTGAAATTCCGCACGATGCAGAAAGACGCGCCGAAGGACGTTCCGACGCATATGTTTTCCGACTCGCACCACTGGATCACGCGGGCGGGACAGTTTCTCAGGAAGGCAAGTCTGGATGAGCTTCCGCAGCTCTTTCAGATCTTTATCGGCAAGATGTCGATCGTCGGTCCGCGGCCCGCGCTCTGGAATCAGTACGATCTCATTGCGGAGCGCGACAAATACGGTGCGAACGACGTCCGACCCGGGCTGACCGGATGGGCGCAGGTCAACGGACGCGACGCGCTGTCGGTGGAGGAGAAGGCGCGGTATGACGGCGAATATGCCGCGCATACGACCTTCGCGATGGATATGATCTGCATCTGGAGAACATTTTCCACGGTCGTAACGCGCAAGGGCTTCAGCGAAGGCAGGAGCGACGACAGACAAGAGAACAAAAAATGAAGCGGATCCTGATCACAGGCGAACACGGGTGGATCGGAACGGCGATCCGGGACCGTCTGAACGGGACCTCGGACCGGTATACCGCGGAAACGGTCTCGCTGCGGAACGTTCGCCCGGAAACGCTCGATCTCAGGGGCTTCGACGCGATCGTCCATGCGGCGGCGATCGTCCACCGAAGGGAGACGAGCCGGACGGAATCGCTGTTTCGGGAGATCAACTGTGAGCTGACCGCGGCGCTTGCGCAGGCGGCGAAGCGCGACGGCGTAAAGCAGTTCGTGTTTTTCAGCACGATGAGCGTATACGGCATGGAGACGGGCACGGTCACAAAGGACACCGTGCCGAAGCCTGTCACGCAGTACGGGCGCTCGAAGCTTGCGGCGGAACGGCGCATCGCGCCGCTCTCGGACGAAACGTTCTGCGTAACGATCCTGCGTCCGCCCGTGGTGTTCGGTCCCGGCGCAAAGGGCAATCCGGAAAAGCTTTTTCGGCTTGCAAAGCGACTGCCGTTTTGCCCCGATTTTACAAACCGCCGCAGCATGGCGTCGATCGATACGCTGTGCAAAGCGGTGCAGCGGCTTCTGGACGCGCCGCGCGCCGGCGTTTTCTTTCCGCAGGAGCCGGAGCCGGTCGCAACGTGCGATCTCATTGAGCGCGCCATGCGGGAGCAGGGCAGAACGCCGAAGCGTTCCCGGCTGCTGAACCCGGCGATCCGGATCCTGCGCGCGTGCACGCGTGTCGGGAAAAAGGCGTTCGGCGACTTTGTATACGAAGATCTTTCCGCGCTTCCGCTGCCGGACGGAGAGGAGGGACCGCAATGACGCCGCGCGTCAGCGTGATCGTGCCCGCGTATCGGTGCGAGAAGACGGTGGAGAGCAGCATTCGCTCGGCGCTTACGCAAACGGTGGGCGAAATAGAGGTGATCGCGGTCGACGACGGTTCGCCGGACGGAACGCCGGACGTTCTCCGTGCGCTTGCGGCGGAGGACAGCCGCGTTCGTGTGATCACGCTTTCCGAAAACGGCGGCGTTGCAAACGCGCGAAACTGCGCGGTGCAGGCGGCGCGGGCCGAATATCTCGCGTTTTTGGACAGCGACGACCTCTGGAAGCCGGAAAAGCTCGAACGGCAGCTTTCGGTCGCGGAACAGGCTTTTGCGGCGCTCGTCTGCACGGCGGCGCTCTGCATCGACGGAGACGGCAAACCGACGGGAAAACGCTTTTCCGTGCCCGCATCGCTGACGGCGGACCGGCTGCTGTACGGAAACGACATCGTAACCAGCACGGTTCTTGTGCGGCGCGAGGTCTATGAGCGGCATCCGATGGAGCAGAGTCATCTGCATGAAGACGTGATCTCATGGTATCGGATCCTGAAAAGCGGCGCGAAGGCGGTCGGCATCGACGAACCGCTCGCGCTGTACCGCGTAACGAAGGATTCAAAGACCGGCAGCAAGTTCCGTTCCGCGGCGATGATGTGGAACACCTACCGCTTCCTCGGCGTGAAGGGGATCCGGCGAATCTTCTGCTTTGCGGGTTACGTTCTGCACGGCGTCGGGAGGTACTGGCTGTGAAGGAATCGCTGCTTTCGAAGCTCAGACGCGTTCGTCCGGCGGACGTCGGACATTTCTTTCTGTTTCTGCTTGCGCTGGTGCCGGCGGCGATCCTCCGGAAAAAGCGCAGGGGACTGTGGCTTCTGTGCGAATACGCGACCGAGGCGCAGGACAACGCGTTCGCGCTGTTCCGGTATCTCAGGACGCGGGAAAAAGAGATTGACGCGGTCTATGCGATCAAGCGCCGTTCGCCCGCGTATGCGGCGGTCGCCGCGCTCGGACCGACGGTCGAATATGGCAGCCTGCGGCACTGGATCCTGTATCTTGCCGCCGCGGTCAACATTTCAAGCCAGAAGGGCGGCAAGCCGAACGCCGCCGTGTGCTATATGCTCGAGGTCGTGCTCGGATGGATCCGAACGCCGCGCGTCTTTCTGCAGCACGGCGTCACAAAGGACGATCTGCCGTTTCTGCACGAGGAGAACGCAAAGCTGAGTCTGTTCTGCTGCGCTGCAAAGCCGGAATACGAATTCATCCGCGACACGTTCGGGTACGCGCCGGGCGTCGTGCGGTACACGGGCTTCTGCCGGTTCGACGCGCTGCTTGAAGCGCAGCCGGATCCGTCGCTCGTGCTGATCCTGCCGACGTGGCGGATGTGGCTGGAACGCAGCTGCAGAACGGAACGGGACTTTTCGGACAGCGCGTATTTCCGCCGCTGGCAGGCGTTCCTCAACGATCCCGCGCTCTCCGCGCTGCTTGCGGAAACCGGGAAGCGCGCAGTCTTCTGCGTGCATCGGAACGTCGGGCGGTTCGAATCGTGCTTCACGTCGCCGTCGGAGCGGATCGCGGTGAAGAAATGGAACGAGGTCAGCGTGCCGGAACTGATCGGAAAGGCGGCTGTGCTCGTCACGGATTTTTCAAGCGTATACATGGACTTTGCGTTCATGAAGCGTCCGGTCGTATACTATCAGTTCGACCGGGACGCATACCGGAGCGGCCATCTGCCGACCGGATATTTCGATTATGAGCGGGACGGCTTCGGTCCGATCGCCGAGACCGAAGCGGACGCGATCGCCGCGCTCGGCGGCGTTTTCGGGCGCGGATGCCGGATGGAGCCCGTCTACGAAGAACGGGTCGACCGGTTTTTTACGCTGCGCGACGCCGGCGCTGCGGAACGGACGACCGAAGCAATCAAGGAGTTGATCGGAAGCTGATGAAGGAGCCGATACAAAAATACTGGAATCTGATAAAGGGATGGTTCAGGAGATTTTTCCGGTACTGGGATCTTTTGGTGCTGCTTGTGCAGCGCGATATCAAGATGAAATACCGGAGGAGCTTTCTGGGCTATCTCTGGAGCGTTCTGACGCCGCTGCTTTCGATGGCGGTCATGGCGATCGTCTTTACCCGCGTGTTCAAGCGCAGCATCGAAAACTATCCGCTGTACCTGATCTGCGGCAACATCCTGTTCTCTTTCATGCGGGAATCGACGACGCAGGCGATGCACTCGGTCATCGGAAACGCCTCGCTGCTCAAAAAGACCTACGTGCCGAAGTATATCTTCACGCTCAGCAAGGTCACGAGCTCCATGGTCAATTTCGTGCTGTCGCTCGGCGCGCTGATCATCGTCATGATCGCGACGGGGGAACCGTTCCGGTGGGAGAACCTGCTGTCGATCGTTCCGATCCTCGAGCTGTACGTATTCTGCGTCGGACTCGGTCTGCTGCTCGCGGCGGTCACGGTCTTCTTCCGCGACATGAAAAACATCTGGAGCGTCGTGACGCTTGCGTGGATGTATCTGACGCCGATCTTCTATTCGCTGGAAAGTCTGAACGAAACCGGCAAAGACGGCGCCGCCACCATGTCGGTGCTCGGGCTTGCCATTCGCCGGTTCAATCCGATGTACATGTATATCCAGCAATTCCGCTGCTTCATCATGCAGTATCATCTCGATCTTATTGAAGCGCCCTGCAGCGTGCTGATGCTGCGCGGCGCGATCTGCGCGGTTCTGATGCTGCTCATCGGGCTCTTTACCTTCAAAATGACCAAGAACAGGTTCATCCTGTATATCTGAGGACGACGCATGGAAGAGATCATCAGAGAACAGAGCATACCGCAGCAATCCGAGGCAAATCCGGTCAGCCCGACGCCGAAGCGTCCGGAGGTCGTTATCCGCATCAAGGACGCATCCGTGCGGTTCAACATCGCCGGAGAAAAGGTCGACAATCTCAAGGAGTATTTTATCAAGCTCGTCAAGCGCGAACTGCGGTTCAAGGAATTTTACGCACTGAAAAACATCAACCTCGTGATCCAGAAGGGCGAATCGTGGGCGCTGATCGGACCGAACGGCGCGGGCAAAAGCACGCTTCTGAAGCTGATCTGCGGGATCCTGACGCCGTATCGCGGCACGGTGGAGGTCAAGGGCACGATCGCGCCGCTCATCGAGCTCGGCGCGGGCTTCGATCCGAACCTCACGGCAAAGGAAAACATCTTCATCAACGGCGCCGTTCTGGGACACAGCCGCAAGTTCATGAAGGAGCAGTATGAGAAGATCGTGGAATTTGCGGAGCTGCAGGATTTCATGGGGCTGCCGATCAAGAATTATTCGAGCGGCATGCGTGCGCGGCTCGGCTTTGCGGTCGCAACGGTCGTCGATCCGGATATCCTGATCGTGGACGAGGTCCTTGCCGTCGGCGACGCGGCGTTTCAGGCAAAGTGCCGCAAACGGATCAAGGAGCTCCTGGCGAACGGGACGACGCTGCTGTTCGTTTCGCATGCGAAAGCGCCGGTCATGGACCTTTGTCAGCATGCGGTCTGGATCGAACACGGCGAGATCAAAAAGCTCGGCGCGCCGAAGCATGTATACTGGGCGTACGAGCACGAACATTTAAAACAGGACAGTTAAAACGGAGAGAACAGCATGGAACAGACGCCGATCGTGAGCATCGTCATACCGGTTTATAACGCCGAAGCGCATTTGCGCGCGTGTCTCGATTCCGTAAAAGCGCAGACCTTTTCGCAGTGGCAGGCGATCCTCGTCGACGACGGATCAAAGGACGGCAGCGGACGTATCTGCGACGAAGCGGCAAAAGAGGACTCGCGCTTTCTTGTCGTTCATAAGGAGAACGGCGGCGTTTCGAACGCAAGGAACGACGGCATGGAGAAGGCGTCCGGCAAATATCTGATGTTCATTGACGCGGACGATCTGGTGACGCCGGAGTATCTGGCGGAGATGGTCGGCGCGGCGGAGACGTACGGCACGGATCTGGTGCTCTGCGGCTACGACCGGTTCAAAGAGGACTGGGAGGACCATTTCCAGCTGACGCGCTTTTATGCCGTGCTGTTCCGCAGCACGCAGGAGCTTGTCCGGCTGTACGGCGAGTCAAAAACGAACATGTTCGGCGTGTCCATCTGGGCGAAGCTGTTCCGCACGGACCTGATCCGCGCGCACGGACTGCGCTTCGATCCGACGGTCAGCTACGAGGAGGACTGCCTGTTCATCACCGACTGCCTGCCGCATATCCGCACCGCGATTGCGCTCGGCGCGCCGATGTATCGCTACCGTCAGCAGGACGAATCGCTGTCGAAGGGGTACCGCAGGGACACATTCCGGTTCCTGGTCAACGGCTATCGGAGACGGTGCGCGCTGCTGACGCGGTACGGGCTTTCGGATCTCCTTCCCGGCGCAAAGAGCGTCTTCTTTCTTGTGATCAAGAACACCTGCATGAAGATCGCGAACGCCGGGCTGAAAAGAGCGGAACGCGTCGCGGAATACGGGAAGCTGATGGCGTTTCCGGACGTATCGGAAGCGGTCATATTCGAACGAAAATCCCAATCCGGGCTTACAAACCGCATCTGCGCCGCGATCCGGGCAAACGATCCCAAACGGCTCGATCGCGTCATGCGGCGCTGGAGGATCCTGGACGCCGCCGTCGGATGCAAGAACGACCTTGTGCGTATGATCCGAAACAGGGGAAAGAAGGAAGAGAAATGAAGGTCGGCATCGTTACATTTCACTTTCCGTTCAACTGCGGCGCCGCGCTGCAGTGCTGCGCGCTCGAGCACGTGCTCGCGTCGTTCGGAAACGAGGTGCAGGTCGTCAATTACTGCCCGTGGTACCATCAGAACCGTTACGCATCCTATAAGAATCCGTTCTATTACGCAAACAGAAAACTGCACGAACCGGCGCGGAACATCCTTACGCGCACATACCACGGCGCAAAGGGCTTCCGCGATACGGTGCGTTCGTGGAAAGGCGCGCGGAAACGCCGCATACGCGAAAAGAAGTTCGGCGCGTTCCGCAAGGCGTATCTGCACGAGACGCGCATGTACCGGAGCCTCCGCGATCTGCAGGCGCACCCGCCGAAGTGCGATCTCTTTATCGCCGGCAGCGATCAGCTGTGGAACAGCAAGCTGACCGACGGCAGATTCGATCCCGTTTATTTTCTGGATTTCGGCGACCCGGGCGCCCGCCGCGCGACGTATGCGGTCGGGAGCTATTTTGCCGACCCCGCGGCTGCGCGGAAAGAGATCGCGCCGCTTCTCGGAAGGCTTGACGCCGTATCCCTGCGGGAGACCCGGTTCCTGCCGGACGTCGCGCAGGCGGCGGAGGGCGCCGTGCCGATCCGTATCGACGTCGACCCGACGCTGCTGCTGGATGCCGGCGCGTACGACGCCATGCTTCCGAAGGAACCTTTGGAGACCGAGCCGTACATCCTGGTGTACACGATGCCCGGTCCTGCACAGAAGCAGGCAAACGACGCGGCAAAGCGGTTTGCGCAGCAGACGGAGCTGCATCTCATCGACGTGAACGGCAATCCGAACGCCGAGAACCGCCGCATCGGGGATTCCCGCATCGTCTCGCCGCAGGAGTTTCTCTGGTATGTGAAGAACGCCGCCTTTGTGGTGACGAATTCGTTCCACGGCACGGTCTTTTCGGTGCTGTACAAAAAACGGTTCGCCGTGATCCTGCACAAGGAGACCGGCAACCGCGTCTCGGAGCTTCTGAACAAGCTCGGGCTGTCCGACCGCTATACGGACGATCCCGGGGCGGTGCAGCGGATCCTGGGACTTGCGTCCGACTGGAACGCCGCGCATGCGTCGCTCGAAACGCTGCGCACCGGATCCGAGCGCTATCTCCGGTATCTGTGCGGAGACGGAGAACAGCCGCCGTTCGTCACCGAAGAGGACGTCCGGCTTGCGGCGGAACAGAATCGCCGGAAGGAAGAACCGCCCGAACCGCCGGAGGAGACGGAGCCGGTTTCCGAACAAAAGAGACAGAAAGGAGCGCCCATGTACACCGATGACAAAAATGCGCAGATCGTTCTGGCGCTGCTGAAAAAATACAATGTCAGAAAGATCGTCGTGTCGCCCGGCACGACGAACGTACCGATCGCGCGGGCGGTGCAGACCGATCCGTTCTTCGAGGGGTATTCCGCGGTCGACGAGCGCGGCGCGGCGTATCTTGCGTGCGGGCTGTCGTTCGCTTCCGGCGAGCCGGTCGCGCTGTCCTGCACGGGAGCCACGGCTTCGCGCGATTATACTCCCGGCATGACCGAGGCATACTACAGAGGACTGCCGGTGATCGCGATCACCTCGCAGCACCATTCGCCGTGCTATTCGGATCTGATGCCGCAGATGACGGACCGCACCGTTTCGCAGAACGACGTGAAGCGCTTCTCCGCGATCCTGCCGCTTATCAAGGACGCCGAGGACTGGCGCGCGTGCGTGCAGCTCGTCAACGAAGCGCTGTACACCGCAACGCGGAAGGACGCGGGTCCGGTGCACATCAATCTGCCGGTGGGCAATCTCTATTCGTTCACGACGAAGAAGCTTCCGGACGTGCAGAAGATCGACGTATACGACGCCGAGACCTTCCCGAAGAACGATCTTCAGAAGGCGCTCAGGGGAAAACGGGTCGGGCTCTTCATCGGCGCGCACAGACCGTTCGACGCGGAAACGAAGGCGGCGATCGAAACGTTTGCGGAACGGTTCGACACACCGGTGTTCTGCGATCATACCGCAAACTACACGGGCAAAAACCGCGTTCCGAGCGCGGTCGCGGGAGATTTCCGCACGCTGAAAACGATGCCGGAGCTTTTGATCGACCTCGGCTCGGTGTCCGGCGACTACAGCGCCGGTCCGATCTTCAAGGGCATGCGCGTCTGGCGCATCTCGGAGGACCGAAAGTACCACAACCGCCACGGCGCGGAGATCGTCGAAAAGCTTTTCTTCTGTTCGGAGCGCTTCTTCTTTTCCGCGCTTTCCGAGGGGAAGGGCGGTGCGAAGTACTATGAGACCGTGAAGAAGGAGGTCCCGGAAACGCGCGTTCCGACGCTGCCGTTTTCGAACCTGTACGCCGCGTCGAAGCTTTCGAAGCGGCTGCCGAAGAACAGCTTTCTGCACCTCGGGATCCTGAACTCCCTGCGCAGCATGAATTATTTCCCGCTCGATCCGAGCGTCACGGTCAGCTGCAACGTCGGCGGCTTCGGCATCGACGGTGCGGTGTCCACCGCGTTCGGACAGGCGCTGGCGGATGAGAAGCGGATGTCGTTCGCACTGATCGGCGATCTCGCGTTCTTCTACGACATGAATGCGCTCGGCAACCGTCACATGCGGAAGAATCTGCGGATCCTGCTCGTCAACAACGCGCGCGGCGCGGAATTCCGCCTGAACGCAAGCCTCGAACAGCTCTGGGGCGCGGAGACCGATACGTTCATCGCGGCGCACGGTCACTTCGGCAGCGCACGAGCATGGGCGGAGTCGATGGGCTTTGCCTATCTTTCCGCGGAGGATCCGGCGGCGTTCGATGAAAAGATCGGACTGTTCTGCGATCCGGACGCGTTTGACCGTCCCGTTCTCTTCGAGATCTTCACGACCGCGGAGAGTGAGCAGGCGGCGCTTGCGGCGCTTCGCGCCTGCAACCGGTCGGACAGGTGACGCCTATGGAGGAACGGAAACGGATCCTGCTGCTGGGCGGCACCGGCGCGATCGGCACGCATACCGTGCCGGAGCTTCAAAAACGCGGCTTCTCGGTCGTCGTCACGAGCCGGTCGGCGCATGAACCGAACGGGGACGGGGTTGAATACCGGCAGGGCAACGCAAAGGACGACGCGTTTCTGGACGCGCTGCTTGCGGAGCGGTTCGACGCGATCGTCGATTTCATGATCTATTCGACCGAGGCGTTTTCAAAGCGCTGCGAAGCGCTGCTTTCGCATACGAAGCATTACGTGTTTCTGTCCTCGTATCGCGTCTACGGAGATTGCGGCTGTGCGCCGATCACGGAGGAGAGCCCGCGGCTTCTAGACAGCGTCGACGACCCGGCGTATCTGAAGACCGACGAGTACGGGCTTGCGAAAGCCCGTCAGGAGGACATTCTGAAAGCGTCCGGACACACGAACTATACGATCGTCCGCCCGTCGATCACGTATGCGGGCGACCGGTTCCAGCTCGGCACGATGGAGGCGAACGAATTCTTGATCCGCGCGGTGAACGGAAAAACGGTCGTATTCCCGCAGGAGATGCTCGATAAGCGCGCCGCCATGACATGGGCGGGCGACGTGGGAAAGATGATCGCGCGGCTCGTGCTGAACGAGGCGGCGTACGGCGAAACGTATACCGCCGCGAGCGCGGAGACCAAGACGTGGAACAACGTGCTGAAGATCTATCGGAAGCTCCTCGGCATGCAGGTGAAATACGTGCCGCTTTCGACCTACGAAAGCATCGTCGGCCGTCCGTGGCAGATCCGATACGACCGCATGCTGCACCGCGTCGTCGACAACACAAAGATTCTGCTTGCGACGGGCATGAAGCAGTCGGAGCTCATGCCGCTGTACGAGGGACTGCGCACCGAGCTTGCGGCGTTCACCGCGAATCCGCATTTCAAAAATGTGGACGAGGCGATGCAGAAACGGTTCGACGAGGCGTGCGCGCAAACGCAGGAACCGAAACCGCAGGAGAAGAAACAGGGGCTTTTACACCGGCTCAACGATTACCGGAAGCGCGGCGTGCTGAAAAAGGTCGTGCGGGAGAAGCTTTACCGGATCACGCCGCTGCGCAAAGCGGTGCGCGGCGCAAAACGGATCTTGAAACGCAAATAATCAAAACGACGGGCTGCCGGGCGGGGGAGACGGCGCGCACAAAGGGGGGGCAAAGCCTCCTTTTTTGTCCGAATTGCGGATAAAATATGAAGATTTATCGGATCGCTTGCTTTTTTGCGGGCGGCTCGGTAAGATATAAAAGGAGTATCATCGTCTGACAACCGGAGCGCTGCGAAAGGATTGTATCGCAAAAGCGCCTCCGGATCGGAAAGGATCAAATCACGATATGAAACAGAATCGCATCATACGTTTTATCATACTGACGGGGCTATCCGCACTGCTGCTGTTTGCGGAAGCGGGCTGCTTCCTGCAGTCGGAGACGGTCCGGGTCGAAACGGCGGAGCCCGTTCGGAACGATCCGGAAGCGACGGTTGCGGATCCGGAAACGATCACCGCGGAGCCGCTTGATCCGGAAGCGACGGAGGAGACGGTCATCTGTACGGAAGAAGCGCCGAACGAAACCGAGGAACCGCTGCCGCAGGATCCGTCCGGATCGGAAGAGACGACGCCGGAAGCGACACAGGAACCGACGCCGGAAGCGACACGGAAGCCTGAATCCGCACCGACACAGGCGCCGACGTCCACACCGCAGCCGACGCGCGCGCCGATCGAAGGCGATATTACCGGGACTGTGTTCCCGTCCGAAGACACGGGACGGGATGCGGACTGGAGTTATCAGAGCGACGAGCTGCGCGTGGCGGTCACACGCTGCGAGAACGAGGACGATCAGATCGTTTATTACGTCGCGGATATCCGGATCCGGAATATCAGAAGCTTCCGGATGGAATTCGCCAACGGCAAATATCAGGCGCCGCGGGAGGATCCGGAGGACTTTGCAAACCGCATCAGCGCCGTGTTCGCGATCAGCGGGACCATGAATTCCGGCTTCATCGTGCACAACGGAGTCAAGTATAAGAATGCGGAAGGCTCCAGCAGCCGGTTCCGTTCGGGCATCGTTGCCGTATACCGCGACGGCAGCGTGAAGGTGTTCAATCTGAAAAAGAACCAGAAGTTCAATTACAACAAGGAGAACAAGCAGAACGGCGGTCTGCTGCACGCGCTGCAGTTCGGTCCGGTTCTGGTGCAGGACGGCAAGATCCCGTCGGGGCTCAAGACGAAGGAGCGGCATCCGCGCATCATCTTCGGCTGCTGCGAGCCGGGACACTATATCGCGGTCGCAGTGGACGGCAGGACCAAGAAGTCCGTCGGCATGACCGAACAGGAGATGGCGGAGCTGATGCTCTCGCTCGGCTGCACCGACGCGATCAATCTGGACGGCGGAAACAGCGCGGTCATGCTCTTCATGGGAAAGACGATCAACATTCCCTCCGGAAAGGACAGGGACGGCGACGGCATCGGCGGCCGCAACATCCTCGATCTTCTGGCGTTCGCGGAATACGACGAGGACGGCGTTGCGCCGAATCTGTCGGATCTGCACGCAGACCGTATGCGGGAGGAATAAGCAAATGGAAGAACAGACAGCCCCGAAGAAGAAAAAACAAACCGGCTGGATCATCGGCGTCGTCGTGATGTCGGTCCTGACGTTCGTCATGCTGGCGATCGACGTCGTGCTGATCGCGCTTTGAGGAGGGCGTTATGGAATCGGAAGAAAAGCGTCCTTTGGAGGAGAAGACGACTCCGACTGCGGAAGCGGAGCAAACCAAGCCGAAAAACAAACTGCGGACCGCGTTCTTCGCGCTGTGCATCGCGTTTGCGCTGCTGCTTGTGCTCGGGATCGTTCTCGGCATGAGCAAGGTGCAGATGTGCAAAGAGGTCCGCTTCTTCACCTGCGACAGCCGCGGCTTCCGTCCGGTCTCCTGCGGCGTGCAGACCGTGAAGCGCGAATATGCGAAGATCGACGTCAACGCGCTGCCCACGCCGGACGCGGCGCTGTTCGGCGAAGCGATGTCGAAGGGAACGGATTATTACGAGACCGGCGAGATCAAAGAGGTCCCGATCTACGAGCAGAAAAAGATCGACAAGTTCATTTTCAGCATGCTGATCGTCGTGCAGAACGGCTCGATGAACGCCTCCGAAAAGCAGACGGATATGATGTTCATCGCGTCCTATAACGAGCTGCAGCAGAAGTTCACCGTCGTTTCCGTTGCGCGGGACACGCTCGTGCCGCTGTCGGAAACCGAGTGGAAGCGGATCAACACCGCGTATTCGCGCGGGGGGATCGGTCAGCTCATCAACACGATCAACGACGTGTTCGAGCTGGATATCCAGAACTACGTCGTCACGGGGACGGAGGAGCTTGCCGCGCTTGCGAACGGCATCAACGGCATTCCGGCGGAGCTTTCGAAGCAGGAAGCTGCGTATATCAACGACGCATGCGGCGGATCCCTGAAGCCGGGCAAACAACAGCTTAACGGGAAGGAGATCGTCACGCTGCTTTTGGATCGCACGTCGGACAACAAGGGCGACCTCGGGCGCGCGGACCGGCAGACGGAGATCGTGCACAACGCGTTCCTGTATCTGCAGGATCAGTTCGACAGCGAGTTTCTGTACCCGTTCTTCCGCACGATCTTCAAGAGCATCCGCACGAACGTCGATTTCGAGGAGCTCCGCGGCGTGGGCTACGAGATGGCGGTCTCGGACGAGCTGACGTTCGAAACGCTGCGGCTGCCGTTCGACGACGCGTATACCGAGCTCAACGTGGACGGCGCGTACGCGCTGCTGCCCGCGTTCGAAAAGAACCGGATCCTGCTTCGCCAGGCGCTTTACGGAAAGGAATAAACGGAACGGATCGGGTTCGCCCGATCCGTTTTTCACGTT
>JAEEGL011720386.1_pt1 | contig 13928 bp, 9 predicted proteins | sample 9134231 | NCBI WGS metagenome assembly JAEEGL01 (sample SAMN16246548, study PRJNA631951) | gut metagenome | biome: gut microbiome; feature: rumen; material: fiber-attached | host: Bos | place: Iran: Karaj | collected 2018-10
AAATTCAAACGCTACGACAGCCCTGAGCAGTATGCTGAAGCTTTCCAGCAGATGATAGATGCTCGTAAAAAATGGCGCGAACAAGTACGTGAGCAGGAGGCGTAGATTGCACAATGACATTTTATGCAGACATACTAAACCAGCGTTCACCCTACAAGTTAAGTCAGTTGGGTGAGTTTACTTTTCGTTTTGTTACCGATCAGGATATTCATTATACAGTAGGCTTTTATAAAGACACTATCTTTATGGATGATGGTGCCTATCATTTTTTCATAGACAATAGTGAGCATGAACATGGATCGTATGATCCCAAGATTCTTGATGTAGTGACCGTCATTTTGGAAGAATTCTTCAGTCAGGAGCCTACAGTCATGCTCTATATATGTGACTCCACTGACCATCGTCAGGCTGCACGTGACCGTCTCTACCATCTTTGGTTCTACGATTATGCCCGTAGCCATGAAATGACCCTATACAGCGATTCTGTCACATTCAAGAAGGTTAACTACTATGCAGGAATTCTTATGCGTCACGATCATCCATTGCACGATATGATTCTCTCATACTACCAGGACTTCTTGAAACATGTGCCACAATTGTATACACCAAGAGATAAATAATCTTCTTACGTCTTTTTTAGAGGCAATTTCAGCACTTTAAGCAGATACAATGTGCTCACAATTGATGAGTTGCAACAGGTTGAAATCGTCATTTATGTACCCATAAAAGAAGAGCTCTACGCGCCAACAATATTTAGAAGGAGAGCGACCTGTGTGGCTGGTATCTCCATATTGTTGGTAAAGTAGATAAATGTCTTGTTCTTTTCAGTTGCATATTATGTGAAGTGACGATAAATGGCAGGATATTTCTGTTTGGTAAAGTAATTCGTAAAACTGAGAACTTGGTCAGAAAGAATACCATCAGCATTATGCATGGTGTCACTTTCGCTAATGATCTGATATTGAAGATTTCCTCTCTGTCTTATTACAAAATAGACTTCAATCTCATTGATCTGATAGAGTCTCTTCAGATCAAAGTATCCTTGGTCAAACGTAGTAAGCTCCCTGTTCATAAGGAATTTCGTCCATCGCGCATTGGTCATGCACCGCTTTTGGATTGCAAAGGTAGTCAATTCAAATCGTCACCGTCAAATTTTCGCTCTAAAACTCTATATTTAAGTAATCTACAAACATCTCCGCTAATTTTTGTGGACAATAGTGATTAATTATATACTATAGATTATTAGTTTGTCCAAAATGGGCAAAGTTTTGTCTGATTTGTTTTTTGTATATAGGGTAATTTGAACTAATTTTGCTGCCAATAACATTTTTTTAAACCTAAAAATATGAAGTTCAAACAGACGAAAACATTGATGCGCTCATGGTTGCTATTGTTCTTGTTGATGTTCTTTCCTGCAACTTTATTGGCCCAAAATGTCAAAAAGGTATCGGGAACGGTATTTGATGAGAATGGTGAAGCACTGATCGGTGCTACAATTACCGAGTTGGCTAGCGCAAAAGGAGTGATTACGGACTTTGATGGAAATTTCTCTCTAGATGTAACTAGTGGGGCAAAATCCATTCAGGTGTCGTATGTTGGTTACAAAACGAAGACCGTCAATATTCCTGTTGCAGGAAAACTGACCATTCGTATGGAACCCGATGAAACCATGTTGCAGGAGACGGTGGTCATCGGCTATGGTGTGCAACGTAAGAGTGACCTGACAGGTTCCGTCTCAAACGTGAGCAGTAAGGACTTCAATCAGGGAGTCATCAACTCGCCAGAACAGCTGATTAATGGTAAGGTGAGTGGTGTACAAATCGTGAATGGAGGCGGTTCGCCATCGGCAGGTAGCACCATCCGTATTCGTGGTGGCGCATCGCTGAATGCCTCGAACGATCCTCTGATTGTGCTGGACGGTGTTCCTATGGAAGTGGGTGGCAGCGTCAGTGGCAGCGGCAACTTTTTGAGTCTGATTAACCCTAACGACATTGAGAGCATGACCATTCTGAAGGATGCCTCTTCAACGGCTATCTATGGTTCGCGTGCATCAAATGGTGTTATCATTATCACTACTAAGAAAGGTACGGAATCGAAGAAGCCAAAGATCAGTTTCTCAACGACCAACTCTCTTCAGACACGTACGAAAACGGCTGATATGATTAGTCGTGACGATATGTACAATTTGGTTAACACCTATGGCACAGACCGCCAGAAGTCATTGCTTAATGATAATGTGAACACCGACTGGAACGATGAAATATTCAGGACGGCATTTGGAACAGACAATAATCTGGGAATTTCTGGAAAGATATCCAACTTCTTGCCTTATCGTGTTTCCTTCGGCTATAGTAATCAGAACGGTATTCTGAAAACAGACAATATGAAGCGCTACACAGGCAGCATTTCACTGAACCCAACATTGCTGGACAACCATTTGAAACTGAATATAAATTTGAAAGGTACATATAGTGACACCCGTTTTGCCAATACGAATGCCATCTGGGGCGGTGCCACGCATAATCCGTGCTCTCCTATCTATTCAGGAACAGACGCCTTCCTTGGCTATTATGAGGCAGCCGATGCCAACGGAGTGCCTATCACGGGTGCTACTGGTAATCCAGTAGGACTGCTGAACAATTACAGTTCGACAAGTGATGTGTATCGATTTGTAGGTAGTTTCGATGCCGACTACAGCATGCACTTTTTGCCTGATTTGCATGCTCACCTCACCTTAGGCTATGACTACTCCAAGGGCGAAGGCAAGATCTATGTGCCCAAGGAGGCCTATCAATATTACAATACAGGTGGACGTAATTACACCTATGGTCCTCAGAAGAACAACAACCGTCTGCTGACCTTCTATTTTAGTTATAACAAGTATATTGAGAGTATAAAGAGTAATATTGAGCTGACGGCAGGTTATGACTATCAGTTCTGGAAGTATACCAATGCTGCTTATTTGGAATTGAACGACATGACTCCAGCTGAGCAGCAGGCAGCATCAGCAGCAGATGACCAGCGCCACGTGCTCCTCTCCTACTATGGACGTTTGAACTATAGTTACGACGGCAAGTATCTCTTGTCGGCCAGTATCCGCCGTGACGGTTCATCCCGCTTCAGCAAGGATAACCGCTGGGGTGCATTCCCGTCAGTTGCTTTGGGCTGGAGAGTCTCAGAAGAAGGTTTCTTCAAGAGCCTGAAACCTGCTTTCAACAATTTGAAACTACGTGCAAGTTTTGGTGTGACAGGTCAACAGGATGGCATTGCCAACTATAGCTACCTACCTCTTTATACAGAAAGCCAGAGTGGTGCATACTACATGTTTGGTGGTACACCCATACATACCTATCGCCCTGCAGCCTATAACAGTGACCTGAAATGGGAGACTACCAAGGCCTGGAACTTCGGATTCGACTTCGGCATCATTGGTGACCGTCTGACTGGTTCGTTTGACTATTACAACCGTAAGACAGAAGACCTACTTGCTACGGTTCCTGTAGCAGCTGGTACAAACTTCAACAAGCAGATGCTGAGTAATGTTGGAAATATCAAGAGTAGAGGTGTCGAGATGTCTATTGCAGCCACCCCCATCCTAAAGGACGACTGGGAGTGGAATGTCAGTGCCAATGCGACATACCAAAAGACGGAGATTACAAACCTTCGCCTTAATGATCTGGCTGAATCACCAAACACTCCTGCAGGAGCCATTGAGTCACACTATGTACAGGTATTGTCAGAGGGCTATGCTCCATACAGCTACTATGTATATAAGCAAATTTATGATGAGAAAGGAATGCCTATTGAGGGGCTTTATGCAGATCTGAATGGTGATGGTGTAGTAGACTCAAATGACCTCTACCATTATCATTCGCCTGCACCTGATTGGATTTTCGGGTTCTCAACCTCTCTACGCTGGAAGAAACTGACGTTGAGCACTTCACTCCGTGCCAATGTAGGCAACTACCTCTACAATGGTATGGCAATGAACACAGGAGCATGGGAAACCATGTCATACAACGACTATCAGCTGAACCGTCTGAACAACAGTTATATGACAACCCGTTTCCAGAAACGTCAGCATGAAAGCGACCACTATGTGGAGAATGCTTCATTCCTGAAGATGGACAACATCCAACTCTCTTATAATTTCGGACAGGTGTGTAAGTGGTTCTCTATGAATGCGTCACTAATGGTACAGAATGTCTTCACGATTACCAATTACAAAGGTGTGGATCCTGAGAATCAGGGCGGTATAGACATGACAGTCTATCCGCGTCCGAGAATCTATTCACTCACCATTGGACTTGATTTCTAAACAAATGACTGATATGAAAAAGATATATTTAATACTTTTTGCCACCTGTGGGCTGATGGCATGCACAGGTGATTTGGATCAGCAGCCCCAGACCGACAGCCAGACAACGGCAGATGTGGTCTATGGCTCCGAAGAAGGCTATAAAATGGCACTGGCCAAACTCTATGCCTCATATGTTATTGTCGGTCAGGAACAAGGCGGTGGCAATGCCGACATTTCGAGCAACAATGGTCATGATTTCCTGCGTGGTTATTTCAACCTTCAGGAATGTCCTACTGACGAGGTAGCCGGAACATGGTTATCTGGTGACAAGATTGAGGGACTGACCTATATGACCTGGGATGCTAATGATCCTTGGATTGCTGACACCTATTATCGTGCCTATTATACCATTGCACTCTGTAATGAGTTCCTGAGCCGTGCAACTGAAAGTACCACATCCGGTAATGCCAACCTCACGGCTTACCGTGCGGAAGCCCGTTTCCTCCGTGCCTTGGCATACTATTATGTTCTTGACCTGTTCGGACAAGGTCCGTTCGTTGATGAGACGATGGGAGTGGGTGCCTATACCCCCGAACGCTACAGCAACACTCAGTTGTTCACCTTCGTTGAAAGCGAACTGAAAGATGTTGCCTCTAATGGCCTCTTGGCTCCGAACGCAGTGGAATATGGTCGCGCATCTCAAGCAGCAGCATGGGCATTACTTGCAAAGATGTATCTGAATGCCGAAGTTTATGGTGCTGGCGACCATTACACCGACTGCATCACCTACTGCAAGCAGATTATGAATGCAGGCTATTCACTGGAAGGTGACTATAGCAAACTGTTCAATGCCGACAATGACAAGCGTACCAATGAGATTATCTTCCCATTTGTCGTCGATGCAGTGAACACGATTACCTGGGGCGCTACTACGTATATCGTTTGTGGCGAGTGTGGCAATTCAAGTTCGCAAGATCCAGCGAAATATGGCTTGACAGGTGGTTGGGGCATGTTCCGTGTCCGTGGTGAACTGCCAGAACTATTCTCCGGCAATGAAACTAGCGACTGCCGCTATATGTTTTATACCGACGGACAGGAGCAGTGGCTGACAAAGGCCATTGATGACCAAAGTCAGGGCTACTTTGGAGAAAAATTCTCCAACCTGACAGATGCCGGAGAGGCAGCATCCAATACGGGTGCTGTAGGAGCCGATATCGACTATCCCGTATTCCGTCTTGCAGATGTCTATCTGATGCTGGCGGAGAGTGTGCTTCGTGGTGGTAATGGTTCCAGCCGTGATGAAGCTCTGCTGCTGGTGAACAAGTTGCGTGAACGTGCTTTTGGAAACACTGATGGTAATATTAACGAGGCACAACTGACTCTTCAGTTCATCCTCGATGAGCGTGCCCGTGAACTCTATTGGGAGAGCTGCCGCCGTACTGACCTGATCCGTTATGGCCAGTTCACTGGTGGTTCCTATAAGTGGCAGTGGAAAGGTGGCGTGATTGACGGTCGCTCTACGGAGAGCAAATACAACGTCTATCCGATTCCTACCGCAGAGCTGTCCGCTAATCCAAATCTGAAGAACGAAAACTATTGATAAGCGTATGAAACAGATGAAATATATCCTTGTGTTGCTTTTGGCTGCCATGACACTGACAGCCTGCGACAGAGACGGCGACACAATCACCACCAGCGGTGCCCAGCCCGTGGAACTCAGCGGTTCCGGTGATGTCGTTATCAACAAAGACTACGCCAGCGGACTTGCCCTGACGCTGAACTGGACAGACAACAGCCGCCTGACAACCAATGACGAACGTGTGCAGACTCCTATCGGAACGACTGTCAACACGCTCCAGTTCGCTAATACGAACTCATTCGATGCTCCTATTGAGATTCTTACCGAGGCAGGCACAACCTCTATGCAGTTCACTGCCGAGAGTTTGAACTCACTCGTGGGACGTGTAGGTCTGGAGAGTGATATTGCTTCCACCTTATATATACGTATGCGTTCAGTACTGGCTAACAACGTTGAACCTCAGTATAGTAATGTTTATCAGATTCAAGTGACGCCGTATAGCATCGACATGACACTTGGCTTCGTACTCGATGCAAGTCGAAATGATACAGGTAATACCCTAGCATCTCCGAATTCCGATGGAATCTACAGCGGATTCCTTGGTGTAGGCGGTTGGTACAACTGGTGGTTACAGGAAGGCAACGGTGTTCTGTGGGGCAATATCGGTGATGATGGCGGTGGTAAACCTTTCGTCATCAGTAGCAATGACCAGCACTGGAATTTCTGGTATCCGGGGCAGTCTGGCTGCTATTATACTGTTGTCAATACTGTTCGTCAGGAATGGTCTGCACTCTTTATTCCATCGCTGACTGTAAGTGGTGATATTACCGGCGAGATGACCTATGACCGCAAAGCCAATAAGTGGACACTTGCTTGTCAGGCTTCTCAAGCAGGAACTGCTACCATCCAGATAGCAGGAACGGGTAAACTGTATAACTCACAGACGGGAACAGATGATGCGTCAGCCATCGACACACCAGTTGCATTCGGTTATGAGAATGGAGAACTGACCTTTGGCGAGACCGCATCGAATATCACGGTGAACATTCCTTCTGCAGGAGATGTAACCTTGTCTCTTGATCTTTCCAATCCTAAGGAATGGAAGTGTGAGGTAACTGAAGGTAGTGAAACTCCTACACAAACACCACAAATTCTCTATATCCTTGGTAATGACGATACATGGAACTTCGATCAGTATTTGACACTCTATGACGAGGATAATCTCTGTTATGCTGCTGCTGTTAACTTCAACTGTTCATGGGGTTATTACTTCTCTCAGGCTAAAGATGACTGGACACACGTCAATCAGGATCCCAACACTACAGAGTGGAAACTGATTATCGGCGGTACAGATGACAATAACATCCAAGCACCCGGCAAGGGCTTATATGTCACGATAGCCTCTTTAGGCTGGATGTCGTACTGGTATGGTATGTCCGATCCTATCACACAAGTATCCTATACTGGCTTCAATGATGACTGGAATCTCACGGACATGACAGCAGTAGATGGACAGCCTGGTGTCTATACTGCTCAGGTAACCGCTACGGGTGATACTCCCTGGGGCGCGCAGATCTTGCTCAATGGCTCTTGGGACTACTGGTTCGGCACCTGCAGTGATGGTTCTCTCCGTTGGACTAAGAAGAACGACGGCAATCCTGTTGGTTGGGAAAGTGGGAAGACATATACCCTCACCGTTGATTTATGTAAATGTACCTATTCATTAACGGAATAAAACGATAGAAGATTATGATTCGAAAATATTTTGGGATAATAGTATCTTTGGTGACTCTCTCTTGTGTGCAGGCTTCCTGCACACAGGAAAGTCCTATCACTAATCCAAAGCAGGCAGATAATACCATAGAGATTGAGCGTGGAACGTTTGCCAAAGGTGCAGATGTCAGCTGGCTCACACAGATGGAGAGCGAAGGGCTGACTTTCACTAACAAGAAAGGTGTGGCTACAGAGTGCATGAAACTCCTGAAGGAAGACTGTGGCGTCAACTCCATCCGTCTGCGTGTTTGGGTAAATCCCGCAGAGGGATGGAATAACATCAGTGATGTGCTGGTAAAGGCACGCCGCGCCAATGCGCTTGGACTGAGGCTGATGATAGACTTCCATTTCAGTGACACATGGGCTGACCCTGGCCACCAGGATATTCCTGCTGCTTGGGCTGACTATTCGCTCAGTGAGGCTAAAACCGCAGTTGCAGCCCATGTCACAGAGATGCTGTCGTTGCTGAAACAGTATAGTATCGAACCTGAATGGGTGCAGATAGGCAACGAGACCCGCTGGGGTATGATGTGGCCATTAGGCAATCTTGACAATGGAAGTAATTTCGCAGAACTGGAAGCTGCCGGATATGATGCTGTAAAGGCTATTTTCTCCGATGTTAAGGTTATCGTACATTTGGACAGTGGTGACAACCTCTGGTATTACACCAACGTCTTCGACAACCTGAAAGCCAATGGCGGTAAGTTCGATATGATAGGCATGTCTCTTTATCCTGAGGAGGATACCTGGGCCTCAATGGTTGATGCCTGTGTCAACAACATCAAATCACTCTATCAGAAGTACAATGTTCCTGTGATGGTTTGCGAGATTGGTATGGACTACAATCTGGCAGAGACCTGTAAGCAGTGTATCTCGACACTGATGAGCAAGGGTAAGGCTACTGACCATCTTGCAGGAATCTTCTACTGGGAGCCTCAAGCACCTGCAGGCTATAATGAAGGTTACAATAAAGGCTGCTTTGAAAACGGTACGCCTACTGTTGCCTTAGACGCATACATAGAGTAAGCCTATCTGCTTCATCACTACAAAGGTTGCTTATTCTGAGGGGAGGCTACAAGAACCTCCCCTCCTTAAAACCTATACGCTTATGAAAATGAGAATCATCATAGTCCTTCTGGCTGGACTCTCTTTAGCATGCAATGCACAAAGTAACAATGTGTTCAGTCCGGGGGAAGTGTGGCTGGACGACGAGGGAAATGCTATCAATGCGCATGGTGGCGGACTGCTCTATCATAATGGTACCTATTATTGGTATGGTGAATACAAGCAAGGTGAGACCATCTTACCTGAATGGGCTACATGGGAGTGCTATCGTACAGATGTCACTGGGGTCAGCTGCTATTCTTCAAAAGACCTGCTGGATTGGCACTTCGAAGGGCTTGCACTGAGTGCCGAGAAGACTAATGCCCTTCATGACCTTCACACCTCAAAAGTTGTAGAGCGCCCTAAAGTTATTTATAATGCGAAGACTGGAAAATTTGTCATGTGGATGCACATCGACAGTGCCGACTATTCCAAGGCCAGTGCAGGGGTGGCAGTATCAGACACTCCTACGGGGCCATTCACCTATTTGGATAGTTTTAGACCTAACGGAGAAATGAGCCGCGACCAGACACTTTTTGTCGATGACGACGGAAAAGCATATCAGATATGTTCGTCAGAAGACAATGCAACAATGTATATTCATTTATTGACTGACGACTATCTGAAGCCTACTAAGACCTTCACACGGAACTTCGAGAAGAAATATCGTGAGGCTCCTGCTGTATTCAAACATCATGGGAAATACTATCTGCTTACATCTGGCTGCTCTGGATGGGATCCGAATGTAGCTGATGTTGCTGTGGCTGATTCCATGTTGGGAGAATGGACTCCTTTGGGTAATCCCTGTGTAGGTGAGGATGCGGACAAGACGTTTTATGGGCAGAGTACATACGTTCAGCCTGTTATCGGGCGTCCGGACTTATATGTGGCACTCTTCGACCGCTGGAACAAAACTGACCTTCCAGATTCACGCTATATATGGTTGCCGCTGCGTTTTGTGGGTGGAAAACCTGAAATCGTCTGGCGAAAAAAGTGGAGTTTCTGAGATTTTTCGTATTTTTGCAGCATGATTGGTGTTCGACATAGTCTTTGCAGGTTGTTGACAACAGCGATAGTTCTCATGTTGTCGTTTGCTTCATATGCCTCCGAGGTCAGACAAAGGCCACGGGTAGGCGCGCCAGCGGGAATGATGCAGTTTGACAAGATCAGTCTTCCTTATGAGGCCAATGCCGTGGAGCGTATCTACAAAGACTGCCAGGGCATGATGTGGTTTGCAACCAGGCGCGGTCTTTTTGCATATGATGGCTATAACATCCGACGGCTCTATGAGGGCAACTATCATGCGATAGTGGCTGTAGATGACGACATGCTTTGCTTGGGTGGCGACAATGGCCTGCAATGGCTGAGCCTGAGAACAGAGCGGTTCGTCTCGCCATTTGATGATGTTCCTGCCACAGGGGAAGTACGCTCATTGGCATGTCACAACGGAATACTGTACGTCGGCACCAAGTCACAGGGCTTGTTCTGCCTTGACTTGAAAAAGCATTCGTGGCAGCATTATGATCTTCCGGGAGGGAAAAACGATATCATCTTCTCGTTTGAATCTGTAGATGATTGTATGTATATGGCTCATTACAATGGGCTTGCTTATTTGGATTCCCATAATCGGATTCAGGATGTCGGAATTAACGATAATGTCTATGCTGTATGGTATGACAAGGCAGGAGGATGTCTGTGGATAGGAACTGAACATCATCTGCTTTGTCAGAATAAGGAAAACAGGGAAACGAGGATTGTTAGTTCTGGTAGCACTTTTAATCAGGTAATTCCTTCTCCTTCTGGCGACATCCTGTTAGCTTCTGAATTTGGCTTGAAGATACTCAATCCCCAATCAGGCATTATCCAGACTATCGGCCATGACGCTTCATCGCCACAGGGACTGCCCAGCAATACTATCCATCAAATTTATTGCGATGATGATATTATTTGGATTGCCACAGACAGGGGAGTTGCCATCACTCAGTCGGAAAGCGTTTTCGAGACAACGACCCTTCCTTCCATAACACATTCAAACGACGGAAATGTCTTTAGCCGGATTCTTGTTGATTCAAGCGGAGGACGATGGATGGGTGGTGACAACGGACTTCTGCACATTACTCAAAACACCACAAAGTGGTTTAAAGTAGGCAGTGGCCTAAAAAAGAGCATCATTAGATGCGTCTATGAAGATCGGGACAAGGATATTTGGATTGCAACAGATGCCAGCATCGCCAGATATAATTCAAAAAAAGAAGAGTTCGAATACTTCACACTAACAGATCAGAAAGGCAGGAATGCCAACTGGGCATACGACATTTATGAGGATGCTTCTGAACGATTGTGGATATCCACTTATATGGGAGGTCTTTATGTTGTTAGCAAGAAGGACTTGCTCTCATCAGGCGGTACATTTACGATGAAAAAAAGTCTTTTCGGGAACCAGGATGAGATGGTTAGTACGATTTATAGGTTCATTCCTGACGACAAGGGCATCCTATGGGCATATACCAGTCAGGGACTGGTATCCATCAATACAAACACGATGGAAGTCAGGCTCCGACAGAAGATATTTATCGATAATATGATACTTGTCGATGGCGTTATCTGGCTTGATGTGCAAGGCCATTTATACAGGTACGATACACAGAAAGACATAAAGGAAGAAACGCCGTTTTATATCAAGGACGGTATGATACAGGCCTTCGTTTGTGAGAATAACCGCATATGGATGTCCACGTCCAAGGGACTGTTTTATGTTAATACGACAGACGGAACCGTTCATCCCTTCAACAAACCTGGCTTCGGTTTTACAGCAGGTGTCTATGTGGCTGGGGAGAACGCTATCCTTTGGGGTGGCGAAGACGTGATATGCCGGCAGGCTCTCCAAGGTCAGCCTGTGGCAATGGAACCATCAAAGGTATTCCTTTCCTCGGTAATGGTTGACGGATCTGCCATTGATGATTATGTTCCAAGATTTGAAAATTATATTGAGTTGGATGGTCGTGAGGATATTGTGCTTGATTTGGCAACATTTGCATATAACAGGAAAAATGCGGAGGTGTTTTGGTACAAGATTGGTAGTAATGGTGAATGGCATTCACTTCCAAACGGGTCAAACAGAATTATGCTGTCCCACCTTTCGGGTGGAGAATACAGACTATATCTGACCACAGATGCCAAACATAGCGAGGAGTCAGTGACAGAATATATTCTGAAGATTCCACATCCTTGGTACTTCAGATGGTGGGCATGGATGCTCTATCTGCTGGTTCTTGCATTAGGGGTTTGGCTGATTGTGAACCGCTATAAACGGCGCGAACAGTTGCTTTTCGAACAGCGTGAACGTGAGCGCGTGATGTCTCTGACCCAGCAAAAGATGGACTTCTTCGTTGACATGTCGCATGAACTGAAGACACCATTGAGTCTGATTATTGCACCATTGGCAAAACTTCTGTCAGAGACTTCGAATGCCAAGCTCAGGGACAGTCTTAAGTCCATTCACGGCAATGCCTTGCGCCTGAACGAACTGATACATCGTATCCTTGACTTCAAGCAGTTGGAGGCAGAAGGCGAGAACCAAGTGCTTCCTTCGCATGTAGACCTGTGCAGTGTCGTTTCTGGTTGTATTGACGAGTTTGCTGCATCAGCCGAAGAACGTGAAATAAGCATCATCAGAGAGATGCCTCCTGGCCACTTACTGATGGATATTGATGCGGTGAAGATACAGATGGTAATCCGTAATATCCTGTCAAATGCATTGAAATATGTTGAGAATGGGAAAGGTAAGATCGTTGTCCATGTTGAGAATCAGAAATCAGAAGCCATCGTGTCAGTCAGTGACAATGGGCCTGGCGTACCCAATAATGATCTGCCAAAGCTCTTTAATCGATACTATATAGGACAGAATGCCCATGAGGGTTCAGGCATAGGGTTGTCAGTTGTCAAGAAGTATGTGGAACTGCATGGTGGCGAGGTAAAGGCAGAGAACAAAGATGGTTTGAAGGTTACTTTCACACTGCCTCTTGGTTTGGCTCCTGCCGTTGTAGTGGAAGATGCATCTGATGTTTCTGAGAAACCTGTCATTTTGATTGTAGACGACAACCACGAAATACTTGATTTCCTAACCACAGCTTTGGAAACCTCATATCAGTGCATCACTGCATTTAGTGGCGAACAAGCCTTGAAAACCATCGAAGAACGTATTCCAGACATCATCATAACAGACCAGATGATGCCTGGGATTGATGGGACTGAGTTGTGCCACCGCATACGTCATAATCACTCCACGGAGTTGATTCCCATTATTATGTTGACGGCAAAAGACGACTCCAATACCGAGTTGAAAAGCATACGTAGTGGTGCTGATGTGTTTATGCCCAAGCCCTTCGACCTTCGTAAGCTACAGCTCCATATAGTTCAGTTACTGACCAAAAGAAAAGCCATAGAACAGAACACAAGGATAAAAAGTATGCAGGTTGTCAATGTAGTTTCGCCAGCATTATCCAATGACGAGGAACTGATGGAACGGATTATTAGCCTGATTAACTCAAACATGCATTCCGAGGAATTCAACGTTACGAAGTTGTGTGACCTACTATGCATGGATCAAAAACAGCTTTATCGTAAACTTAAACAGCTTACAGGTGAAACCCCCGTCAGTTTTATTCGCAAGCAGCGGTTACAAAGAGCTGCGGTTCTTTTGAAACAAGAGAGATTCACAGTTTCTGAAGTTATGTATCAGGTTGGTTTCAGTAGTGCTTCTTATTTTTCAAGGAGTTTTGCTAAGGAATTTGGAGTTTTACCCAAAGAGTATCTTTTTTCTGATAACATTGCTGTCCACTAATAATCGCTAAGCGTTCTTTGAAATGCTTCATGTATTTGTTCCCTTCGTATTTCATTGCAATTCTATCAAAGATTCTTTGTGGCAAGAACTCTATGAGCTGAGCGAAGATATATTTTCCGGTGTTCATCGAATGGCTAATTTGCTTCTGGATTGCAAAGTTAGTCAATTCAAATCGTCATCGTCAATTTTTCGCTCTAAAACTCTATATTTAAGTAACCTACAAACATCTCCGCTTATTTTTAGTTGACACTAGTGAAATATTTGTATCAATAAGCTTACGGAGGGTCTGAGTGTCGCAACATTCAGAATACACGTCTGAATGTCATGCT
>JAEEGL014314897.1_pt1 | contig 13928 bp, 9 predicted proteins | sample 9134231 | NCBI WGS metagenome assembly JAEEGL01 (sample SAMN16246548, study PRJNA631951) | gut metagenome | biome: gut microbiome; feature: rumen; material: fiber-attached | host: Bos | place: Iran: Karaj | collected 2018-10
GCGGATGCGCTGTCGTTTTCGTGAACCATTATACGGATTCCGGAACCCGTCTTGATAACAGACGCTATCTCGCGGATGTACCTGTCTTCAGTTTCGGCATACTTGCTCAGTCCAAGACTTTTGGGAAGATCCATGCTGCTCCAAGCGGCAATGTACTGGTCCTGGATCTTTCCTATGGCGTATTCTATGGGATTGATTTCACTTCCGAAAGACTCGTTCTGCGGAATAATGATATCCGCAAAATTCAGATATATGTTAGCCACATAGCATTCGTATGGGTTCAGCGCCATGAAAAGGCTTTTTGAAATGTAGTCCCTTTCGTTTTCCAGACTGGTCTGTGCTCTGCTTATGGTCTTTTCCAGATCTCTGAGCTTTCTTTCGTATTCTACAAGAGCTTCCGTTTGTTCCGGATCATTTGCTCTGATGACTTCCTTCACACCCTGAAATCCGCCCAGAAGAAGTGCTCCTATTACAGCCCATATTATTATCTTTTTGACTCTTCTGGCCATTGAAGCCAGAATATCTCCGATGGAAATTGTATCCGACATGATAAACCCCTTGAATTCCGTGCATCATAAAATATGCCGGCTTTACGTCATTAAACGAACCGATTATACATGATATCCCTTGTTATAGCAAGCCTATTTTGAGCCATTGCTTTTCTGCCGGTTTCAAAAAACCACAATATTTTGTATCCCCTGTGACGGATTCCTCTAAATTTCGTCTATAAAATGATGGAGTATTTCTCCGCTATATGATAAAATAATTTGGTTTGATGCGCGCCGTTTTTTCTGCCGCGCACCATTATCAAAAATTATAACAAAAGGAGTATTGAAAAGTATGAAGAAAAAAGGAAGATGGGTCAAGTGGGTAGTTCTGCTCCTGATCCTTGCAGCGGCCGGTTTCTTCGGCTGGAAGTTCGTAAAGAGCAAGATGGGAGGAAACCAGCGCCAGCAGACGCCGATGACCGGCATGGTCACCCTGGGCTCCATTACATCCACGGTCAACGGCAGCGGCATCACCAAAGCCAAGAACAGCGAAACGATAACCCTGAACGCTTCCGGAACAGTAATTGACGTGTTCGTGGAAGAAGGACAGGTGGTGCAGGAAGGAGATCCCCTGTTTACCATCGAATCCATTGGTGCTCAAAAGGCTGTTGAGGCTGCTCAGTCGAGACTTGAGGACGCTCAGCTTCAATTACGTAGTTTGATTAAGAATCAGGAGGGATTACATCTTAAAGCACCATTTTCAGGAAAACTCACGAATGTTGCAACTATCTTCCCTGGAGATACGATCGGAAGAATGCAAATAGCGACTCTTACTGATGATACACACCTTACACTTGAGCAATATTATAGTTATGCTTATGAAGGAAAAATCTATAAAGGCCAGAAAATGAACGTTTCTATACCGTCAGTCATGTCAAGCGTGGAAGGCGTAGTAGAAGAAGTCCGTATGGTTTCAAGGATATCCCCAGAAGGTACAAAACTATTCTGCGCAGTAATTTCTATTGAGAATCCAGGGACTTTGGTAGATCAACTTGATGCTTCAGCTTGGACTACTGACTCTGATGGTGTAGCAATTTATCCTTATGAATCCGACAAACTGCAATATTATAGAACAACTTCTATTGAGACAACTGTAGGCGGAACTGTATTAAACTACAAACTATATAATTATCTTGATGTTAAAGCTGGTCAAGTTCTAATTGATATAGATGCCGATGATTCACAAAGCTACATAATTGATAAACGTAACGAAGTCGAAGAGGCGCAAAAGGCTCTAGATAAAGCTCGTGAAGATCTTGAACACTGCAACGCTGTAGCACCAATTACAGGCAAAATAATTGGTTTATCTATACAGCCTGGACAAGAAGTCCAGCAAGGAATGGCAATCGTCACCATCTCCGACGACTCCACAATCATCATCAACGCTTCCGTCGATGAGCGCAACATCAGCTTCATCAAGGCAGGAATGTCCGTTAACCTTAACCAGTGGGGCAATGCCACCTGGGGCGAGATCACCCAGGTGAGCCTTAACTCCACCATCAACAACGGCGTAGCCACCTACCCCATCGTCATAAGCGCGGACAATTCCGCCGGCCAGATCCAGCTGAATTCCTACATCCAGTACGATCTGGTGGCCAGCCAGGCGGACGACATCCTGGTGGTGCCCGTACAGGCAGTGCACCAGAGCCAGACAGCGGACGGCCGGGAGGTCAAGGTAGTCTACGTGAACAGCGCAAACTACGAGGGCGAGCCTCTTGAGCTTGCATGGCAGGACACCGAGATCCCCGAAGGCTATGTGGCAGTTGAGGTCGAAACAGGCATCTCCGACATAAACAACGTAGAGATCAAGAGCGGTCTGGAAGAAGGATGGGAGATCTTCATCCAGATGATGAACAGCGACGGCTACTGGGGTTAAGCGATGGCAAGACTTATCGAGACTAAAGACGTATACAAGATATACGCGGAAGGTCTGGAGAGCGAAGTCCGCGCCCTCGACGGCGTCAGCGTGACGATCGATGAGGGCGAATTTGTAGCCATTGTGGGTCAGTCGGGCTCGGGGAAGTCCACACTGATGAACATACTGGGCTGTCTGGATATCCCGACGCGCGGAGACTACATCCTGCGAGGGACAAACGTAAAACAGCTTTCGGACAAGAAGCTTTCCAGGATACGGAACAAGGAGATAGGCTTCATATTCCAGCAGTACAATCTGGTAAAGACGCTGACTGTACAGGAAAACGTGGAGCTGCCTCTTATATATCAGAACATAAAATACGACCAGCGCTTCGACATGGTAAAGGACGCTCTGGAAAAGATGGGTATAGCGGACAAGTATAAGCACTACCCTTCCCAGCTTTCCGGCGGCCAGCAGCAGAGGGTAGCTATCGCAAGGGCGATCGCAACAAAACCCGAAATAATAATGGCTGACGAGCCCACAGGCGCGCTGGATTCCAAGACGGGAAACGACATACTCGCCTTCCTTAAGCAGTTCAACAGGGAAGGCACGACCGTCATCCTGATCACCCACGACAACGGCATAGCCGCTCAGGCTAACCGCAGGATAAGGATCGCGGACGGGAAAATAATAGAAGACACCGCAGCCGGAAAGGAGGAGACGAAATGAACATACTTCAATCCTTCAAAATGGCTTGGCGGTCCATCGCCGGAAAGCGCGGACGCAGCGTCCTGACCATCCTTTCGATCTTCATCGGTATAGCGGCGGTAATGACCATCGTCTCCGTAATGGAGGGCATGAAGGACTACACACGCCAGCAGTATTCGCAGATGGGTTCAAACAAGATAACCGTCGGCATATACAGCTGGACTTATGACGAAAACGGCAACAGTACAGGCAAGGATTACTACCCGGATCTGTACAATTACTGCAATTCCATAAGCGAGTACGTTCTTGGCGTTTCTCCGCAGGGCTACGTGAACGCAACAATAAGCTACGGTACAAAGAACACGCAGAACGCCCAGTGGGAGTACGACGAACAGACCGGAAGAGTCAAAAGCGCTCCGCCCCGCTGCTTCTACGCGTCGGACCAGTATCTGGTCGTCAACAGCTACGAGCTAGCGAAGGGCAGGAACATCTCGACGCTCGACATACAGAACTACAACCAGATCTGCGTGATCGGGCCGGAAGCCGCAAAGTTTTTCTTTGAAAAGGTAAATCCCATAGGCAAAAAGCTTCAGTTCAACGGAAACGACTTCGAAGTCGTAGGCCTGCTCGAGGCTAAGGGTGACGGCACCGAATTCAACCAGAACGACAACGTCATCATCCTCCCCTACACCACAAGGCGCGTGCTCGGAGGAGAAGCACCCACGGAGTTCCAGGTGCAGGCCAGGGATTCTGAGAGCCTGCCCGTGGCCATGAGCCTTATCGGAGGATTCCTCAAAGGTCTTGTGGACAACCGCACCGGCGGCTACAACGTCTACAGCGAAAGCAACTGGCAGCAGTACGAAAATGAGTATCTGACAATGATAAGCCTCGTGCTCGGCGGTATTGCGGCGATCTCGCTTGTTGTAGGCGGAATCGGCATCATGAACATAATGCTGGTGACGGTTACGGAAAGGACCAAGGAGATAGGCATCAGGCGCGCAATTGGAGCGCAGAAGAGTTCAATCATCAGCCAGTTCCTGATCGAAGCCGGAATGCTCTGCGGCATGGGCGGCATCGTAGGAATAATCTTCGGAACCATCGGAAGCCTTATCCTGGGAAACATGCTCTATCACATAACGATATGGCCCCTCCCCTGGGTAACGGCGTCAGCTCTCGGGCTGTCGGTCTTCCTTGGACTCATCTTCGGAAGCTATCCGGCGTACAAAGCGGCGAATCTGCAGCCTGTAGAAGCGCTTAGAGCGGAATAAAGGAGTATTGAGATATGAGAAAGAAATCACTTAGCTATATGCTGCTCAAGGGTGCAGCGGTCCTGATGCTTGCGCTTTGCATTTGCATCAGTCCCCTGATCCCCGCCCTCAGCGGCACAGACAGAGCCTACGCGGCGGGCGGTGCCTTTACAGATATCACCGACAAGGATACGGCGGTTGCAGCTGAGATCCTGCGAGTGATGGGCATGGTGGAAGGCAACGGAAACGGAAAGTTCAGCCCCAACGGCACATTCACCAGGGCGCAGTTCTGCAAGATGGCGATCCACATGATGCTTCAGGAAGGAAACATCGGCAAATACAGCACCATAACGATCTTCCCGGATGTGACGCCGAACCACTGGGCGTACAAGTACATCAACTATGCGTCCAAGACAGATCCCAGGATCATTTCGGGCTATCCCAGCGGGGTATTCAAGCCGGATCAGGCTATAAAAGCTGACGAAGCGGCCACCATCCTGCTCCGGATACTCGGATACGACGACTCCAGCCTAATCTGGCCAATGGGCGTGATGGACAAGGCGGAGGAGATCGGTCTTCTTGACGGCACCGGGATAAAGCGCACTGACGCTGAAAATTCCATAACCAGAAGCCAGGCGGCAAGGCTGTTCACAAGAGCGCTGAGCACGCCGGCTGAAGGCGGCGGAACGCTCTATACGATTGGTGAAAAAGTGACCCTGCTCTCCATCGACGGCGGCAAGGGAACCATGAACTTCAGCGACGGCAGCAGCGCCAAGCTGTATACAGATATCACGTCCAGTTCTCTGGTTGGGTCCCAGGGCAGACTTGTGACGAACGGCACAAAAGCCCTCACCTTTATCCCCGAAAGCACAGTAACTGCCGGCATCGGCGGCGCAGCCGTCATCGTTTCCAAGGATGGAAGCACTGCGGGACTCTCCGCGCTGGCGGGATCCGGCAGCTATAAGATCTACAAGAACGGTCTTGCGGCAACAGCTGCTGACCTGAAGAAATACGATGTCTGCATATATTCATCGGCAACCAATTCGATAATCGTCTGCGATACCAGGGTAAGCGTCGTCTACGAGGACTGCACGCCCTCACCCTCCGCACCCACAGCCATCTACTGCCTGGGCGGACAGAAGTTCGAGCTCCTGGACAGCGCTGCCGCAAGCGTCGCGCAGTACAAGCTCGGAGAAAGCTTCACCATCCTCCTGACTGCGGACGGACAGATCGCAGGCGTCACAAAGGACGTCAAGGGCAACGCCATCGGCCTGAACGCCTCAAAACTCGAGATGTTCATAGGCCCCGAGTCCATAGAGCTCGACCAGACAAAGGCGGATATCCCCGCTGCAAGGGCTGAGAATTACGCCAACAGAGTTGTCGCGATATCCCAGTACAGGAGCGGAGAAATAAGCCTGAGCCTGCTCTCCACAGGCGTTACCGGAGACCTGAGACCTGCGGAAAACAAGGCTGGAGATACCACCATAACTGAAAACGCAAGATTCTTCGACTACGGCATGCCTGTAGCGAAGGACAAGCTGGCATCTGTGGTCAGGGAGTCCGACCTCAGCTATGTACACACCAACTGGGCAGGCAAGGCCGACGTGGTCCAGCTGCACACAGGAAACAAGGAGACCCTCTACTACGGCAGGGCGAGAGTTGATACGGACGATTCCGGGAGCAAGAACGTATCCATTGACTGCGGATATGCGGTGACGCCCTACATCGAGAGCTCCTATTCCTTCCAGAGCGGCAAGTACTACTTCGTAAGGCTCAACAGCCAGGGCACATTCGCCTTTATCGACGACATGGCAAAGATCAGCAATGTAGGAAAGTCTAACTGGATCGGAACCAGTGCGGTCACCTTCGGCGCCAACACCTACGAGGTGCCCTCCGATGTGATGTGCTACGTGCCCTCCTCCGGCCGCTGGATGGATCTTGACAGCGCACTGGCTTACACCGATACCTTCAACATGTACATATACAGCGGCGTTGTAAGGTGCCTGGAGGTAGCGGAGTAGAGCTGTACTTGACTGATATTCACAAACGTGATATATTATTGACGACAAGAGCGACCGATTGACGGTTGATCACATTATTCAAAGATTAAGAAATGATCGTAATCCTCTGCAAAGTGACGGCGATCATTTCTTATTTTTTACATATTTGAGTATCTCGACTATCAATAACGCAACCGTTAAGATAATCATCAGCATCTCATACGTAGTCATAAGCATCACTCTCCTTTCCTGTATATCTGCTTTTTTCAGCAGTTTGCAGTACCGGATAGTGATCAACCGCCCCCGTGTCATGTTGCTCTTGTCTGTTTCATATTATCAAAAATCATTTTAAAAACAAGTCTTGAAATAAAAGATGGATTCTGGTAACTATTACCAGAATCCATTTTATTATATATTATAATATATTAATTGTTATGCTCTCGGATGCGTCCTGTCGTAGACGTCGATGACACGGTTCTTTCCTGCCAGCGCGTAGAGCTTGGCGGCGTTTATGTCTTCGAGGCCGAGCAGGTCCTGGATAGTGCGGATATCCGCGCCGTTCTGAACCATGTGGACAGCAAAGGAATTTCTGAGGATCTGCGGATTAAGCGTTGTCTTGAGTCCTGCTTTCTCCCCGTAATACTTGAGGATCTTCCAGATACCCTGTCTGGATATACGCTGCCCTTGGAAGTTAACAAAAAGTGCTTTATTGTTCTCATCGCCCCTGAGAAGATCGCCTCTGGGTCCTCCGAGATATGTATCAAGCGCGGACTTTGCGATGCGGCCGATCGGTACGATCCGGGTCTTCCCGTCCGTGGAACATGAAATGAAGCCGATGCGAAGGTCCACATCGGAAACGTTAGCGGACGAGATCTCGCTGGCCCTCATGCCTGTAGCGTACATCAGCTCCAGCAGAGCCTTGTCGCGCAGACCCTTGGAATCAGTGCCGTCAGCGGCATCCAGCAGATCCTCCACTTCCTTTACGCTCAGGTATTCTATGCTCTTTTCAGCAACTCTAGGTGATTTGATGCTGAGCGCCGGATTGTTTGATATCACGCCCTTTTCCACGAGATAGCCGAAATAACCGCGGACCGAACTCATCTTGCGGTTGATTGTGGATGAACTCTTGCCTGCGTCCGTCAGACTCATCATATATGCGGCTACATCTGCGCTTCCGCAGTTCTCCGCTTCCTTGCCCCTTCCCTCTGCGAATCCCGAAAACTCTCTGATATCTCCCAGATATGCGTTGATGGTGGCCTGGGATGCCTCCTTTTCCCTGCTCAGATAGTTTTCGAACTCCTGCTCAAATTTCATTTCTGCCTCCGGATATGTTAACATAATTGTCATTATGCACAATGACTGAATTATATTGTACCGAAATCCCACAGATTTGTCTATATCAAAGCGAAAAAAGCCTGATTTTTTATTTTTTCGCCTATTTAACTGTTGCAAATGGCTGTTGGATTTGATATTATCAATTTGCTGATACTCCCCGGTATCAGCAAAAGGATCTCTAATCCCAATACCCCTTTTGAACAAAATTAAGACCCTCCCTGGTCTTAATTTTGTTTTAGGAACTTTTTATTCTGTTATGTCCCGGAGGATCCGGGATCTCATCAAAGGTCTCTATTTAAAGTAATCGATCAGGTGTTCGAAGACCGTATCCGGAATGGACGCGGTCTCTTTTTCAAGGAGATCCTGATCCTTTTTTCCACGTGAAGGCTGACCCGTGCGCAAATCAAAGTATATGCTGCGGTGCTGGACCTCCCCATTGATCTCCACATCGTAGTGGTAGTAGTCCTTTTCGTTCAGGGCAGTCGCTGAGATCATGTCCGACACGAACAGATTTCCTTCAGACACATAGCGCTTGCCGTTTTCATCCGGTGCATCCGCCTGTATGACGGTCAGACCGGAGTAGTTCTGGAAGACTCCCTTGTCCCAGCCTTTGGAGGCCATCATGCCGTTTACGATCTGGATCATGTATGCATCGTGCAGCAGATTCAGGTCGATGACAGGCGCGTCCTCTATCTCATACTGCTTCAGGGCCGAGACCGCTTCAGAGGCTCTCAGCGCCCGAATGACGCATTTTTCATCGTCAATGAATAAAATATCAAAATACGCGTTTGAAGCGCTCAGAGAGGCAATTGCGGCCATTCTGGAGGCCTCAGAAGTGTTGAGCTCCGGATCGAAGCTCTGCGCGTCGGCATCTATCAGGATCTGCTTCCATTCCCTGTAGAGCGCGCCTGCGAAAACGCTGTATGGACCGGGCATCAGAAGCGAACTTACGGGTGACGGAGATGTCATCACATTGGTCTTGCCAACCGCATCCTTCAGCACAGCGTAGAGCTCGGGCGGGATGACCAGCTCCCTGCTCACGAAGTAACTTCCGTCCCTGGGAGCCCTTACGTCACCTGTCTGGGAACTCAGCTGCATCAGTTCACCCTCCCGAGCAGCCATGTTTATGCTCGCGATGTTCACAAACCCTTCGTATTCGTTCTCCGGATCCAGAAGCTTGTACGCAAACTGAAGAGCAGCCGAATAATCCTTTTCCGCCTGTTTCATCCGGTCCTTGATCTCGCTGCTGCTGCCGTCAAACCACGCGGTATACTTGATGCCTGAGGCATAATACATGGCGTCTTCGACGGGAGCCGCGGTAAGCTCGTAATACCCCGGATCCTGCGCGCCAAGGCTCAGGAACCCCTTTGTAAACGCAGCTATCGCAATTACAAAGGCAAGGACAAACAGAATTGTCCTTGCCCAAAGGTGTTTACTGTCCACCTCAAGTACAGTATTCAGATTTTTATTGGGATCATAAGCGTCCAAAAGACTGTCCTCACGCAAATCTCTTTTCCTTGTACTTTTCAAACTCCTCCGTATTGCAGTAGACCATATGGCCGTTGCCCAGATCCTTGAGAGTGGGCTGCTCCTTGGAGTAGTCGTGCATCTCGTCCGGCTTGTAGATGAAGAGCTTCTTTTCCTTCTCCAGACGCGGATCCGGAATAGGAATGGCGCTCATCAGGGACTTGGTATACGGGTGCATCGGGTGAGCGAAAAGCTCCTCGGTCTCCGCGATCTCCATTATCCTGCCCTTGTAGATAACCACGATGCGGTCCGAAATAAAGCGCACGATGGAAAGGTCGTGGGCGATGAAGAGATATGTAAGTCCTCTTTCCTCCTGGAACTTCTTGAGCAGGTTCAGTACCTGAGCTCTGATGGATACGTCAAGAGCTGAGATCGGCTCGTCCGCAACGATGAATTCGGGGTCCATAACGATGGAACGGGCTATTCCGACTCTCTGACGCTGGCCGCCGGAGAATTCGTGCGGGTATCTTGTCAGGTGCTCGGGCAGCAGGCCTACGGACTTTATAACATCCTCAACCTTCTGCATCCTCTCCTTTTCATCCTTGAAGAGATGGAAGTTGTAGAGGCCTTCGGAGATTATGTATTCGATGGTAGCGCGCTCGTTCAGCGATGCGGCGGGGTCCTGGAAGATCATCTGGATCTTTCTGATGACCTCTCTGTCGTCGGCTCTGCTGAGCTTGCCGGATATCTTCTTGCCGTCATACCAGATCTCGCCTGCAGAGCAGGGATTGATGCGGACGATGGCACGGCCGATCGTCGTCTTGCCGGAGCCTGATTCGCCTACCAGGGAGAGCGTTTCGCCCTTGTAAATGTCGAAGCTTACATCGGAAACGGCTTTGAATTCGTGCTTGCCGTTCTTGAAGACCACGTCAAGGTTTCTGATCGAAAGCAGTACTTTCTTTTCTGTGTTTTCCATGTCCTGCCTCCTATCCTTCCACATTTACCGCAGACTTCAGCATCTTTTCGTGCAGATCGTGGATGTTCGCCGGGCTCTCGACCTTAGGCGCTCTGGGATCGCACAGCCAGGTCTTGGCGTAGTGGGTGTCGCTTATCTTGAACATAGGCGGCTCCTCCACCAGGTCTATCGCCATGGCGTACTGGTTTCTGGGAGCAAACGCGTCCCCGATGATCTTGTTGTAGAGCGAAGGCGGCGTACCGGGGATCGAGAACAGCTCTGTGCCTCTCTCGGAAAGCTGCGGCAGAGATGACAGCAGCGCCCATGTGTACGGATGTCTGGGATCGTAGAAGATCTCTTCCACCATACCGAGCTCAACTATCTGCCCTGAGTACAGCACCGCGACGCGTTCCGCCACGTTCGCGACAACGCCCAGGTCGTGGGTGATGTATACGGTGGTGAATCCGAGGTCTTTCTGCAGCTGCTTTATCAGCTCCAGTATCTGCGCCTGGATAGTTACGTCAAGAGCCGTTGTAGGCTCGTCGCAGATCAGGATCTTGGGCTGGCAGGAAAGCGCGATGGCGATAACTATACGCTGACGCATTCCGCCGGAATACTGGAACGGGTAATCGTCGAAACGCTTTTCGGGTTCAGGTATGCCTACCTTGGCCATGATGTCCAGCGTACGCTTCTTTGCCTCTTCGTTGCTGCACTTCTGGTGCTTCAGGATGACGTTCATGATCTGCTTTCCGATGGTCAATACCGGGTTCAGGGATGTCATGGGGTCCTGGAATACGGTTGCGATCCTGCGTCCGCGGATCAGCTCCCAGTCTTTCTGGCTCTTTACCCTGGCGCAGTCGAAGATGGTGTAGCCCTTAAGGGTCCTGGATGCTTCATCGTAGCCCTCGTAGCGTACGCGAAGCCCTGCGGTCTCGAATATCTTGTTGCGGATGTTCTCGTCGTTAAGGTCCAGACCCATCTCAAAGGCCTTCTGGAAAGCCTTGTCGAGCTCGGGCATGGCCTTTCTTCTCTCCTTTGCAGAGAGTCTTGCCATTGAAAGCACGATCTCGTAGGCCAGCTCTTTGTTCCTCTGGATAAGGGCAGGATCCGTCTCTTCGCCTGCGGCGGCAACTTTTGCATTGCCTGCGTCAAGCAGTGCCTGCAGTTCCTTTGCGTCGGCCTCTGCGCGTGCGGTGTCCTTCTTGTAGTTCTCCGCACGGGACTTGGAAATGCTCTCCTTCTCAGCTTCGAGCGCCTCCGCTTCCCTGCTAAGCTCTTCTATCCGACGGTTGCTTTCCTCCAGGGTCTTCCTGTCTTCGGCATTGCGTCTGTCGAGGGTCTGGATGAAGTTCTTCGTATCGACGATCTTGTCCCTGAGCTTCTTGATGCGCGCGGCGTAGTCTTCCTCTTCCTCCACACTTAAGCTCTGGGCATGTTCTATCTCGGACTTTTTAGCGATATACGCGTTGTGCTCAGCGGCGCCCTTCTCCAGCTTTGCGTGCTTTGCGATAATGGCCTGAGCTTCTTTAAGCAGCGCTTCGTTTTCCGCGTTCATCGGGATCTCGGTTTTTGAGATCTCGTCGTCGGAGAAGATGACACTGCCGTTGGATATGAATCCGTTGGAATCCAGCATGCCCGCGAAGGTCTTGGTCAGCACGGATTTTCCGGAGCCCGACTCGCCTACGATGGCAAGGGATTCGTGTTCGTAAACGTCCAGGGATACGTTGCGGATAGCCGTAAGTATCCTGCCTCTTACGTTGAATTTGACTTCCACATTCTTAAGCGAAAGCAGTACCTTTCTTTCTTCTGACATGGCTCTGCCCTCCTACATGTGGGTCCTGGGATCCGAGGCGTCCGCCAGGTTCTGTCCCAGAACGTAAAGAATGATGGTGATCGCTGATGCAATAGCTACCGGCGGCCAGAACTCCCAGGGGTAGATAAGGAACGCGGTCTGCGCTTCCTGGATCATGCGTCCCAGAGAGTGCACATTTGCGGAAAGTCCTGCTCCGATATAGGAGAGGTACACCTCCAGCGAAATGTAGCTGGGCAGCTCGGATGCGAGCAGCGTAACGATTACGGATACCAGGAACGGCAGTATGTTCTTGCTCACGATACGCGGTGTGGGAGTGCCGAGGCACCTGGATGCCAGGGAGTATTCCCTGTCTCTTATGATCATTACCTGCGTTCTGAAGAAGTAGGCAATGCCCAGCCATCCGGTAAGGGTGAATACGAAGATGAAGCTGCCGAAGCCGGAGCCGATAACGTACATGAGTACCGTTACGACCAGTATGTAAGGCACGTTTGCAATGATGTTGTAGATCACCAGCATCACCTGGTCGAAACGCTTGGAATAGCCCCAGAGCGCGCCGACGAGTATGCCGATGGTCATATTGATGGCTGCGCAGATTACTGCCAGCGCCAGAGAAGTCCTTGCGGACGACCAGATGCCGTAGAATATTGAATTTCCTGTGCCGCCGGATCCGAGGATCCACTTGAGTCCGCCGCCTCCGAAGTACGCCATCGCCCTTGCGGGGCTCAGGTTGTAGGATCCGGGCAGCGTAACGTTTTCATAAGGTGCATAAGGCGCGATCATCGGAATGATTAAGGAACATCCTATAAGCAGGACGAACAGCCCTATCAGCACCCAGTTGCTCTTTTTTCTGAAGAATACCCTGAGCACGGATCTCCAGTAGGAATACCGGGGAGCTATGATCCTCTCGGATTCTATGGAGTCGTGGTCGATGAAGGTAAATAATTCGTCGGTCCCGATCTTTTTTTCGTTTTCCATAATTATCTACCTGCCTTGTCTTCGAATGTGATGCGGGGATCGACCTTAGCCATGAGCAGGTCTCCCAGTATCAGTGAAATAAGGGACAGAGACGTGTAGAACACGGTGCAGGCGATGATGATGCCGTTGTCGTGTCCGTTGATAGCAGTCGTCAGCAGGTTGCCGACGCCCGGTACCGAGTAAACACGTTCTGTAATGATAGCTCCGGTAAGGCAGCCCAGGATGTTTCCGGGAATACCGTGAACGATAGGGATCATGGCGTTCCTGGAAATGTGCTGTCCGAAGATCTCGCGCTCGGACATGCCTTCAGCTCTGGCAAACTTTACGTAGTCAGAGTTCATCTGGTCTATCATGTAGCGTCTCATCCAGCGCATCAGACCGCCGATCTGCGGCAGCGCCAGAGAGATCGTGGGAAGGAAGTACGCAAGTATCTTGACCTGCGCGTTAGCGAACTTGTACGGCAGGTTGAATACAGTAGTACCTACGGCTGCGAACAGGAAGATGTACGCAAGAGAAGGTGTGGCGATAATAAAGATTATGTAAACCATACTCATCTTATCGACCCAGCTGTCCTTCTTTCTTGCCATGAGTATGCCGAGAGGCAGACCCAGAAGATAGGCGCATATCGTCGCGATAAGACCGATAACGAAAGAGTTCTCCAGCATGGACAGGCCGTTGCGCATGTAAGTAGCCATGGTGTACTTGTCCGGATAGTTCTCCTTCTCCAAATCCGAAAGCTCGCCGTAGTTCCAGGTGAGCATGTGGAAATCGATGGCCGTATCAACGTATTCATCCGTTCCTATCTTGGAAGGATACTGCGTGCGCACGGTCTTCATGTCGCCCGTCGGCTGGGAGATAACGGAGGTGATCTCCTGTCCCCTGTACTTGGTAAAGGAAACGCCCAGGTTAAGACGGATCTTGTTCTGATGAATAAAGGGGAAACGGTGGTCGAAATAGAGCTGGTACTTGTGGGTCGTACCCATACCTACCCTTGCGTAGAAACCGCTGTACGGATCCTTCTCCCA
>JAEEGL014663168.1_pt1 | contig 13928 bp, 12 predicted proteins | sample 9134231 | NCBI WGS metagenome assembly JAEEGL01 (sample SAMN16246548, study PRJNA631951) | gut metagenome | biome: gut microbiome; feature: rumen; material: fiber-attached | host: Bos | place: Iran: Karaj | collected 2018-10
CCGCATACACCCGCCGCAGTCCGCGCCGAAAGGCGCAAGCTCGTCTCCCTCGGCGCAGGGTTTGAGGGTCATATCGTGCGCGGCGGCGATATTCACCATTTCTTTTCCGAAAAAGAGCCGCTGTTCCTTCGTGACCTCACGCGCTTCGGGGAAATTGCGTTTTACCTTCGCGTACAGGTCGATGAAGCTGATCACCGCGGTCTTTGTGTAACCGTCGAGCGCCGCCGCTATTTTCTCGAACGCACGCAGATGATACTCCATGGAATACTTGTCTGTGATGAAGATCGGATCGTACCGCCAGCCGACAGAATTCACGCCGACAGTCTCCGACAGTTTTTTGAAATCTTCAAGCAGTTCGTGTTTATCCTTTACGTTCGGCTCGACGTCGCGCCCGTAAGGGGTTATGGTAACAAACCAATACTGCCCGTAGTCTTTCAGCAGATCCATATACGGAAACATCGGCGCGGGGTTCTTGGTGCAGAATCCGATGCAGTCGACGACGGACGGATCGAGGCGATAGCGGCTGACCTGCTGCGGATAATACGGATTGCGCACGCAGACAAATCCCTCGCGCAGTCTGTTTGCAAACCACGGCGCGTAAAACGCCGGAATATCCGTTCTTTGTCCCGTATTGATGATCATACCGGTTCACCCCTGTGTCATTTTCTCAGTCATGAAGCTACCTTCTTTCTATCGCTCCAACGGGACAACGGACTTAATTGTCTCAAGCGTGCGTTTCTTTCCTTGAAATGCCATCGCGCCTGACCAAGATCTATAATGTCCGGTCAAGCACTCGGAAAGAATCGTTTGATCGGTTGTCGGGTGCTGAAAATCAAAATACAGTCCTCTGGTTATTCCATAGAGAACACCGGATTCTGTACCCCAACCGTCTTTAAGGGAGAAATAATAGCGCCCATCTGATGAGCGGAACAACATTTCTTCATCATTGACATTCCCGCAGCATACAATACTGACCTCATCTGGGACAATACAATCTTCATCTGCGATTATAACCTTTTTGAAAATGTCATTGGGATTGATTTCCGCGCTTTTCTCACAGATGGAATAGATGCGTTTTTTTCTGATGATTTTTTGAGATAACATTTTGTTTCCTCCGCAGCGTTTTAATATTTGAGTAAGAAAGACGCCTATCGTTATTGACAGGCGTCTTTCTCACACCCATCGATCAAGCTTTGGCACCTTACCTTGTCAGGCAGGTTGTCGTACGGTCGACGGGCTTGTCCCTCGCGTACTCTTTATGGATTGTATTTTGTTTTTTGGAATACTGTAAGTGTCGCTTTTTTTGTCAAACAGTTTTAGAAACTCTTGAAACGATATTGCTTCAGCATCTACTTTTCCTGCGTCGAGTCCATACTTTGTATGAGGATTGAGAGTAATTCTTTTATGTGTTGATCCCGGCATAGCAAAATACGGCCTGTGCCACATGCTGTACCCGGAATGCTTAAGCAGGGTGTAATCTACGCCTCCCTCGATCACATAATCCTTATTGTACTCTTCGGGAAGAGACGGAAGGATACGGCAGTTAAATAGTTTAGACAAACAGGAACATTCAGTGTGTCTCTGACTTGGGTGAGGACTTTAGCACAATCTTGGCGATAGCACCTGCATTCTGAATCATCTACGATTCTAAACATAGCAGTTTCCTTTCTTCGCCCAATCCATCCCATTCAGCGTCCAGCATTAAATCATTGTATTATACTCATCGACAATGCCTTTGTCAAGCCCTTTTTACAAAGAAATACAAGTGGTCATAACTCGAATCCGTTATGACCACTCTAAATGGTTGCGGAGGTGGGACTTGAACCACACGACCTCCGGGTTATGAGCCCGACGAGCTACCAACTGCTCCACTCCGCGGTATTAAAATTCGGTGCCGGTGACCGGGGTCGAACCGGTACGATACTCACGTATCATTGGATTTTAAGTCCAAGGCGTCTGCCAGTTCCGCCACACCGGCAGGACGAGCTTTTCGATTGCCCGAATATTATACTACATCCTGCCGGTTTTGTCAACTCTTTTTTTATTTTTCTTTCTTCTTTGTTGCAATGACCGAAGTAACAACAGCCAGAACGAAGGATGCCGAGGTAACTATGACAAGCGGAAGCCAGTTGACTTCCGAGAATCCTGCCGGATTCCATTCTCCGGTTTCGGGGTTCTGGAGTTTAGAAAAGATCACGGCGACGGAAATGATAACTGAAACTATCGCGGGAGCCCATCCGACTATTCTCCAGCCGTAGTCTTTCTGCTGTTCGGAGCGTTTAATCCTGACCGGAACGGACGCGGTGAAATCAAGGGAGGAACCTATGTAAAAGACCGCCGCTGCGGTAATGATGGTCTCGGGAAGCATATAGGTGGAATTGTAGGCGACAGAGTAGAGAAGAGCTGCTTCGTCGGGAATAGAAAGACCTGCCCAGACGGTGGCGCCCGAAACAACGTGGCACAGAAATCTCGCGATACAGACACAGAGAGCACCGAGTGTCATCGAAAGCGACTGTTCCTTAACAGCTTTTCTGAATATACCCCCGAGCCCGGCGCAGGCAAATGCAGCGAGATAGTCGAGAACTATTACGGCGACTACCGATTGCCAGGTAGTGACGTAACCGAGGACTTTAAGTCCCAGCAGCTGCTGGATTATTCCGTAAACGAATCCGGATGCGGTGCCCCATCCGAGTCCGTGCCTGTATGAAATGATTATCAGCGGGAGCATTGAGGCGAACGTGATGGAGCCTCCGTAAGGAAGGCTGACGAGAGGAATGAGGCTGAGTACCGTTGCAATCGCCACAAGGATGGACGATTCGACGAGTTTTCTGGTCTGAGAAACGTTTGATCTTTCCATTTTTCTATCTCCGAAAAAACAAGTGCCGCCGGGAAGGCGACACGCAAAAACGTCAGCCGTCTCCCTACGCCGGTATTATCCGTATCAGGTAAAGGGTCCAGTTCCGCGCGGCATCCCGCCGGTTCTGTCTCAGCAATTATGCGCCCCTGACTAATGACTGCAAATATTATACAATCACAAACGGCTGTTGTCAACAGTTTTTTGGCGGATTATCGGTTTCGGCGGGCGAATTGTCCCGAAAAAAGTTGATTTATTCGGCTATGTATGGTAAAATATATAAGTTAATATTTCAGGAGGCGCTTTACAAAATGAAAAAATCTTTAATGAGAAAATACGCAAAGCTTATCGCCGGCGTCGGCGCTAACGTGCGGAAAGGGCAGGGAGTCGTTATCAACGTCCAGGCCGATCAGTACGCTTTTGCGACTATGGTCGCGGAGGAGTGCTACCGGCTCGGCGCGTCGTACGTTAATATGAACTGGAAATATCAGCCGGTTGATAAACTTCACTACCGCTGGATGTCCCTTCGGGAGCTTTCGACCGTTCCGAAGTGGCAGGAGGAAAGAATAAAATTCTATTCCGAAAATCTTCCGGCCACGATTCATATCGTAAGCGAGGATCCCGACGGAATGAAGGGGATGAACCTCGAAAAGCTTCAGAAATCAAGGATGGCGACTTATCCGGTCATAAAGCCTTACATCGACGCGATGGAATCGCGTTATCAGTGGACGATCGCCGCCGTGCCGTCCGAGGCGTGGGCAAAAAAAGTGTTTCCCGAACTGAAAAAGGCTCAGGCGGTCGAGGCTCTCTGGAAGTGCATACTCGACAGCGTTATGGTTACCGACGATCCGGATAACGATCCGACGGCCGAATGGGCGCGTCATAACGAGGATTTCAGAAAGCGCACGTCGAAGCTCAATTTGATGAAATTCGAATATCTCACTTATAAAAGCTCGAACGGCACCGATTTCAAGGCGTGGCTGATACCCGAAGGAGTCTGGTGCGGAGGCGGCGAACGGACGATCGGAGGAGTGTTCTTCAATCCGAATATGCCGACGGAGGAGATCTTTACGTCACCCTTCGCAGGAAAAGCGGAAGGAAAACTCGTCGCTACGAAGCCGCTCTCGTATAACGGAATGATGATAAGGAATTTCAGCATTACCTTCCGTGACGGCAAGGCGGTCGAATGGGAAGCCGAAGAGGGAAAGGAAGTCCTCGACCGGATGATCGGGATGGACGAGGGTGCCGCAAAACTCGGAGAACTCGCACTGATACCGAACGACAGTCCGATCAACAACAGCGGAATACTTTTCTACGAGACACTGTTTGACGAGAACGCCTCCTGTCACGTCGCTCTCGGACGCGGGTTCAACGATTGTATCGAAAACTATCACGACAGGACAAACGAAGAGTGCCGCGCGCTCGGGATAAACGACAGCATGGTCCACACCGATTTCATGATCGGAGCGCCCGACCTTTGTATTACAGGATGGAAAAACGGGAAGCCGACCCCGATTTTCGTGAACGGAGAATGGGCGGAGAGCTTCAGATAATCATAGAGGAATAACGCGATGAAAGAAAAGATAGCGGCTCTTCTCGCCGAAGCCGAAGAGAAGATAAAAGCGATAAAAAGCGAGGGCGAGCTTCAGCAGTTCAAGGGCGGACTTCTCGGCAAACAGGGAAGGATAACCGAACTTCTCAAGGAACTCCCTAAAATCGATCCGTCACAGCGACCCGAGTTCGGGAAAGCGGTCAATCAGCTAAAGGAAAAAATCGCCGCTCTCATTGAAGAAAAAAGAACGGCGCTCCGTCTGAAGGCGGCCGAGGTCCCGGCCGATTTCGATATCACCGTTCCGGGATTTGCTCCGCCGGCCGGAGGACTGCATCCGATAACGCAGATGTGCTACGACCTCAACGACGCATTCCGCTCGATGGGATTCGAAATATTCCAGGAGGACGAGATTACCACCGAACTGTACGGCTTTGACAAACTCAATTTCCCGCCCGATCATCCCGCCCGCGAGAGCATGGATACCTACTGGCTCAAGGGACACGATACCGGTGCCGCAAACGAAAAGCTCTGCCTGCGGCCGCATCTGACCGGCGGAAGCGTTCGTTATATGCAGACCCACAAGCCGCCTTTCAGATTCGTGTATCCCGGTCCCGTATACCGCAACGAGACGACCGACGCCCGTCACGAAAGAGCTTTTTATCAGTACGAGGCGCTTATCGTCGACAGGAATTTCACTTTTACTTCGGGAAAGGTAATGATAAAGAGCATCCTGTCGAAGGTCTTCGGAAGAGACGTGCCGGTCAGGATGAGAGCAGGATTCTTCCCGTTCGTTGAGCCCGGGTTCGAGATCGATATGGGATGCCTCGTCTGCGGCGGTAAGGGCTGCAGCGTATGCAAGCACGTGGGCTGGATAGAGGTCATGCCCGGAGGCACTCCTCATCCCAACGTTCTCCGTGCCGGAGGACTCGATCCCGAGGAATTCACCGGATTTTACGTTAACATCGGCCTTGACCGTCTTGTAATGATGCGCTACGGCGTCGACGACGTCCGTCTGTTCCACAGCGCCGATCTGCGCTTCCTCGAGCAGTTCAGATAAGGGGTGTACTAATGAAACTGTCACTTTCATGGATAAGAGATTACGTCGAACTTCCGAACGATTTCGACCTTGACAGACTTTCCTACGACCTGACGATGTCAACGGTGGAAGTCGAGGGCGCGGAGCATCTTGCCCGCCGCTTCGACGGTATGGTCGTCGGTGTAATTAAGGAAGTCCTTCCTCATCCCAACGCAGACAAACTCCGCGTCTGCCGCACCGATATCGGCGGGGAAATAAAGGAGATCGTCTGCGGAGGATCGAATCTTTACGCGGGAATGAAGGTCGCCGCGGCGCTTCCCGGCGCCGTCGTCAGATGGCACGGAGAAGGCGATCCCGTCGAAATAAAGCAGGCAAAACTCCGCGGAGTCGAAAGCTACGGGATGATCTGCGCTTCGAGCGAGATCGGCCTGGGCGACCTTTTCCCGGCTGCCGCCGAAGCGGAGGTTGTCGATCTGTCATCCTTCGACGCATCCGCCGGAACGCCGCTTGCCGAAGCTCTCGGAATGGACGATATTATTCTTGAAATCGACAACAAGTCGATGACGAACCGCCCGGACCTCTGGGGACATTACGGAATAGCGAGAGAGATCGCGGCGCTTTACGATCTGCCGCTTAAGGATTTTTGCAGATTCGATCCTCCGGCCGACACGGGAGCTTTTTCGGTCGTAATAAAAGACGGTACGCTTTGCCCGCGTTATATCGGAGTCAGAATCGAGGGAGTAGCGGTAAAGGAGTCCGACTATCTTATGAAGAGCCGGATCTGGAGAGTCGGGATGCGTCCGATAAACGCGCTCGTCGATATCACGAATTACGTAATGCTGGCGACCGGTCAGCCGACTCACGCCTTTGACGCCGATCTGATTTCCGGCGGTATCACCGTGAGATGTGCCGGGGAAGGTGAGAAGCTGCTTCTCCTGAACGGAAAGGATCTTTCTCTGAGAAACGACGATCTGGTCATCGCGGACGATCGCGAAGCGGTCGCGCTTGCCGGTGTCATGGGAGGCGCAAAGGATTCGATCCTCCCCGAGACGAAAAGAGTAATTCTCGAGGTCGCAAACTTCTCGGCTAAATCGGTGCGACGCACCGCGATGCGGTACGAGAACCGCACCGAGGCGTCTTCAAGATACGAAAAGGCGATCGATACCCAGAGATGCGATCAGGCGCTTGGGATGGCAATGAAACTCTTCAGGGAATACTTCCCGGGTTCGGTTGTCAGCGGTTTTTGCGACAACCGCGTCTCGCAGACCGAACGCAAACGGATAGACGTGACTCTCGAATGGCTCGAGCGCCGTCTCGGCAAGCGCATACCCAATTCGCAGATCTGCGACAAACTGTCGCGGCTCGGATTCGAGGTGTGTTTCGCGGACGGAGTCATGGTTCTCGCGGCGCCGAGCTGGAGATCGACCGGCGATATCTCTCTCAAGGAGGATATCATGGAAGAGGTCGCGAGAATGTACGGCTACGAAAACTTCGAGCCGACTCCGATTGCGACCGTATATTCCGGCGCCATCAATCAGCTGGACAAGGACCTCGTTCGAAGGATCAAAGAGTATCTTGCGTTCAGATGCGGTATGCGCGAGGTGTTCACCTATCCGTGGATGGAGATGCGTACGGCGAACGCGGTGCTCGGTTCTGACGCCGGCGTTCTCAAGCTTTCGACTCCGCCGTCCCCCGACGAGGAAATGATACGCTCGTCGCTTCTTCCGAACCTTGTCGACGCAGCGGCGAAAAACGAAAGGTATTATACCGAGTTTTCAATCTTCGAGGAATCGCAGGTCTTCTTCGACCGCGATTACACTTCTCCCTACGACGAAACCGAGCTGCTTCCTCTGCAGAGAAGGCATATCGCCGGCGCCTTCGCCGGAGCGGAGGATGACGTAACGAACCTGTTCCGGAAGGCGAAGGGAATAATCGAACAGATGCCGTCTTACGTGCACATGGAGGCATATTCCTTCGCAAAGGAGCAAAAGCCGGTCTGGTCGGACGGAGCCGTATGGTTCAATTTCGTTAAAGACGGAAAGGTATGCGGAGATTTCGGACTTCTCGATAAAAAGATCGCAATAGAGTGCGGAGTGAAAAACCTTGCCGTGATCCTGTTCGAACTTGATCTCGACTGCATGACGCCGTTTACCTCCCGCACCAACGGATTCGTCCGTCCCGGAGAGTATCCGACGGTTGAGAGCGACGTCTCTCTTCTCTTCGACTGCTCCGTCGGCTGGAAGGATATCGAGGCTGCGCTTCTGTTCAAGGGGAACCGCGATCCGCTTCTCAAAGGCGCCGGATTCGTCGACGAGTACCGCGGCAAACAGATACCCGAAGGCAAAAAGTCGGTCACGATCAGACTTTACATCGGTTCGGACGAGCGGACTCTCCGTTCGGAAGAAATCGAAAAAAGCACCGGGAACGCGGTAGGCAAACTGACGCATACTCTCGGCGCCGAGAAGAGATTTAAATAAACAATTCAGGAAGCACAGAGTAAACCGACGTGCGTGAACAGGCGGGAAATTAGCCGTCGGCAAACGTACGCCGGTTTATTCATATTTCCGGATATTCGATTATCCGGGCGGGCAAATTCATCCGCAAACTCGAAAAGAAGGAGAAAAAAGATGACCGAACGTCAGATAAAAAGAGTCAAGAAAAGAACGATGAGAAAGGAACTGGCGGAGGAAAGAAGGAGACAGCGCGCTCTGAAAAAAGCAAAAACCGCCGTGGAAAAAGTCGAAAAGGGTGCAACGGGGTTCTGGGCCGATTTCAAAAAATTCGTCGCCAAAGGAAATATGATCGACCTTGCCGTCGCCGTTGTAGTCAGCACGGCGTTCAACAAGGTCGTCAATTCCATAGTATCGAATATTATCACTCCTCTGACGACCTGCCTGCTTCCCAACGGAAGCCTCGCCGAAAGAGAGATAGTGCTTAAGCCGGCGATAGAGGCCGACGAGGGGAACGGTATCGCCGCCGTTCCGGCGGTCGCTCTGAAATACGGCGCCGTCTTTCAGGCTCTGATCGATTTTCTGATCATCGCCCTTTCGATCTTCCTCGTGCTCAAATTCATCCTCAAACTCAAAAACGCCATCCGCGCCAAAGAGATAAAGGCGGCTGAGGCCCGGGCGAAAGCCGCGGCGGAAAAGAAAAAGCAGGAGGAAAAGGAGGCGGCTGAAAGAGAAGAGAAGATACGCCGCGAGTTTATCGAAGACGTTGCCGTTCAGGCGGACGTTCTCACCGATATAAAGGAGATACTGCTGCGTATCGAAAAGAAATCGGCTTCCTGACGGTTTACCGTTTTCCTATCTTTTTCAGTATCGAATCGTATGACAGGCCGTATCTGTCGGCTATGTCACGGGCGTAGCTCTTTCCGTCGGGTTTCGCCCTGAGAATCTTGAAGGAGCGCCGTCCCTCGTCGATGCCCGCGACAAGCGTGTCGATAGGTTTGCCGCCCTCCGGCACGCACTTCTCGTTGATTTCGGGAATGAACGCGGACAGCTCGTGCAAATGGGTCGAGAACAGCGTACGGCATCCCGCCATGGAAAATCCCGCGAGCACCTCAGCGGCGATGTACGACGCCTCGTAGGAGCCTGTGGACGACAGGGATTCGTCGAGCAGGACGAGAGAGTATTTCGTAACTTTTGAAAAGATGTCTCCGAGGCGGGCGCACTCCTCTCCGAGGCGTCCCTTGTCGATGGTGTCCTCGGCGCCCGTCGGGAAGTGGGTGAAAATTCCGTCGCACGGGGAAATGCGTACCTTTTCCGCGGGCAGGAAAAGCCCGAGCTGGAACATCGCTTGGCAGAGACCGAGGGCGCAGGTTATGACCGATTTGCCGCCGCGGTTCGGTCCGGACAGTACGTATATTCCGGCGTTTTCGTCGAATTTCAGATCGTTCCTGACGATATCGCCGCCGACACCGCGAAGGGCCACCTGAGGATTGTAAAGGCCGGTCGCGTCGAAAGCAAGTTCGTCTGCCGGAGCGATTTCTGGCCGGCAGAGCGGACAGCCGCAGTCGCGCAGTTCGCCGAGCAGCCGGGCACCTTTAATCAGGAATTCTATCTCCGGCATAAGATTGAGAAGGAATTCGGTGTTTTCGAGGACGTACATCTGAACGATCCTCTTCCAGCTTCGCAGCGAGGATTTGTACACCTCGTTGATCGCCGAATAAAAGGCGTTGGACAGCGCCGCCTTCTGGTTTTCCGACTGCTTTTTGCCGAACGGCACGAGATTTGCGATGCAGGTGTATTCGTCGTCCTTGAAATTGAGCCGCAGTATCTTTTCAAGTATATCTCCGGAGCGGAACTGCTCGGAGTTTATGGAAAGCACTCCGGCTTCGGACGGACGCAGCTGGGGATCCAGATTTACGCCGATGGTAACGCTTCTTATCTCGCGTACCCTGTCGGTAAGTTCGGCGAGTTTTTCGTTGAGTTCGCTGTAGTAATCGCTTTCGGCAAGCTCGTTTATATAATCGCGCAGGGCTGAGAAAGCTTTCCCCTTTATACCATCGGACGCGGCGTTGAGACCGTCGTCCAGTGTATCGATGCTCGAAATGTACAGCTCGATCTCGGTAATGCTTGAAAGATAGTCGCTCGCGTCTCCGCTGTCCGCCTCGAGGCGTCGCAGTTCCATTATATCCTGAAGGATAGGAAGGAGCTTCTTCAGCGTGTCGCAGAGTCCCGGATTTTCGATCAGATCCGAAAACGTCTCCATCCTGTAGGTTATTACGTCGGGATCGGTCGTAAAGAATTCGGAAAGCTTGCCGTTCTTGAGATCGATTATCTCGGCAAGTCCGATTTCCTCCGACACCTCGTCGGAAACGTCCGGCCGGTCACCCGAAGTCAGGTGACGGACGACCTTGTCCGCGTTAGGGTAGAGAAGTGAGAAGTTTTCAAGTTTATCGTTTGTCATAGCTTTTTCTTTCCTTGTATTTCAGTCTTCTTCGTCCGGGACGTCCTCGATATCGTCTCTGCCCGAAAGAGCGTCCTCGCCGGTTGCGGATTCGAACTGCGCGGCGACTGTGCCGAGTTTAATATCCGAAAGCGGGTTCTTTTCCATCGATCTTTCGATCTCGCCGCTGGATACGTGCGTGTAGATCTGAGTTGTGTTCAGCTGTTCGTGACCGAGGATTTCCTTGAGGATCCTTACGTCAACGCCTCCGTCGCGGTACATAAGCGTCGCCGCCGTGTGACGCAGTTTGTGTACCGAAAGATGACGGTATCCGAGCCCGGCTTTATCGAGATATTTTTCGACCGTCCACTGGACCGCACGGTTGCTTATCCTCTGATTCCTCGTTGAAAGGAAGAGGGCTCTCGTGCCGACGTTAGCGTATTTCGGGGAGGTCCGGAGCGGATAGTACTCCTCAAGCGCCTGACGGCAGGATGAATTGAGATAGATTATGCGTTCCTTGTTGCCTTTTCCTATTACGCGGACCGACCGGTATTCTCTGTCGATGTCGCCGACGTTTATTCCGACAAGTTCCGACAAACGCATACCGCAGTTGAGGAAGAGTGTTATCATCGTGTAATTGCGCAGCCGCGTCTCGGGCGGGCGCGCGTCGGTGTCGGTCGCGGCGGCGGTGAGAAGCTGAACCGATTCCTCGTAGGTCAGATATTTCGGCAGCGACTGCCTTTTTTTCGGCGCCTCGATGTTTACCGCGGGATTGTCTTCGATCAGCGATCTTTTTGCGGTGAGATATTTGAAAAGCCCCTTTATCGCAGAGAGCTTTCTGGCTCTTGCCGCCGGCGCGTTTTTCAGTTTTCTCTCGCAGTAGAACAGAAAATCGTATATGTCAGAAGTTCTGATCCCTGCGAAAAAGTCCGCGTCAAGGGAGAGTATATCGGGTTCGTCCTCAGGTTTGTATTTGTCAGGGTTCTTCTTTTTGATTATGAATCTGCAGAAATTTCTCAGATCAAGCATATACTCGTCGACGGTTTTGGGTGAGCATCCCTGGATTACCGCCTTGTAATTGGCAAAGTCGCGGAGTATCTCGGGGTATTCTTCACTCCGGTATTCGGTTCCCACGAAGAATTACCTCCTTATAGTCTTTATCATCTAATTATACATCAAATTTGCGCAAAACACAATACCAAACGTCTATAATTGCGCTTTTTTCATACAAAAGGTTGAAAAAACGGCGCAAAAAATATATAATAATATCATAATATCGTTTTTACAAGGAGTAAAAAAGTGAAAGAGTTCTGGAGCAGATACTCGTATAAAGCTGTCAAAATATTCGTGGCTCAGCTGGCGATATCTCTTTTCGGGCTGACGCTTGCCATCGTCACCGGGAAAAACGAATCCCTTTCCTGGCTGCAGATACTGACGAGCGTTCTTTCCGTCGGTTTTCTTTTGTTTATCATATACGGAGACGTATGGAAAACCGGGACGGAGGACCGTCCGTCGGTCGTCGCCGGAAGAAGAAAGGAAAACCCGATGACAGGCGTTTATATCGGCCTGCTCGCCAACGCGCCGAATTTCCTTCTGTCTCTGATTTTCCTGATCGGGACGATCTTTCCCGACACCGTTATGCAGCAGATAGGCGGAGTCGCGGCGTCGATCCATCTGTTCGTTCACGGTGAATACACCGGGATTCTTGCGGTAAAGATAGCGGACGCTCCGCTGAACACGATGCCTTGGGCGCATTTCGCGATAACGATTCCTTCGATCGTAACCTGTTTTGTCGCTTATCTTATGGGAGTTCGCGAAAAGCATCTGACGAATCTTTTCATTCCCGTCAGTCCCGAGGAAAAAGAACAAAAGGATGAAAAGAAAAAGCAGCGCAGGGGGGATGGGGACGACTGATCCCGCAAACAGGATGAAACTGAAATACGAAAACGTTATATTCGACTTTGACGGCACTCTTTCCGACACGTATCCCTGCTTTACGAACGCGCTTCTCGATCTGCTGAAATATTACGGTATAAACGACTCATACGAAAACGCCTACGCTCTGCTCAAAGTTTCTGTCGGTCACGCGCTGAAGCATTACGATCTTCCGGAGGATCTGACCGCGGCCGGGAAGAGATTCCATTATTTTCACGAGCTTCGCGCGCCGTCGGAACAGAAACCGTATCCCGATGCCGGGGAAATACTGCGGTTCATCAGAGTAAACGGCGGACGAAATTACGTTTACACTCATTCGGGACTTATCGTGACAAAACTGCTCGGTATATGGGGACTTGACGGGTTTATCGACGGGATGCTTGATTCGACTGTCACCCTCCCGCGAAAGCCGGCGCCCGACGGTCTGAACTGGCTTTGCGGGAAATACGGACTTGACAAAAGTGTTTCTATAATGGTAGGCGACAGGGACATCGATACCGACTGCGCGAGGAACGCCGGAATCGCCGGGTGTCTGTACGATCCGGAGGGCTTTTATTCGGGGACCGATTCGGATTACTCGATCAAAAAGCTGACCGATCTTGAAAAGATTATTGTTTTATGATTAATTCGACTCTTTGTTATATACGCCGCGGCGACGAGTATCTGCTGCTTCACCGGACGAAAAAAAAGAATGATATAAACGGCGGCAAATGGATCGGATTCGGGGGCAAGTTCGAAAAGGATGAAAGTCCCGAGGACTGTCTTATTCGCGAGATATACGAGGAAACAGGTCTTACACTTACAGATTATGCGCTTCGCGGTGTCGTCACCTTCGTTTCGGATCTCCCCGAGACCGAATATATGTTTCTGTATACCGCCGACGGATTCGAAGGCGTCCCGGGAGAGTGCGACGAGGGAGAGGTCGCCTGGATAAAAAAGATCGATTTTCTCGGACTTCCGCACTGGAAGGGCGACCTCATCTTTCTGCGTCTTATCGAGACGGACAGGCCGTTTTTCTCGCTGAAACTCGTTTATAAAGGAGACGAACTGGCAGAGGCTGTTCTTGACGGACGGCGGATAGAGATCCCAGAATGATCATAAACGGGTCCGGCGTTCAGTACGCTTTACCGCTTGAGAGTAAAACCGCGTATATCTGCCATGAGACGGGACTTCCGGTTCGCGTTCATATTATTTTCTGCGATCCCGTGAGTTGAACCCGAGGCGCGGACTGCCCCGAAGTTACGTGCGGGAATGAAGCGTTTAACGGTAAAACAAAAATTAAATCAGCGTATCATACGAACGCCGCCTCTTCCGCCGGGATACCGGCAGAAGAGGCGGTCTGTTTGTGTGTCGGGCACGGCACCTATCTAACCGGTGAAAGTCCGGTCGCGGGTATTTACCGCCAAGCGTAGCGAACCGCAAGCCGAAGTCAGCAATGACGGGGTGAAGGAAGCGGTGTAGCAAAATCCTCGAGCCTACGGACAGAAACCTGATACAAGGCTAAACGGCGGACAAGGTTGCAAATCAAACCGAAGTCCAAAAGGTAAACGTAAACCCGAAGCAGTAAATCAGGAGGTTGTGGGACGAAAGACAGGTGTCTTACCCCGAGAGATCCGACAGGCGCGGAAACGCGTGCGAAAAAGGCTTGCTGTCGGAAGTCA
>JAEEGL016018454.1_pt1 | contig 13928 bp, 29 predicted proteins | sample 9134231 | NCBI WGS metagenome assembly JAEEGL01 (sample SAMN16246548, study PRJNA631951) | gut metagenome | biome: gut microbiome; feature: rumen; material: fiber-attached | host: Bos | place: Iran: Karaj | collected 2018-10
ATAGAAGTATCTGATCACCTGCCAATCCTTGCAGGTTGTCAGAATCTGGACATACATGTCATCAGAATGCCTTGTCTTGCGAGACTGGATAACCTTGCCTTTACGATGGCAGTGGGGACATTCTATCTCATTCTTTGTCACGTATTCCTTTGGGCTTGTCTGGAACTCATGACCACAAACTGAACACCATCCCTTCTTATTAGTCACGAAGATGAGACGCTCCATAGCTTTCTCGAAAACCCACTTGGTCTGAGCCTCCGTCATTCCATGACCCATATTGTTTCTGAGGGAGACAACCTCCTTCTCTATCTTATTACGTGGTCTCATAGCTCAGCCATATCAAAGAGTGACATCATGCCTACGGCCTCTTCCTGCGCTTTCTTCTCCTCAGCCTTCTTCTGGGCCTTCTCGCGGGCTTTCTTCTCTTCTTCCTTAATCCTGTTCACCTCCTCCTGTTCTACGCGCTCCAGGGCTCTCTTTTTGGCTTCCTCGATTTCCTCATCAGTGAGCTTGACCTGCTCGTCTATGACAATCGAGCAGTCAATCTTCTTGATGTCTCCGAGGTCATTCTCCTGATAGTAGTGGATTGCCAGACCGAAGATTTCGTCATCATCGAATCCACACCTTCCGGACTTCTGGACTTGTTCTATGATGAAGTCGCAGCATTGCTCTATGCTCTTTTCCGGCCTTTCATAGTCAAAGGCAAAAGCATCATCTTTCTCCGCCAGGTCATCAAGATACTTCTTGATTCTCTCCTGGAACTTGTCACTTCCTTTACCCATGGCTCAGCCCTCCGTCTTGAACAGTTCCTCCGTGGAGGGGAATCTTACTATGTCAACCTTTGTCGAGCGATAGAACCTTCCGTCGTCTCCTGCTTCGAAGCGGACTAACACATATCCGACAGAGAATTCGCACTCTGACATCCATCCATCTTCAAGGACAGTCATCCTCGCATCTGGGTATTTAGCCAAGACCTTCTCCTTAAACTCGTAGTTTCTGGAGTAAGCTGTCTTTACGTAATCAATCTTGGCATCATTCACCATCTTGAGATAGTTGAACCAAGCAAGCATCTTGACCCTGGAACCTTTTGAAACGAAGTTCGGATTGACTGCATCAAAGATGAAATCTTTGAAAGAGCCTTTCTGCTGATCTTCATACATGAGACTCAGACCATAGGTCTTTGATGAATAGCTAGACTTATAAGGTCTGGCTATCATATTGGTCCCGATGAGACGGACAGCCCACTCTCTACCGTCAAACTGCCAGTATTGGGTTGGGTCTCCAGCATTGCGATACTGACTGAAGTGATAGACATCCACCAGTTCAGTGCATTCTTCCACTTCGAAGGCGTCTTTGATTCTGGGTAGGTCATTGTCATTGTACCTTCGTCCATTCTCTATGAATGACAGAAAATAGGGACAGTTCTTTTCGGCAAACTTCCTTGCCTCTTCTTTTCCGATGACGTACATAAAACTTACTTTCTTATTGGTTTGACTTACTTTCTAAAAACTGGGGTCTATACTGTGCGCTTGATAGTGGAGCATCAGGACTACCGAGTTAGGCGATGTCTCCTGACCATCCATATACCATCGACCATTCCTCCGTAGAGTGAACCTGTCAGTCCATCCGTCCTGTAGCTCTGGAAGAATCTCATACTCATCAGCGAACCAGTCCTTGCAAATAACCTTGTTGTGAGTGACAACGACAGCCTTGGGCTTTCCATCCTTCGTGTATTCGACCTTCGTGATGGTTGCGGCCCGCTTGTCGGACCAGTAGCAGATCGTGCAGCCACGGCCCACCTCCGGGATGATTCCGAGGATAGCCTCGTGCCACTGCTTGTCCAGGTCCTTCCTTTCATCGTAGGAGAGACCGCCCGCTTCTAAGCGGTCTCTAATTTCCTCGTATCTTCTATATGTCTCTGCTGGTGTCATAGCCTTAGTCTCTATCGTAATACCATCCATTCCAGTTGCTATCCATGTGCACGTTGCGGTGGTAGCCCTTTAAGCACATCGCAATCTCCATCAGCTCGTCATATCCAAGCCGGCAGTCCTTGTCAATCCGGAACACGCTCTTTTTGAAGTCGTCGCTGGGGCGGTACTTACTGCTCCTCTCGACGTAGTATCTGATCTCGCCGGAGTAGAACTGTCCGGTCCGCTCGTATTCCTCCTTGGAGTTCTCGGTCTTCTTGATACCCATCACGTCCCAGTGCTTGCAGGGATTGTCGGTGCCGAACAGAACCACGTTACCGTTCTCGTCCTTCCACGGATGCTCGCTCGTCCTGGACTTGAGGTGCAGCGGCTGCTTGGCGTAAGACACTTCATTGAATCGGGCGATGATGTACGTTATTAGCTCGGCCTTGAGCTGGTTCTCCAGCTCCATCTTGGCTTTGGCAACCTTCTCTGTGAAATCTTCGATGGTCTTGTTGGCCCTCTCGATTGCGTCGAACTTCTTTTCCATAGCCTACACCTCCATTCCTCTGTTCCGCATGTAGTGTTCAATGACAGTAGTGACAGACATCAGACCTACATTGTAGTCATGATTTTCTGATGTGCTACCATTTACTTGGCTATCATCTATGAGCTTTGAATAAAACATTACTACATTGTTCCTTACCTCCTGTAGCTTCTCATTACTCATATACTCAAGTCCGAGGTTATCAGCTATCTCTTGCATTTCAAACTTGTCTGTGTAGCATACATGTTTTGGCTTGTAGTCCTTCAGCCAGTCGAGCGTGTCAATGATGGTCGTGTACTGGAGATTCCCGAAACCGTCCAACTTGCGGCCCCAGGATTCATACTCGGTCTCGACCCAGCTTTCGGTGTTGAAGTCGCCGGACCAGCAGGTCAGCGGTCGGTCGAACTCGATCTTGACATAGACGCAGTACTCGTCTTCCCTGATTCCCTTGATTGTTCCGGTGACTCGGTAGCCGTTTTCGATGCAGCTTACCCGGTGTCCGATGATGGACTGATTTACTTCTTCGATCTTCATAACTTACTTTCTTTAAGCGTTTCTAATTGGTATTATTTGGTATTGCAAATCTAGTGAAATTATTTGAATTTACCAAATTTAATCGCTTAATTTTCAATAAGTTATACATTTTTTTACTTGCAAATTGCGAGTAAATCCGAGTAGATTTCCGGACTTACTCACACCTTACTCGATGGTCACAATCCTGAACTCGACCCTGGGATTCGACTTGTCAACGAACTTCTCGGCCACGACCTTCACACATAGGTTGTCATTCCTGATCGTTTTGGTGTACTGGAGGCAATCCAAAAGCACCTTGAGCGAGTTGTCGATGTCAGGGCTCATGGTAGGATAGTACACCCTAGCATGAAACTCGAAAAGCCTCGTTATCTCAAGGTTCCTGTAAGGAGCGCTGCACTGCATGTAGAAGGTGCGCTCATAATCCTTCAGCACATCGTCCTTGGCTAGCGAGGACGAGTCGCCCTTCCTGATGACACGATACCTGTTGGCCTTGGCCGGGACCTTGCCGATAATCGTCTTCCAACCGTAGTCCATAGCGTCAGCTCCTTATGGGCTTTTTCTTACCATTTTTGATGGCCTTCGAAAGCTCATCCGGCACACTTGCCATCTCACGGATGTCATAAACTCCAAGGGTGGCCGTAGCCCTGTATCCATGTTCAGTTGTCTCCTCGACTTCAAGATGAATCAGATTATTGGCTACTATACCTTGAACAATCCTGTTGATGCACTCCTGTTCCAGTTCCGTCAAAGCAGAAGCCTTCTCATCCTGGGTCTTGCCGGAGAAATCATTTTTATCCTCCAGCGTCACTTTGATTCTTCTCAATCTCATAATTTGTAAATTTATTATATTGTTAAACTATGTGTCAATCTCCAGCCTTGAAATTATATACAGGTTTAATAATGTCAACAATTTCAACTGTAGGTTCTATGCACCGGATAATCTCATCCATTGGCTTGTAGGCCATCGGAGCCTCGTCAATGGTTCCCTTCCCAACAGTTGTTGAGTAGATTCCGGACATTACGCTCTTGAACTCATCGACCGAGAGGGTCTCCTTCGCCTTGGCACGGGACATCAGTCTGCCGGCGCCGTGTGGGGCCGAGTAGTTCCAGTCCGGATTGCCCTTGCCGATGCAGATCAGCGAGCCGTCACGCATATTCATCGGGATGATGAGCTTCTCGCCGGCATCAGCGCGAACCGCTCCCTTGCGAACTATCATCGCGTCGGTGTCGATGTAGTTATGGATGGTCTCGAAGTAGCCCCTCGGATTCCACCCCATAGCGGTCAGGATAAACCCGGCCATCGTAGAGCGATTCACGGAAGCATACCGCTGCACAATCCTCATGTCGGCTATGTAGTCATTGAAGTCAGCACCATCGAGATGGGCCAGCTCCTTGTTGCACGGTGGCTTCTGGAACTTTTTCAGCTCAGTCTGAATATCTTTCTCACGGCCCTCAGCCTTCAGTCTCTTGACAATTTCATTCTTGGCCGCTCCGGTCTCGTTCAGTTTCTTGTAGGCGAGGTCCTGATAATACTTGCAAACCTGGACACCAAGATTCCTGGAGCCGGAATGAATGACGAGGTAATACTTACCAGTCTCCTCATTCACATCAAGCTCAATGAAGTGGTTCCCGCCTCCGAGCGAACCGATGGAGCATGCCGCACGAGACAAATCCACCGACTTACCACAGCGGAGGAGGTCAAGCATCGGGAAGCTGACGACCGGGGAATCATGGATTCCGAAGCCGGACGGGATTCCAGTCTTGATTGCGGCATCCAGCTTGGCGAAGTCCGGACGAATCCTCGACCCGAGCTCAACCACGAGCATACCACAGCCGATGTCTACGCCCACAAGGTTCGGAGTGACCTTGCCGTGAAGCGTAATAGTCGTTCCTACCGTGCAACCTTTCCCGGCGTGAGCGTCCGGCATAATCCGGATGGTGGAATCTGAGTAAGCCTCGTAGTTGGCCAGCGCCTTCACCTGGTCATAAGCCTCGTACTCGAAGGTCTCGGCGAAAACCTTCACCGGAGAGCCGTTATTTCTCTTAATCTCAATCATTTCGTTTTATTCAAATATTTTCCGATAGTGTTCGCACAACGCCTCACGGGTATTGAACATGGGGTAATCTTTGTTAAGTCGTATCACCGGATTGCCAGGGTCTTCGCACCAAATAACATCGTCGTCAATTTGCGCTATTTTTACTTGATGGATAAGGCCGTCACCACGGAATATCCATACCTTGTCTCCAGGTTTCATAGTTTATTCCTCCTCAATTCATCAAAATCCGGCAACCAGTCCTTTAACAACTCCATGTCTGGTTTGTTATCTATTAGAGCGATAACCCACCATGACTTCCGGTCTTTCTTTATAGCCATAATAGCTGATTGCAGTGGCTTGAAATAAAAAGCGATGTCGTATCCGTCTTTTGTCCACACTTTACACAGTTCACTGTCGAGCAGTTCCTCTTTGCTTTTGACCTCGTAATAAACATCATCAAACCCATCAACGAAGGTGGGTCTATACAGTTTTATCCTCATACTCTTGTCTCCTTTCTATGTTGCTCCATTTCCTCTTTTGTCTTTCTTAGCTGGCAGCTCTCCTTGCACTGCTTCATATCCAAACGGCAGACTCCCCGCTTGAGCCGTATGCAATTATTACACATCCGGGTAATGGTCTAGTATGTTGTTCATCGTCTGGAAGCCTATCGGGTTTTCCTTCCTCTCTGACCTCCTGTCGGTCTTGACGATAGTTTTCACCCTTATGCCTAGGACGCTTATCTCCTTCGTGTATGTTTCGTTTGAGAAACACTCCTCAATCTTCACTATCGGTCTCATCCTTTCAATCTTTATAGTATCGCGGTAACTTATTCCCATTTTCTTTACACGATTTTGAAATGTGTAAAGATTCTTTACATGTTTCTTCCGGCAGGGAGTCGATAAAGGCAAGAATATGGTTGCAGGCATTATCATGACCTTCATAGTATGAGTTGTCTCCTTCTGTATAAAGACCTTCGTTGAGTTCTTTTAGAAATTCTATCTCTTGGCGTATCCGGTCTTTAATGCTGCTCATTGCTTTTCCTCCTTTTCCCATTTTTCCATAGCATCGCAGACACCAATAAGGGCAGACTTCACATAGAATGGGACATCCTGCCCACCAGAGTTACCGACACCGACTCTTATACTTTCCAGAAACACTCTCTTTTTTGGGATACAGACCGACACATGGATATCCCCATCATTTGCACGAAAGAACCGAACTTTATTTCCGTTTCCATCCAATGATATGAGTTCTTTCATTTCTTTTTCCTCCTCTTTTTAGGTTTGGTATAGTTTGATCCGTGACCTTCCTTAATCTCCCCTGGGAAAGTGACATCACAGAATCCTGTTCGGTATTTCAACGATGCCGTGCATTTATCTCGCTCAACATCCCATTTGTTACAACAGTCACATCCCATGGTTACTTTTCCTTTGGTATCTCCGGCATCGGCATCCAGTAACTGACTCCAGGGATGTTCCAGCCGCTAAAATCTTCGCAGTATTCCTTGTTAACAATGTGTCCAAATGCAATGCGATATAAAGGTTCTATCCTCACTTCATTCCATTCACCAAGCAACACTATAACCTCCTCGTCCATTGGTGGTAAGGACTCATCCACAGAGTGCCAGCCAAGGTCTTTCTCTGCCTGCTCATAAGCTCTTATCCAAAACTTGCGGGCTGGCAAAGCGCTATCTACTTTTCTCTTTCCATCTTTTGTTTTTCTCCATCTTGGTGGCAGGGCTTCAAGCCCTCTTTCTTCCGCTATCTTACTCATTTCTCATCCTCCTTTTTAAGCAGTCTTACTATTGTTTCAGTAGAATGTTTGGGAGAAAGACAAAGACACACTACACACAATCCTATGAAATGCCAACCGCATCCCGGACCAAAGAAGAAATTAAGAATGTATTTTACTGTTTCCATACTATCCCTCCTCTTTATCCATAAACTTTTCAAACATCTTGATATAGTGTTTGCATAGAGCGTTCTTGGTCTGGAATAACTGTTTCTTGGAGAATATCTGATGAAGGAAGTGTTTACCATTACTGCCCCTCGCTTCAACTTCTTCAGAATCCCAACATAAAAACCCATCTATCCCAGCCTGCCTTCTTACAATCTCTACCTCTCTTGGCTCTTCCCATACTGCATCCCATATCCAGAACTTCTTGTGAAGTATTGCTTCACTCCCTTCCTCTGTTTTCTTCGGCCTTCCCATACTCATTATCCCTCCGCTTTTAATGTTGATGTGCCAGAAGCTGTATTGGGGCTTATCACCACATTGGATCTCGGACAGTTAATGCAATCCTTTTGTGGGTTAGTACAAGGCCCTCCATTGTAGCAAGGTGGAGTCCAAGTCGTGACATTAATAGCAGGCGGATTATACACTTTCGCTTCCTCGCCGTTAGAATGAGATTTAAGAAAGTCGCTCATCTCACGCAGGGCATCCTCCCTTCCTTTGATGTAACCTTCAAGATTCCTCTTTGAAAGTTCATTCTTGAGCCATAAAGGGAGTTTATCTGGGTTGCACTCAAAAGTCCTTTCCAAGTCTGCTATCGCCTCTATTGCCGGATTGCTCTCGTCGACATAGGATAGGAGTTGTTTCTTAGCAAGGGCAAGGAGCTTTTTTGCTACAACCTCCACATGCTCAATACCAGAACCTCCATTTTCAATAAGCCATTTAAGATGCGTTTCAAACTCCGTCAGCCCTGAGAGTTTCTTATTTATAAGGGTCTCCACGCTGTCAAAATTCTCCTCGGTAAATGCCTTCTCCAATGATACGCACTCACCACTTGAGCAGTCCATCGTGCCTTCTGGCCTGTTCTCGTCAAGATAGCTGACAAGGGCTATTGTAAGTGTTCTCGCTAATCTTATGTTCATATTACATTGAGTTTAGTTTATTATACAATTCTGCAAATGCTTGATTGCCATGAAAGTCAAGACTGTCTGCTGTGTCTTGTAGCATCTTATTTGTCCACTCTATCAATTTTTCCCTAAACTTTTCTTGTCCAGCGAAATAGGCATGATCTTCGGCGGTCTTGATTGTTTCTTCCACAATGTCCTTGCGGATGTACTCGGTATTTTCAAAATCCCTAAATGGTATAGTAGTCCATTTAGACGAAAATGCTTCACCCGCATTGGTTTGAATATAAATCTTGTCTGGTGCTTGCATATCATTTGCTGTTTTTGCTAAGGAAATCCACTATCTCCGCCATCTTATTAAATGTGAGAACGCCGTCAATATAGACACGGTCATTATAGTCTTCGTATCCGCAATCTGTCTCTTTGCCAAAATCAAGAGGAAAATGGCAGTAAATCTCATCCTGTCCGATAATTTCCAAGATTCGGTCTTGTTTCTCAGTGGTGTCCGCTCTCAATACAGGGATAGAACGTGAATCCAGCTTCTGCTGTTCCTGCTTTTCAAATAACCAGTCAGGTGTTTTATATTTGTCAGGCAGTTCCGCTTTCGGAATGGTAGAAAGTACTTTCTCTACTTCTTCATCGGTTGTGGGGAAATCCGGATGATCCTGCGGATAAATATCCGACACTTTCAGATACGTTCTACTAATGATGTTGTCTCTTGTGAAGATATACTCAAAGTCGCTGATTTTCTTATGACCGACAACCTCAAATTCTGAAATGGTAAAGCCTTTTGCGGTCAGTTCTTCAAGGTCTCTCTTGCTAAACCACTTCTGCAAAGTTTCCTTGGATGGAGCACTTGCAAACCATTGTTTTCCTCCTTCTCTGTAGATTGGACTATCCTCCATTGGCATATCTTTGCACTGACCATCTGTAAGCATATCAAAAAGAGGCTCCCAAGTCCCGTCAAATTTGCGCCAAAGCCCTTTCTGCTCCTTTTCGTTTTCCACGCGATATACTTTTATAGGCTGCTCCTGCTGGAGAGAGTCGAGGAAGTCAAGAAGACTGGCAAATTCATTGGCGTAGACATCAAATCTTCTTTTTCTAAAATCATCTATCCGCCGTTCTATCTCTGCTTTCAGGCGATTTGCATCAATGTGTTTAGTCATTATATCCTCCGTACATTTTATCCCCGGTAATTTCAAAGTAGAGATTCTCAAATTGAGATTGTGCATTCTTGCCAATTTCAGACAGATTTGCACGAACTATTTTGGCGAACCTTTCAGCAACACTTTCCTGCTCCTGCTGGAGAGAGTCAATGATGCGGTTAAACATATCTAACGCTTCCGATGCGACAAGCATTTCATTCTTCTGTTTTCTTGTAAATGCCTCTCCACAAATTCCCGCCCGAAGGCTTTTTTTCCGTTTGTTTATCTCCGCCTTCAAGCGATCTGCGTCAATGTATTTTCCCATATTATTCCTCCCAAATAACTATACGTTTTTCCTTTTGCTGTAACTCGGCAATCGCTTGTTTGGCTTCGCCGAGTGTCTTGAATTTCCCATCCTTATACATCCCGTCATAAAGCGGATCGTACCACCAGAGAAATCCGAGGAATCTTTTCTGGACACAAAATGGTCTTGTATAACCCTGGAATGGATGAGTCCTTTCAATTATTCTGTATTTTGCCATTTTGTTTTATCTATTATTAATTTTACCCTCAGCAATCAGTTTATCGTACTCTTCTTCCGTCCATGGTTTCAAATCCTCCGGCCATTCCTCATCAAGGATTTTCTTAAACAACGGAATATACCTCAGCTTTGCACCGCCACAGAATCGCTCGTTGCCGATTGCCACATCGGCTCCGATCCAGGGAAATGTGCGATAAAAGTTCACCCATTCCCTATTTGACCTCTTGAGTGATGGTACACGTATTTTCGGGGCATATATAGAGTGAAATTTCGAGTCATCTTCCATCAATAAATCACGGATTGATATCTTGTCTCCATCTTCGTAATAAAAACGCTTTTCCTTTCTCTCGTTCTTCGGAAGACTACACTGTTCTTCGTTGATATAGTCAATGTAATATGGGATTCTCCATTCGTCGCGTTCTCTCCTGATTGCCTTACGAACGGTGTCCTCAAGGTCATAGCGCACATTGTGATATTTCCGTACTCCATTATCTCTTATGCTCTTAACCCAGTTAGATTTCCTATATCTTGGCTTGATCCTTTTCATATCTAAATCAATTAAAAGGATGCGGTAAGAGGAGCCTTCCCGGGAGGACTCGTAGCAATCACTATTTACTATTGTCCCGCACCCTATGGTTTACATCAGTTTCTTTAGTTGTTCGTAAACTGAACAAATGGCTGCATGGTATCTATCGCCAACCATTCTATTACAAGCGTGGAAAACAGCGTCTTTTTGCTCATAGCTGGGCTTCCAAGAAGGACGGAGGGATTTAAGTTTTTTAAGACACTGAATTTCCTTGTAATAAAGTCTTTCTTCTTCAACATCTTGGTCTCTTGAAGACTTACAATATTCTGTATATCCTAAACGATCAAGAGAGGTAATGATACCGTCCAATATCTTCTCATCCTCCTCGCTTCACTCTAGCTTTGGCTGAGGACAGAGGGATTTGAGCCAAGAAAGACATTTGGCAATACATAACTTCATAGACGAATATGCCGAATCTGTTATTGGACTTACTTTCCCGTTTAATTTATCGTTCAAATCACTATCGGCAATAAGGAGTATATCTTCTATCCATTTTAACATTATCTCATCCTCCTTGCCCCACTCTATAGACTTACATAAGCCATATTTTTCAGGATTAGCAATCACTTCCTTCTTTCCATCTTCAAATGCTTCATTGATGTTTCTAAATTCTGTTTGGAGTTCATTCCACTCTGCTGTCTTCTGCTCTTTCTGCTCACAACAATAATAACCATAGCACACAGCAGTTTGCATCAAATCCCAAGTAGGCTCGGGATTATACTCCTTTACGCGGTCAACATAATCTTGTGCAATTTCATCTAAATCCTTATCTTTGCCTTGCGGAAAAGTCAAATCCCGTCCAAGAGTTTTTTCCTGAGCATCGGATTCATTCTGATGCTCTTTCTGCTTTTCGAGGTAGGCAAGAATATCATCAACATTGGTGAAGTTGAATGTCTCTTTGCCATTACTTTTCCAATTCTCAAAGCCTCTGATTAATGTCTGCAACATCCTCTCGTCCTCACTTTCTGCGAGTTCGGGGAAGATAATAGGCAAAAATCCAGCGTTATAGTCTTTATTCTCTTTATAGTACATTTTTGCACATTTCAGAGCTTCGTCGTAGGCTCTTGCTTTTTCTTCCTGTGTCATATCTTCTCCTTATTTTGATGTCTTGAATAATACGCCTGTAACGCTATCGCTAAGTCCTTTGATAGCCTTTCATCTGGGAAGGCAGTGGTCAGACTTGTCCGCTCATCGTCGTCAAGAGCAAGTGTAATCCTTCCACGGAACTCCCTGACGGTCTCAACAGTCTGTCTCTGGAATCTATCTAACATGGCTCAATCGTCATAATTATACACCTTCCCGTCCCTTACAAGGACAACCCCTTCCCAGTCTGCGAGGAACACCTCCGTCGGCCTCGCAATCTTTCTCACCTGCGGGCCTTGAAGCGGACCACGGCGGGTTATCACAAAGCAGAGATCGTGGTTGAACCGACTGACCCTCTGGTGCGCCAGAACAGTCTGGCGGAAGAAAGCGCGGCTCTCAATTTTGATTCTCTTGAGCCTGTGGCTGACGATGGTCGCCCGGTAGATTGGGCGCCACGCCCTCTTGAGTATATCCATAGCGGGATAAAGCTCGATTGTTATTGTCTTTTCCATCATTTTTCTGTCGCTTTAAGTTTTTTGACAAGGCGTCTGGTTAGTGCATCAATATCACGCGGGCGCATATTACGGTTGTGTCTGCTGACTTCCATGCGAACAGACTGAAAAAACATCGCATCTTCCCTTTTCTTGAGATATTTAGCCGAAATGCTGTATAGGTCATGAAGTGCGATTGTTGCCTCCTGTGCATAATCTTCATCAGCCGCCTCCATATCCGTCTCGATTTGAGTGATCGCAAAATGCAATGCCTTAAACTCTTTTTCTGTTATCATGACTGTCATTCCCCGTCCTCCTTTATTTCACAAGTTCAAATTCGTAAACAAACACCCAGGGGTTGCTCTGCCATGTCCATTTGCCTGACACCTTGTCGATGAGGGTGGCGAAGGCTTCGCGTGGGTAGGGGCTTCGTATTTCCCTTGTCCTTCCAATACTATCATAATATACAAGCATCGCCTCCCAGTGATGTGCGTAGTTTCCCCATCCATTATTGACGGTATCTTTTGCAAAACCCTCTTTATACACATCCTCGTCGCTGATGTCTTGCAGCCTCTCAACCCGGACATTCGTGATGCGGATCTGGTGAGGCATAAGGTCGGCACTGACAAACATCTTGTTGTTCCATCCAGCCATAGACTTTATAGATTTCCCATCTTGTATGTCGCCAATGATGTCACGAATGTCTTTGTAGCGTTGCGCCACGGCCATGACCTCGCCGACCTTGTAGGAAGGTATGAGGTTTAAGTGGTCGATTGAAATCCTTGCCTTTTTGTCCGGACAGTAGTCAATGCGGAAGGAGTGTGTGTGTCCTTCGTAACCAGTTGGAATCGCGCCTTTGTAATACTCCCAATGCCGAAGAATATCGAGTTCTCTACACTCTGGCACAATCCTCCGGGTCATCGTCTTCCGACCTTCCAGCACGGCTTCCGTGAGACCGTAGCGGTCATTGAACATAATCTTCTTCATATCTCAAAAATTTGTCGTTCCCCTCCGAGGACTCGAACCTCCTACACTTGACATGATCATCGACTTTTCAGCTCTTTGGTGGCCACCGCTGGCCTTTGAGGGGAATCGGCGCATCACTGCGTGATAAGCTGTTACACTTCTATAATGGCGATGTCAGGGGCTATCTCCGCGATGGACTTCAGCTGCTCGTCGATGGCGGTAGCCTTGGCCTCCTCGAGCAAGGCGGCTGCGTCCGGGGAAATGAGGATGAACTTCACCTCCTTGCCGGAGATCTTCGCGAAGGTCTCGACATCGAACTCCCACTCTGGACCGCCCTTGAGGATTGGCATCTTCACCTTGAACGACTCCGGCAGGTTGGAATCAACCGCCTGGTTGAACACGTCGGCGGAGCTGCCATTCTGTGCGATGGAGCTTTCTATGGTGCTGTTCACGTTGGCCGTGAAGTTCATCAGCGTGGAGACCAGCCTCATGTTCTCCGATCGGTCGGGGAAGTAGGTGCGGTTCATCTTGAAGAACAGACCGAGCGAAGCTGGCGTCCAGACGGTATCGGCATCGTTGATACCGAACTCGTCCAGCTTGGGATTGGTGATGAGCTGACCGAGGACCTCGCCGCGGTTGTAGGCGTCCTTCTCGTTGAAGACGAGCTGGATGGTTCCCTTGTCTCGATTCACGAGGATGTGGCAGTCCTCCTCCTTGAACTGGAGGGAGGAAACCCGCTTTTCGAGGTATTCCTTCACCGCGCCGATCGTTCCCTTGATGTCGGTCTTGATGGGTGCTTTCGCGTCGAGCTGGACCGGGGCCTTGCCCTCCAGCATCGTGATTGTCAGATGGTCCTGACCTGGATTCAACTGAACATTGATTTTCTTTTCTTCCATTTCTCTGATAGGTTAGCTTTGAATGACTCTTGATGGTGCCGACATATCATCCGTGCCGGTCTTTGCCGTGACAACCTTGATGGTCGGCTGCTTGAACAGGGAGCCCTGCATTTCGTCGGCCGTAGCCTGGCGGCTCTCGATGAGGTCTCCGTTGGCGTTGTAGAAGCCGGTCATACCGTCTTCCTGGTCGGTAATGCGGTAGCACTCCTCGGTGACCAGCTCCGCCTTGGCCTTGATGTTGCATACGAGTGTGGTCTTCGCCTCAAGAAGCGGCTTGAGCCTACCCTTGATTCCGGCAAGAACTTCGGCCTTCTCCTGCTCGATCTCGGAAATCTCGATCA
>JAEEGL016346693.1_pt1 | contig 13928 bp, 8 predicted proteins | sample 9134231 | NCBI WGS metagenome assembly JAEEGL01 (sample SAMN16246548, study PRJNA631951) | gut metagenome | biome: gut microbiome; feature: rumen; material: fiber-attached | host: Bos | place: Iran: Karaj | collected 2018-10
CCGTCGCCCCACCGAAGGGAAGCTGACGTTTGACGGCGTAGATTCTACCGATCTTTCGGTCCGGGATATCCGTTCCAACATAAGCTGTGCCACTCAGAAGTCTATGCTGTACGCCGGTACGGTGGCGTTTAATCTGCGCATGGGGAAGCCGGATGCAACGGATGAGGAACTGTGGGTTGCGCTGGAATTGGCCCAGATAGCAGACTTTTTCAGGGAGCAGCCGGAAGGGCTTTCCTTTGAGCTTAATCCGGCTGCCACCAACATTTCCGGCGGGCAGAAGCAGCGCCTTGCCATTGCCCGGGCGATTTTGAAGGAGGCTCCGATCTATCTGTTCGACGATTCCTTCTCGGCCCTGGATTTTCTGACAGAAGCCAGGGTGCGAAAGGCGTTGAATGAGAAACTGGCGGGGCGGACCCGCCTTGTCATCACACAGCGTGTGGTTTCCGCCATGCACTCGGATCGGATTTTCGTTCTGTCCGACGGAGCCCTGGTTGGATGCGGAACACATCAAGAGCTGCTGGAAAGCTGCTCCATCTACCGTGAGATCTACCTTTCCCAGACAGGAGACAAACACGGCTGTCAGGCGGGCAGCAGTCAGATTCCGGAAAGTGCTTTTAGTGAGGTGAGATGAATTGAATGAGAAAAAGGAAAAAACCCGTCTTCTGGATGAAACCGGATGGCGGCTGTTACAGGAGATGAAGCCTCTGAGGGGCTGGATCTTTTTGTCGGCGTTTTTGTGCCTGCTGCTGATCGGCTGCGCCATCGCCATTCCGGAACTGCTTGGCAATCTGGTTGACCGGCTTTATGAATGGAGCAGGACCAAAACCTTTGACCTGTCCCAAAGCCTGCTTCCGGGGCTTTTGCTGCTCTTTCTCGTGTATGTTCTGCGGGCGGCCTTTACCTACGGAAATGCCTTTATGCTTCAGAACATCATAAGCCGTTATTTCTGCGCAGGGCTTCGCATTAAGCTGTCGGAGAAGCTGTGCCGTCTGCCGGTGTCCTTCATGGACAAAACGCCTGCCGGGGACGTGATCGACCGGATGATGGATGATGTGAGCGATATGGCCGGAAGCATCCACAGCATCGTGGAGATTTTGCTGAAAGGATTTCTGCAGATGGTGGTCATCGCGTGCATTCTTGTTGCCACGGACTGGCGCATGGCCATCCCGGTGATTTTGCTGTCGCCTTTGTCGGTGTTCCTTTCCGCCCGGATTGCTTCGTCCGGGGAGAAGTACTGGGACAAGCACTTTGAGCTGGGGGGCGATCTTACTTCCCTTGCGGAAGAGGCGTATACCAATTTTGCCACGACGAAGGCGTTCAGGCGGGAAGAGGAGCTGCAGAAAAAATACGACGATCTCTCCCGGGAGCAGCAGAAAAGTGGAATCATTGCCTATTTTCTGTCCTCCATTGTCCAACCGGCCATCGCCCTGGTGAACGCCATGGCGTATATTGCGGTGGCCGTACTGGGCGGATGGCTGATTATTCACCGCGGCGTACCCATCGGGACGGTGGTGACGGTGATCCTGTTTGCGCGTCAGTTTTCTGCGCCGTTAGAGAGTATTGCGTTTGGCCTGGGTTATATTCAGCACATTAAGGCCTCTGCCAGACGTGTGTTTTCCCTGCTGGATCTGCCCGAAGAGCAGGATCCGGCCGGATGCCTGGAAAAGGAGGTGCAGGGAAGCATCCGGATGAGTCATGTGGATTTTTCGTATGATCCGGAAAAGCCGCTGATCCGTGACCTGTGCATGGATGTGAAGCCTGGCAGGAAGGTGGCCATCGTTGGCCCGACCGGAGCCGGAAAGACCACCATCGTCAATCTGCTGATGCGCTTTTATGACATTCAATCCGGACAGATCCTGATCGACGGGCAGGATGTATCGGAGATATCGAGGGCTGAAAACCGCAGGCTGTTTGGCATGGTTCTTCAGGACACATGGCTTTTTAAGGGCACCGTGGCCGAGAATGTGGCGTACGGAAGTCCAGACGCTTCCCGGGAGGACATAGAGCGCGCCTGCGCCTGCGCGTACTGCGATTCGTTCATCCGTCGCCTCCCTCAGGGCTATGACACGATGATTTCCGAAGACAGCACGGCCGTTTCCGCCGGTCAGAAGCAGCTTCTTACCATTGCCCGGGCCCTTCTGGCCAACCGTCCGCTGCTAATCCTGGATGAAGCTACTTCCAATGTGGATACGCGTACCGAGCTTCTGATCCAGAAAGCCATGGATCACCTGATGGGAGGCCGTACCTGCTTTGTGATTGCGCATCGCCTGTCCACGATTGTGGATGCCGACCTGATCCTGGTTTTACGGGACGGGCAGATTGCAGAGCAGGGGACGCATCAGTCTTTGCTGGAACGGAAAGGGTTTTACTACGAACTGTTCCAGAGTCAATATGCCATTTAAGGTTACTATTCACAGGTCAATAGCAATCAAGAGCGCTTTGCATGCTCGCATGCATAAGCGCGCTTTGATTGCTGTTGAACAGCGAATAGTAACCGATTTCAGGATGTTGGAATCAGAAGGTCTTGCAACGCGATAGGCAAGATGCTACTATTACGTTACTGTTCACGGTCAATTTCCAGAAAAAACAGGACCGAGAATAGGAACACGGTTACGATGTTGAAGCCAAAGGGGCTTAGTCTCCGATGGATGCAAGGAAGGAAAGGGGGTTCTTAAAAGGCCCCCGGAAGGAACGAACGATGGAAAAACTGACATTGGAAAAGGCAAAAGAAATCAACGCAACGATGGTGACGGAGGACCACCTGCTGCTTCACGCGGCCAATGTTTCCGCGGCGATGGGCGCCATGGCGGAGCACTTTGGAGAAGACAAAGAACACTGGGAAGCAGTGGGCTGGTTACACGATTATGATTACGAAAAGTATCCGGAGGAGCATCTGGCGCACACGGAAGAACCGCTTCGCGCGCTGGGCGTTCCGGAGGAGGACATCCGGGCCATCCTGGCGCACGGCTATTCCATCTGCACCGATGTGGAGCCGATCACGAACATGGAAAAGAGTCTGTTCGCGGTGGACGAGCTGACGGGTATTGTCCAGGCAGCAGCCCGGATGCGCCCTGCCGGCATTACGGACCTGGAGGTCAAGAGTTTCATGAAAAAGTGGAAAGATAAGCGCTTTGCCGCGAAGTGCAACCGCGAGCTGATCCTCCAGGGCTGTGAAATGCTGGGCATGGACATTAAGGACGTGGCGGAGATCGTGATCCGCGGCATGAAGGAGCACGCGGAAGAACTGCAGCTGACCGGATCCGGAGAGTAAAGAAAAGGGATGAGAATCGAGTAGGGGGAGTGTCAGATCCCCCTACTCGTATGCGCGGGCCGCCCGCCACCGGCAGGTGGCAGTATCCTTTGGGCGGCCCTGTGCATAAGAAAGGAGACGCAAATATGCGTCTCCCCAAAAGCGCGGAAACGCAAGTAAGTCGGGCGATATTTCAAAAACCGTGAAGTAGGAGGTGGCGCAATGGGACGTTTGGGTTTTGTCTATGACCAGACCAGGTGCATAGGCTGCAACGCCTGCCAGATGGCCTGCAAGGATGAGCATGATCTGGAGCCCGGCCTGTTTTTCAGGCGGGTGGATACCATCGAGTTTACCGATGAGAATGGGGAGCATGTGATGCACTACTCCGGGTCCTGTAATCATTGCGAGGATCCGGCCTGCGTGGCCGCGTGCATCACCCATTGCCTGCGGTTCGGGGATCTGGAGGAACTCACCCGGGACGATCCGGACAGGTATACCGCGTCGCTTCCGTTTTTGCCATCGCCCGAGCTGACTCACCCCTCGCTGCGGATCAAACATCATTTGCATGACGGATTCGGCGATCAGGCAGACCAATGAGGAGGTGCAGGATGAACAACCGTTTTTTGATCTTAGGAGGCGGAATCGCCGGGCTGACCGCGGCCGAAACCATCCGCCAGATGCTTCCGGAGGCGGAGATCACCCTGGCCTGTGAGGAGCCGGACCTGCCCTATACCCGTCCGCTCTTGAGCAAGGTGTACTTAAAAACACTGGAGAAAGAAAAACTGTACATTCACCCGGCTTCCTGGTACGCGGAAAACCATATCCGACTTCTTCTGAATGCCAGGGCCGTGTTGCTGGATCCCGCCATGCGCATGGTCACGTTGGAGGATGGCCGGCTGGTCGGGGCGGTTCTCATCGGAAACCTTGGCCATATGCAGAGCATCCGGGAGGAGATTGCCAACGCAAAGGAGACAAAGGAAGGATCCCGAATGGCGCCAGTGAGTCGAGCATCTGTGACAAAACACTGTCGCAGGGAGGAGACAAAAGAGGAAACCCAACGGGTGACAGTAAATCATGCTCCTGAAAGTGCTTTCAGGGAGGAGGGATGAGGATGGAACAATCCGTGCGTGCCAATCTGGAAAAAGCGGAGATTATTGCCTGCGGAGCATTGTTCTTCCATAGCTGGCAGGAAGCACGATCGGTGATAGGGGATGCATTCGCCGGCTCTGAGGATACGTCAATCTCTTCCGCGGACGATTACAATCGGATGGGAAATGCGGGGAGTGAGCGTGACTTTCGATTGGAGTACGATTATCTGTTCCGGGGAACCGACGCGGACTTTCTGCCGCCTTTGTGGGCTTCTTTTGCGAAGGAAGACCGGGCACTGTGCAATGCCGTTACGTTGGATGTCATCCACTTTTATCATCGTTATGGGTATGTGCCGGAACGTGTGGAAGGGAATCCTCCGGATTACATAGGGGAGCAGCTCTCTTTTCTGGCCTATCTTTATGCCGCCGGGGAAACCAAGGCAGCGTCCGATTTTATTCAGCTTTACACTCTGGATCATCTGCGGGCAGTCTGGAAAGCGGTTGAGACTCGCGGCACATGGGAATGCATACAGACCTTTCTTCGTGATCTTTTGCGGGAAACGGCCGGTTTTGCCACGAAGCGGACGTTTCCTTTGCCGGACAGCGCCCGGCTCCGTTTGCGCAAACGAAGCGAAACGGGACTGGATCCGGCTGTACCGGATGAGGAACCGCATGTGGTCCATACGGCGGGACTCAACAACTGCGGAGGCAAATGCGTGATCCGGCCTACCGTGGCGGAAGGGTGCATCCTTCGGATCGAATCTGACTGCTCCAGCAACGATCCCCAGATCAGAGCCTGTGTCCGCGGAAGGAGCTATCGTCGGACGTTTCTGGCGCCGGAGCGGCTTCGCTATCCCATGAAGCGGGTGGGAGAGCGGGGCAGCGGAAAATTTGAGCGCATTTCCTGGGAGGAGGCGGTGGACCTGGTGGCGGCGGAGTGGATCCGCATCCGGGATACCTATGGCCCTGAAGCCCGCTATGTCCAGTATGCTTCCGGGGTTACCGGAATTCTTCAGCCGCCCTTGCTGGCGTCAGACCTTCTGGCCCTGGACGGCGGTTATCTCGGCTTCTTTAATTCCTACAGCTCCGCCTGTGTAGGCTATGTGGCGGACTACATTTTCGGAACGCCGGTGTTCGGATCCAGCCCGCAGGAGATGCTAAACGCCAATCTGGTGGTGCTGTGGGGCAACAACGAGGCGGAAACCATCATTGGCTCCGAGCGGAATTATTATCTCTCCCAGCTCAAGGGCATGGGGAAAACGGTGATCGTCATCGATCCTCGGATGAGCCAGACCACCGTCGCCTACGCGGACAAATGGATCGCCGTCCGTCCGACAACGGACAGCGCGCTGGCAGACGCCGTGGCCTATGTCCTTTGGGAGGAAAACCTGCAGGATCAGGCCTTTATGGATGCATACTGCCTGGGCTTTGACGAGGAGCACATGCCGGAGGGCATCCCTGCCGGAGAGAGTTTTCAAAGTTACATTCTGGGAAAGAAGGACGGGATCCCCAGGACGCCGGAGTGGGCGGAAAGGATCTGCGGGGTAGCCGCGGAGGAGATCCGGGAGCTGGCCCGGCTGATTGGCACCGTAAAGCCGGCCTTTTTCCTGGCCGGGTATGGTCCGCAGCGGCATTCCAACGGAGAACAGACCACGCGCAGCATCTGCGCGCTGGCGGCTATGACCGGCAACATTGGAAAGAGCGGGACCGCCGCCGGAAGCATTATTTTTACGATGGAACACGCCCATCCTTTTGCGGCGGGGTGCGGCGTCAGAAATCCGTACCCCGGCGCCATCCCCTCGTTCCTGTGGACGAAAGCGGTGGAAAATGGCCCCGGCCTTACTCCGCGCGGCGATCGGTTAAAAGGCGTGGATCACCTGCGTTCTGGCATTAAGATGATTGTCAACCTGGCCGGAAACATCCTGATCAACCAGCATTCGGACATCAACCGGACCATCCGCCTTCTGAGGGATGAAAGTCTGTGCGAGTTTATTCTCTGTTCCGACATATTCATGACGCCAAGCGCCCGTTTCGCCGACGTGCTGCTTCCGGCTGCCAGCGTATTTGAGTCGGAAAACATCACGCCTCCCTGGCGGGGCGATAACTACCTGCTAAAGAACAATCCGGTGATACCGCCGCTGTTTGAGTGCCGGTTTGAGTACGAATGGCTGGGAGAAGTGGCGCGAAAGCTTGGCCTGTACGATGCCTTTACGAAGGGGCGGGAGACGGTGGGAGAGATCCTGCGCGAAAGCTATGAGGCTCTGCGAAAGAAGGAATCGGAGCTGCCCGATTATGAAACCTTCTCCCGCCTGGGCGGCTGGAAATACAGGGAACCTGTCAGCTTTATCCCTTTTAAGGAGCAGATCCGGGATCCGGAGCATCATCCTTTCCCCACGCCATCCGGCAGGATCGAGATTTTCTCCCCGCGCCTGTATGAGTTCGGGCAGGAGGATATTCCCGCCATCCCCCGGTATGTTGTCTGTCCGGAGGGACCGGAGGATCCTTTACGGGAAACTTACCCGCTGCAGCTCATTGGCTGGCACACCAGGCGGCGCTGCCATTCCACCCACGACAACAACGAGTGGCTGGATGAGATTGAAAAGCCCGGCCTGTGGATTCATCCCAGGGACGCGGCGGCGCGGAATATCCAAAACCAGGACATGGTGCGGGTGTTTAACGACCGTGGCGTGGTGGAAATCCCTGCCATTGTGACGAAACGCATCCGCGAAGGCGTGGTGGCCATGTCCCAGGGCGGTTGGTACAAACCGGACAAAGACGGCGTGGACCACCGGGGCAGCATCAATGTTCTGACGGGCACGGAGCATCCGTCGCCCCTGGCCAAAGGCAATCCGCAGCACACGAACCTGGTGCAGGTGGTCGCTTGCCGGAAGTAGGGTAGAAAAGGGCCGCCCAAAGGATACTGCCACCTGCCGGTGGCGGGCGGCCCGCGCATACGAGTAGGGGAAGTTGAGACTCCCCCTACTCGATCTGAACAACGTTATCCCATAATACTGGTCAGCGTTCCGATACCTTCGATTTCAATCTCAACCTTGTCACCGGCTTTCAGCCAGTTCTTCTGATCGGCTGGATAGCCATGCATGACGCCCTGCGGCGTGCCGGTGAAGATAACATCGCCGGGCAGAAGAGTCAGGTGATGAGAAAGATCCGAAATCAGCTCCTCCACCGGAAAGATCATGTCCGAGGTGTTGGAATTCTGGCGGATTTCCCCGTTCACGCGGCTCTTTATATCCAGATGGTTCGGATCCAGGCACTTGGCGGTGACGACACAGGGGCCGATCGGCCCGAAGCCGTCCAGGGCTTTAGACAGCACCCACTGACCACCGCGCGTAAACTGCAGGTCACGCGTGGACAGATCGTTGCCGCAGGTATAGCCGAAAACATAGGAGAGAGCATCCTCAGGGGAGACGTCCCGGCATTTTTTGCCCATGACAATAACAAGTTCCGCCTCGTAATCGTATTCCTTGTACTCCGGCAGAAGATGGATCGTTTCGCCATCGGCAGAAAGGGAGCTGGCAAACTTGTTAAACAGTACCGGGCGGGCCGGGATGGTGAGGTTGCATTCCTTTGCGTGCTGCCTGTAGTTTAAGCCGATGCACAGGACCTTGTCCCCGCCGGTAACTACAGGAGCAAGCGGCGCGTCCGTAAAGCAGGATGCCTCCTGCTCCAGCCCTTTCAGGGCTTCAAGAGCCGCCTCCCCGCCGGAGATCACTTCCAGCATGGTTTTCGGGGCTGAAAGGCCGCGCCGGGCGGCTTCTTCCTGTACATCGACGATGCCGTTTTTGGTGCAAAGGCCAAGGGCGGCTTTTCCTTCTTTCCAGAATTGGGTCAGTTTCATAGATTTTCTCCTTCATGAAAGCACTTTTTCAGATGCTCATCTTACAGGCGTCCTTCGGGACGCCATATTTTGTCTCTTTTGTCATGTTGTGTTTGCTTTTGATGCGCATGTGTGCGAAAAGCAATGGCGGATGCTTATCGGCAACCGCAGGCAGCGTGCAAGACTCGCAAGTGTTCTTATGTATCATCTTACCACAAAATCATGCATCCGAAAAGGTCAATTCGCAGGAAGGAGCTAGTGGGCTGTCTCAATTATTTTTGAAGTTAAATCACCATCTCGAACTTAGATGCCGTGTTGTCCTCAGTCAGCGTAGCCCGCTACGCCTCCTTCGTCCGGTTTGCCTCTGAGCTCGATCTGGCAATTTTAAATCAAATGTGATCGAGACAGACCACTAGGAGAACCGTCCCCTTCAGATTTGAATAAGGATTATTTTCGCCATATAGCCAAAGAACTGAAAAAATTTCAGCAAATTTCAATATTATGGTTGCTAATCCGAAAAAATTTTGCTACAATCAGCGAAACTGTGGAGCGCACACGCAAAGAGCAAAAGCCTCCTTGCTGCACCAGGGAACCAGGCGCCTTTTTGTAACGCTTCGCACCACTTTTCAACACTGAAACCTGAAGGTTAGAAAGGACAGATCATGGAACAATTTGTAGCAACCGTCGAGCAAATCAATGGCATTGTAAACGACTTCGCCTGGGGCCCGTTTATGCTGATCCTGCTGGTGGGCACCGGCATCTATCTGACCATCCGGACCGGATGCATTCAGCTCACCCGCTTCGGATACATTATGAAGCATACGATTGGAACGCTGTTTCATAAGACAGACAAGGATCATGGCGAAAATCTGTCACCGTTCCAGGCGGTGACGACGGCTCTGGCGGGCACGGTCGGAACCGGCAACATCGCGGGCGTTACGGGTGCCATTTTTACGGGCGGTCCCGGTGCTGTTTTCTGGATGTGGCTATCTGCGTTCTTTGGCATGTTTACGAAGTTCGCGGAAATTGGCCTTGCGATCCGCTACCGTGAAATTGACGCGGAGGGCGTACACCATGGCGGCCCCATGTATTACATCGAGAAAGGCCTTGGAAAAGGCTGGAAATGGCTGGCCCTTATCTTTGCTTTCCTGGGCGGTCTGGCTTCCTTTGGAATTGGAAACATCTCCCAGGGCAATGAGATTGCCGGCGCCATGCAGGATGTGTTCCATGTGACGCCTGTTGTCACCGGAATTATTCTGGCCTTCATCGTGGCCATTGTCATCCTGGGCGGCATCAAACGAATCGGAACGGTTACCTCCTATCTGGTTCCGTTTATGTCTCTGTTTTATGTCCTGGCTGGACTTGTGATTATTATCCTGAATATTCCTCAGATTCCGGGCGTGTTTGTGCTCATCGTGCGGGAAGCCTTCAGCTTTAAGGCTGTAGGCGGCGGTGTCTTTGGGTATGCCATCATGCTGGCGATGCGTCAGGGCTGCGCGCGAGGCGTTTTCTCCAACGAGGCTGGTCTTGGTTCCGCTCCGATTGCCCATGCGGCGTCTTCCACGGAGGAACCCTGCGAACAGGCTATGTGGGGTGTGTTTGAAGTCTTTGTGGATACCATCGTGATCTGCTCCATCACCGCGTTTGCCGTCCTTTTATCCGGGATCTACCAGGGAGATCTTTCCTCCTACACCTCCAAAGGCGCGGCTGCTGCTGCTGCCTTTAATCAGCTCCTTCCAGGAAACTTTGGCGGTGTGATCATTCAGATCAGTCTGCTGTTCTTTGCTCTGTCCACAATCATCGGATGGAGTTATTACGGAGCCAGCTGTTTTGAATACCTGACCCACAACAAAACGGTTGTGATGGTCTACAAAGTTATTTTCTCCTTTGTCTGCATCGTCGGCGCGATCGGATCCGGCAAACTGGTATGGGATATCTCCGATTCCTTAAACGGTTTGATGGCGATCCCCAACCTGATTGCTCTGCTGCTCCTTAGCGGTGTGATTATCAAGATGACGAAGGAATATTTCGCGGATAAAAAATAAAGTAAACGACTTATGAAAAGCCGACGGATTGCGTGAGCTGCGAAGCAGCGAAGCAATCCGTCGGCTTTCTTGGTTGTAGAGCATCCACCAGCGCTGCATGGGATTTTTTCATGCGGCTGCTCCATGGCTTTATTCTGCGTCTCTTCTTCGCGCAAGACTCGCAGACAAGTCAAAACTCGCCTATCTGTTTTTGAAAAAATGTGTTAGAATACAAACTAAGGACCTGGGCGGAAATCACTTGTGCATAGGACGAAGGACAAAAGTTCATGTGCAAGGAAGAAAACGCAGCCGTAGTGAGCTATGGCGAGGCTTTCTGACGAAGCAGATGGGCTTTTGGACAAGCAAAATGCATAAGTTATTTCGTGACAACGCCTAAGCCGGAACGTGAACAAGAATGTACAAATCTTTGCATCCTTGCAGCCTTTACGGCTGAACATAGAGCAGGGGGGATTCATTCCTATGATTATCACAGATCAATCGCTGTATCTTTTGCATACGGAACACACAACCTATGCGTTTCGCGTGACGGAGACCGGGCACTTGGAGCACCTTCATTACGGAGGCCGGCTGACCGTTCAGGAGACGGAGGCCATCACGGAGAAGAAAGCCTTTCCGCCTGGAAACCTGATTTCACTGGATGAGGATCATCCTACAGTAACGTTGGAAGACATGTGCCTGGAGATGTCGTCCTATGGGAAAGGGGATATCCGGGAGCCGTTTCTGGAAGTGGTGCATGCGGACGGGAGCTTTACTTCGGATTTCCGCTTTGAGAAGGCGGAGATCATCAAGGATCTGCCTGAGTGGGAGGATCTTCCTGCTGCCTATGATGATGAAGGAACCGAGAGTCTCCTGGTCACACTGACAGACAAAGAGTATGGCCTTGTGTTGGAACTGGCCTATACGGTGTATCCGGAGTGCGATGTGATTACGCGCAGGAGCCGCCTGACCAACGGATCGGAGCAGGCAGTCCAGGTAAAAAGGCTCATGAGCGCGCAATTGGATCTGGACCGGGCGGATCTGGTCATTACGTGTTTCCGAGGCGCATGGGCGCGGGAAATGGAGCGGGTGAACGTGCCGGTGGCCGCGGGAAAGTTTGTGAACGCGTCGTACACCGGGTCCTCCTCCAACCGCGCCAATCCGTTCGTGATGCTGCATCCGCAGGAGACGACGGAGGAAACCGGCGAGTGCTATGGCCTGAACCTGATCTACAGCGGCAACCATTATGAGGCGCTGGAAGTGAATGCCTTCGGAAAGTCGCGCTTCGTATCGGGCGTGAACCCTCAGTCGTTCTCCTGGGAGCTTGCGGCAGGAGAGTCGCTCGCCTCGCCCGAGGCCGTGCTTACCTGGTCACGGGACGGGTACACCGGCATGAGCCTTCAGATGCACGACTTTGTGCGCCGGCATATCGTGCGCGGCACCTGGCGCGACCGCATCCGGCCGGTGCTCTTAAACAGCTGGGAGGCCAGCTATTTTGATATTAATGAGAGCAAGCTCCTTAAGCTGGCGAAGGCCGGGAAGGACCTGGGCATCGAACTGTTCGTCATGGACGACGGCTGGTTTGGCGAAAGAAACGACGACACCTCCTCTCTCGGCGACTGGGAAGTGAACCGGAAGAAGCTGCCGAACGGCCTGGCCGGCCTGTCTAATAAAATCCATGACATGGGGCTGTCCTTCGGCATCTGGGTGGAGCCGGAGATGGTGAACGTCAAAAGCCGCCTGTATGAAGCGCATCCGGACTGGGTGATGGCCATCCCCGGAAAGCCCCACTCTGAGGGGAGAAATCAGCGGGTGCTGGATCTGACCACTCCGGCTGTGCAGGACTGGATGATCGAAACGATGGGCGAGGTGTTTTCCTCGGCGCGCATCGAATATGTCAAGTGGGACATGAACCGGATTTTCTCGGACATCTACTCGCCATACCTGCCGCCGGCGCGCCAGGGGGAGACGGCCCATCGCTACATGCTGGGCCTGTACCGGGTGATGCGAGAACTGACCACCCGCTTCCCGGACATCCTCTTCGAGGGCTGCGCGGCGGGCGGCAACCGCTTTGACTTAGGAATTCTGTCGTTCTTCCCGCAGATCTGGGCGAGCGACAACACGGACGCGTTTTGCCGGACGCACATCCAGGAGGGGTACAGCTACGGCTATCCCATGTCCACGGTTTCGGCCCATGTGTCCTCGTGCCCGAACCATCAGACGCTGCGCACGACGCCGCTGACCACCCGCTATGCGGTGGCCTCCTTCGGCGTGCTGGGCTACGAGTGCAATTTCTGCGACCTGAAGCAGGAAGAAAAGCAGGCGATCAAACAGCAGATCGAAACGTACAAGGAATGGAGAGAGGTCCTGCAGACGGGCGATTTCTACCGGGGGCATTACACGGACCTCGGTGCGCTGGGCTCCAGCCGCCCGGCCAGCATGCGCGGCGGCGCCTTCGGGCGGGCCGTGGTGCACGAGTGGACCTGCGTTTCGAAGGATAAGAGCGCGGCTGTGGGACTGTACCTGCAGGAGCTCGTGCAGCCGAACAGCCCGTCGGATCGCTACCGCGCCCGCGGCCTGGATCCCGACACGGTCTACCATTTTGGAAACGTGGTTCACCGCCAGAACATCCGAAACTTCGGAGACCTGATCAACACGGTCGCTCCTATTCACGTGAAGAAGGATTCGCACCTGCATCATGTGCTGGCGCATTTTGTGACCATGCCGGGGGAGCAGGAGGATGTGTGCGCGGACGGCCGGCTCCTCATGGAGGCGGGGATCGCCTTAAAGCAGGCCTTCGCCGGGACGGGCTACAGCGAGGATGTGCGGTATTTCCAGGATTTTGGGGCAAGAGTGTACTACATGGAGCAACAAAAATAAATCAGCACAGTCTGCAAGAGAATACGGAAAATGGCTGCTTGCAGACAGTTTTCCGTATTCTCTTGCAGAGCATCGTGGTGGCCCCCACCACGACAGTCCCAGGCCCCTTCCCTTCACCTTTGATTCACCTATGAAGGCTGGGAAGCGCAGGCAGGATCCCCAAAATTCGCTAATGCCTACGCTTGAAATTACTTTTGAAGGTCGGGAAAGCGTAGGCAAGATACTCAATCTTTCTATTGCCTACGCCTGAAATCTCTATGAATGGCCAGGAAAGCGTAGGCAAGATCTTCAAACTTTCCAATGCCTACGCCTGAAATCACTTATGAAGGTTGGGAAAGCGTAGGCAAGAACCCCAAACTCGCTAATGCCTACGCCGGAGCTCTCCATGGAAGGCCAGGAAAGCGTAGGCAGGACCCCCAAACTCGCCAATGCCTGCGCCAGAACTTTCCATGGAAAGCCAGGAAAGCGTAGGCAAGATCCTCATACTTTCCAATGCCTGCGCCTGAGCCTTTTTCAAGGCTTGCCATACGTGGAAAAAAAGCAAGAAAAGAAGAAATTTCCGTCCGCAGCTCAATTAATCCAGGCTGCCATACGTGAAAAAAAGCAAGAAAAGAAGAAATACCCCGTCCACAGCTCACTTTTCCAAGCTGCCATACGTGGAAAAAAGCAAGAAAAGAAGAAATTCCCCGTCCGCAGCTCCATTTTACCAGGCTGCCATACATGAAAAAACAAGAAAAGAAGAAATTCCCCTCCAAATGAAATCGGGACGGGCCTGTGTCAAATCCTGACACAGGCCCGTCCCCTGTCACAGAATGTGACACAGGCCCGTCCCCTGTCACACTTCAGGCTTATTC
>JAEEGL012113313.1_pt1 | contig 13927 bp, 11 predicted proteins | sample 9134231 | NCBI WGS metagenome assembly JAEEGL01 (sample SAMN16246548, study PRJNA631951) | gut metagenome | biome: gut microbiome; feature: rumen; material: fiber-attached | host: Bos | place: Iran: Karaj | collected 2018-10
CGTAGAACATGCCCGCCAGCGAGGCCAGCGGCAGGAATTCGTTACCGGGCAGGATCACCGCCAGCAGCAGCGTCACGGGAATGAGCAGCAGCGAAACCACCAGCGTGGTAGGATGGCCGATGACCAGCGCCGGGCTCATGCCGATGTTGATGCCGGCCGAATTCTTGAACTTGCGGGATACCAGGTCCTTGGTAGCCTCGGCAATGGGCTTGAGGCCTTCGATGAACAGGCCGGTGATGCGCGGAATGAGCTCCATCACGGCGCCCATCTTGATGCCCAGGCCCAGGATGGCCGGGATGTGGGCCACAATCTCGGACCAGGAGGGATAACTGAGGCAGCCAATCACAATGCCCACAATCACGCCCAGGAACAGCGGTTCACCCAACAGGCCGAACTTCTTCTTCATGCCCTCGGCGTCGATGTCCAGTTTTTCAAATCCGGGAATCTTGTCCATGCACCAGTTCAGGCCCTCGGCAAACGGCACGAATCCCTGACAGAAAGGCTGCGGGATGGAAATGCCGTCCAGGTCCTTGTAGTAACTCTGGAACTTTTTGGTAGTAAGGTCGGCCATCACCAGGGTGATGACAAAGCACACGATAGCGGCGAAGAAACCCCACCAGATGCTGTCACAGGCAAAGTATACCACCGCACCGATAAAGGCGTAGTGCCAGTAATTCCAGAGGTCAATGTTGATGGTGTTGGTAGCCTTCACCAGCAGCAGCACAATGTTGATAGCCAGGCACACTGGGATGATGAAAGCCCCCACGGTGGTGTTGTAAGCCACACTGGCAGCCGCCGGCCAGCCCATGTCGAAGATGCCCAGCTGCAAGCCGTAAATCTCTGTCACCTGCTTCAACGGGCCGCCCAGCGAAGAAGTGAGCAGGGCCGTGATCACGCTCAGGCCCACAAAGCCCACGCCCACCAGCAAACCGCTCTTAAGCGCCTTCCCCGGCTTGATCCCGATGCACACGCCCAAAATGAAAAATAAAATGGGCATCATCACCGCAGCCCCCAGGCCAATAATATAACTGAAAACTTGTTCCATAAACTTTTATCTATGTTGGACCTGGTCCAGTCAACGTTTGGACTTGGTCCGATATATATTTGGACTTGGTCCAATTTTAGGTGCTGGACCTGGTCCAAGGGTTCTGCATTCTACGCACCTCCGTGGCACATTCGCAGGACCTGGTCCAAGGGTTAAAAATGGACCTGGTCCAAAAATGCTTTGGACCTGGTCCAGCTAATTATTTCGGTTGTTTACCGATATAGGCGAGGATACCGCCGTCTACGTAGAGGATGTGGCCATTCACGGCGTCGGAGGCTTTGGAGGCCAGGAAGACGGCGGGACCGGCGAGTTCGTCGGGTTCCAGCCAGCGGCCGGCGGGCGTCTTGGCGCAGATGAAGGAGTCGAAGGGATGGCGGGAGCCGTCGGCCTGCCTTTCGCGCAGCGGGGCGGTCTGGGGCGTGGCGATGTAGCCGGGGCCGATGGCGTTGCACTGGATGTTGTACTCACCGTACTCACTGCAGATGTTGCGGGTGAGCATCTTGAGACCACCCTTGGCGGCGGCGTAGGCGCTCACGGTCTCGCGGCCCAGTTCGCTCATCATGGAGCAGATGTTGATGATCTTGCCCTCGCGGCGCTCCATCATCTCCGGGACCACGGCGGCAGAGCAGATGTACGGGCCCACCAGGTCCACGTCAATCACCTGCTGGAATTCGGCGCGGGTCATTTCGTGCATGGGGATGCGCTTGATGATGCCGGCGTTGTTCACCAGGATGTCAATCTGGCCAATTTCCTTGTGGATCTTATCCACCAGTTCCTTTACGGCCACTTCGTCGGTCACGTTGCAAACATAGCCGTGCACGTTGGTGATACCGGCGGCCTTGTAGGCCTCCAGGCCCTTTTCCATGGAAGCCTGGTTGGAGGTGTTGAAAATGATGTTCTTCACACCGGCTTCCACAAATGCCTTGGCAATGGCGAATCCAATGCCGTATGCGGCGCCTGTCACCCAGGCGTTCTTGCCTTCAAGAGAGAAAATATTGGTCATATCAATGGTTATTGTTTCTTGTCTTCTGCAAATATACAAACGTTTGCACAAAACTCCAAGAGCAAAGACCGCATTCTCTCTCCAAAATGAAAAAATCAGTCTTTTGCAGCCTCCAGGAGCGCCCTGTACTTCTGCTCCATTTTCTTGTCTTTGGAGGCGCGGGCCAGGAGGACCATGTTCTGCAGGGCGGTGAGGTCGTCGGGGTGTTTTTTCAGCACCTGTTCGTAGTATTTGCGGGCTTTTTTGAAGTCCTTGTGAACCAGATAGTAACTGCCCAGGTTGTTCACATACAGGGGTTCGTCCTTGCAGTAGGTTAGCAGGTGTTCGGACAGGGATTTGAAAGCTTCCGTACCGGTGTCGCTGCCCAGGCGGAAAAGGGCCACGCTGTAGTCCTGCATAAAGGCGCGGAACTGCTCTTCTGAAACGCCGTCCATCCCGTCCATTTCCCACACCGGGTGCTCCTTGTAGTGCTTGTCGGCCAGGGCTTTCAGTTCCTGGAGAGTCATTTCGGGCCGATCCTTCTCAAAGGCGAAGAGGGCGTCTATCCGGGCCATCCTCCAGTCCAGGCGCCAGGGTTTGAGGGTGATGGCCTGGCCGATAGCCGTATTGGCCGCGGCAAACAGGTCTTCGTCGTAGTCGTACACCTCGAAGTAATTGTGCTTCACGCCCAGGGAGTCCGTCATGGGGATGAGCGGCGGCTGGCCCAGATACTTGTCCACGGGCATTTCCACCACGCGGGACGTGCGGCAGCGGGAAAAGCTGAAGTTGAAGCGGGCCACCCACAGGTACGGGTCTTCAGGCCACGCGGCTTCCCATTTGTTCAGCAGCGTTTCCACGCCCAGGCCGGCCGGGCCCACGCGTTCGGTGAGGTTGTTGTACCGCCGCAGATACTCCTCCTTCTGGAGAGTTTCCTGGGCGCCTGCCAGCAGCGGCAGTGTTATGAAAAGCAGGACGAGAATACGTTTCATCGGATATCCATTCGTATGCGTTTGTTCTTGGGATAGAGGTTGTTGCAGCGTTTGCCCAGGTTCTTGGCCGGGCCCAGGGCGTGCCCTTCATAGCCGATGGTCACCGGCCCCAGCGGGGCGTCGGCGGGCAGCACGATGGCGTCCCCGTGCAGATATTGCAGCGCTGTCTGCCGGTCCACGTTCACCAGTAGGGCGGGAGATGTGTTGCCCGGAGCATCGGCCCTATTCTTAGCGACGGAGAACGCGCTCCCGTCCCACTGGTCCAGGTTGCCGTGCTTTTGCAAAGCGGCCACGTACTGGCCTTCGCCAGGTACCAGGCCGGGCAGGAGCACCTGGCCGAAGCGGGTGTTCACCACAGGCGGGAAGGCGGGCAGCGGGAGGATATCGGCCCCCAACTCCGCGGCTATCCAGGCCACGGTGTCGTCGTTTTCCAAGTGATTGAAAGTGCAGGTGGAGTAAAAGAGGAGGCCGCCGGGCGCCAGCGTGGGCCAGATATCGGAGAGGATGCGGCGGGAACGCGCCGCGCAGAATTCCACCGTTTTAGGTGACCACTCGTCCACCGCCTGCTGGTCCTTGCGGAACATGCCCTCGCCGGAGCAGGGGACATCAGCCAGGATGGCGTGGAAGAGAGGGTCCTTGCCGAAGGCCGACGGATCCCGGGAAACCGTGCTCACGCAGGGGTCTCCCCAGGTTTCCACGTTGGAGCGGAGGACGCCGTAGCGGTTCCGCATCACCTCGTTGGCCAGCAGGGAGAACCGGTCCCCGAACCGCTCCCTCAACGATGCGGCCAGGTCCGTGGTCTTGCCGCCGGGCGCCGCGCACAGGTCCAGCACCCGGCAACCGGGCTGCAGCCGGTCCAGAAAAAGCCGGAACACGTGGCCCACATACATGGCCGACGTATCCTGCACGTAGTAACAGCCCGCGTGGAATAACGGGTCCAGGGTAAAGACCGGGCGTTCTTTCAGGAGATAGCCGTAAGGACTCCAGGGCACGGCCGTGGCTTCCGGGAAGGGACAGTCCGTGAGCCGGGACGGATTCAGGCGAACAGACACCGAGGGCGCCTGCTGCAGGCCGTTCAACACGCCTGCAGCCAACTCCGGGCCCACCGAAGCTGTGAGTAAATCCTGAAAACCGTCGGGAAACATGGAACGGGCTACTTCCAGATATTGGGGTCGAAGCCTTCCGGCATCTTGCCGTTGGAGGCGTCTACAAGGCCGTCCACCACCTTGTCCAGGGCGTCTTTTACCTTACCGGACAGCATCATCTTCATCATCAGATTCAGATCGGCCTCCACGGAAATCCAGAAGTCGGTGTGGTAGGGATTCTCGGGCGCCGGTTCAAAGTGCATCACAATGTGGAAGGCGAAGGGAGCGCCGTAATCCACCAGCTCGATGCGGCTGTAGGGCACCCGCTGGTGCACCTTGACGCCCACGTTGAAGCCCTGCACCGTGGCGGTGAGGGTGTCGTAATCGGCCGTTACCATCTCCTTCTTGTCCTCCGGCAGCATACGCGCGAAGTTGGACAGGTCCGTGAAAGACATATACAGTTCATATGGCTGGCGGGAAACGATTCCGTGTTTGCTTTCTATATTGGTCATAATTCCTTATATTTGCAGACAACAAAGTTAGCAAAAATCATGCACAAAATCTATTTCGAGAAAAGGTGTATCATCATTTGCGCCCCGTCGGAGGATGCCCTGGCCGATCCCAACTCCGTAGAGTTCCACGTGGGCGAAAAAATAGACATCCACGCCCTTGTGCGCATGTTCGAGGTGCAGGACACCCTTTCCCGGATTTATATCCCTACCGCCGACATCGAGAAAACCTACCGGCGCATCTGCCAGGAGTTCAAGGAAGTGAACGCGGCCGGCGGCCTGGTTTCCAACCGGCGCGGGGACTTCCTGCTCATCTCTCGAAACGGCCTCTGGGACCTTCCCAAGGGCCATCAGGAGGCCGGCGAGGACATTGAAGTGTGCGCCATGCGGGAAGTGCAGGAGGAAACTGGCGTGGACCAGCTGGAACTGCGCCGCCTCATCTGCATCACGGACCACGTGTACTTCCGCAATGAACTGTGGCACCTCAAGCACACCTGGTGGTATGACATGCTGTACACAGACCCCACCAACCTTACGCCGCAGCGGGAAGAAGACATTACCAAGGCAGCCTGGGTGGCCAAAAGCTCCCTGCCGCCTTTCCTTAAAAATACGTATCCCTCCATCCAGGAAGTTTTTAGAGAAGCAAGAATCTGATTATGGAAGAACAGGCATTTTGGGGCGAAACCACCCCCGACGGAACGCCCAACGGCTTTGGCGTCATGGTGCAGCACAGCATCCGCACCATTACAGAAACGTATCATCGCAGTTATGAAGAGGTAATGTCCACGGCCGAATTCGACAGTTGCGGCCGCGTCATCTATACCATCCCCGGCTACTATACCGAGGACCGCAAGGAAGAGGAGTGGTTTGTGCTGGAAATCGGCTGGTGGAAGGATGGCCGGCTGGAAAAACGCTGGACGATAAACGGAAAGCCCTGGACCAGCTATATGCTCCATCACAGAAAGACCACCGACTTTGGGGACGAGGATTACAAGGTGCGGCTGTCCGACTCCCTGGTGCACCAGAAGATGAAGGAGAGCTATTACACCCTCTATTACAGCATCATCGGTGCCGGAAAAGACTACCTGGAAATTGAAACTGGCTCTACCAAGAACCATCGCGTGCACGACGTCTTCAAGATTGGCCTGGACGGGACTGGCGGCTGGGAAAAGCAGGGCGGTTCCTATCACCACATACACAAAGTCTGGCTGGAGCCTATTTCCTAAGACCCTATTCCGCCTTCACGGTCTGGGCGGGGTCGATGGAGGCGACTACCAGGGAAGGAAGCCAGAGGAGGGCCAGGATGCCCAGGAAGGCGGCGGCATCGGCCGCCAGTATCCACCAGAGATTGAGATGGACAGGGACCCAGGAGACGAAGTAGTTCGCCGGGTCCAGAGGGATGAGGTGTGTGGTGCCCTGCACTAAACAGAACAGCAGGGCAAGGACGTTGCCCACCAGCATGCCGCGCAGGACGGCCTTGGCGCCGATGCGCACGAACAGCCGGCCGATGGCGCCGTCTGTCATGCCCAGCGTCTTGAGCGTGCCCACAGTAGAAATGTTACGAAGAAGCATGATGAGCAGGCCGCTCACCATATTGAAACCGGCCACCACCGTCATTAGAATCAGGATGACCAGCACGTTGAAATCCAGCAGTTTGAGCCAGTCGAAAATCTGCGGATAACTGTCCTCTGAGGCACTCACGTACAGGCTCTCCTCCACGGGGTTGCCGCTGCTGTACAGAATCTGGCCGATACGCCCTGCCGTCTCCTGGCGGGACGCCCCTTCCGAAAGGTTCACGTCCAGGCACGAGACTTCGTCGTCGGCCCAGCCGTTGAGGCGCTGGATATCGGCCAGGTTGGCGTAGACCAGCAGGTTGTCGTCCACTTCCACCAGGTCCCGATGGATAGCCGAAATGTGGAATTTGCGCACGCGGACCTTTTCGCCCACGAAGTAGGTGACCAGGTCGTCGCCCACGCCCAGGCCGGTGATTTCCGACAGGCGGTGGGGGATTGATACGGAAAGGGCTTCTTCGGACCGTTGGATGCCTTTTACCACCACGCCGTGGATGATGTCCCCGTTTTTCACGATGCCGGCCCGGATGGCTACGGGGTCGATGGATTCTACGCCCGGAAGAGCCAGGATGGCATCCCGGGAGGGAAGGTCCAGGGGCATGGAAACAGGGTCTTCCCCGTTGGAGGACACGTACGGGGAAATACGCACATCGCCGGTCATGGCCGCCACGCCGTCCCGGATGGATTTCCGGAAACCGGCGCTGACGGCCACAGCCACGATGATAATAAAGAAACTGACGGCGATTGCCACCGCCGCCACGTTTCCTTGAAATTGAAGCTTACGCGATATGAAGCTTTCGGCTACCAAATGTGTACGCGCTCTTCCTCGGGACGGAACATAGGATCACCCTCGTGGATGTCCCAGGCGTCGAAGAAGGTCTGGAAGTTCTTCACAGAAACATTCACACGGTTCACGGCCAGGGAGTGAGGATCCATGTTGGTGAGACGGGCCTTCTCCTGGTCCGTGATGTTCTGGGCCCAGATAGCACCGTAGCTCAGGTAGAAGCGCTGGGCGCGGGTGAAGCCGTCAATCATGGGATCCTTCTTGTTACCCACAGCGTTCTCCATAGCGGTGAAGGCGATGGACAGACCACCATGGTCGCCGATGTTCTCACCCAGGGTGAAGCGGCCGTTGGCGTGTACGCCGGGCAGCACTTCCACTTCGTCGAACTGGGCCACCAGTTTGTCGCCCAGGGCGTCGAACTTGGCCTTGTCCTCGGCGGTCCACCAGTTCACCATGTTGCCGTTAGCGTCGAACATGGAACCCTGGTCGTCGAAGCCGTGGCTCATTTCGTGGCCGATGACCACGCCGATACCGCCGTAGTTCACGGGCTCATCGGCATCCGGATCGAAGAAAGGCTTCTGCAGGATGGCTGCAGGGAAGCAAATCTCGTTGGTGGTGGGGTTGTAGTAGGCGTTCACGGTCTGGGGAGTCATACCCCATTCGGTCTTGTCCGTGGGCTTGCCCAGCTTGTCCAGGTTGTCCTTCACGTACCAGGCGCTGGCGGCGCGCAGGTTCTCATAGTAAGAGAGTTCGGGGTTGATGATAAGAGTGCTGTAGTCCTTCCACTTGTCGGGATAGCCAATCTTTACGGTGAAGGCGGCCAGTTTCTCCTGGGCCTTGACCTTGGTCTCGTCGCTCATCCACTCCAGGCCTTCGATGTGCTGGCCCAGGGCGGTGCGCAGGTTCTCAACCAGGGTCACCATCTTCTGCTTGGAAGTCTCGGGGAAGTAGCGGGAAACATACATCTCGCCCACAGCTTCTCCCAGGATGCCGTTAGGCACGCTCATGGCGCGCTTCCAGCGGGGCTGCTGCTCCTGGGCACCGGCCATCTGGTGGGAGAAGAACTCCCAGGAGGCGGTGTAGAAGTCGTCGGAGAGGGCGCCGCACTGACCGGCTACAAACTGGCACAGGAGGTAGGCCTTGAAGAACTCCAGGTTCTGCTTCTGAAGCATCTTGGAAAGAGCCTCGAAGTAGCTGGGCTGCTCCACAATCACTTTTTCCTGAGCGGGTACGCCGGCAGCCTTGCACATGAGGTCGAAGTGCAGACCGGGGTACTTGGCGCAGATTTCTTCCGTGGACATGGGGTTGTAGATGGCCTGCATGTCCCGGTTCTGCTCACGGGACCAGAACACCTTGGCCATGGCGTTTTCTACCACCAGGTCCATGTCGGCCCATTTTTCGGCCTGCTCTAAACCGGAAAGTTCCAGCGCCTTGATGAGGAAGTCGCGATAACCCTGGTACAGGGCCTTGTTCTCTTCCTTAAGATAATAGTCACGGTCTCCCATTCCCAGGCCACCCTGGCCCAGGTACAGGACCTGCATGTCGGAGTTGGTGAGGTCCGCCTCTACGCCGAAGCCCATGAATCCGCCTTCTCCGTAGAGGTTCATCTTGCCAAGGAGCGTCATCATCTCCTCCTTGCTCTTAATGGAGCGAATCTCTTCGATGTACTTCTGGATGGGCTGGGCACCCAGGGCGTTGCGGGTGGTGGAGTCCAGGGCCATCTTGTACAGGTCGCTGATTTTCTGCTCCACGGTGCCGGGTTCGGTCTCCAGGGTGGTCATGCTCTCGAAGAGGGCGTTCAGGTTTTCCTGGGCCTGTTCCCGCAGGGCGTCAAAACTGCCGTAACGGGAGAACTCGGGGCGAAGCGGGTTATTGGCCTGCCAGCCGCCGGTGGAATACTGATAAAAATCCACCTTGGGACTGGTGGTGGGATCCAGGGAGCTCATATCCAGAGCGGGGGCGCCGCTTTTTGTGGCGCATGCTGCTAATGCCAGCGCAGACATCATAAGGATCAACGTCTTTTTCATTATTTTGTTAATATGGTTGTTTCCAGTTCAAAGTTTGCAAATTTACACATAATTGCGGATATTTGCACACAATATGCGTAAATGGCTGGATTATTGGATGCTTCCCGGGGCCATCGTCCTGGGAACCACCTTATATATTATATACCACTTTTCGCCGGGGCTTCATGCCTACGGATCCTGGCTGCACCCGCTGGTAAGCGAGGGGCAGCGCGTGGTGATTGCCATCCTGCTGTTTTTCCAGTTTGTAAAGATTTCCCCGCACGACCTCAAGTTCACCCGCTGGCACTTGAAGGCGCTGGCCTTCCAGACGGGACTGTTCCTGTCCCTCACGGGCTGCGTCCTGTTCCTGGAGCCGGGCCCCGTACGGATGCTGCTGGAATGCGCCATGCTCTGCTTCATCTGCCCCACGGCCGCCGCTGCGGGCGTCATCACCGACAAACTGGGCGGAGACCTGGCGGGCACCGTCTCCTATGTGGTCATCATTAACGTGGCCGCCACTTTCCTCATCCCGCTGGTGATTCCGCTGGTGAATCCATCGGCCCAGATGGGCTTCTGGACCTATGTGGCGTACATTGCCTGGAAAGTGTTCCCCATCCTCATCCTGCCGGCACTGCTGGCCTGGCTCATCCGCTATACCACGCACCGGCTGCAGCGCATCCTCATGCGCTGGGCGTCCGACTCTTTCTACGTATGGGGCGTGGGGCTTACCCTGGCCATGGTATTGGCCACCCGCGCCTTGCTCCTGAGCGGCCTGGGCGCCTGGGCCATCGCGGGCATCGTGGCCGTCTCCGTGCTGTGCTGCTTCGTCCAATTCTTCACCGGCCGCCGCATCGGCGGCATCACCGCCGGCCAAACCCTGGGACAGAAGAACACCGGCTTCCTCATCTGGCTGGGATACAATTACATGACGCCCGTCACTTCCGTGGCCGGCGGTCTCTATGCCATCTGGCAGAATCTGTTCAATTCCTGGGAATTGTATCAGAAGGAGAAATAGGCCCTACCTCGGATACAACCTTGAATAATACGCGTACGTGTCCAGGACGTTGTTCACGTAGGATACGGTGTGGTGGCCTTGCGGCAGCAGGGTGGCTACGTTGTCCCAGCGGGAGGCGTCTAAGCCCAGGGAATCGGCGCGGTTGATGAGGCGGGAGACTTTCCCTTCGCCGAAGTTGTAGGCGGCCAGGGAGAACTTGATGCTTTCGGTGGGGTTGGCGCCGGGGAACATCTTTTCCAGCCGGTGCAGGTAGCGGGAGCCGATGTACAGGTTCCGGGCCGGGTTGGACAGTTCCTCTATGGAGTAGCGGCTGCTGCGGATCTGCATCAGGCCGCGGGCGCCCTTGCAGGAGGTGGCTTCGTTGTGAAAGCGGGATTCGTGGTACACCACGGCGGCTAGCAGGCGCCAGTCCCAGCTGATGCTGTCGGCCATTGCGCGCAGCAGGTTGTCGTACTGGGAGATGGAGTTCAGGTCCACGGGTTTGCCGGAAAGATAGCGCTTCTGCATGCGGTTGAAGCGTTCGGATGCCGTGAGTTCCGTGATCCAGCGGTTGATGTGCCGGAGGGCTTCGGTTTCATCGGCCCTTAATGCCCACACGGTGCCGTCGGCGAAGGGGCGGGAGAATACCACGTTGTACGGGATGGGGGAGGCATCCTCCGAAACAATCATCATGTCCACGGCGCCGCTGGTGAGCGAGTCCAGCGGCCAATCTCCGGTTTGCACGCGGACATCCAGGCCGATATCCTGCGCATATTTCTCCACCAGGGTGCGCTGGAAGGGCGCATCGGCCGCCGGCATCATGCAATGCAAGGTGGTGGAGGGAGGCAGGGGAATAATGCGACGGGAACCGCTGATGGGAATCATCAGCATAAGGGCCGTAACTAAGACCACGTGTATGACGCCCCGTCTGCTCATCGTGTTCCGGTACTGCGTCCGCTGCCGCTGCCAGCCGAAGAGCGCTGCCCGGAGGAAGCGCCGCCGGACGTGTTCCCACTCTTGTTGCCGCCGCCGGCACTGCCGAATCCGCCGCTGCTGGCGCGGGAAGACATGGTGCGGGCAACACCCAACCGCGGGTAGAACGGCCAGGAAATGCCGAACTTGATGGCCGGTGCCGTCTGGATATAATGGTGTGCGGTGAAGTAATCGTGTGCCCGGCTGGGCCATCCGCGGCCGGCGTTTTCATACTTGAGGAAGATGCAGCATTTCTTCCACTGCATATTGATGAAGATGTCCGTAACGGGCGTTTCTCCGTACTGGAACTCTTTCTGCAAGGTGAACGTGCCGGAAACAGGATTGTATCCGGGGGCGTACCACTTGGTGGTGAAGCGCGTGTTGATACCAATCTGCATCTGCAGCACCTTGGGATCCACAATGTTGAACTGCAGGTAATAGCGCAGGTTCAGCGCCACGGTGGGCAGGGGCAGGACATCCTTGTTGGACGATACCTGGAACAGGACCGCATTCTCCAAATGAAGCGGGCCCAGCGCCAGGTGGTGCGAAATGCCCGCCATCATGACGCTGATGGCCGATGCATCCTGCCGCGCGATCCCCAGTGTGTCGTAGTAATTGTAACCGGAGATGAGCGCATAGCCCGCCTGGGCCTTGAGTTTCCAGCGGGGGATGTCCAGAGTGGCGTTCACCCGTGTGGTAGAGGTCTTGCCGAAACTGTTCTCCCACTTGAAGTGGTTGGAGTAGAAGTGCTGATGATAGAAGTCGGGCTCCTTCAGGGAGGTTTCGAAATGGGCTCCCAGGGTGATGGGGCTGTTTTTGGCCCGTCGGAAGGGATAGAAGCTCACGGCGGCGTTGGCCTTCACGTAAAAGTCTCCGGCCTCGTGCCCGGCGAAATTAATCAGGCCGGTGGCGTCCCACTTGAAATATCGGCTTAAACTACCCTCTACGCCGGCATAGGCGTAGAAGCTGTTCCAGCGCTGGTTGGAGGCCTTGTACAGCACCTCGTTGGGCTGCTGCAGGTAGAAGGTCTGGAGCCGGTTGCCCACGCCGCCTTCGATCTTGGAGACGATGGCGTCCTCCTTCCACGGCTGGAGGCGCAGGAAGATACGGTTCTCCAGCCGCGACGTACGCAGGGAGTCCGTGCTCTTGTTCGGGTTGATGTAGAAGACGCCGTTATAGAAGTTGGACAACGCGGTGGAGGTATTGTCCACGTACTTCTTGGTGTAGGCCGTGTATTCGCTGGACAGGCCGATGAACCCCGTGGTGATGTCCCTGTCCAGGGAGTCGGAGGGCGTCCAGGTGCTGTCCTTGCGGTGTTTGAGCTTCTCCAGGAATTCGAAGGGGATGCGGTAGCTCTGGTCCAGGAAGAAGGTCATCTTCTTGTAGCGGTTGGTGGCCGTTGCCAGGTTCACCTCGATTTCCCGCACGTCCACGGTGGTATCCCGCACCCACATGTTGTCCTGCACACCGCCGCTTTCCTGGCGGGTGCTGGAGTTGAAGATGAAGCCGCCGTGGGCCAGGTATTTCCTGCCCAGGTAATTGCCGGCCACCACGTACGTGCGGTTGTTGGTTTCCTCGTTCTTGAGGGTACCCGCACCGCCGTAGCGCTTCATTTCCAAAGCGATGTTGAGCGACGGCAGGATGTTCTGGGTGGTGAATACGCGGAAGTTGTCGGCGCTGAGTTCGCTGCTGTTGAACAGGTTGCCGGAGTATTCCAGTTCCGTGTAGGGCGTCTTGGTGTTGAACTGCGTAAGGTTATCGGCCGTGTAGGTCCAGCTTTCCATGGGAGCGTAGAAGCTGGTGGAAGTTTCTTCGTCCCGCTTGAAGTAGTTGTACTGCTGCACCGCGGTGCCCGGCATACCCAGCCAGGAGGCGCCCACGTCCTTGCGCATGAACGGATAGTCGTAGAAATGGTAGTTGGCGGTGGTGTCCCACTCCGTCACTTCCACGCTGTTCCACAGGCGGTTGTGCTTCCAGGCCACCAGGCGCTTGTAGTACAGGGAGTCGGGCAGGAAAGCCGTTTCCAGGATGCGCGGGGTGTTCTGCCGGATGCTGTCCTTGATGTGCTGCAGGCTGTCTTTGCGGCGGAAGATGGAGTCCTGCCGATGCAGGATCTTGGGCAGTTCCACGTTCTCATAGATCCAGCGCTTCTGCTCGGTCCTGGTCATGGCGGCGAACTTGCGCTCCCAGGCCAGTTTGGCGGCCAGGGTGGAGTCGGCAACATAGATGGAGTCGATGCGCGGCCAGATGAGGGAGTCGCCCTCGGCCTTCAGGGAATCCACTACCAGCCTGTGCGTGTAGCCGTCTTTTGTGGCCACGTACCACTGGTACAGGAAGGGATCCGTGACGCGCAGGCTGTCCGGCACCTTCATGGTGTCCCGGGCGAAAATCTTAGGGAGCGTGTCCTCCGCTTCGCCGAAGAAGTCGAAGTCCTCATCTTCCGGCAGGGTCTTGGTGGTGTCTGGCAAATGGATCTTGGTGGTGTCCGGCACCGGTGCTGTCACCGTGTCCTGTGCCACCTGTGGGAACCAGGCATGCAGCCGTGCGGCGCGATGCATGTCCACGCCTACGGTCTGGGCCGCCACCGCTCCTGCGATGGCCAGCGGCACCAGGATATCCGACCAAAACTTTGCCATAATCATACAAAGTTACGAATAATTCCTGGAAAAGAAAATTTGGTAGAAATGCTATAAATCGTTAATTTTGTAAGCTATTTGCAATTAACGATTAACTAAACATACCTTTTTATGGCAACAACTGCTGATCTGAAGAACGGAATGTACATCATGTACAACGGCAAACCCTGCGTTGTAGTGTACTTCCAGCACGTGAAACCCGGCAAAGGCCCTGCTTTTGTCAAGACCAAACTGCGCAACCTGGAGAACGGCCGCATCCTGGAAAACACCTTCACCGCGGGCGTGAAACTGGACACCATCAGCGTAGAGCGTCGTCCCTATCAGTTCCTCTATGACGACGGCGAGGCCTTCAAC
>JAEEGL012193063.1_pt1 | contig 13927 bp, 13 predicted proteins | sample 9134231 | NCBI WGS metagenome assembly JAEEGL01 (sample SAMN16246548, study PRJNA631951) | gut metagenome | biome: gut microbiome; feature: rumen; material: fiber-attached | host: Bos | place: Iran: Karaj | collected 2018-10
ACGAAGTCCATGTCCGAGTACTTTTTCTTCAGCTCGTCATAGTACTTCTTCCCTTCCTCGGACAGCGCGGGTCTGCCCACGGTCTTGCCGAGGCCTTCCGTGATCCCGGCTTTCGCGGTCTCTGCGGTCTTCTTAGTCGGTTGTACGGGGATGCTCTGATAGGCGGCGGTCGCCGCTGCTTCGTTGGTCACCGGATTCATCATGCGTACCCTCCCTGGTCATGTGATGTGTCCGTCCGTGGACATAGTCTTACACGTTGTATATCGGCTGAACCCGGCGCGGAGTTTAGGGGATCACTCCGCAAAGGCGAGCATCTTTTTCTGACACCTCGTGACAACTTCCAGATAATATGCCGCATCCTCCGGGGACATGACATCCGGATCATACTCGTCCAGTCGTTTGGAGTATTCTTCCAGATTCTGCACCATCCTGGTATAATCTCCGAGCATCCCGAGTACATCTGTCGGATTGTTCAGGTACTTCTTCATGAATGCCGCATACTCATCACAGAATGCCTCATAGTCATCGAGAAAAGCCTTTAATTCCGGATTGACGCCGGCCGGAGCATCTGACGTCTTATCCTGATCGGACCCACTTTTCTCCTCATTACTGCCTTTGTCGTCATCGTCCGTATTCCCGCCGGCTTTCTCCGCGGTCCGGAGCATGGTCTCATAATCGGACACATAGTCGATATCTGAATGATCTGCAAACATATGCATTATTATGATGATCTGATCATTGTCCACATCAAAAACGCAAGTCAATCGCATTTTCCCGGTTACATCGTCCGCCTCGAAATTTGCTTCGTATTCCCTTGATATATAGCCTGCCACCTCACTTTCATATACCGAATCCGGATCCATCGAATAATCTTTCACGTTGTTCTCAAAGTTTTCATCCATCAGATCAAACATTTTTTTCTTATTTGATTTCAGTGTTTTCTTCAGATTTTTATATTCCTTGCTCGAAAACGAGATAAATGTGTTCCCGTCTTCCGATTTATACTCGTTATCATCATTCTCTTTATAATATCCGGGTAACATGAATCGAATTCCTCTGAATTCAACCTGCGTCATCTCCGCCTCGTCGCCCGGTCTCTCTATCGTGATATTCAGTTCCTTCTCGATCGCATCGATCCACTCATCCACGCTCTTTTCCTTCGTATCGGAAGAGATCAGGATGAAACGCTCATCCTTCCAGCCGTCATCATCCGCGCATAACATCAGGCCGGACCCGTCTTCGCCGATCGTGGAATAAACATCATATCCCAGACCGGGGATGCTGATCACGACGCGTTCCCCGTCGATCTTCCATTTGCCATCCCCCTCGACTTCATCCCATTCCTTCCAGTAATAATCCGCCTTGCCTCCCTGATACAGGATCAATCCCGATCCATGCATGCCGACATAGGTTCCCGTCGGATCCGCTTCCTCTTGTTCCTCCTGCTTTGATCCGACGGTTTCTTCACTCTTTTCCTCTACAGGTGTCTTTGTTTCTTCTGCAGTCTTTTGCATGCTTTCCATGCTGTTTCCGCAGCCTGCCAGCAGCAGGATCATCAGTACGGAAAGAACCCCCTTCATTCTGAAAGTCCGATATGTACGCATACAATGCCTCCTCATCCGTTAATCCGATCGCCGGCCTCCGCCATTGATCCGTCTCCTCAAACAGTCTCTCTATACTTTTTTCGTCCCCGGCCGGATCACCTGATATCCGTACGATTCCAGGGCGGCGATCACGTCCGGTGTGATATTGACCTCGAGATCGGCTGTTTCCGCGTCCGCGTTACGGATCACCCGGTGCAGCTCGTCGACCGTGACCTGCAGCGTATCGGACAGACGTTTGAGATTGTCCCGGTCCGGCAGCCCACCGTCCGTCTCCCATTTAGCCACAGCGGATTTCGAGACACCGATCCGCCTGGCCATTTCCTCCTGGGTCAGCTGCATGTACTTCCGTCTGACCGCAATGAATTTGCCTAATGTTGTCCTCTCTCCCATGGCGTCACCTCCGGATCATTCCGAACCAAGTCCGGCCGTCGTACTCCCCATCCTGTTCAGTACTCTCATGGACACCTCGGTGTAATATGCGAGCTCCGCGTCATTCAGCTCCTCCTCATCGATCGCTTCAAATTTGTCCATGGCGTCCTGATACGACTGCAGCAGGGACAGGTAGCTTCCCATCGACGAGAGATCACTTGCGTCATAGCTCTCCATGAAATCGCAATACTCGTTCATGACATTCTCGTAACTGTCGATCGCCTCCTTTATCTGCGGACGGATCCCCGGAAGCGCCGCCGTGACCGGTTCATCTGATGCGTCATTCTTTGTTTCCCCGGCCTGATCCGCCGTTCCGGCATCCTCCTTTGCCGGTTCCGCTTCGGCACTGATGCTCTTATCCGTATTCGTGCGGTCCGTTTCCGCATCCGCTTCAGCCTCTCCTCCGCTCCCGGCCTCGTTCCCGGCATCCTCCTTTCCCTGCGCGGCTGATTCTTTTTCCGGTATGCTCACGCTCACGTATGCGACACCGTTTCCCTCATATTTCAGACTCAGATCGACACCGTCCCTGTTCTTCGCATAGTAATACTCATCCCCGCGGGAGTAGTTCTCATCAAATCCTTTTTTGCTGCACTGATCCGCGTAATCCGCAAACTCTTCTTTTGTCATCTTCAGATAGGCAAAGAAATGATCGGAGGAATCCGATTTGATCTTCCCCGACCGGGTTTGGGGTGCCGGCAGTAAGGCGGCAGGCCCTTTCCCGGGCCATGTAAGCGTCCCGAGATCTTCTTCCTTATCAAGATCAATGGACAATACTTTTTCCGAATCGTCATAGTCGAGTTTCAGATGGTACCCGTCTGCGTGAAAGGCTTCATAGCCAAAAGTGGTATCCTCCGCTTCGACGTCATAACCCTTTTCCTTACATTTCGACAGATAGTCGCTGTACTGCGTGGAGGACACATTGTTCAGACAGACCCAGAGGGAATCCGCCGAATTGCTGATGACCTCGCCTTTCCGTGATGCCGGCTGCGGGAGCATCTCCCCCAGTACCATGTCGTTCCAGACGATCTTTTCCGCTCTGTGCGGCTCGGTCCCCATCGCGCGCGCACAGGGGAGCACCAGGAGAAAAGCGGCAATGAGCGGGATGATATGCTGATTTTTCAGGTATTCGGGGATCACCTGCCTGCCCATCAGATAGGCCGTGACGAACAACGCCGTCTGAAGGACGCACAGGATCCCGCCGAACACCCTGTGTCCGGAGAACATTCCGACGGCAAACAGAAACGAGATCACCGAGAACACGATCAGCCACTTGCTGAGTTTGGACTTCCTGAATTTCTCGGCCTTTTCCTCCGCCATTCTGCTCTTTTCGAGTTCTCTTTCGTATTTGAGCCGAAGCGACTCATTCTCCTGTTTTTTATGTTCCACCTCTCTGTAGGTGTCCGCGCGCATCTTCTCGATCCGCAGCGCATCACTCTCGCCGAGCGCGGCGGCCGTTGATATGACCGTTCCGCAATAAGCACATTTGACCGTCGGATCCCCCGGGTTCACCGCAAGAGCCGCTCTGCAATTCGGACATACGATACTTTGATGATCCTGATTCATGGAATGTCTCCTCCTCCCTGCTCGTCCGTGACTTTCTGTCATCGTCATCCGCTGTTCCTGTCGATCTCTCCACCTTCATCATAAAGACCGATATGACCGACTTCAAATCACTTATTTCTCACGCCGCGTGAACATGGAATGTATTCAATGGCAGTATATCCGCCTGCCGTCTTTCGGATCACCACCAAAAAGGTGGGACTTTTTTCTTCTTGCAAAAATCGAACATATGTTCTATTATGGATTCCATGGAAAGGTCGATCCTGCACAGTGATATGAATGCCTTCTACGCGTCGGTGGAGATGCTGCACCATCCCGAGTTCGACGGACGGCCGCTGGCGGTGGGCGGGGATCCGGCGGCACGGCACGGGATCGTGCTGACGGCCAATTACCCGGCGAAACGCCGCGGGGTCAAGACGGGCATGGCGCTGTGGCAGGCCAGGCAGGCCTGTCCGGACCTGATCTTTGTGCCGCCGCGGATGGATCTGTATCTGCGCTTTTCGCATCTGGCGCACGAGATCTATATGGAGTATACCGACCTGGTGGAGCCCTTCGGCATTGATGAATCCTGGCTGGATGTCACCGCCTGTGCCTCCGCCGCCGGTGATGCGCCCTCGATCGCGGAGGATATCAGCCGCCGCATGAAGCGCGAACTGGGCCTCACCGTTTCCATCGGGGTGAGCTGGAACAAGATCTTTGCGAAGTTCGGCTCGGATTACAGGAAACCGGACGCCATCACGGTGATCACGCGGGATAATTACCGGAACATCGTCTGGCGCGCTCCCGCTTCCGATCTGCTGATGGTGGGCCGCGCCACCGCGAAGAAGCTCTGGACGCTGGGTTTTCACAGCATCGGGGATCTGGCGCTTGCCGATCCGCACATTCTGCAGGCGCACCTGGGCAAGATGGGACTGATCCTGTGGACCTTTGCCAACGGAGAGGACGAGACGCCGGTGATGCCCGACGGCTATTCCTCCCCGGTGAAGAGCATCGGCAACAGCACCACTTCGCCGCGGGATCTGACGGACGAAGACGATGTGCGGGCCGTGATCTTCCTGCTTTCGGAAAGTGTCGCCGCGCGCCTCAAGGAGCATCATTTTGCCGGCTCCCTCATCGGGATCTGCGTGCGGGATGACGGTCTTGCGTGGTTTTCCAGACAGCACAGGATCCCCATCCCGACCAACATCTCCGACGAGATCGCGCACCGGGCCATGGAACTGTTCCGCGCCAACTACACCTGGGACCGCCCGGTCCGCAGCATCGGGGTGCGCGTGGGCATGCTGCAGGCGGACAGTTACTGTTACCAGACGGATCTGTTCGTGGATGAGCGGCTGAGGGAGAAACAGTTCCGGATGGATGTGGCGATGGAGTCGATCCGCCGGCGTTTCGGGCATGATGCGCTCTTCCGTGGGCGGGTGTATGCCGACCGGCTGCTGGCCGGGCTCGAGGTACACGGGGACGCGGAGGACCGGCGCGGGGGCAGCGAAGACAGCAGATCATTTTTTGCGGATACAGCCGGCACGGCAGGTTCCGTCTTTACGGACAGCGGCGGTTCCGGCGGGCCCGGCACCGTCTGGCCCGGATCCGGCGGTGTGGGGACCGCCACGGATCCCGCCGTGGCCGGCGCGGTGCATCCGCACGGCTATTTCGAACACGGGGTCCGGGTTTTCGGAGGGAAGTGACATGTCAGAACGGATCGGATACAAAGTATATGTGGACGTGGCGGCGGAGTTCACCTCCGGCGGGATCCTGCGCCCGATGTGGCTCATCTGGGAGGACGGCACGCGCTATGAGATCGACCGCGTGAAGAAGATCGAGCGTTGCGCCAGCCGCCGCGCGGGCGGCACCGGCATCATGTACACCTGCCTGGTGGGCGGCCGCGAGATCCATCTGTTCTATGAGGAGAACTACCGCTGGTTCGTGGAGGCGCGATGAATCGCGCAGACCTTCCCTCCCGCACCTGCGCTCATTCCGTGCTTCGTGCTTCCCGCTCCCGTGCCCGGCGGACGGTTTTCCGCGCGGACACGGCATCCGTTGCCGGACGGATGCAGCAAAAACTCCCTCCCGGATCCTTTCCGGAAGGGAGTCCCTGACAATACATTTTCCGACGGCGTCTCTCCGCCGCCTTTGCACCTTACTTGCTGTTGGACGTGGGCAGGAACGGGATCAGCGCTTGCGCAATGCCCATCGCAGGCATCGTCTGCAGCATCACGTGCCCGGGGCCTGTGATGACCGTGTTGAAGAGCCCCTCGCCGCCGAAGAGCATATTGGTCACACCTTTTACGGTCTGCACATCCATCGTGCAGGTCTCATCCATCATGGCGAGATACCCCGTATCAACAATGAGCTGTTCGCCGGGGGCCAGATCACGTTCGATGACGGAACCGTCGATCTCCAGGAAGACGATGCCGGAACCGGAGATCTTCTGCATGATGAAGCCTTCGCCGCCGAAGAAACCGGAGCCCAGCTTCTTCTGGAAATGCACGGAGAGGTCGACACCGGCCGTGGATGCCAGAAATGCCTGCTTCTGGGCGATGATCGTTTTGCCGGGCGTGATCTCGACCGCCTTGATCTCACCCGGGAAGGACGAGGCAAACGCGATCTGGCCGGGACCGCCTTCTGCCGTATAAGTGTTCATGAACATCGATTCGCCGGAGAACATGCGGGCAATCCCTTTTCCGATGCCGCCGCCCGTGTTGGTCTCCATCTTCATGTTGGCGCTCATCCAGCTCATCGCGCCTTTTTCCGTGATCATCTTCTCCCCGCTCTCCAGTTCGCAGATCACCACCGGAAGATTGCCGCCTTCGATACGATAATTCATGTTGCTCCTCCTTTCGTTCGATGAAAATGTTTGACTGACAACTGCTTCGCCGTCTGAACCGCAGGATCTTTACACTGCGATAAATCTGCCATACTGATCGCGGAACTTGCCGAACAGGATCAGGAAAAAGTCAATGAGCGCGCCGAAGCCGCAAAGCCCGGCGGTACAGATATACAGGATGCCCATACCGATCTTGCCCGCGTAGAACTGATGCAGGCCCAGCGTCCCGCCGAACAGGCAGAGCAGCAATGCGGCGATCTTGCTCTTGTCGGAGATCATGCCGTTCAGTGCACCGACGTTGTTGGCGGTATTGACAGTGGCGTTGCTGGAATTGTTGATGACGATATTGGGCATGACGACCGGCTGCTGCACCGCCTGCGGCTGGGGCTGATACCCGGGCTGCTGATAGACGGGCTGCTGCGGCTGCTGGTAAAGTGTCTGCTGCGACTGCATCACCGGCTGCTGTTGCTGGTAGACCGGCTGCATCACGGGCTGCTGATAGGCCGTCTGCGTATCCTGCATCACCGGCTGCTGATAGGCCGTCTGCTGGTACTCCGGCTGCGAAAAATCCGGCTGCGGCATGGAACGGTCAAACTGCTGCACCTGCGACTGCGGCATCATGTACGGCGTCTGCGGGATCGGGGACGAAATGGACTGTCCGAGCGTCTTCCCGCACGCGGAACATACGAGGGAATCATCATCGATCAGAGCTGCGCAATACTTGCAATACATGGTTTCTCCTTTTGTCTCGTATTCAACGGACTTATCAGTGATCGTAACAGCATCACTTCCATGATTTTACCACGCTGCTCCCGGTTGGAAAAGCGGATTTTTCATATGTGAAATTTCTATAAAATCGGCGCGGGATACTTGAACCGGACACCCGCTCTGCTATAGAATCAAGAAGCACCGATGGGTTCCTCCCGGGAAGGGAGGAAGGATGCAATTCAGAAAAAGAGCGGGGCTTACGGCTCTGCTCCTCCTATTTTTCATATCCATGCTCGCGGGATGCGCGTCTGTGGGGACGCGGGACAGCGGGCTGATCACCTTGGAAACAGCTGCGGAGGAAGAGGGGAACACATCGTCGGGAGGGTCTGCTTTACCGGATGGTGCCTTTTCGGATGCTTCGGGAAACGGATCTGCCGGCGCGCAGGGCGGCGGACAGGCTGCCGGCACATCGGGAGACGGCCGGAATGCTGCCGGGATCACGCCCGACTCCGGCGGGGCAGGTATCAACACCCCTCCGTCGGGACCGGCAGGCGGCACGGCAGCCGCAGACAATGCCGCGCCGATCGTGGTCCACGTATGCGGCGCGGTAAACCGCGCAGGTGTCTATACGCTGGATGCCGGCAGCCGCATCTATGAGGCAGTCCGCGCGGCGGGCGGTTTTGCGGCCGATGCGGATGAGGCCTATATCAATCAGGCACAGATCCTGACGGACGGCGTGCGGCTCAGGATCCCGACGACGGAGGAGACACGCCTGCTCATGGCGGGCGGTACCGGAGACATTTCTCCCTCTGGAAACGGAACTGCAGGACGGAGTGAGGCTTCCGGCGCGTTGTCCGGCAGTACCGGCGGGATTGCTGTTGTAAGCGGCGGTACGGATCCGTCTCCGGGAAGCAGTCTCGCGGTCATCAGCGGAGGCACTGACTCCGGATCCTCTTCCGCTGCCGGCGGAACGACAGACGGGCTCGTCAACATCAACACAGCGGACGCAGAGACCCTGTGCACGCTGAACGGCATCGGGCCGAGCACGGCTGACAAGATCATCGATTACAGGCAGAGTCACGGCACATTCAAACGGATCGAAGATATCATGCAGATCTCCGGGATCAAGGAGAAACTCTTCGCCAAGATCCGCGATCATATCACGGTCTAAGGTTCCATGCCGATGAGATGGAGGATCAGACGGCCTCTCGCCGTCTTCTGCGCGGCTTTCCTGTCCGCGATGTTTCTGCTGGTCACCCTGTTCCCTCCGGGAGAAGATGTCCTGCCCTGGGAAGATAAGGAGACCGTCACGGTCGAGGGGCGGCTCACCCGCAAGGAATTCCGGCAGTATGCGGGAGAACTGACGCAGGTATACTACATTGATGTCCCGGGCAACCCGGTCCGCCGGATGCAGTGCTATATGCGTACGGAAGATGCGGCAGATGCGCGGGATTTCCCGACCGGTGCGATGCTGCGCCTCCGCGGGCGCATCCGTCACTTCTCGCACGCGACGAATCCGGGGGAATTCGACAGCGCCGCGTACTACCGCGTCCAGGGGATCGCCTGCCGTATGACGGATGCGGAAGTGCTTGCGGCGAACAGGGACCGGGACACCCTCCGGGAAGGCTTGTACCGGATCCGTTGTGTGCTCGGCAGCTCGCTGGATGCCTGCCTGAACGCGGAAGACGCGGGCATCATGCGGGCCATGCTCCTGGGCGACCGCTCCGCTCTGGATCCGGAGATCAAATCCCTGTATCAGCGCAGCGGGATCATGCATATCATCGCCATCAGCGGCCTGCACATATCCCTCATCGGAGCGGCGGTCTGCGGACTCCTGCGGCGGGTGTACATCCCCCGGAGCGCCGCGATCCCCGTATCGATCCTGGTCATGATCGCCTACGGCATGATGTGCGGAGAGACGCCGAGCGCCGTGCGGGCGATCGTGATGTTCATCCTCCGGCAGGTGGCGGTCGCTGTCGGACGCACCTATGATATCATCACGGCACTCGCTCTGGCGGCGTTTCTGATCGCGGCGGAGGAGCCGCTGTATCTGACCTACAGCGGATTTCAGCTCTCGTTTTTGTGCGTGGCCGCGGTGAGCATCCTGCTGCCCTCGCTGATCCCCGACGCTGTCCGTGATTATGTGCCCGGCCGCGGCGATCCGCCATGGACAGGCTTTCTCGTCAGACTGTACAGCGCGTTTGCCGCTTCACTCGCGGTGGCGCTCATGACGCTGCCTGTCTATATGAATGCGTTTTACACCTTTCCCCTGTATTCGGTCTTTCTGAATCTGCTGATCCTGCCGCTCATGTCGGTCGTGCTCATCTGCGGGATCCTGTGCATGCTCGGCGGCCTCGTGCTGGTGCGGGCCGGGATGCTCTTCGGATTTGGTGATCATCTGCTGCTGGGCCTTTTTAAGGTATTGTGTCTCACGGAGAACGCGGTTCCCGGCGCCACCGTTGTCACCGGTCATGCCGCGCCGTGGCAGATCGCGGTCTATTACGCGATGCTGCTGATGTTTGCGGCCTTTGTATACACTCTCAGAGAACGAAAACGTCAATGCAACGCAGTCTGCCCGCCGGGAATGACAGCAGATCATCCTCTTCAAATGATCACCGGCCGGAAAAAGACCTCTCATAATGTTGATCGTCCTTTTCATGGGATCATCGGCCGGACCCTGTCCTCTCATACAGAAGCCGCGGCTGATAAAAACAGCAGTCTGACCGGCAACGGGATTGCGGCTGACAGTAACAGCAGCCCGACCGGCAACGCGATTGCGGCTGACAGAAACGGCAGCCCGACCGGCAACGCGATTGCGGCTGACAGAAACAGCAGCCCGACCGGCCGCGGAGTCATGGAAACGCATGCAGCGAAAAAGCGCCGCAGGATCCGGCAGCTGCGGATCAGGTTCGGTGCAGCGCTTGCATGGCTTCTGCTCGGCGTGGGGCTGCTTTCCTGGCGCAGCAGCCCGGCGCTCAGGATCATTCTCATGGATGTGGGGCAGGGGGACGGCATCCTCATCGAAAGCGGCGATCTGCATCTCATGATCGACGGCGGAAGCAGTTCACGGAGCAAGCTTGATCAGTATGTGCTCACGCCCTGCCTGGAATATGAGGGGATTTCGCACGTCGACGGCGCGATCGTCTCGCATGAGGACGATGATCATATCAACGGGCTGCTTGCCCTGCTGGAGAACGAGAGCGATCCGATCACGATCGGGCGGCTGTTTCTGCCGCGCGTGGATCAGGCAAGCCGCGGAGAGAATTATCGCAGACTGGAGACGGCTGCCGCGGAACACGGGATCCCGGTTTCCTATATAGCCCGCGGCGATACACTGGTACAGGGACGGCTGACTCTCACCTGTCTGGGGCCGCCGTCCGGGATGGTCACCACCGAGCCGAATGAGACCTCCACGATCCTGTATTTGACCTGCGGCGGTTTCTCGGCGCTGTTTACCGGAGATACGGAGGGCGCGGGCGAGTCGGCTCTTCTGCAGGCGCTCACGGAAGATCCCTCGATCACGCACAGCCTCTCTTTTCTCAAGGTCGCGCATCACGGCTCGCGCTATACCACGAGCGAACCTCTGCTTGAACGCCTGCATCCCCGCCTGGCCGGCATCTCCTGCGGTCGCGACAACCGCTACGGCCACCCCCACGCGGAACTGCTGGACCGTCTCTCAGCAGCGCAGATCCGCGTCCTGTCTACCGCCACTTCCGGGGCCGTCACCCTGGAGGTCTCGCCGGACAGCGGCACCGTGCGCATTAACGGCTTTCTCACACAATAATGTGCCGCCGGTGTCAGCACACCGCAGCCCGCACACTGACGCCAGCAGCGCACGGCTCCATATATCGTTTCGCCACTATACTGCTTAATACGATACGACGTGCGCTCACACATGATGCCTCCGCGTATCGTTTCGCCACTATACTGCTTAATACGATACGACGTGCGCTCACACATGATGCTTCCGCGTATCGTTTCATCACTAAACTGCTTAATATGATACGCCATGTGCTCACTAACAATGCTTCCGCGTATCGTTTCACCACTAAACCATAAACACAAAAAGGAGGTGCTCTAATGTTGATCAACGAAAGAATGGATGTGGAAATCAAGCGGCTGACAGAAGAAAATAGCGCGCTCCGTAAACTGTTGGAGAAGAAAGAACTCCCGGACGGTCTGCTTCAATGCAGAAAAAGAAGAAATGGCGTCGTTTGGTTCGTTCAAACCAGGAACAGTGACGGGGGAAAACAATCAAGTTACCTTCCCAAAACCCAACACTCTCTCGCCACACAACTCGCGCAGAAAACCTACTGTCTGCAGCGGCTGCGCGACAACGAGCAAACAATAAGCGCGCTGGAGACATGTCTGAGGCGGCTGCCCGCGGGCGGAGGGAAATCATCCGCCATGCGTCGGGATCCGGGTTTTGCGGATCTACTCCGGACAAAGGATCTGGAGCGGGAACTTGCAGAGTGGATGAACGCCCCTTACGAAAAAAACCCGCATCACAAGGATCATCTGACCGTACGCTCAGCGAATGGCGAGATGGTGCGTTCCAAGTCCGAGGCTTTCATCCTGTCAACCCTGTACGCAGCAGGAATCCCATTCCGTTATGAATGCGGACTTGAACTGGACGGAACAGTCATCTATCCGGATTTCACGATCCGCAGGCCCTCTGACGGTAAGCTGATCTTATGGGAGCATTTCGGATTGATGTCACAGATTCAGTACAGAGCAAATGCCATGAGCAAGCTGCAGAAATACATCGAGAACGGCTTCTATCCCATGGATAATCTGATCACAACATTTGAGCGGGACAACAGTTCACTGGATTTTTCCCATGTCATGGATCTCGTGGAATGGCTGCGATCCCAGTGACCGTTTCAATCACCTCAGACATCACCTCGCGGAGCAGCCTGGCCGACTTGCAGCAACGAAAAGCCGCGTCAAGTCAATTTCCACTTCCGGGGACGTCACCCTGAAGGCTTCCACGAATCGTTTTGCCTCAATTCAGCGGAAAACGATACGTCTGCCTCTTGCAAGCAAGGCCACCACGTATCGTTTCGCCTCAAATCAGTGGAAAACGATACGTCTACCTCGCACAAGCAAGGCCACCGCGTATCGTTTCGCCTCAATTCAGCGGAAAACGATACGTCCGGCTCGCACAAGCAAGGCCACCACGTATCGTTTCGCCTCAATTCAGCGGAAAACGATACGTCTGCCTCTTGCAAGCAAGGCCACCACGTATCGTTTCGCCTCAATTCAGCGGAAAACGATACGTCTGCCTCTTGCAAGCAAGGTCACCGCGTATCGTTTTGCCTCAAATCAGCGGAAAACGATACATCAGACTCTTGCAAGCAAGACCACCGCGTATCGTTTTGCCACGAAAATGCAGAAAACGATACATCAGACTCTTGCAAGCAAGGCCATCGCGTATCGTTTCGCCTCAAATCCACAAAAAACGATACGCAACGCACTCACACACAGCACTACCGCGTATCGTTTCGTCTCAAATCCACAAAAAACGATACGCAACACACTCACACACAGTGCCATCGCGTATCGTCCCCCCTCAAAACCGCATAAAACGATACACCAGGCGCACACGCTCCTCTCACCAGGCAGCGCCGGTCCCCTACTCCGCGGTCTCGACGATGTCCAGATTCCTCGTATACGCCACGGAGAGCGGCATGACATCCATGTAGTTTGCGGAAGAGTCGCCCTGCACGGAGATCTGCACCTTGGAGACCTCGGAGAGCTCCGCCAGCGAATTGACAAGGGAATAGACGGATACCTCCGCCGTCACGGGATTTGTCTGCGTGAGGAAATTCTCGTCAAAGCTCACATAGCAGATGCCGTCGCGAACCGAGATGCTCGTGATCCCGGCAGCCGGATTGACGGTCGGACCGATGGACAGGTCCCCGCTCGCGGGATTGGGCCCCGCCAGCAGCTGTTCCACGACCAGCCGCTCCATCAGGATATTGCTGTTGTAGACCACCGTACGGTAGACCGGCACCAGCCTCGTCCCGGTACTGTCCGCGAAATACAGCGTGAGCTGCACCTTCTCGTAAGTATTGATCTCGCGGCCGGCGTTGTAGATGAACCGATCGGCGGTCATATTGCCGACGACCTCGCCGTGCGCGTCCGTCAGCGGACTTCCCTCCACGAGAAACGCCACCGTATCCACTCCGTCGATCTGGGTAAAGGTCCTCACGAGAGCTGCCCTGGTCAGGATCTCCCTGGTCTTCTCCAGCTCGGAATATGCCGCGTCAAAACCGAGGGTGAGCAGACCGCCCGACAGCGTCCAGTTCGTCAGCGTGACATTCCCGGGGATCGGTGTCTGATACTCCAGCAGCTCCGGCGTGGTCTGCAGACCGGCGATCATTTCCGCGATCAGCGCCTCCGGATCCCGCTCCGCCGTATCATAGGGGACGGCGATGATCTCCGTCTCGTCATTGCTCAGATAATAGATCTGATAGTCCGCCTCCGCAGCGGCGTTGCCGCCCGCACCGCAGCCCGCGAGGCACACACAGACAAGCACCGCACAGAGCAGGAGACTCATTTCTTTATATAGCCTCATGACCGGCCTCCCTCTTTGCCCGTGGGATGGATCAGCGGGATCTGCACCGTAAAGGTGCTCCCCTCCCCTTCCTTGCCGGTCAGTTCGATCGATCCGCGGTGCATCAGCACGGCCGTACGCGTGATGGCGAGACCCAGGCCCGTGCCGCCGATCTCGCGGGAACGGGACTTGTCCACGCGGTAGAAACGCTCGTAGATATGTTCCGCGGCCTCCTCCGGGATCCCG